>Ga0247763_1002055_pt1 | contig 10636 bp, 8 predicted proteins | sample UWRJL141409B4_FD_179926 | JGI IMG/M metagenome (GOLD analysis project Ga0247763, IMG submission 179926) | Plant litter microbial communities from Arlington Agricultural Research Station in Wisconsin, United States - UWRJ-L141-409B-4 | ecosystem: Environmental > Terrestrial > Plant litter >...
ACTTCCATCTCGCCCGCATCCTGCAGGGCAATGTCGGGATTCCCGAGACCGGCGGGATGTACCGCGTCGCGATCAGCGACGTCAGCGCCTGGACCATGGGCGACTTCAGCTACTCCGACCACTGAGACGACCGCGGGCGGCCCCTCCGGCCGCCCGGTACGGATACGGCGAGGGGCCCACCGACACATGTCGGTGGGCCCCTCGCCGTATCCGTACCGGTTCCGGTTGCCGCACGGACACCGGTCGGCGGTCGGCTGTCCTGCGGGTCAGTGGGCGACAGCCGCGGCCACGTCCGCGGGCACCGCCGTCGGGGGCTCGGGGTCACCGAGCATCGCCGACGCGTTCTGGAGCGGGGTGAGGGCACGCGGAGGGACGGGCGCCGGTTCCTGGTTGCTGCGGCAGGTGAAGCCGAGCCGGGTCATGGCCCGGGTGACCTCCCCGCCGGTGAAGTCGCGCCGGTCCTGCCGTGTGATGACCTCGCCCACCTGCTTGACGGGGTAGTGGCGGCGGCCGATGAGCACGGACTCACCCGTGATGGCCTCGGGCTTGATGCCCTTCATGGAGTCCAGCACCCCACCCTTGGTGAGGTCGAACGGGAACCGGGCGATGACACAGCGCATGATGCCTCACAGTCACAGTGAACAGTGAACAAGAGTGAATACGGGGGAGAGGGCTCCAGGAGGACTCGGGAGCCGGGGGCCGGGCGGCCTGGACTAGGCAGCCGCGTCGACCGCGGACGAGCGCGGCGCCGGACGGCGGGGCGCGTCGCCCGTGGAGCGGCTCCGGCCCCCACGTCCGCGCCGGGCACGCACCGCCGAGGAGGGCCCGGAGGAGGCGCTGCGCCGGGGGCGTTCCGAGGCGGGCGCGGTGATCGTGACCGGAAGGCCCGAGGGGGCCTGGGCGCCGGTGATGCGGTTCAGCTCGGCTTCGCCCGAACGCACCTGGGTGGTCTGCGGGTTGATCCCCGCGGCGACCATCAGCCGGCTCATGTCGCGGCGCTGGTTGGGGGTCACCAGCGTGACGACGCTGCCGGACTCGCCGGCGCGGGCCGTGCGGCCGCCCCGGTGCAGGTAGTCCTTGTGGTCGGTGGGCGGGTCGACGTTCACGACGAGGTCGAGGTTGTCGACGTGGATGCCGCGTGCCGCGACGTTGGTCGCCACGAGGACCGTCACGTGTCCGGACTTGAACCGCGACAGGGTCCGGGTGCGCTGCGGCTGGGACTTGCCGCCGTGCAGTGCCGCGGCCCGCACACCGCTGTTCAGCAGGTGCTCGGTCAGCCGGTCCACCGCGTGCTTGGTGTCCAGGAACATGATCACGCGGCCCTCGCGGGCGGCGATCTCGGTGGTCGTCCGCTGCTTGTCCGCGCCGTGCACGTGCAGGACGTGGTGCTCCATGGTGGTCACCGCGCCCGCGGACGGGTCGACGGAGTGGACCACGGGATCGGTCAGGTAGCGCCGGACCAGCAGATCGACGTTGCGGTCGAGCGTGGCCGAGAACAGCATCCGCTGGCCGCCGGGGCGCACCTGGTCGAGCAGCTCGGTGACCTGGGGCATGAACCCCATGTCGGTCATCTGGTCGGCCTCGTCGAGCACCGTGATGGCGACCTGGTCCAGGCGGCAGTCGCCGCGGTCGATGAGGTCCTTGAGACGGCCGGGCGTCGCGACGACGACCTCCGCGCCGGCCCGCAGGGCACCGGCCTGCCGGCCGATCGACATCCCGCCGACCACCGTGGTGAGCCGCAGCCGCAGCGAGCGGGCGTACGGGGTGAGCGCGTCGGTGACCTGCTGGGCCAGTTCGCGGGTGGGGACGAGGACGAGGGCCAGCGGCTGCCTCGGCTCGGCGCGCATCCCCGCCGTACGGGCGAGGAGGGCGAGACCGAAGGCCAGGGTCTTGCCGGAGCCGGTGCGGCCCCGGCCGAGTACGTCACGGCCCGCGAGGGAGTTCGGCAGGGTCGCCGCCTGGATCGGGAACGGGACGGTCACGCCCTCGTGGCCGAGTGCGGCCAGCAGCTGCTCGGGCATGTCGAGATCGGCGAACGCCTCGACGGCGTCCAGCGCCGGGGTGACCGACTTCGGCAGCGCGAACTCGCCCTGGGGCGCGCTCGGCCGGCGTCCGTAGCCCTCGGAGCGGCGCGGGGCGGCGGAGCGGTAGCCGCCCTTACCGGAGTTCGAGCCCGGATTGCCGGCGCGGGTGCGGGAGTAGCGGTCGTTCGAGCGTGTGCGGTTCACGTGGAACCTTCCTTGACGTGGCGCGTATCAAGGAATTCCCGCGGAAGACGAACAGCGCAGAGAATTGCAAGAACGAGCCGAAGAAAAAGGGAGCCGAATCGGTCGGTGGATCGAATCGGCGAGTAAATGTCCGCGGGAGGTGTCCTGCCGGAGCGCGGTGCGCGGTTCCCTGGGCGGGGCCGGTCGTTCCGTGCGGGAGACTGCGGAGGATTTTCATCCGGAGCTCGGACGGAGGACCCCGACGTGGGTGGCGTGGAGCTGGTCGCGAATCCCCTGGAATGCAGCGAGCTGGGGCCCACACCCCAAGGTGCGGGCCCCAGCTGCGACGTGTGTGCCGACGATCAGGCGGGAACGATGTTCTCGGCCGTCGGGCCCTTCTGACCCTGCGCGATGTCGAACGTGACCTTCTGGCCCTCGTTCAGCTCACGGAAGCCCTGGGCGGCGATGTTCGAGTAGTGGGCGAAGACGTCAGCGCCGCCACCGTCCTGCTCGATGAAGCCGAAGCCCTTTTCTGCGTTGAACCACTTCACGGTACCGGAAGCCATGTTTATCTCCTTCGGGGCGGTGCTCGGAGAGCACACTGTGCGCACTCCGTGTCGCCGTGATGATCACCCCGCCGGAAATAACCGGAGCCATAAAGGATCCCCACCCGAATGAACTGGTGGGGACACCTGCAAGATTTTCGGGAACCACAACTGCAACTGAGAATGAGACTAGCACGGTGGGATCGGCGGTGCGTGGTGCGAAAAGCCGCTCCGCCTGTCGGACAAGCAATATTCATCGCGCCTCGATCCCAATTCTCACCCCGTGGGCACAGATATTGGCGCGGTCGAGGTGCATGGTTTCTGTACGGTGCGCGGCGGGCGGCGGCCGGAGCCCTTGCGAGCACGGGGCTCCGGCCGCCGACGGTGCGCGTTCGGCTGCCGGCGCGGCGGCGCGGCGGCGCCCCCGCGCCGGAGACGTGTACGTCACACTCCCGGGATCCGGAGAACAGCACGCCCGCGATCGGGGGAACAGGCGGGCGCGCGCGCCCGGAGACCACGCGGGCGCGCGCCCTGGCCTGTCCGGACAGGCCGGGAGGGTCAGGGCTGTAGGGGCATGGAGCGGCAGTTGGACGTGGCGGGCCTGCCGGCCAGGCGGTCCGTCAGCCATTCGACGGCGCCGCCCTGGTCGGTCAGCAGCGGGGCGAAGTGGTTGAGCAGTGCGCTGCCGACGCCCGGCAGGACGACGGGTTTGTACGTGACGTCGGCCCCTTTGCGGCACCAGTCGACGGCGAGACCCCGGGACTGGGCGTGTGGGACCAGGTTGTCGCTGACGCCTGTGGCGACCCGCACGGGTCCGGACGGCTTCAGCCTGCCGATGCGCCGGCTGTCCAGAAACTCCCGGAGTTCGGGCGTGGCGGCGATGATGTCACCGAGGGTGCGGCCGTCCTTCGTCCACGTGGTGCTCCTGGTGTGGCCGTAGGCGAGGAGCGCGTCACCGACACACATGGTGGAGAGATCGGCGAGAGCCGCCTTTCCGGCCGTGTTCAGATGAGCCTCGGCGACGGGCCTCAGTTCGGGGCCCGACTGGAGGAAGCCGTTGAGCGACCAGCCCAGCGCACCGGCCAGCTCGCTGCCGTCGATGGCCCCGGTGACGGCGGCCAGGTCGGCCGGAGGTGCGCCCGAGTAGGTTCCGGCGAGGGTGACGTCGGGGGCGTACGAGGACTGGAGTTCGGCGGCGGCGGCCGTCGCCCCGCCGCCCTGGCTGTAGCCGTACAGCCCGACCGGGGACTCCGCGGTGACCGAGCCGCCGTCGACCGCGCGGGCCGCGCGCACGGCGTCCAGGACCGCGTGTCCTTCGTCGACCCGGTCGACATAGGTGTGCAGCCGGTCGGTCGCGCCCAGGCCGGCGTAGTCGGTGACGACCACGGCGGTCCCCTTCGCCAGGAGCCGGTAGATCACCAGGTCCTCGTAGCCGACGGACACCGTCCGGCCGTTGAGCACCAGCGGGTGTTCGAGGCCCAGGGACGCGGCGCACTGGTCGCCCTGGCCGAGTGTGCCGGGCGCCACCGCGACCAGGGGGCGCGGTCCTTCGCCCTTCCAGCGGGCCGCCGGTTCGATGTACGCCCCGGTGACCGCGACCGGCTCCCCGTTCGAGTCGGTGGACTTGTACATCAGCCTGGTCGCCCTGCCCGGCAGCGGTCCGTCGAGGCCGGGCAGGCTCAGGGCCAGCGGGAGCGGTTCGCTGCGGACGAGCGTGCCGTCGGCGGCGGGCAGGGCGGCGGGCGGGTTGTAGAACGCGGGGATGGTGACGCCCCGGGACACGACCTCGCCGGACGGCGCGGTGGCCGGCGAGGCGGCGGTGGCCGTGAGGGCCTGGGCGCCCAGGCAGGCGGCGGCGGTGACCACCGCGGCGAGCAGCCTTCTGTGTGCGGGCATGGCGAACCTCCTGTGGAGCGGCCGACGGAGAGGTGCACGGATGCGGCGGCAGGGAGGCGCGGACGCGTCCCACGGGTCCGGCCGTGCCGCGGTGAAGTGGCGCGCCTGGAACCTACCTGTGAGTAAGTTACTCGCGGTAGCGGCGAGATGGTCACGTTTCGGTAACGCGAAGTGCCGTTCCGCACCGGGGCGACGGCGGCCGGACGGGGAAGACCAGGGGCGGAGACGGAGGCGCTCCCCGTCGTACCCCAGGCGGACCCCGGGGTCCGCCCCTACTGCGATCCGAGTAGCGGAATGTGTCGGCAGCCGCACGACGACAGGACGGCCCTCCACCGGACAGCCTGGAGGGACATTCGGCACCAGATGTGGAGACCTTCTGCCGTGGCTACTTTTCTCTATCGACTGGGCCGTACGGCCTTCCGGCGTCGCTGGTACGTCGCCCTCGTGTGGGCGGCCGTCCTGGCCGCGGTCGGCCTCGGCGCGCTCAAGGCCCCGGCGGCCTCCGACGAGGAGTTCTCCATGCCGGGCATCGAGTCCCAGAAGGCGTTCGACCTCATGGAGCAGCGCTTCCCCGGAGCGTCGGCGGACGGCGCGACCGCCCGGGTCGTCTTCGTCGCACCGGGCGGTGGGAAAGTCACCGCGACCGAGAACAAGCAGGCCGTCGAGAAGGCCGTGACGGCGCTGGCGGACGGTACGCAGGTCGCGAGCGCCGCCGACCCCTTCGCGTCGAAGGCCGTCAGCAAGGACGGCACGACGGCGTACTCGACCGTCACCTACAAGGTCGGGCCGAGCGGGCTCACCGACGCGAGCAGGTCCCACCTGGAGGAGACCCTCGTCGAGGCCCGTGACTCCGGGCTCACCGTGGAGGCCGGCGGCACCGCGATGGAGGAGGAGGGCGGACCGGGCGGAGTGGCCGAACTGATCGGCGTCGCGATCGCCGCGGTCGTCCTGATGATCACCTTCGGTTCTCTCACCGCGGCCGGACTGCCCCTGCTGACCGCCCTCATCGGCGTCGGCGTGAGCATGGGCATGATCCTGACCCTGGCCAGCACCCTCGGTCTGTCCACGACGACCGGCACGCTGGCCATGATGCTCGGCCTCGCGGTCGGTATCGACTACGCCCTGTTCGTCGTCTCGCGCTACCGCGAGGAGCGCGCCCTGGGCCGTACGCCGCAGGAGGCGACCGGGCTCGCGGCGGGCACGGCCGGTTCGGCCGTGGTCTTCGCGGGACTGACCGTCGTCATCGCCCTCGCCGGACTCTCGGTCGTCGGCATCCCGATGCTCACCAAGATGGGCCTCGCCGCGGCGGGCGCTGTCGTCGTGGGCGTACTGATCGCACTGACACTCGTCCCCGCGCTCCTCGGCTTCTGGCCGGAAGCCGTGCTCACGCGGCGGGCCCGCAGGGCCGGCGGCGCGGAGAAGGCGACCGGGCGGGCCGGGAAGAGCGCCCGGGACAACGGGGGCACCCGCTGGGCGCGGTTCGTGCTGCGCCGTCCCGTACCCGTACTGCTGCTCGGGGTCGTGGGCCTCGGAGCACTCGCCGTGCCGGTCGCCGATCTCCAGCTGGGCATGCCAGGCGACGAGGCCAAGTCGACCTCCACCACCGAACGCCGGGCCTACGACGCGCTCGCCGAGGGCTTCGGACCGGGCTTCAACGGCCCGCTGACGATCGTCGTGGACGCCGAGGGCGACTCCGACCCCAAGGGTGCCGCGGACGCGATCGCCCAGGAGATCGGCGCCACGAAGGGCGTCGTGTCCGTCTCTCCTTCGCAGTTCAACGAGGCCGGGGACACGGCGGTCTTCTCGGTCGTGCCCTCCACCGCGCCGACCGACGAGCGGACCACGGACCTGGTGCAGACCATCCGGGACGAGCGTTCCGGGGTCGAGTCCGAGACCGGGGCGACCTTCGAGGTCACCGGCTCCACCGCGCTGAACATCGACATCTCCGACAAGGTCCAGGCGGCCCTGGTTCCGTACCTGGTCATCGTGGTCGGTCTGGCGATCGTGCTCCTGATGGTGGTGTTCCGCTCCCTGCTCGTCCCGCTGAAGGCGGCCTTCGGCTTCCTCCTGTCGGTGCTGGCGGCCCTCGGTCTGGTCGTCCTGGTCTTCCAGCAGGGCCACGGCGCGGGGATCATGGGCGTGGAGCAGACCGGACCGATCATGAGCCTGATGCCGATCTTCCTGGTGGGCATCGTCTTCGGCCTGGCCATGGACTACGAGGTGTTCCTCGTCTCCCGGATGCGGGAGGCGTACGTCCACGGTCAGTCGCCCGATCAGGCGGTCACCAGCGGATTCCGGCACAGCGCCCGGGTCGTCGTGGCCGCCGCACTGATCATGATCGCGGTCTTCGCCGGGTTCATCGGCGAGAGCGACCCCATGATCAAGATGATCGGGTTCGGACTGGCCTCCGCCGTCCTCCTCGACGCCTTCGTCGTGCGGATGGCGATCGTGCCCGCCGTCCTCACCCTGCTCGGCCGCAGGGCCTGGTGGCTGCCTGCCTGGCTCGACCGGCTCCTGCCCCGTGTCGACGTGGAGGGTGAGTCACTGAACCGCGGATCCGCCGTGGACAGGGCCCCCTCCGACGCGGCCGACCTGGAAGTGGCCCGCGCCTGAGCCGACCGCCCTCCCCGCGGCCGGGGCCGCCCGTGGCGAACGACACGGGCGGCCCCGTCGGCGTAGGCAACCCGAAGCGTCCACGATGGACGCAGTCCACCCACCGGAGAGCCCGATGTCCACCAGCCTGGAGCGCTACACGGACCGCTTCGAGCAGTACGCGGACCGCCATCCCCACGCCTTCGACGTGGTGGTGGTCCTGGCGCTGATGGGTTGCGCGGTCCTGGGCAGCAACCTCACCCTGCCCGGCGCCGATCCGCCCGACCAGGACCGGGCCGCCGTCGTCCTCATGGGCATCTCCTGCCTCGCGCTGCTCAAGTACCGCAGCCATCCACGTGCCGCCGTCTTCGTCACCACCGTCTGCACAGTGATCGCGGTCACACTCGGGTACCTCCTCACCCCTCTGCTGCTGGCACCCGTCATGGCCTCGCTCTACTGGCTGGCCACCCTCACCGACGCGAGGACCACGCGCGTCTACGGCATCTCCGTCACGCTGCCGCTGACGATCGTGTACGCGGTCTCCGACGCCATCGACAGTCTCTCCCTGCTGCTCAGGACGATCGGCCCCTTCTTCTGGCTGCTGCTGCCGCTCGCCGCCGGCAACATGACCCGCCTGCGGCGTGCCTACCTCGCCTCGGTGCAGGCCCGTGCCGAACACGCCGAGCGGACCCGGGAGGAGGAGGCGCGGCTGCGCGTCACCGAGGAGCGCATGCGCATCGCCCGCGAGCTGCACGACGTCGTCGCCCACCACCTGGCGCTGGCCAACGCCCAGGCCGGTACCGCCCGCCATCTCGCGGTCAGCCACCCGGAGCAGTCGCGGAAGATCCTCGACGACCTGACCGGGACCACGTCCTCCGCGCTGCGCGAGCTGAAGGCGACGCTGGGGCTGCTGCGCCGGAGCGACGATCCCACCGGCCCGTCCCTGGAACCGTCCCCCGGCCTCGACTGCCTGCCCGATCTGGTGGCGGCGTGCGCGTCCGCCGGGGTCACCGTCACAGTGATCACGGAGGGCGAGCCGCGACCGCTGTCACCGGGGGTGGACCTGACGGCGTTCCGCATCGTGCAGGAGGCGCTGACCAACGTGACCAAGCACGCCGGTGCGGAGACCGCCGAGGTGCGGCTCACGTATGTCACCTCCCGTCTGCTGATCACGGTCACCGACGACGGCCCCACGGTCGGCGCTGCCGTCTCCGCTGCTGCCGCCTCCGCCTCCGCTGTTTCCCTCGCGGCTGCGGCCTCCGGGGCCGCGCCGAGCAAGGGGTTCGGGGTCATGGGCATGCAGGAACGGGCCCAGTCCATCGGCGGCGAACTCTGCGCGGGTCCGCGTCCGCGCGGCGGCTTCGAGGTCATCACCGCGCTGCCGCTGCAGTCGGCCACGGGGGGAGCGGCGAGAGCCGGGGCCGCGGGGACGGCGGGGACGCCGCCGGGGGGAGCGAGAGACGCGTCGGGGCCGGCACGGGGCGAGGGGACGCCGGAGACGAACGGCGGGCCCGCCGGCCTTCCGGACCCCGCGGATCCCACAGGCCCCGGACACCCCGCGAGGACGGCTGGTTCGGCGGAAGGAGAGAGGCCGTGACGATCAGGGTGCTGCTGGCGGACGACCAGGCCCTGCTGCGGGCCACCTTCCGGATACTCATCGACTCCTGCGACGACATGACGGTGATCGGTGAGGCCTCCGACGGCGCGGAGGCGGTGAACCTGACCCGCGCCCACCACCCCGACATCGTCCTCATGGACATCCGTATGCCGGGCGTGGACGGTCTCACCGCCACGTCGGAGATCTGCGCCGACCCGGACCTGTCCGCGACCCGTGTCCTCATTCTCACCACCTTCGAGACCGAGGACTACGTGGCCCAGGCACTGCGCGCGGGCGCCAGCGGTTTCCTGGGCAAGGACGTCACGGCGGACACCCTGCTCGCCGGGCTGCGGACCGTCACCTCGGGTGAGGCCCTGCTCTCGCCGGGTGCCACCCGCACGCTCATCACCCGTTTCCTCACGTCCCCCGAGCCCGGGAACCATCTGGCACCCCCCGAACGCCTGTCCGAGCTCACGGTGCGCGAACGCGAGGTCATGGCCCTGGCGGCGGAGGGCAAGTCCAACACCGAGATCGCCGAGGACCTCACGGTCAGCCCGCTGACGGTACGTACCCACATCCACCGGGCCATGACGAAACTGGGTGCCCGGGACCGCGCCCAACTGGTCGTCATCGCCTATCAGACGGGCCTGGTGCGGGCCGGACCGACCGCGTTCTGACGGCGGACGAGGGACCGCGGCGGCGGTCGGTGCCCGGTGCCGGCGAACGGCACTCGGGCGAACGCCGGGCGGGCGCGCCCGCGGATCGCCGCGGTCCGCACAGCGCGGACCGCGGCGATCCGCGCGTACGCGGACCTCGCGGAGTCAGTTCCCGGTGAGGGAGACGGCCAGGTCCGTGATGTTCAGAGGGAACTGGCCCACGGGTGTCGGCTCACCGGTGAGGACGTTGAGGGTGTAGAGCGACGGCAGGGTGGCGTTGTACGGCGTGAGGCTGGCGAAGGCGGTGTTGGCGGTCGTCTTGCCGTTGGTCAGAGCGCTGTAGATGTCCAGACCCGCGTCGGTGAGGGCGTCGAAACCGAGGAGACCGGTCGGGACGAGGTTGCCCTCGTTGGGCGGCGACTGGATGACGACCTGGTCGTTGAACGTGTCGACGTCGAACAGGGTCGTAGCGGTGGACCCGACCAGATCGTTGTTCGTGTAGCCGGCCGCGGTCACACCCTGGGCCGCCGTGGTGGAGGGCGGGAAGTTCAGCATGGTGTCGGCGGCCGTGGTGCCGTCGTTCAGGTTGTGCCGCAGGTTCTGGCCGTAGTTGCTGACCACCCGCAGCCGGTCGGCCGCCGGGTTGAAGTCGATGTCGAAGACCGTGCCGTAGAGCGCGACCTTGAGCTGGGAGACCTTGGTGACGACGACGTCCGTGGTGGTCGGCGGCGTCGTGATCGTGTAGATGCCGCCCTTGTCGCCGAGGCCGTACATGAGGCCGTTCTGCACCCGGAAGTCGATGCCGACGAGCTTGGTGTCTCCGGAGAGGCCGGTGACGAGCCTGACCCAGTCGAGCACCTTCGGATTGTCCGTCCAGAACGTGGCCATCAGGGTGCCGTCCCCGGTGATGCCGAACGCCCGCAGGCTGGGGGTGGCGGCGGGGGCGGCGGAACTGGAGCCGGGTGCGCTCACCGTGAGCGCGGTGGCCGCGGACACGACCGCCACCGCCGCCGCGATTCTCTTCCTGAGCCCTGCTTTCATGGTGGTTCTCCTCCCGTTCGGATGATGCGTCTTCGCATGGTGTGGCAACGATGGGGTTCCCGGCCGGCGCAGCGGGACGAGGCGTCCTGGACGTCCGTGCAC
>Ga0247763_1002056_pt1 | contig 10635 bp, 10 predicted proteins | sample UWRJL141409B4_FD_179926 | JGI IMG/M metagenome (GOLD analysis project Ga0247763, IMG submission 179926) | Plant litter microbial communities from Arlington Agricultural Research Station in Wisconsin, United States - UWRJ-L141-409B-4 | ecosystem: Environmental > Terrestrial > Plant litter >...
GGTAGAAGAAAGGAAAAGAATTAGATACCAGAAACATAGGAGGGGAGATGGTTCTTTATAGGGCCCTCAGTGGGTGTGGGTTAATCTTATAGGGGGTGAGGGCCCTAAAATACAAAAAGGAAAGCCTATATTGCAGAGGGAAAAGTGCTTACGTTGGCGCTGGAATCCAAAGGATTCCAGGGTAACGAGTTGGCTGACGTAATAGTGGTGGTGGATCTACCCCTGTAGGCCAAGCCTATAGGTGGTGGGTCCTTGGAACTTCCCGTGGGTTTTAGTGGGTTCCAGTGGGTCCAGGGGGCTTGGTAGCCCCCCTGAACCACAACACCAACTTCTTGTGGTTGTGGTGACTGTACTTTACCATAGTGCAGTCAGTAGTACTCCCAGGGTAGAAGATCAACTAGGCTATAGCACCCAAGGGTGCTGTAGCTACAGGGCAACTGGGCTGTAATTTCAACATAATTATATTACGTTATTATAATTATTATAAGCGTATATCCGGGTAAGCTCTGCTTTTTTATTAAATTACGTATAAAGTTTAGTAACGCGATTTCGAATCGTAATAGGTTTATTTTATTAATTTAAAAACTAAAGGTTAATTAGGTAAAGGATTTTCGCGTTAATTATACTTTTGATTTAAGCTTAAATATTTATAAAGTACTAAAGCTGGTTTTTACGCTTATACTCTTTAATAACCTATTCTTTTACTTAAAAATTATAATACTTAAAGGGATTAAGTACTATTTTAACTGGTTTCGTTTTTATAGCTTTTTCTGGATTAGTAAGCTTTTCGTATTTAGTAAGCTTTTTTTTAAAACCCGTATCCTGAAGCTAAATCTCGTTTAAGGTTTTTTGAAAGGTTGGAAGATTAGAAAGGTTATAATAGATTACTAACGGGGCTTTAATAAGGGGATTAAGGAGGTGTTAGATTTGTTACTTTTTATAGTAAAGCTTTAGCGCGATATATTATTCGTTTTACTTATTACGCTTAATAAGGTTAACCTTAGTTACGAATTTGTTATTAGTTGATATAGTAACGAGGTTGAAATTTGACGATAAAAGGTTGTTGGGGGTATTTAAGAAAAGAAATACAAATACTCTAAAACCTATATAGTAACGGCTAATTTATACGCTTTTAAATACTGCTATAGCTTATAAAGCGCCGGGTTTATAACTATGATGCTGTTGCTGGAGGAACTAGAGGTATAAGTTTGTTATTAGAAGGTATATTGTTCTATATAAGCCCCAGCGGGAGCTGGGGCGAGTTGTGGTTTTTATATACAAAGGAAATAACTCAGCCACAGCTGAGAGCAAGCTCTTAGTCATAGGTGGCTCAGGTGGCTTGACTAGCTCCTTGGCACGACAAAAATCCCATCTAGTAACTGGACCCAGATCCAGATGCTCACACCCTCACAGGCCCCTCATTGCGTTTCATTCATCAGGCCACACCTTGGCGCTCTGCAACAAGCGCATGATGATATGTTGGCAGTAGTGTTGGGCAAATTTTTCATCGTCCCAAGATTGTGGTCTGCCGGAATAGATGCTCAGACAGCTCTCAATCGCTTTAAGATATGTCTCCGTCAGCTTGCGATGAGTTGCATCCAACCAACGCCTGACGGCAATGAATCTGATGTTGGGATCCGAAGATTCTAGTTGTGCTTCAACTCCTAAGCTTGAAGCCCAAGTCTTGATTGATATGCAGTGCCAGAGCTCGAGAAGAAGAATAGAAAGCTCGAGAACCACTACTCGAGGATCTAGGTCGGGAAGCTCGTCGATGCCGCCCATGTGGCGGTTGCCAATCAGATTTTTACTAATGAATATGCCCGCCGTCTCTTTTCCCGCGCGCATCCCGATAACCAACTGAATGGTCTGGCTGCTCCATGGGGCGCAGAGCCAGCCGGTCCGCTGCAGCTGGAGGACTGAGGAAGCAATATCCACGGCTAGGAGCGTCTGGGTTCTTGGAGTGAGCCACCTGCAGCCGCTCGCCGGCTGTGAGCCTTGGGCCAAAGCGTCTTCCATGGTGGCGACGGCCGAAATCTTGTTGAAGGGTGTCATGTCCACCGCTAGAGACGTCATCTGCATCGTTAAGGAGTCGACGGAAATTCGAAGTCGCAGAGTACCTCCATTCTTCTCCCAAGCCTCCCTTGCAAGGCCGCACATATTCCTCATTGCTTTCTCCTTGTGGGTTTGCCGCTGCCGCCTGTTTGTGTCGTCATCTGCTGCGGAGCCGAATCTCACGCCAGACCTTTTTTGAGCCGCTGCTACCGGGCTCGTACTGTCATGCCGCTCCGGTTCCAACTCCTCCTCGGCAACGTCCACTAAAAAGGCGGTGGCCCTGGCTGGCTGCAAATTATCCCCGCTGAGTGGCAACACCAGAATGAATGGTATTCTATTCCCCGAGTCCGATCTGGCGGCCCGGCTCTGCAGTTGATTCATGACGCTGTGTTGGACTTGGCACTTGCATCCACTGGAGAGGGCCGCATTGAGCGAGACGGCCCTCTTCCGTACTTGAGCCAGCCGGCGTGCCAGCCTAACGGCTTCGCGGGAGATCTCAGGCGCAAGAGACTGTTGCTGGGTTTTGAGACTGCTGCAAATGCGCCCGAGAGATAGGCGATCCTCAGATAGGTCTTCGAGTAGTGCCTTCAGGCTGCTCCTTTCGATGGTGAAGGAGAGTCTTTTTCTGAATTCAAACCGCCCCTTGACCGGCGGGTTTGCTTCAATTAAAGCTCGGAGATCGTCTTTTGATGCCTGGTCACCAACCGTGTAAGTGGCGGTATAAAGAAGAATACGGGCGGAAGCAGAAGAGAGAGGGGTGAGAGGAGAGAGTCAAACTAACTCCACCTGGCCGCTGGATGTGGCGGATTTTGACAACGATCTTCTTTAGACAGCCTTCATAACGACGCAGTGTGTCGAGGATAATCTGGTGTGGGAACCCCGGGGACTCTTTCATTGCCTCCTCCGTCTCGGGGGACGAGAGGATTTTAGCGCATTCTTCCCGTGTCAAATCGACTCGACCGTCTGACAACTCTTGGATCCCGGCGATATCGAGAAGCTCGCACAAGTTCAAGAAGAATAGGGTATCTTGCTGCTTGAGGCGGTGAATGAGGGTGTCGAGATGGCCCCGCCATTGGACAAATGCGCCCGCGACGCTCTTTCCGCTCTTGTAGTGTTCGAGGGCGGATATGACGAGGGGTAGTGTTCCCAAAATAACCCCCGCAATCTCGAATCCCGACATGATCTGAAACGGGCAGCGGTTATAGAGGTCTTTTGGCTTTGTGTATGTCAGAGTGAAATGAGGGTTGTGGATGTTGGGCTGAGAATTGGGTTGGGGAGGGGGATTGCGGACTTTTTGAACCCCCGCGCTGGTCTCTTCATTGTGAGTGGCAGATATCCTAGCCAATCAATGAATGGGATGCGCTGCACCTTAGCTGCAGGTCTTTGCGGTGTCACGCCAGAGGACATTTGGTCTGCCTCCGCGACAGGGCGGTCAGGCATCACCCCCGCACACACAATCAAGAGAGCCCAACCCATTCTTTCGACACAGGAGCCCCACCAAATTGAAACTTCTCCCACGCATTTATGAAGAAGCGACCCATATCATTAGCACGATGCCACGCAAGATAGTGTTCCCATGGAAAGAGCAGCCCCTAATAGCACTGTGGAAGCGTCGACCACCGCCACAGCCGGAGATGGAGCTCTGCCGAGCTGGGTTCGCAAAGTCTACGAATCTTCCAGGAACTGGGTTTCCGGCAAGCCGTACGTCATATGTTGCCTACTCTTTTGGGCTTTTTTCTTGGAGGGCGGGTCCCCTGCGAGCTTGAATACTGATTCTCGTTAGAAGCAGCGGCCCAAGTTCCCCAAAGCAGCACATCGCGAGCGAAGGACCACCTCTAGATGAGAGTCATCAAGAACATCAAAATTATCGCGAAATTGAAAGCTGCAGTGTTGAACCCGAAGAGTGCAGCGACCGAGCTTTCCCAGGCGAGCTGGTGAGCCATGCTCCCTTGGTTCACGCCCCCGTCAATGTCAACGACCCTGTCGATGCCAACGACGCCGAGACCCGCGTGATGCTTTTTCCCATCGGGAATCGCGTGTTCAACACTTTTCGCCAGATTGCGGAACTCGGCTCTGACGTGACGGCATCTTTCGCCTCTCCTAGACACCTTATCATTGAAAGCGAAAGATTCACACTGTGGGCCCAAGATCTCGGCCTCCGTCGACAGGGTCATGCATCACTTGATTACAGGGTCCGTGATGCAGGGGTGATGAGAACTCGGCTTGCAGATCTGCTTGGCGAGCTTGGAGACCATCTCGAAGAACTCCGGTCTCTCATGGCCGGCGAGCGCCAGCCAGCAGAACTCGAGTACGACAAGGACGACATCAGATCGTCACTCTCGTTATCAAGCCGATCCAGCAACGGTAACGGCTCCAACAACAGTACAGCCGACGCTAGTGCTGATAGTAAGCATTCTTCGAACTGTAGCTCGTTCCACGAGGTCGAATTCCGTCAACGCAGCGTAACTGAGGCTATCGACGACTTGTACAGCTTGGCCACCAAAATGCGAAACCCTCGAAGCCGCCCTTACAGAGGTACCTGGGAGCTGTTCAAGCGCATTCCACCAGAGGAACGTGAGCAATACATTAGAGACAGAGAAGAGTCGGCGATCATGGTCATATCGTATATCCAGAAGCAAAGCCTCGGTGAGTCTCTGAAGCAGCTCGAAGGGGGCGATTCTCAATTGGAGCATGAGGCTGGCGAGCTTGAGCATGACTACGCTTCGCCGTCAAACTTTCTCGTCAAGAGGATCGGAATTGCGAACGCGCGCCGAGAACAACAGTTCATCTACTGGAAGGAACGCACTGCCAGAATTCGGGGCAGCCAGGAGGCTCCAAAGGCGGATCCTCAAGTAGAAGGGAAGAAGGGAAAGGAGGCGCCACTGGAGGAGACCTTTACAGCCACGCAGTCACAAATACACTCGAGGGCAGCCCCGTCAATACCACGTCAGTCTGTGGCAACAAGCGCAACAAAATATGACGAGGTGACTGGCGTCCATTTCAACGACGCCCAATCGATTTTCTCGCACCACAGCCGAGTTTCGACTGCATTTACCGTCCAGGGCACAAAGATCGAGTGGCCCTTACCGCCCGCGCATTTGACAGTAGAGGAGCGGCCCAAGTTCTTCACCTGTCCTTATTGCCAATTCATCTGCCCTGGGGCATACCTAGCCAAAGACACATGGAGGTAGGTCAACCCTCGGCCTCGGCGAAGCAAGTGCCAACACTAACGCATCAAGGTTGCACATCATACACGACCTTCAACCGTACCACTGCACCTACGAGGACTGTACAAATCCCAATCGCCTCTATGGGTCATACCAGGAGTGGGTTGACCACGAGAGCGAGCACACAACTGTCTGGCATTGTTACCGTCATGAACGCGAGTTCGTAACGCAGCACCATTACACTGAACACCTCGAAAAGGACCATCCTGATGCCAGGACGGACCAGCGATCTTCGGAGCTCATATCTGCGGCCATGGGACCATCCCTCAGTGTCAATAGGGACTGCCCTTTGTGCCCAACAGCTTTTACAGAAATTCCCGAAATGCAGAGGCACATACGCCGTCACCTCGAGCGCCTAGCCCTCTTCAGTCTCCCAGCCGGAGAAGACGATGAGGACGGGGATGCCGGCATGTCAGCTCAAAGTCATCAAGTAATCCAAGGCCGCGGCAGGAGAGACTCTATTGAACAAGACTTTGATGATGATGACGCTGAAGATGACCGTAGCGCTCCACACATTGACATCGATGCTTATGAACCAGCATCTCTAGCAACTATCCAGCAGCACTTTCTGCTCTGGCCGATTGAAGGAGAACATGAAGGTTCAGAGCTGGGTAATTCGATTTACCGATGGATCGAGGTGCTGGAACCGGGCAGCGAAGACGTAGAAGATGGTGTCGCAAATCCTAACGATGCCCCACTAGCAGCGGCTGGCACCACCGCCACAAATCTAGTGCCGAACGTCAGCGGTAAGCCTTTATTCTTTTGCTATTCACAAGAGCCATATCAAGATACGACCGCTGTTGCGAAACTCTAATCGTCGTCGTTTTAGGAGAATCCCAAGCCTCCCACGTGGCCCCCCGCCATGTCTACTGCCCAGTCGACGGCTGCGAATATAGCGAGGGCAATCCTTTGGCGCATGAGTGCGAAGACTTCGACACATTTTCTCCCCATCTCGGGTCTCATGCTAGTCGGGAGATGCAAACTTGGATTGGATTTCGTGACGATCAATCTGCTGCGTTGTTATGGGCAGCCAGGTCTGGCCATAAAGCAGTCGTGGAGCTTCTTCTCGATAAGGGAGCTGAGATTGAGTCTCAGGATAATGATGGCCAGACACCACTCTCATGGGCAGCCAAGTTTGGCCATAAGGCAGTTGTAAAGCTTCTTCTGGATAAGGGAGCTGATACCGAGTCTCGGAGTAATTATGGCCAGACACCACTCTCATGGGCAGCCGAGTCTGGCCGTAAGGCACTTGTGGAGCTTCTTCTCGATAAGGGAGCTGATATCGAGTCTCGGAGTAATAATGGCCAAACACCACTCTCATGGGCAGCCGAGTATGGCCAGAAGGTAGTTGTGGAGCTTCTTCTGGATAAGGGAGCTGATATCGAGTCTCGGGATAATAATGACCGGACGCCACTCTCATGGGCAGCCGAGTATGACCAGAAGGCAGTTGTGGAGCTTCTTCTCGATAAGGGAGCTGACATCGAGTCTCGGGATAATAGTGGCATGACGCCCGCAGAATTGGCAGAGCGTACGGGGCAGGCGGATTTAGCTGAGATACTTCAACAAGAGCGAGCGCGCCGTAACATGGTATAAACAGGAGATAGTTTTCGTTACAAGCAATGCGATTACTGCTTTTCTCAGCCTATCTTTTTCTCACTATCACAGATTATGGCCTCTCCTTGTTATAAAAGGTGTTTGGGATAAACAGAAGGCTACAGGGGCATGAAATGCCTTGTGTTGGCGAACATAGCGTTCTCTGCAGCTCGCCGAGCTCAAACAACACAATTAACCAGGAGAATATATCGATACTGTAGACCACCAATATATAACCCCAGCCCTTACGACACGTGACTTTCAATCCGATGTGAATAAAGTCTGCCAGCTACCAAAATGTAACCACAAGCAGTACCACCAGGCAAAACGCACGTAAAGAAGACTTACAGAGCTAAATTAACGCAAAAGCTACTGTTTCAGTAATAAAATAGTTAAATTATAGCACTTGGAATCACTACGGTTACCGGGCACGCAATGTAGCTGCAAGGTACGCTGCGTACCATGCAACGAAGCTTCTAGAAGGCTTAGGGTTCCCCTGAGCCCCTGGAAGGCCACTGGAATCCTTTGGATTCCAGAGGCTGAATTTGTAAGCTGTAGAAACTTTTCGAACCCCCTAGAGTTCTGTGGGCCGCGCCAGAGCTCTTACAGTACTATCCCTTCTTTGTAGGGGTAGTAAAAGGCTCTGGAATTCTTCCAGAGCCACCCACAGCCTATAATAGGCCCTCGCTACGTTTGGCGAGCAACTCTCGGAGGAGAGGCTCCGCTTCGGCGTGTATTTCTTGCCTCCTGAGAGCATTGACGCATGCGCGCAGGGCCTGGATCGTGTCGAGGTGGTCCTCGCCCTTGGTCACTCTCGTCGCCTCCAATGATTGTTTAAGGAGGGAGATTGAATGCTCAGGGTCTATGACAACTCGCTTTGGGGGTACCATGTCGGCGACCTCCTGGGAAGGGGTTTTGTTCGCATCCGAGGGATCCATCGCAGTGGGCTGCACGGAGCATAAGATAGGTAGGTGGTGAGTGAAAGAGAGTTCTGGCAAAGTGAAGAGGGGGGGAGGCTACCAGATATTCTAATCACCTCAAGTTGTAGGGGCTACAGGCCGGTAGATCGTTTGGCCGACATGCTTCCAGGAGGCAGGTCCAGCCCGGCAGTTTTGTACCCGTACATGTCTGGTACCTACCCAGATTGCCGCTGTACTGAGTATCAGGGAGCCTGTTGCACGTCTTGAAAGAGTGGGCACGTTCTTCTAAAAATAGTCCTCACCGCCGAATTCGTGAGCGGGACTTTGCATCTCCAACTTAGGCACTCTGTAAACTTGACCAAACAAAATGAAATGACAGTTGCACCGCAGGTGCGGGCACAAATCGCAACTCAGAGCTGACATGCCGGGGCTACCGTCCTGCAGCCACCATGCAGATCGACAGAACTCACTTGCAGAGCCTTGCGCAAAAAGTACGCAATGCCGAATATCTGTACGCCGAATAACATGAAAGCTAATATCAAGTTACCTACAAGAACTGGGCAGATATTTCTTGTCACCTATTTGCTGCCAGGTACTTGATGAACAGCCTGTTACGGCCTACTCCAGGTGAACCGATGTGCACCTAGGTGAAGTCAGATCGTAGGGAAGGACTCCCAAAGGTGGTAGGGCATGATGACTGAGTGGAGGCTCGCACAACTCTCTTGGGGCAAACACTGTCAAACAGGACGTAGATCCAGAGGTCCCGAACAATAGATCTCAATTGAACTAGAACAATCGGGTGAGCACTAACACAGCAGAAATGCAGGCCGAGAGGGACAAAAGGGCCGAGAATCGGGATTCTGCTAGTGGAAAGATAGAGCATTTAACGATGGATGGGTGCGCGCACTAACATATTCTTAACAGGAGAAGCCGAACGGGATGGAGCCCTCATTCCTACTGGCTAGTTGCATGGAGTTGATGCCGGGAGGTGGGATTCGAGAGAGAGGCGCTTCTCTCGCAAAACCTGAACCGAATTTCTAATGCGTGGAAGTTGCGTGAATTTCAAGCAACCTGAGCGATTCACACCAGGTGCCCCGTCTCAGGTCCTGTGGAGCCTGTGCTCCGTCCGTCTGGAAGTCATGACTTGGGGTGGATTTCTGTCCCTGTGCCCAAACTTAGCAGGATAGAGAATTTAACCTCATTTTGACTACAAACAAATCCTGATGCATTTACAGCACCACAGTCCGGGTCCTTGAGCCGTGCGCCCCTCAGCGCCGAGGAGCATCGTAAGCCTGGCGAAGAACTCGAATCCAAAATTGATTTTGTCTCCATGGATACCTAAAAAGTAACTACGTCCCCTAGCATCTTCAATCACTCGCGCTTGATCCAACTGATGGGCGAGTATCTGCTATTTCACGCGCTTGCCACTTCTCCAGGGGGTGATAAGACAGCCTCTCTGACTTGGTCAAACGCTTTGAGAATATCTCCAACCGAGTTCTGTGTCCAGTCTTCCAACGAAACCTTGCCCAAGTCTCCAGTCATCATAGCTGCCCCAGTATCAGGCCCTGAAGGTCCTCCGGAGAAAGCAAGCTGCGGTCGGGTCGAGGCAACCTGTGCTCAGGATGGATGCATTAGCTCAATGCGGCTCTACAAGTGAATTGAAGAAAGGATATCGACGTATCACGCACTTGGAGACCCATCCTGCTCAGCGTATGCTCGAGCTGTTCGGATGAAGTCTTACCGCCGCTGATGCCGTACGTGACAATAGCGATCGGTTTGCCCTTCCAAGCATGAAACAGGTAATCGATTGCATTTTTAACACCTCCTGGCATGCCGTAGTTGTACTCGGGGCTCACGAGCACATAACCATCGTGGCGAGCAATTTCTTGAGCCCAACGCCTGCTGTGTTCGTGCGTGTACTTGTCCGGCTCAGGAATCATGGCCGGGACAGCGGGCTCGTCGTACACGGGTAGCTTGAACTCGGCCAAATCGACCGCAGAGATGTCAACGCCCTCCAGGCTCGCCTTTCCCTGGATCGTCTGCTTGACAAATTCGGCGACATGGGGCCCGACGCGTGGAGTTCTGGTACTCCCAGTGATAATGACGATGGACTTGGCGGGAGCCATAGTGTTTATGGTTTGCGCTTTTTGGAGAAAGGGAGAGAAAGTCGTGCCTCGGAAAAGAAGCGAGTATATATGTGTATTGAGATGACAGTTCATCAAGTTTCTTCCACAACAGAAGGGAAAAACCCAACTATTTATGATTTTTTTTTTCCTTCGGACATGCCGCTCCGCTGTCGGTCCCGACAGTGCTCCAGACATGTAGGTGTCGCCCGTCGTCGGCGCATTGTTGTTTTGCAATCCCAATTACTAATGGGACGTGGGATGTCGGGTAACAACCTCACTAGCTGGCGTAGAGAAGTGAACCCGGTTCCGATGCGAAATCGTATGTGATTCATGTACTTGATTTTAATTGGCTCACATCAAGGTGGTGAGCTGCATAAGCCGCTCGCTTGGCGTTGTGCATATTGTGGAGCCGCGCGGCTTGTGGAGACTCCCTCGAAGCCCAATAGGGTAAGGTACAGGTAGAGCAACCACTTGAAAGCAAAGCTTTTCGGCTATCGGGGTGCATTCGGGGCCCTGGTATAGAGATATACGAGCACATCCCGCCATGTAGTCCTGCAAAGAGAAGACAGGGTCAAACAAAAACCTCTTTTTTTAGATCCCCTCTAATGTGCCAGAGCCAAACTCGGACAGGCTTAGATATGTCTATGAATCCACTTCTCCTTCTTCTAGGCGTCACTGATGCTGGGAAGGCGGCTTCAGCATCTTGAATCGGCTCGG
>Ga0247763_1002057_pt1 | contig 10634 bp, 10 predicted proteins | sample UWRJL141409B4_FD_179926 | JGI IMG/M metagenome (GOLD analysis project Ga0247763, IMG submission 179926) | Plant litter microbial communities from Arlington Agricultural Research Station in Wisconsin, United States - UWRJ-L141-409B-4 | ecosystem: Environmental > Terrestrial > Plant litter >...
AGGAAGCGAAAATCTCGTGAACATAGTCCCGATCTTCCGCTCTACCTGCTCCAACTGGACATTGGTGTCCGAGATACTCGGGCCAGGCCCCTGTATGCGCCGGTTGCATGGGTGAGAAGGAGAGCTCCATGCGCATTCGCGGCAGGGTTTGCTGTCGCTGCCAGTGCCGTTACCTTTGGAGTCGATAGACAAGTCGTTCATGGAGCCGCGACCGTAGGATACTAAATCGATGGCGGCGCTTCGCAATATACCCACGCTGTAAGCGAATAAGGCCCAAGTCTGGGACTGATTGTATGCTTTGTGGCTAGTCTGCTGTTTTGTTTGCACGCTGCTGGTAACCTGCCTCGTTGACAAGACACGGCACCAGCTCCCGGACGGCTTTGTGTTGAAAGGTTGTTAGCTTTTGTGGAGAAAATTCGCCGAGTGCAATAGGCCATTCCCTCTGCCAAGGGTCAGCTGTGACAACTTTGAAAGTCTTAAGACACCGGACGCTGGCGTACCGCGCATGCAGCGTCCCACAACTGCTCCAGCCCTCCATTCCGGGTGAAAACGATCCAGAATTGGGCCCTTTACTTACATGGGGCCATTCTTAAGCCATTTGGCTAAAACTACACCTGTTAAGAAGGCTGTGATGTTCAATGGGCAGACAATTAGCTGAAGCTAAGCCGGGGCTGGTCTAGACTGATCAGACGTGACAAAAGATTCGCATGATTATGAGCACGGGTGGACGTCGGCTTTGGAGTATGGTTGTTGGTTGACTCTTCAAATGGCCAACATCAATGGAGATGAGTCTCCCCCAAGTCGGCTGTGGACTTGGGAGCTGCGCCAAACAGAGAGCCAAACGGCGCTACCACAATCTTGTCTCAATATGGGCCTCACCACTTCCGCCCCTCCCCCCCTCCAAGGCGACGGTCCGGCCCGCCCTCCCTCTCTTAACTCTCCCTCTCTTAACTCTCCCTCTCTCCCTAACCATCCTCCTCGCCTCCGTCCTCACCTACCTAACCCTCGCCCTACCGCACCCCAACACCACCCGCACACCCTCCTCCGCCACAGGACCGTCAACGGCCTCAACACTTTACTTATCACCTAGAGTCGCATCTTTACCGTTCCGCTATTTGCCATGGCGTGGATTGTTCGGTCAACATTACGTTTCAACGACATACTTTAGGGGCAGCGCTGGGTGAGGGAGATTTGAAGGATATAGTGACAGTAATGGAAGATCCATGGTGGTCCATGTTTTTGCCGGAGTCTTACCCCATGGAGCTTTCTAGACCCAAAGGCCAAAATTGTCGAGGCGCGCGGTGCAAAGTTACGCTCCCCAGCAGCCAACAACCATTTCACTGCCCCAAGGGGGGTGCTCTTCGAGCTCTGCGAAGAACCATCGGCTTACCTTGTAACGGAGAATACCGTGCAGCCGGTGATTGCCGTCAGAAATATCCAGTCGGCGGGATGGTTGTGTTAACGTTACCAAAGCCGTAACCTCGACTGCAATTTGGTAAGCGGGGCAAGTAACCGGCGGGCGCAGGCTAATTGGCGACACGATCTCATCTAGTCGCAGACTAAAAGGGGCTGAGTGAGGGTTGGAAGATGCACGAGTTCGGATTAGGGTCTCGTCAATACCACATTAAATCGCATGGCTGATAAAAGTAGAACTTCTCCGCGTCGACATATGAGATGCCTGCGCCATCACGTCAGTCCCAACCATTTCCACACGTCGTGGTCTATTAAAACGAGAAAAGAAAAAATAGCCTCAGTCGCAATGATCACCAACAGCATCATCACCGCCTGCCTTGTTTTGTGCGCATTCTCATAGTCCGTCCTATCACCTCACTGCGAGGCATAACCCCCAACTAACACGTCAATCGAAGTCTCGCCTCCGCCACCCCATCCACAAGCCAAGCTCCGGCAACAACCACCACCATCAAGACCACCATCACCTGCACAAGCACCGCAACGGCCACTTGGTACGCCACCTCAGGCTGCGACATCCCCTGCGGTACAAGCATTGGGAACAGACGCGACGGTGAGTCCCCCATGTCCCCCCCCCGTAGCTTCAAATTTCGAAGGCACCTGGGTACTAACAGCCCCAGTGCCCGTTTGGGTCCCTTGCGGATGCGACCGTGTCTCTCTGGCCGAGACGACTACCACGGTATGCCCGAAGACGTCGCCGTGTGTGCAAGTCCGGACCGGGTGGGGTATTTACACGGAGCGTTTGCCTTGTCCGACGAGCCCGAGGGTGACTTCAACGGCGGTGGCGTCGGTGATGCCGACTTAGTCATAATGGAAGCGGTGGGGAGCAACCGTCCCCCTATCTAAAGCTCAACACGTGCCCACTCTGGGACGTTCTTGATAATTTGCCAAAGTTTCCTTTCGGTGTCCCCGCACTCTCCACATTTTTGGGAATATACTGGTATACGGTATTCGGTATACCAGTATATATAGGCATGGTATATAATATCTAGCGGCTATTTAGAATATACCAGTACTTAACATACCAGCTTAATGTACCAGTACATAATATCCTAGTTTAGAACATACTAGTACATGGCATACTAGTGCATAATATCCCAGCTTAGAATATACCCACATAGTTTCCCAGCTCAAGATTTAGTGTGGTAAATGATATATACCAGTACATGACGGGATGCCCGAGACGGAATGTTTCAGAATACACTAGTTCATGACCTAGGATGGTACACAACATCCCGGCTCGGATTTTGGATGGTACTAGAAATGTATCACTGGAAGGGCCACTGGAAGGGCCTTCAGACTTTTCACCTCGGAAGGTAAGCAAACGGAATTTGTCCTATCTAAAGTTATCCCGCACTGGCTGAAAAGGCCAAGGGTATGTACTCTATGACATGACATGCTCGTGCGTGAACACCACAAAATCCTCTCGGCAAGTCTGCTCTCTACCCTGTAGCCTGATGGGATGCGGAGCATTTCAGGATGCTGACCGCTTTCGACTAGTGTGAACACGCCAAATATTAGCTATCTTGGGACGCATGGGCGTTGGTCCGCGTGCTGTGGGGGACCGGTTCTATGCCCTTGGAGTACTTCAATGGATGATGTAAGTGTGTTGCAGGCGAAAGAGTACCTTCAAAGCCTAGCAGGAGTGGGTTGATTCTCGGAATTGGGAGAATAAGCCCGCTGTGGGCGGTCCCAAGAGGCACGCACACCTGGGTTGGAACGATGCACATAAGCCCGGCAAGGCCCCCTTGATAACTAAATCAAGAGGGACGACTCCCACTCCGGAGGATTCTCCGAGGCTGCGCCGCTGCGCCTGGTAGAAGAAAGGCACATGACGGGCCGTACCGCCGTGGCCGGAAGATCCGCCCAGCCCCACCCTGTTCAGGCTCCAGCCACTCCCACAGCATGTGCGAGATGTCGACGTCGGGGTTGAGGTAATATCCCACAGCTAGGTCGACGTTGCTCAGGAACACGGGCAGTCTACCCAGGTGCTGCTGGTACCGGCGGCTTTGGCAGCGCAGATCTGGCGCTCTTCTGTACAAACCCCCGTCATACGTCCGCTTTTCCTATTGTTAACTAGGTTCGCGTCGTCGGTAGGCTTGGCGTGAATTGAGGGACCAGTACGGCGCATGAAAAAGTAGGATACGGCGCGCTACCCGTGATCGCTGCTTCGGCCGCGCCTCTGGGATACAGAGGAGCTTGAAGCCGAAAACACAATGAACACGGCAAAGCTGTTATGACGCTGGCACACCACGATGCTGCTCTCGCCTGGGTGCCAAACTCATGAAGCAATCCCCGCAATGTTTGAACGGTTGCTCCTGCACAGCCTCATCTTTATTGCATACTACTTTAAATAGTTTTAAGCGCCAGTACTGTGGTGCTATGGGTAACTTTGGCCTCCCTCACTAGATACCAGCTGGGGGTCTGGCTGGCTGGGGTACCTGGTTGGGAGCGAGGCTTAACTTACTTCATACACCTCTCTCTTGCCAGGGCCCAAAGGTTAGACTGGTACAGCCAAGCCGCTTACCTAGGGCTACAATTTACAAGGGGTGTTGGGTTGAGGTTGAGGGTGATTTCCTGTTCAGGTCCAGGGCGGCGCTCGCTGACGTGAAAGCGCTGGAATTTGCTTCAGTGCCCCCCTGCGATCTTTCAGCGGCTTTCCTCAGTGACCCCCGGCCCTCCCCCGGCCCTCCCCCGGCCACACCCCCTGTAAGTAACTTGAGCTAAGCTTTGAGTCCCTGGGCAGAGGTGTAGAAAGGAGTTATAACGCGACTAGGGGGATAATATTTTGCTCGCTTGTAAGAGTTAGACTAACCGCTTTCTGAAAATGCGCCACCTAAAGTGCGAGGCACGGGGATAACACATCAACGGAATAATATTCTCACCGGATGGGAAAAAAAGCTTACATCGGATTCGACCGATTAGACCATCCATGTCTATCTAGGACACGGCAGCCGGGGTTGCACCGACAAACGCTCACGGGGCATACCGAATAGTGTCAGTGCCCGTAGTGTGGCCGCCAGATGGGGAAAACAATCGCATCAGCTTCAATTTAATTAGGCAATCCAGTCTTCGGATATAGCAGGATATAACAAACTTCCTTAGCAAATGCCAGAACCTAGGTTAGGTGTAGGCGACCCTGAATACGCACCTTGGACCATGTCCTGGTGTTCGGGATCTTGGAGGAAACGGCCCGAAGTCTGACTGCGGCGCGGATAAATGTCACCGCTTTGGGCTTCTTCAGGTCATGCATTTTCCGATCCATAGAAAGTTGTCCGGGGCGGGGTTGCCGCGGTCCAGTCCTTAACCCCATTTTCGATTGAGATTGAGAAAAAAAAAAAAAAAGGGGTGTCAGGTACTTTAAACTTCACTTCCAATTACTTTACAGCTCCCGCGAGGCTCTGGTTGTCAAAATTGCATTGCCAAGAGTAAAGGTAGCTGTCGGTTTGTGGCGAGACGAAGCGGGATGCTGATTTGTCGACTTTTCTAGATTCTGCTTTATAGTTACGTTTCACAACAGCTATGGCCTTTTTGATCCTACCTTGATATAAACAATCAGACTGCCCTACATCCACTATTATGCTGTGAATGTTGGATGGGTGGGCCGGTATCCAAGCTCTAACCCGGTGTAATTCAAGTGAAAAATGATCGCGAATCCGTGTGGATGCCAATAAGCGGTAATGTCAATGGGGCTCAGCATTTTCTACCTCAGAGACTACCTACCTTACGACTTGAAGCGAATTCACAGGATCGCATTATTCTACCCAATGATTCAAGGCCGTTCCGGCCCTCGCATTGGGCATGTTGGCCTGAGACGATCATCGCGATCAAGAGCACACCTGAGCTACACATCACCACTTACCTACCTCTGTGACAAGTGCATCGTACGAGTCTAGAGAGTTAGGGCCCTTGACATGCACCGTCGAGCGAAGCGGGGAGCTCCTCGCAGGAGCCCCGGAGGAAAAGAAGGGATCGGAGGAGCTAAGTTGTTGCAGTCGGAATTAAGGGTTCATCCGGTAGGTAGTATTGAGCGGCCGCCTCTACCGAACACTTTGACAGGGCTTGGCGGGCGGGGACCTGCTGAAGACTGGCGATGGGAGAAGGCTGTGTGGAATTTGAATGTTTATGCCGTTTACACTCAAGACAACGGTAACGTAGCAGGGAGAACAGAACACCTTCTGTCTTTTCTTGACGTGCTGACGTCGACAAACTTTAATGAGTGACTGACTGCGATTAAATGACACAGAACTGACTATCAAGGAAAATAAATGCCATAAGCAAGAAAATCACAACCGATTCCGGTACTACCCAAGATCCTCCAAGCATCTATTTCGCCTCAACCCAACCATGCCTGCCGCAATGCTTGGAAATTTCCAAGCCCAATCTTGCCAAGATCTTCAAAGCCAAATTTTGCCTCCTTCAGTTGAGACCATCGAGCGGACTTGACTTGTTATGTTTTAGACTAGGTACTTTAGGTACAACCAGCAGCAAGCACAACAGGAAGACCGCTCCAGCCATTTGACGCAGGCTTCGTAATAAGTCGGGTGACGCTTCTAGGCAGCTCCAGCAGGTGCCTCGTCTCCGGTGGTGGCATCACGGGGGCCCTTGGGTCTTGTGGGAGACTGGCCACCAGGAGACGACCCCCCAGGAGACGACCCTCCAGGAGACGAACCCCCAGGAGACGAGCCCCCAGGCCCAGGTGACGACCCCCCGGGTGTTACGGCGGGAGGAGGAGCAGAATATGTAGTCCAAGGTTTCGACGTGGTGACGGGACGACCAGCAGAATGTGAAGTCCAGGGTATCGATGTTACGGCGCGAGGTGCAGGACGCGAAACTGGGTATGTTGTCGGGGCAGGAGCAGGATGCGAAACTGGATATGTTGCCGGGGGAGGAGCAGGACGCGAAACTGGGTATGTTGCGGGAGGAGGAGGAGCAGGAGCAGGAGAAGAAACCGGATACCGAACTGGAGACCAAGGCCGTGATACTGGAGCCCGCTGGGCTACGGGCATATCCCGGTCAATGACTGGGCCCTTAGGCAGGCTGGAATGGTTAGTACATGGAAATTGATGACGTCTCTGCAGAGGGAACTCACCAACTGCCGGGTGCAAGGAGGGCCGCAGCAACAATGGAGAAGGCGATAGCGGACTTCATTTTTGATGGAAATTGGTCGGTCAGTGTTAGAAGGGGAGTTGAAGATATAGTCAAGAAGGTAGTTGAGATAGTCGAGGAAATAGTTGAGCAAAAGTTGTTGAGGAAATAGCTGAGGCTGCTGTGATTGTGAGTCTATTGAAAAGCACGAGAAGACGACGCCCTTTATACCCCATCGCCATCTAGATTCCCCAGTCGCCATCTCTTTTGTTACTATTTCCATCAACACCTCTACTCCAAGTCCTAACCCTAGCATCCAGCTCCCGAGGCTGGGATATAGACCCTGAAGGCTGTGCAAGTGTAAGCGGCTTTCGGATTCTCGGACCGCTCGGTTTCAAAGTGTAAGCTTACATTTGTACTGATGGAGAAGCTTGCTAGATTTCAAGCTCAACCCTGTTAAGCCGGGTTGAGAAATATTGGAGCCTACATCTTGCACTTGTGCCCATGCAAGGGCTGTGGCAGCGCTGTGATCAAGCCTAACCAAGCTAAGCAAGTCAACTAAGCCGCCCATCCACAATTCAACTCCCTCGGCAAGGCAAGCAACTCCGCGATAGTTATCGGTTTGGCTATTGGATAGTATTGGGTACCCAGGTTGGGGGTTCTGGTTGGCCACCACCGGTTTCATTCGCTGGTACGCCTCCCCTGCCCTCCATCCCTCCTTTTTCGAACGCGAAAATCACGCCCTCCCGTCGCGCGCGGCGACGTATGCCATGTTTTCCGTAGCTGCACGTAACCACCTAGTTAAACCACCAAGCTGGCCGGACCGGATTAACCCCTTCTGGTGCCAAAATATGGTATTACCTAACTAAACAAGCAACTTAACTCGTGATTTTCGCAAGCCAGGCCCTCCTCAGTAACCCAAGCCCAAGCCAAGTCCAGGGGGTGGTTTTTTTCAACAGCATGTTTTATCTTCACAGGACTGAATTGTTTTTTTCCAATAAAAGTACGACCCCATTTTTCCACGCGACAAGGGAGCCTTTCTTCTTCTTCTTCTTCTTCTTCTTTTTTCCCGGACTGGGGGTGGAGACAGCAATCTGGTAAACTCTCTGCTTCCGCCAGTCCCTTCCGAGTGCAGCAAGTAGCAGAACCCCCGTAGGCCAACTTAGAAAGCCATGACGAATTGAATGAAGTCACGAAAGGCAATTTTCGTTAGCTAGGAATACTGTACTTCTGAAGACACAAAGAAAGGAGACGTGCCACCTCAACCATAAGAAAATGCCACAACACAAACCCACTAATTTGCCCTCTAATATAAAGTGTTATCAACTTACATTTATACATACGGGGAGAAAAAAGGTAGCAAAATTGGTCCCATTTGTATCCTAGCTAACTATGGGTGGTAAACGGAGCTAAAACAGCTTCGTTGTCTGCCACGAATCTGGGCACACAGAATTTCCTTTTTCGCTCGCAGTCCTGAGCTGGGGTGAGCTGTGGTGAGTTGTGGCTGATTTGTCCTGATTCTTTTCCTGAGCTCCCAGGCAACAATTCCAATTACTACGCACACGCATACTAAGCGTGCGTGTGACTCGGCCTGAAAACTCTATTATGAAAGCTGAGCAACACCATGCGTTATTAAAAAAATTCAAAACAAACCAAAAGGATCCAATTGCTGGACAGATGTGATCACTGCACCAAAGTGCCAAAAGCGACGCCGCAATTACACTCCGTGTAACAGCGGTACTTCTGACAAATCCTGCCAAATTTACGTGAAGTTTGCAACCAAGTACCGTGCGCTTACTTCCGAGGTAGGTGCCCTCTCACTAATTCCGAGTGGGATTATGTACTATCCTAGGGCATATACCAGTATATTCTGAGACATCTTATTATGTACTGGTATAGAGTGGGACATCCTATCGGTGCTAGTATATCAGCATTTACTATCATAAATTTTGAGCTGGTATCATGTACTATCCCAAGCTCCAAGCTGGTATATTGTGTACCTGTCACGGCACCAAAGGACCCAATACGTAAACATCACAAACAGTAAAACGTTGTGCAATCAGGTACTACACCGTAGTCCTTCTACATCTAACTACGACCACAGGCAGGTATAGTTCAACAATGAAAGGAGACACGCAGCAGTCAAGGAGATCCGAGTGGCCGATCCCTAGTACACTGAATTTCAAGCTCAATTCAACAATGAAACAAAGGCCCTCGTGGATGTTCGTGACCTCAAACACCCGCATATCATCGAGTGTCTGACGGCGTTCACCCGGGGATCACAACACTACTTGATGTTCCCCTGGGCTGTCGGAGGCAATTTGCAAAAGTAGGGATCACGAAAGGTAAGCAGGGAAGAAAGGCAAGAGGTCCTGTCTCCAGTCTGAGCGGTGCTCTGCCGATCATGACTTCTACGCCTCCCCGCAGCGTGTGCACCTGGGTCCGGTAGCGGCAGTTTTCCAAGTCGAGCTACTATATGACCCAGATGTCCAGAAATACATTCGTATTAGCTAACGATGCCACTCCAAATCGTACTAAAACATCTATTACCACTTGAAGCCTAGTCATATAACAACTTTATACCAAATCGCAGCCAAATTCGAAACCAAAGTGTTGAATCATGTCGAGATTAACCACGCTCTAGAGCTACTTACCGTCAACCGCGGAAAGTAGCGACTTCCTCACAGACTTCTATCGCACCAGAGGGCGAGGAATGCCTATGCACCACGCTTTATTGTCTATTGAGGCCCGGATTGCATACTACTCTGCTGCGCTATGTCCTCTGTAGATGCTATTCATAAGGATTGATATAAGTGCGTTCTTCGTCCTCAAAGTCCTTGTGGTTTGTTAGGTGGGTCAGCTTATTCTGAATGGAACCACTTCGGGAACAATTAAATTTGTCGCACTGCTAACATTATTTGCGGCCCGCGGTTCGCCCGGTAAAAGTAACAAGGTCGCAGCGAGCCTCCGATTGGGAGGTGCACCTGACTTTTATTGATCACGTTATGGCTGGGGGGATTGACATTGAGCGGGGCACACGTTGGGATGTTCCCATTCGCAAACATCGAACTTTTGACGCTTCTCTAGCCTAACACGCCGCGATCTCAATCCTTGGTCCTCTCTAAATGCACAGTCATGGTGCTCCTCTCGGAAATGCGCAGTTCCCTCGCGGACTTTAAGAATGCGACAGGATTCATTGCCGTCATTGCCGGCGGGACGTCTGGCATCGGCGAAGCCATGGTTCGGGCGCTGGGCAAACATGCAAACGCCGCGGCCGTCTACGTAGTTGGCCGCAACGCCGAAGCAGCCGACCGCATCCTCAGCGACTGTCGGGACCAGTGCCCTTCGTCTCGGTTTGAGTTTTTGCAGCAAGATGTTGGGTTGCTGAGAGGCGTGGATGCCGTGTGCACACAGATTCAGGCGCGCGAGTGCAAGGTAGACTTGCTATTTATGACCCCGGATTACTTGTCTTTTGGTGGGAGAGAGGGTACACTTCTCCTTGTTGCTGCCCGCATCCTATACCATTGGGTCTCATTGCAGCCGCTAACGACTACGTCCAGAGACGCCTGAAGGGCTAGATAAGGCACTCTCCCTTCGCTACTACGCCCGCATCCGCTTTATCCATAACCTCCTCCCCCTCCTGCAAAATTCTCCGTACCCACGTGTCATCTCAGTATTTGCCCCTTATTACGGCGAATTCAACTTCTACCTCAACGACCTGCCCCTCCGCACACACTATGGCTTTCTCCTCGCTACTTCGCACGCAAGCATCATGACAACTCTCGCCCACGAGGTCCTGGCCGCCCGCCACCCTGCGATTTCTTTTGTCCATGTATTCCCTGGCGCCGTATGGACTCCTAGCGTTGCTGCCGGACGGATGTCCCCGCTGCTCAGGTGGTTTTTGACTTGGGTAGTTCGCCCGCTAGTTTGCATGTTCTTGCAAGGGTATGAGGAGTGTGGGGACCGGATGTTGTTCCTTTCCCTGACCGCGGCGCTCCCTCCTAGGAATTCCAGGGTTGCTGGAGGGTGGATAGGCGCGCTCGGAACAAGGGGACTCGATGAGAGCGATGTTGTTG
>Ga0247763_1002059_pt1 | contig 10623 bp, 11 predicted proteins | sample UWRJL141409B4_FD_179926 | JGI IMG/M metagenome (GOLD analysis project Ga0247763, IMG submission 179926) | Plant litter microbial communities from Arlington Agricultural Research Station in Wisconsin, United States - UWRJ-L141-409B-4 | ecosystem: Environmental > Terrestrial > Plant litter >...
GACTGGATGTCCCGCAGCACCGAGGTGACCGTAACCTTCGCGTTCACCCTGCGGGCTTCCGTCCCGAGGTTCACTGCCTTCGAAAAGCCCGTCGACAGCGCTCCCCGAGTGGTCGCGATTGACTGGCTGACCTCGAACTTCGGACTGACCCTGCTCGAGGGGTAAACAGCGCCCAGGGTCGACCAGAAGACGACCTCCAGGATCGTTTGGTTGCTGGCCGTCAGCAAATCGTCGCGCCTGGTGATGGTGCCGAAGGGCACGACGTTCACCCGACCATACAGGGGATGCTCGAGCTTCCCTTGACCGCGCTCGAGGAGCAGGGCTTCGAATGCGCTCGCTTGTCGGTCGCAGTCGGGACCCGTAAAGATGCAGCGGAGGGGGTAGCGTCGCTCGTTGTGGCCGTTGTCTTGTACATAGCTCCCGTCAACCCCCGGGAAGTTGAAGGCCGCCGTGCGCTTGTCGACCTCGTAGCTCACGTCTTCGTAGACGAACGTCATCCGGGTTCCGGACGGTGAAGTATACGCCGATTCCTTCAGCCGATCCTGCCAGCTCAAAACGCCCCCGAGGGTTGCACGACGATCGGCACCTTGTGCGGTTTCGTCTTCGAGGTGGCCTTCGTCCCGGGCTCGGCCTTCACCGTGATGGTTCCGTCGACGTTCGCGTTGGCGGTTGCCTCAGCGTTCTCGGCAGCCGCGCGGGCCTGGGGCGAGATGACCTGGGGCTCGTCGCGTTTTCGGGCTTCGGCTCGGGCCTTCTCATTCATCGCAGCGTCGTGGGCCTCGAACGGATCCCACGTGCCCATCTCCCACATCTTGCCGATGGTCCCCGAGATGCCTCCCGACCCCTCGAGTTCCTTGTCGAGTTTGTTGTATTGGTCCCACGCAGCAACCAGCGCCATGACGGCAGCCGTGACCGCCCCTAGGGTCAGGAGCAGCGGGGCCATGGCCGTGACTTGCGCCCCGATCGCTGTGGCGCTGGCAAGGGCCCCAATCTTGAAGGCCGCCAAAGCCCCGGTGCTCGTCCCGACCACGGCCGCGTATACCGCCTGTGCCCCCGTCGCCACGACAGTGGCCGCCCGAGAGGCGTACAAGGCGACCTTGGAGGCGACCTCAGCCACCGTGAACCGGGTCGTCGCCAGCTGACCTGCCTTGATCGCGACCTCGTACAGCCACGTCGCGGCTGCCGCTGCCTTGACGGCAACCTTGACGGCAACGGTCGCCCCCTTCCACGCCCAGGTGACCACGGTCGCCAGCTTCGTGGCGATCTCGTAGGCTGCGATCCCTACCTCCGCGACCTTTACGGCCGCCCAGAGCGTATAGAACGCGACCGCTGCCACGCCGATGCGTTTGAGCCAGGTGACGATCTCGGGAAGGTTGTCGGTGATCCGCCTCAGCCAGACCTGGAACTCGAAGACGATGAGATCCTTGTTCGTCTCGACCCACTTGGTCATCGACTTGAGGATTCCCCTGAGGGGCCCCGACTGCGTCTCGAACAGAGCGAGCTTGACGCCGTCGATGGCAGAATCGAGCATCTCCAGATCACCGATGGTGTTATCCATGCGGATTGCTGCCATCTTCTTTGCAGCGCCCTCGGCGTTCTGCAGCTCCTTCGTCAGCTCCTGCACCCGCCCCGTGTCGAACAGGTCTTTGAGGTTCGCGGCCGCCTTCTGCCCCCGGAGGCCCACGAGGTCGGCGATGAACGCGACCTGGTCCATGTTCCCGCCGGACTTCTTCGCTGCCTTGCTGACGTTCGCCAGGACCTGCTCGAAGGGCAGCATGTTGCCCTTCGCGTCTTTGAAGGTGACGCCGAACTCCTTCATTTTGGCGGCGACCTCGTCCGTCGGCTTCGCCATTTGCGTCAGCATCGTGTTCAATGCAGAGCCCGCCACCGAGGCGTCCAGGCCGACGTCCTGCAGGAGGGCGACACCCGCCACCACCTCTTCGAGAGGGATCTTGAACTGCTTAGCCGTGGACGCGACGTTACTCAGAGACTCGCCTAGAGAACCGATCGAGCTGTTGGTTCTGGCGCTCGCCACGGCCAGCACGTCGGCAACACGACCGGCTTCGCTCGTCTCGAGCCCCATGCCCTTCAGGGCGTTCGACACGTGACCCGCGACTTCTGCTATCTCGAGTCCGGACGCAGCCGCCGCATCCAGGATAGGGCCCACGCCCGCAAGGACGTCGGCGTTCGAGAACCCCGCCATTTTCATGATCTCCATGGCGTTGGCCGCTTGGGTCGCGGTGAACTTCGTCGTCGCCCCGAGCTCCTTTGCCTTGATCTCGAGATCGGCGATCTGGTCTCGGGTCTCCAGGCTGACGGCAGCCACCGCCGATATCGCCTGTTCGAACTCGGCCCCGGTCTTACCGATCGAGAACGCTGCCAGGCCCCCGACGGTACCGATCGCGGCGGTTGCGCCCGCGATCTTCGTGAGGCCTTCGTGGACTGACCCGAGTTTCTTGTCGAACGCGGCAAGGCTCTTGCTCGCTCCCTTACCGAAGCCGTCCAGCTTTCCTTTTATCCTGGCAAGGGGTGCACTGATCTTGTCGACCGCGCTGAAGATGGCCTCGATGGAGAACTTGCTAGCCGTGACGTCCCTTCATGGGTTTGGGTCGCGTGTACTTCGTCAATTCGGGGCGAAGTCCCCCGTAGAAGAAGACGATCTCAGGAACGGTGAGCGTGCGCACGTCGGGCAGGCCTGCGTAGTCGCGGGCGATCTGCAGAAGCATGACTCGATAGGTGCTGAGACCGCTCGAGAGCCTCACGTCGCCGCCGTTCTGCACGATTGTGTCGACTACGCGGCCGTGATGAAAAGCCGCATGATTCGCGAGCACGCTTGAAAGTCCTTGGCCGGCAACTTGCTGAACTCACCGCGGTCCGTCCGCGTCACCTCGGCCATGGCCGCCACGAGATTCGAGATGTTCTTGCCGCTGCCGTAGCTCTCAAGCGCCATGAGTGTTGCCCCAGTCGCCGGGTGGAACGTGTAACCCTTCGACGACCCCGGAGGCGTATACGTCGGCTTACCGTCTTCGCCGACGATCAGCGTCCCGCGACGAATCTCCCGGACAATCTCGCTCTTGAGGCCGTCCCACTCCTTCCGTTCGTCCTCCGTCAATTCGCTCGTGTCGTGGTCGATGCGGTTGGCGTCGCAGAGGCGGACGAACTCCTTCTCGGCTACCTCGAGGGCGACCCTGTACTTGCCGCCCTTCAGATCGACGACTGCGGCGCTCATTGCTGGCTCAGGGTCCCAGGCCCGGAGAGGGTGATGGAGGCAGTGGCGTTCTGGGAGCTCGACTGGATCGTGTCGGAGATCGTGCCAGTGCCTTGATACGTGACTCCACTCGCCAGCGTAATGGTGATGGGAACGAACTCGAGCCCGTCCGCGATCTCCTGCAGGAACTCGGCGTCCGCCCGCGCGTCACTCACCTCGACCTGGACGCCCTCGATGCTCCACGGGACCCGGGTCTTTACCAGGCGAGCGGTCCCGTTGCCATTCGATTGAACCTCGTTCTCGAAGCCGCCGAGCTTCTTCGACGCCTCCGCGTCGCTCGCCACGGGGAAGAGTCGTCCACGGATCGAGATCGACTCGATGCTTCCGCCTACTGCTGGTGCCGGCATGTTGCGCTCCTAGCTCACGCCGCAAGGGCCGGCGTGCCGAAGAAGAACCCGAAGAACAGGTCCACGGAGATGATGTTCGTGTTCCCGGAGAGCTGCACCGTCGTCTGGACGTCGAGGCGCTTCGGGTTCTGGCTGTTGATGCTCGCGAAGGTGTTCTTCTTCGCGGTGGCCGCGTCGCTGATGATTGCCTCGAGCCCCAGGCTGTCGAGGATCGCGCAGACGGCCGCCTTCGCGCTCGAGGGCGTACGCGCGTTCGGGTTGACCGTAGGCTGCCCATCGGGAATGAGCGGCGCTCCATCCCACACGGGACGGTTGAACTCGAGATCCAGGTTGTAGATGATGGTCATCACCTTGACGACATCGACCACGTGCCTGTAGGCGGGCGGGACTTCCCCGGTGGGCTTGTAGAACGTGACGACGTCGCTCACGTTGATGAGCCCATCCTTGACCTCGATGGTGCTGGAGCCCGACTTCACCGCTTGATCGCGCTGGGCGTAGTCCCACTGATCCGCGTCAGGGCCAGGGAGGATGCCGCGTACCTGTCGGCTGCCGTAGTCAGTTGGCGGGTTGTTATTGGCGACCTTCGCGATCTCCCGGACCTGAGCCGCTGCGACAGTGACGGGCAGGTTCGGGGAGCCCGGGGCCACGAGCTGGACGTTGATGCGGTCCGTCGGGCGCGCGTTCGTGACCGTCGTCGCCGTGTTGACGCCGGCCTCCGTGTTGCCCACGAAGGAGACGAAGGGACGCCGGACGAGCTGCCCCCAGCGGCCTTCCCCGACCGCATTGATTGCCCCGAGAGCCGCCGTGTTGCTCGGACCCAGGGTGTTGACGAGCATGGTGACCCATGTGCTCCCGAGCCCAGCGAGGGCGGGGGCGACGTCGGGGTCAGCGGCGCCCGTGGCGGGCTGGACAACCGTGAAGGTCAACCCGGTCGTGGGCGCCAAGCCCGTGCTGTCGAGCACCTCGACCACGACATCGTTGCCGGAGGCGCCCTTCCATTTCGCCGTGAGGTCGACGTCCGTGCTGCCGTCCGCGGCGACGACGGGGATCTCGAGGACGGCGTTGACGGCGGCCACGATCTTGTCGCAGAGGGTCGCGACCGTGTCTCCGTTGGCCGTGGTGAACGGAGCACTGAGGATCCCGGCGATCCGGACCCAATAGGTTGCCACCCCGGCCGCCGCTCCCGACGGCGTGATGCTGCCGACGGCGGCCACGCCCGCGTCATCGTCCTCGAGCGGGTAGACGGTGACGGGGATGGTGCCGACGCCTCCGCCGGTGACGGGGAAGAGCTGGAGAGCTGCCAGGTGAATGGGCGAGCCGAACCCGTACCTCTGAGCCGCCATTGGGGCCGACGTGATGCGGTACGGCGTCAGCGGGTAGCCGGCGGACGCGGTCGCCCCTTGACCGAGAATACCGATGTGTTGCGGGAGGTACTGCACAGCACCTCCGCGAAGGTCACGGAAGGTCGTCTCGATGCCGACGACCCTCGCGACTGCGGTTGCGTCTACGGACATACTCTCATTCCTCTGGGTAGTCGGCGCGCAGATACAGCTCACCGGTCTCAGCGCGCCGCACTTCGACCGAGAGGGTTTCGAGCGTGTCGCCCGTCACCTGGGGCGAGAACTCATTGAATTGGGCGGTGAGGGCGAGGCGACCGCCGACCACACCTTGGACAGCGCGGTTGTCGATCTGCGGCTGGAAAATCGTGATCGTCTGCGGCCACCGCTTCCAGACCGTGCCCCTCAGTCCGAGATACGTGTAGTGCCCGCTCATCAAGATGCGACGGGCGAGACGGATTGCGCGCTGACACTCGAGCGCCGCCCTCTGATCGCCCGGGTCGTGCCCCGTGTCGTTCGCAACGCTGACGCCATAGCCGTAGCAATCGACGTTGAACGTCGCCTCGGCCTTCTGCCTTTCGACGATGTTGCTCGCCGCGCCGTCGTAGCTGAGGGTGTCGAACCAGACGTTGATGATGGGTGGCTCCGAGCTAGAGCCCTCGAGGAACATGCCCCATGGGTTGCTCCGCTCGAGGAAGACGCGCGGCTGGGATTGCCCAGTCAGAACCGCCTGGTTGGCGAGTTCGACCTTCAGGATCGCCGCAATCTGATCTCGTACTGTCTCGACGTTGTCCTGCGTGCTGCCGATGACCTCAGAGATCAGCGCTGGCATAACTCTCAAGCAAGAGGACGACGACGCCCACGGCTCGGTCGGGCAAGACCTCGATGACCTTCCAACTCGAGGTCACGCCTTGGACGTCGGCGAACGTCACGAGCCAAGGCTTCACGAGCTCGTCGGCGACGGCGGTCGGCATTGCAGGCAGGGAGGCGAGGGAGACCGCGACGGACGCCTTCTTGCCGGCGACTGCCTGACCGGTGTCAGGATCGATCGTGACCGCAACGTCGGTCGTGTATCCCGTGAGCGCTGTGCTCACGCCCGCGGGCGACGTGAGCACGAAGGGCCAGCCGAATCCCGAGGTCGAGTCCCCGAGGAACGCCTGGCTATCGAGCGCGGCCTGCTCCCTCAGCCCCATTACGCGGTGACGTCGAGGCGAGCGAAGGTGTCGATCGCGGTCGGGATCGTCAGCGGCCGGGTTCCGGCGCTGACCATGACCTGCTTCCCATCGGGCGTGACCCAGGCGTTGGTGGTGAGGTCGATGCCTCGGCCTTCGCTGGAGATCCGCGGCGGAAGGAAGGGTAGTGCCCGCTGGTCTGGCGGAACGATGATCGGGATCGCACCGTAGGTCAGGTCGAGTCGCCCATCGGAAAGAAGGATGACGTTGTCCGGGCTCACGTACGGCGTGATCACCCCGGTCGCTGGATGCTTGAAAACGCCGGAGTAGGTCCAGGCTTCGATCTGATAGTGGCCGCCGATCCAGAACGTGCCTTGGTACGTTGCACCTTGACCGCGCGTCGCGGGAGCAACGGTACCGAGTCCGAGACGCAAGAGGTCGAGCGTTTTCTGAACGTCGGCGTTCGCGATGAAACGCTGCCACGCGGAGTCACCGAAGATGGCACGCTTCGGCTCGATCTTGCCGTCCCGACGGACGACGTTGGCGAGGGTCGCGAGATCCGTGAGGGGCGCCCCCGTGCTGCCGTTCGTTGCCCACGTCGCGCTGACCGTGGCCATGTGCGTGGCTTTCGGCTGGAAGTCGATTGTGTAGAGCGCCGTGCCGCTCGAGTCGACCAGCGTGAGCTGACCCGTCTGGAGCACCTGGGCGCACTGCCACTCGATAGCGCGTCGGATCTTGTTCTCGAGCTTCCTGAAGATTTGGAAGGCAGCCCTCGTCGCGTTCGCTCCGTAGTCGGGGCTCGCGAAGGGGTTCTGTCCCGGCTGCCGCTTCATGACGTCGAAGGCGGAGACCGCTCCAGCCTCGTCGTAGATCGGTGGCTTGAACCGTTTGCTCGTATAGACAGAGGCCTCGTTATGCCGCGGTCCGACGGTGAGGTCGGTGACGACGACGGCCACCTCCTCCGAGTCGCGCTGGATGTCGAACTCGACCTCTTCGCTCGTATGGAAGTTGCCGGGCGGAGAACGGAAGAACCCCGAGAGGAACAGCGGCGCCGTTGCCTCCTCGAGGTACATGTCGATCAGCTGGATGGTGCTTGCGTCGCTCATGGTGTTTACGCCTGCGGGTTGTCGATCTGGCCGAGTTGCTTGACGTCGATCGGAGTGATCGAGTAGTCGCGCAACTGGTCGAGGTGTGCCGCGGTGATGGTCGTGCCGCCGTGGATCACGAGGCGGCGCGAGTTGACCTTTCCGGCCGTGAGCACGGTGACGGCAGCGCCGCTATTGGCCGCCACTGTCACCTCGTAGGTGAGGACGGCCTTGGCCGCGTTTAGGCCGTTCGAACCGGCGGGGTCGAAAGGGTAGTACTTACCGTCGCTCGAATGCCTGGCGAGGATCGTTCCCTCGACGAAGGTCACCGGGTCATCGGTGTCAGCGTTTTGCAGCGTGCCGTCTGCCGAGCCCACACGCTCGAGCACGACGCTGCCGATGTCGTTGTTGGTGATGGTCAGATTAGCCACGCACGAAGCTCCTCTCCGAGCCCTTCAGGAGGGCCACGACTTGGTCACCGAGATCAGCTGCGCCCTGGGCCACCGTATGATCGACGCCCGAGAGAGCGACTTCGGCGGCGTTCGATTCGACCTGACGCCGCTGCCGATCGGAGCGGTTCATGCCAGCGCTCAGATAGCGTGCATTCAGCTCGAGGGTCATGCCGGCACCCGAGCGAATTGCCTCGAGGGCGATGCTCAGGTCACCGCAGGACTCCCCCATCGTCAGGTGAGCCAGGACTCGGTCCCTCTCCTGGTCGACGCCACGCTGCACAGCAGCGTCGGTCTCCCGACGGTCCGCAGCGCGGTCCTCTCTATCGTCACTCATAGCTTTCCCTTTCGTGGTCACCGCGCGCGGTGCCGTAGTCAGAATCTTGTCAATCATGCCGAGCCGCTTCGCGTTCACGGCGGTCATGGAGGCACCGCGGCCGTACTCGTTCCGGACGGTATCCATGTCGACACCCCGTCCCTGAGCGATGCTGCGAAAGAACTCTTCCGAGAGCTGGTCGAGGTACTTCACGACGACCGCCTTGCCCTCGTCCGTCCGGAGATCAGGGCGCTTGTCAGGACTATCGGTGTTCGTCAGCTCGACGATGCTGTCCGTCACCCAGAAGGAGGCGGCTGTGCCGATGGATCCGAACGTCGAGCCCCTGCCCACGGCTTCGATGTTGCCCGCGGCGGCTGCGATGCCGTACGCCGCCGACTGGGCGTTCTCCGCCCGAACCCGGATCTTCTTCCCCGAGCTACGGAAGGTGGCGATGTGATCGAGGGTGTCGATCAGCCCGTCTGCGGAACCGCCCGGGCTATCGATGTGCAGGACGACGTCCTTGATGGCCGGGTTCGTTTCGGCCATGGCGAGGGACGCCCGGATGTCGCTGTAAGTCGTGTTGCCGCCACCGAACAGCATGGCCATGAAATCGGGTCGCTTGGTGAGCGTGCCCTGAACCCGGATCTCTGCCGTGCTCCCGGCGATCATGAGGTTCCGCGGCGCTTGCCCTTCCCGAGTCTCGACCCTGGCGACGTATTCTTCTGCCCGGGCAGAGAGAGCGGCTGCGTCACGTCGCGCCGCTTGAAGGGCCTGAAATGTCGAAGGCTCGAGAAGCCAGTAACTCATCCTGCTTCCTTCTCTTCCTCGTCGGCGTTGTCGTTGTCGGGGACGACGCGGAGGTTCGGGGCCTTGGGAGCCGCCGCCTGCTCGGCTTCACGCAGAGCCTTGTTGGCTTCGGCGAGCATTTCGTTTTCTCGCTTGAGCTTCGCGATGTTGCGGCTGTACTTCTGTCCGGTCAGCTCACGCGAAGCTCGATCGCGCGTGATGAAGCCGTTCTCGACGAGTTGCTGGAACCCAGCGACGGTCTTTCCGAGGTCGATGTGAGGCTTGATAGCCCCCGTCCAGTCCGAGCCCGTCCATGCGGCAAAGCGATCGAACTGCGTTGGGTCGCGCCACGACTCGAGCAGACCGTCGGCCTTGATGCGCCCGCCCAGCGTCTCTGCCAAGAGCCAGTCGATGTAGATCGGGACGCAGAACTGATCGGCCCAGTCCTGTCGCCAGAGTTGCAGTGTGAGACGTAGCTCCTGGAGGGCAGCCTGGCTCGCGCTGTAGTTGCTCGAGAACGAGAGCTTACAGATCTCGGGAGGCAGCTCGAGCGCCCATGCGATGGCAGAGACGATGCTTTCCTCGAAGTCGCCGAACTTCTCGTCCGTGCCGGTCGAGGGGAAGCCGTGGGGCTGCTCGCCGGGCCCGAGCTCATCGAGCACGGCACCAGGCACCATCTCGGTGAAGTTGTAGTTTCGCTTGGCACCCGGGACCTGGGCGCTGTCGACGGTGGAGGCCCCCCTGACCTGAGCGCCTCCGAGGCTCGTGAGGGGACGTGTGCCAGGGCCTTCGGCTTCCCGGCGAATGAAGACGGCCAGCATGGCGTTGATGGCCGCCTTCCGCTGTACCGCGTCTCTATACCGGTCGATCTCCCGGAGGCTCGAGAGGATCAGGCTGAGCAGCGGTTCGCCGCGGACGTCGTCGAGCAGCTTGTCCGTTCCATACACGAGCCAGGCGAGCCGACGACCCGTGGGACCCACCGCGGGAAGGCGCTGGACACGGCGCTCGACTCCCTGGTCATCGGCAGACAGGATCCAATAGGCGACCTGCCGCCCGTCACCGTCGAGTTCGACGCCGTGGCGAACGACGTGGCCCTTGGGAATGGAGGGCTCGTTCTGCCCAACGCCGAAGGGCGACACGACCCGTGACCCGTCGACGAGGCGGACCTTCGGCAGGCCGCTGACGGAATCCTGGTGCAAGACCACGAGAACGTCGCCGCTGATGAGCGCAGCCATCTTCGCGGCGGCTTGGAGCGCTCCAAACGTCTGCTGACTCTTGTGGTCGCAGAGGGCCGGCGACCATGCCCAGAGGTCGAAACGATTCTCGACCTGCTCGGTCCACTCGAAGAGGGAGCCTTCCTCGACGCCCAGGATCTGCTCGTCGGGCAGAGCCTCGAGGGCGAGTCCGACGTTGATGCAGTTGGCAACAATGCGCCGGATGATTCCCCGGGCATAGAGGTTCGTCTTGAACAGCTGGGTCGACCGCGCGCGGAGCGTGTAGTAGTCGGCCACCAAGAGGTCGGTGATGCCGAAGCCGCCGGGGTATTTCTCGCCGTCGTGCCATTGGTACCGAGCGGGCGCGGGGTACGAGCCCATCGCATCCACGTTGATGACGGGCAGCGCGCGGGGCTCGATCGTTTCTGTTGTCGCTGGGGGAGGGTAGAACCTCGATACGAGGCGATTCAGGAGCGGGTACTTTACCAGCCCGGCCTCACGTAGGTTTGCGTGCCGCAGAGGCGTTGCTGATACGTCGCCAGCCGCGTCTCGAGTCTCTGGAGAGTCAGCTGTAGGGATCCGAGCTGGGCCTTGCTGACGACCTGCCGCGTCTGACCGGTGTCCAGGCTATAGCTTTGGGCACCCGTAG
>Ga0247763_1002060_pt1 | contig 10611 bp, 5 predicted proteins | sample UWRJL141409B4_FD_179926 | JGI IMG/M metagenome (GOLD analysis project Ga0247763, IMG submission 179926) | Plant litter microbial communities from Arlington Agricultural Research Station in Wisconsin, United States - UWRJ-L141-409B-4 | ecosystem: Environmental > Terrestrial > Plant litter >...
CCGTCACCCCCACCACCGTCACCACCACCACCGTCACCACCACCCCCGTCACCACCACCACCGTCACCACCACCACCGTCACCACCACCACCGTCACCACCACCACCGTCACCACCACCACTAAGTACTACGTAGGGTAGAGGGTGGTAAATCAACGATGCACACCCGGAAAAAAAAGCCACCTAGGTCTATTTCTTACGTTAAACCCAATTATCAAGGCCCTACCAGGCCTGCAGGGCTAGTTGGAAAGATGGTAGCCTGGATTGCTAGATTTCTTTTTCGTCTGGCATTGAGGTGCTATGCCATCGCCCAATGGCCGCTCGACAGATAAGTTCCAGAAACCATTCGACCAATATAATGGCGAAAAACCACAGCTCAGATATCATATAATAGAAGCTCAGATTGCCTCGCTCCTTCACTTCGTTGAACTCAGTTCACATTGCAGAAAGCAGGTTCTTCAGAAACTCGAACCTCTGATGATGGAAAAAAGATAATATTACCTCCTTCAAAAATGTGTCGGCCTGCTGGGATGGCGGAGAATGAATGAACTGAGTTAGTTCTCGTCTAATCCTCCTACAGATAATCTAATTTCTGTTTCTTCGGCCGCCACCATTGTTATTATTATTATTTCCTCCGCCCCTGTTCCCTCTTCCTCTCCCCTTGTATCCTCCGCCGTCGTTGAAGTTGTTGTAGTTGTTGTTGTTGTTGCCATTACCATTGCTGTTGTTCCGTCTACTATTGTTGCCATTGACATTGCCATTGCCATTGTTGTTGTGGCCATTGCCATTCCTCCGATTACCGTTGTTGCGCTTGCCGTTGCCATTGCGGTTTTTACCCCCATTTTGGTTGTTTTGCCTCTGTCCACCGCCATCGTATTCGGCGTCGCTATGTATGTCTAGATCATCATCGTCGTCGTTATCGTCACAATCGGCCATTACTTCATTACCATCCTCATCCGCGCCTCCGCACCGACGGCCTTTTCCGCACCGGCACCTGTCGCACTTGCAACCGCAACTGTCCCCTGGAGCGTCTGGAGTAGCGTCTGGTTTAGCATCTGGCTTAACATCTGGCGCAGCGTTTGGTTTAGCATCTGGCGTAGCGTCTGGTGTAGCGTCTGGTGTAGCATCTGGTGGATCTTGCTTAGCAGGAGGGGGTGTAGGGAATACCGGCGGTGTTGAGTTGGCGAAAATCTGATGGCTGACTGGGAAGAAGGCCGTCTGAGGGTCGACAAAAGGCAAGAATGACATCTCCGTGTTCTCGTAACCACCGAGACTATGGGGAAGTTGCTTCGCAGTCATGCCGTTGATTTCCTCGTTAGTAAGGAAGAGGCAGCACCTCTGGGCCGTCCACCGAGTGTCGGGGTTTACGTCTAGCAACCCGCGCAGCAGGGGGCGTAGGAAGTTCCCGGCAGGGTTCGTGGTACCGAAAAAGGTTTCAAACTGTTTGATTGCCGGACCAGGATTGATGGCGACGCTGTGATCGATGTTGCCAACAACCATGCTGAGCAAGGTGATGCCTAGAGCCCACATGTCGCACGGCGGCCGCCGGCTCAGCTCGAACGGCTGGTAGTGTGGAGATTGCGTATGGAGCTCCGGCGCTGTCCACATGTCGGGAGTTTCGCCTCTGACGCGGCGGCTGATATGTTTGTTTGGATAGATGGCGTGCCGAAAGTTGCTGAGCTTGTACGCCCGGCTCGGCACTTTGCCCTGGATAAGGATGTTCTCGGGGCGCACATCCATGTGGGTGATCCTGTTTGCATGGCAGTTAAGGAGCCCGTATCCAATGTCGTGTGCTACGTTGAGAAGATCCCACTGGAGATTGAACGCGTGTCTCCGGAGGGCTTCGGGACGGAGATGCCCGTGCTCACAGTACTCCATGATGATGATCTTCTCCTCGGGGCAGACGTCGTAGACCCTGACTATGCGCTCCACCCCCTCGCCCTTGGCAAGTCGTGGCCAAATCACCTCGGGCCAGTTCGCCATGTCATCAATCATTTCTTTTTTCCAGTGGGCTGGTGTTTCTGGCGCCAAGTTCGGAGCAACGCCCCGCTTGCAGGCATACCGAATGCCCGAGTTTGCGCTGATCCCCACTGCAACTACGGGTTGGTTGTTAACTTCGTGAAGTACGTGTTGGTCCTCCAGACCTACAAAGTAACCCGTAGGTTCCCGGATGCCGGCGCACCATGCTGTTGATAGCCCCATTGTGCTTTGGGGTTTTGGTATTTATTTCTTTTGCGTGATAGATAGGTGGATGTATTGCGTGACCGCTTCAACCAAGCGATAAGTCTTGTTTGTCGTTGCGAAATTTAGATAGAGTATGGCGTCCAAGGGTTCATGAACCGTCAGAAGCCTAGGGCTAGGGAAATAGAAACGTATTATACTATCCCGGGTGGTCAATACGAGCGTCATTGTTGGGAGACAAACGTGATTCTTCCAAGTGCTCTACTTTGTCTTGTAGCTGAGGGGCATTGTTGTCGGCTAAAAATAGGACGCGACTTCTTTGTGTATTAATTTTGAGTACACGTTACAATGCGTATTGTCGGGCCATAGGCTCATCGCCCGGGGACTTGATTGAGTACACCGCCATCGACCACAATGATCTCGCCGTTTACGTAGCGGTTCTTGGCTAGGAAAAGACAAGCCTGGGCCATCTCCTTGTCACTCCCCGCCCTCCCTATTGGTACGGGGTGGCCCTTGCTCAGCACCTTCTCGTCGGGCAAGAGGGATTTTTGCTTCTCATCGCTCTCGCCTGTCGTCATTTCGCTCGGAAAGTAGCCAGGGGCGATGGAGTTGACACGGACGCCGGTTTTCTCGAATTCGGTGCTCATCAGCCGGGTTAGGTGGATGGTTGCCCCCTTGGCAGCATTGTAGGAGAAGTGGCCCTGGGAATGGTGCATGATTCCGCTCATGGAACTGATTACGATGACGTTTCCAGTCATGTGCTCCTTACGAGATGTCGCCTCGAGGAGTGGCAGAAAGTTGATAGTGGTGAAGTAGACCGAGGTGACGTTGGTGTTGAAGACGCCACTCCATGCAGCAGGGTCTTCTGTTTGCCATAGCAACGAGCGCAGCTCGGTACCAGTAGCATCACCTGCCTCAGCCGGGGCCTTGGGTCCTGCAATGCCAGCGTTGCAGACGAGCAGGTCGAGTTGCCCTTCTCTGTTTGTGAGCTCGCAGTAGAGTTTCTCCAAGTCGCTCTTGGATGTGACATCGCAAGGGCCGATTCTGTATTTCCCCCGTCAGCTTGGAAATGCTCCTCAAAAGTGGAAATATCGCCGTACGCTATGATACGTCCAGAACCGCCTGGAGGGGTATGGGCAATGGCGGCACTTTCAAGGACATGCAATCGACGGCCGGTGATGTAAACTTTTGCTCCTGAGGAATGATCGAGTCAGCACAGGAGATGCGCGGACGCGAACTCATCATGGCCTACCGTTCGCAGCCAGCGTCTGGGCACACATGAGGCCAATACCCGTTCCACCGCCTGTGATGAGACATATCCAACCATCGAGCCGGAAGAGTCGTTCAGCCGTCAGCTGGTGTGTCCCGACTCTTTGTGCCATGGCGGATTAGCGTAAAGTAAGGACAATGGTTGAGAAGACGAGATGATGTTCTTTTGTTTGATGTCCGTGGAGGTCACGGGTGTTTGAACGATGAAAGAGACGCAGTGTTCTTTATTTCCATCCTTGTTGGATGATAGAGCGAAGACGTCATGGTTGGAGTTGGACACGGGCACAACCATGCGGAGGCCGACTGCACAGTTGCTAGGTAACTTTCTGGGCGTTCGATGTGCTGACGAGGGTTTCCTGTTGGCGTCTGCAGGAACAGGCTCTGGTGTCTTGGATATGGGTCGTTGCTGACGTTAGGAAGTCGTGCTGTTGATGTAAGGCCGCTTTCGGGCGTTTCGAAAAAGGTTAGGGCTGAGCTAAAAGCTCACTTGTACGAATGCCCGCTGTGTTGTTAGCTGCATGGCAAGTCGCTGCTCGAATCTGGTGTTTGTCACTCTCGATGGGCGTCAGGATGCATGTGAGAATTGGAGCATGGCTGAGGTTAAATTAGCATGGGCAGATTTTTTTTTGCAGCTTGTTCAAAATGGAAAGGGGCCATGTTTGGCCGGTGCATCCATTGCACCTGACAATCTGGAAGAACTCCGTGACGAGATCTTCCCCTCATTGCAGTCACAATCAAAAATGTGTTGAACAAGGCGAGTCAATTGGTTGCTGCATGGAGTCATCACATTTTGTATATTTTTCAGAATTATTCCAACTGCCACCGATTTGATCAAGCAGCCGGGGCATAAAAGCTGAAGCTGCCGCGGGGGTCGTACTTGCGCTTGAGGGCGCGCAGTCTGTCCTGGCGCCACTGCTCATGGCCGTACCACTCGCGCGTCGTCTCGTCGCCGTAGGCATAGTTGACGTAAGTGTTCTTTTGGCTGCGTCCACTGCCGCGATGCAGAATGTCACGCAGCTGGTTGCCGACAGCAGCGGCCTGTTGATCGAGGGCGGCGCTGCCAGGCGTGTACTGGATGAGGGGTGCCGTCAGGAGGTGGTCGTTGCGCCACGCAAAAGCAGTCGACGCCGGGTTGACAGCCTGGACACCCTGGTTGGAGTATCCCTCGAACATGAAGAGCGAGTTGGAGAAGGGCGATGACGCGTTGGTGGCCGCGGCAAAAGCATCGTACAGTTCGGCCATGGCCGTTGCATTGTACTGCGACAGGTACAGGGGAAAGCGCGGGTTGGCGGCGCCCACCTTCTGGCACGGCGGGCCGTCAAGGGCGATGCCAACCCAGCGCGACACGTCGAGGTACGAACCACTGGATGGGGTGATGGAAATGGGACCAAGGGCGTGGAAGGGAGCCGTGTAGTTGGGGTTCACGACATTGACGCCCTCCTGGATGATGTAAAACTCGACAACGGGTCCAGCCGGGTCAACGGGGGGGAGGTTGAACCAATAGGACCAGTTGATGAGGTCGATGGGCTGGGTGCCGTTCTTGAGCAGATGGTCGTTGGCGGCCTGGTACAGGGCAGCAACCTTGTCGCCAGTGAACATGAGCGTCTCGATAGCCCACGTGGTATGAACACGGGGGAAGATCTTGATCTGGACCGACGTGACGATACCAAAGTTGTGGCCGGCACCCTTCATGGCCCACCAGAGGTCCCAGTTCTGGTTGATGGTCTTGAGGGATCCGTCAGCAAGGACAATATTCATGGACACGAACTGGTCGGCAATGAGGCCATAGCGGCCCTGCAGCCAGCCGTGGCCGCCGCCGAGGGCTGGACCCAGGTAGCTGACGCACTCGCAGGTGCCCGTAACTGCTTGCTTTCCCGCCGCCCAGAGCCTGTCGATTAGCACCTTGGAGTTGATACCGCCGCCAACACGTGCAGTCTGGCCATTGGGAGCAATCTTGACGCTGTTCAGCTTACGCAGGTTGATGGCAATGCCCTCGTCCATGCGGCCAAGGGTGGTGATGGAGCCGTGACGGCCATTGTAGGCAAGGAAGGGGAGCTTGACTTTGTTGGCGAACCTGACCGTCTCAATGACATCCCTCTCGGTAGCCGGGAGGACAGTGATGTTTACAATGGGCTTCTCCAGGTTGGACCACCGCTGTGAGTAGTTGCGGAATCCCTCCGTGTCAGGGTAGTAGATCTCGGCCTTTCTCGACAACCGAGAGGCAAATCGCCAGAACTCGGGCAGGCGGAGGTGGTCCGGTAGCGAGACGGGTGCGGTGTTGACGGCGAAGCCCGTGTCGATATCTGCGGGGATATCATATTCCAGAGAATCCGGGGTCGACGCGGCGGTGAGAGCCCAGACGACAGCCGTCGCTAGCAGCTCGGCTTTGAACCAGTGCATGGTTGCAATCAGTGGAGCGGCACTGACACCTGTGGGGGGGGGGAAAGGCAAAGAGAAAAAAGGACGGATAAAAACGAAGGACGAGTGGAAACGAGTGTCGGGCCTGTCTCACACAGCGCTGCACTACAACCCAGACCACAGGATAAGAAAACCTCTGCAGGGTGCAGCTCCGTGTGACTATTATACATGACCGAGTGCCAGGAAGTCGGGTAGAGTCCCCGCCCTCGAGGAGCCAATAGTTGTCTCGATTTGGTGTGCCCATGCATCTCTTTGCGACCCGGGCGTGACAACCGAGACAAATGCAGGCTAGCAGCTGTCTCCTATCATCTCGTACCACGCCGTCCAATGCCATGATTATGCGTATTCCACCCTCCATTCCGGCTGCAGTAGCGGATCCAGGCCTCTCCAGTCTGTACACCACACTACCGAGTACTCGATACGTATGGTGTTGGATACACCAGCAAGGGGAGTTTTGCTCCGACTCCCCAAACTACTGGGTCCGCCAAGAATCGACACGGATTACTGTTCTCTGCGGTGTTTTGCTAACAACATGCAATTAAGCATCAATCCTCGTGAATCCTACCCAGCACATGGGTAAAGTCAAAGGCGACGACGCCGCCGCCGCTAACATGTCGACATCCTAGGCGGGAATGTGCCCCTCGATTACGCTTCATCTTGATTGCACCATCTCCCTATGGTCTCTTCCTTTTCTTTTCTTTTCTTTTCTTTTCATTTCTTCTTCTTCTCTGCTCGCGGTCATTCCGGCTAAAAAAAAAAGAGCTAGCCTGTGACCCAGGACGGGCGCCTGCCTTCCTAGGTATGCCATGTGCAAAATGCACAAATAAGTAACATGGCCAGGGCTTCCCTGGCCCAGTGGCTCCCCATGATGGCGGAGCCAATCCAATTCGTTCACAGCGGCCCGCTTCCGTTCGTAACCCGCTACATACTAGTACTTCGCAGACCGCCCGCTGGAGACGACGCTAGTGTAGTGTAATAACGTCGTGTCGTGTGGTCGTGTGGGTTTAGAAACGCCTCGCTTGCACGCGTTTGCTGTGGATCAATCCAAAATGGCGAAAGAACCTTGAGGGCTGTAACTGTTACCCCACCCCTCACACCTTGGCTGGCAGTGCCGACCAGTGTGTGTGTGTGTGTGTGTGCCTGTGTGTCTGTGACAGTGAAGACCAAAAGTCGCCCGGGGGGGGGGGGGGGGGGGGGGCGAAGAGAGAGGATAGACTAGTGTAGTGGTGCATCGTTACATGCGCTACGAGCACACTGCACCGAAGCTCGCTCTCAGGGGCTGCTGGCTGGGACCAACGTAACCTTTGCCCCCTTCGTGACCCCCGTGCCAAATTTGGAGGGCATGACTTGTCATTTTTTTGAGCTGGTTTTTTCCTTGCTTTTTTTTCGTGGGCTGAATAGAGAGCGAGGTCGGGGAGAGGAAGGGCTGGTGTCGACCAGCCTAGATCTGTAACAAATCCAATGTGCCGGTTCCGTGAACTCATTGACATTTAGTGTCTTGGAATGTAGTGAATCTAAGAAAACAAAATCTAGAGGGCTCTTAAATTGAGACAGCGTATAGAAGATCCAAGGCCACGTGCGGGCATCAACGGGTTTTTGAAAAGAGAAAGGGCTCGATAGGCGGGCGGGTCCAGTTTGGGCTCGGGGGGAGTAGTGTGGCATGGCATGGCATGGCATCCACCAACGACTCCACTAGCACTTTCCCCCATGCCAGGCAGGACCTAGGAGCTTCGAATGTTTCACCTTTTTCAACAATAGTGGGCGGGATATACCGAAGACCCGTCAGAATCCCCACCGTTCCAGTCGGCAATCGCTCCAGCTGTTTTGGATTTGAGGTCTACGAACCTGTCAATGCTCAATCCCCCGAAACCCAGAAGCTAGTGTGTGTGCTGCGACCAAAGGGAATAGACATCGGCAGTTTATCTTGTCTCTGTCGTCTTCACGCGGGCTTCAAGACAGCACGTTGTCACCTCGGCGGAAGCCCACCAATGGGATGCGATCCGAGATACTTAGCTGCCTAGATAACCCACACACAAACCCTTGAGCATAATCCACCATCGAGAGCACCTCGAACATTGCCAGTAAAAAGTGTCTGGTCTGGACCTCCATACAGACTCGACGCTGCCAAGCCCAGCATGAGAGTCTGGGACATGGGATAATGACATACCTCCTAGAGACAAAAAAGAAACCCATTCGGCGTGGTAGAGATAAGCAAACCCCGGCCACGCCCCCAACACACTGTACATGACTGGAGTCTCATATTTATGTATATATGGGATTCCATAAAGGTATTGCAACGTATAATATCACAGCCTAGCCATATTTGCACGTTTCTTTTTGTTCTCTCTGTCGTGGGATGGATGGATGGATGGTCCAGCCAGCCCCTTCCGAAGAGAGAATTTTTGTACCCTGAACTAAACGCAATGCGGTGGAAATCCTGATACAAATGGGCCTCGATTCATCTGTATCTGTTGGCGTTTCGATCCTCTTTTTTCTTCTTGCTGTTTCCTTTGAGTTGTTCGTCTGTCAACGGGCGTTTCCAGATTGTCTTCAATACTGACCTGTCTGCACCATGGCTGACGCAGCTCCGCTGAGCCCGGCCGAGGCGGCTGCGGTGGAGGCGGCGCTGGCTGCTGCACGCGCTTTTACTATTACTCTCTGGACCCTCTATGCATTTGGCGTTGTTGTAACGGTGCTGAGAACATATGCGCGCGTCGTTGCTGTAGGATGGAAGCGGCTGGAGATGGATGATTTCTTGGCATGGGTTGCCATTGTAAGTCCTCACCTCCTTTGTCTCCGACTGCTTGCTAATCGACGATTTTTCGACACGCAGATATTATACACGACACAAGTCACGCTGGGATACGAAATCGGAAATCTCGCTCGAGGACTAGCAAACAATGGGATGACGGATGCGCAGCGAGAAGCGCTGTTGCCGACCGATGCCGAATACGGAATGCGCGTGGTAGGCTCCAAGATCCAGGTTGCTGGGTGGTCATGTTACTCGACCTTGATGCTTGTGCTCAAGTTCTCCATGCTGTTTTTCTACTTGCGGCTTGTGGTATGTCTTGGTCGACTTACGGATGGAAGACAGGAGCTAACAGTTGGGCTGGAACAGAGCGGACTCGGTCGACCGTACCGCATCCGCGTCCACATTGGCTTTGCTCTCGTCGTAGTCGGATACGTAGCTTCCATTGGGGCGGTCTTGTTCTCTTGTCTCCCATTTCACCAGTACTGGCAGATCAGTCCCGATCCTGGCAACCTCTGTCACCCTGCCGTGTCGCGGACCATCGTGTGGTCTTCGTTCGCTGCCAACGTCTCGACCGACATTTACCTCATTCTGATCCCTATTCCTCTGCTATGGGGCTCGCGTCTTCGTATCGTTCAGAAAATACTGTCCACCCTCGTTCTTGGCGCCGGTATATTTGTACTTGTCTGCGCCACCCTCAAAACCATCTTTGTTGTCACGGTATGTCCTCCTCCACACACCTGCTACATGCTTCCCCGTCTACCAGAAATCTTTCTCACACACAAAATACAGGACGAAGTCAACGGCGCCGAACTTGCCGGTGCATGGGGCACGCGTGAAACCTTTGTCGCCGTCGTAACCACCAACCTCCCCATGGTCTTCCCCCTCATCAAGCAATGGCTCCGTCCCATCCTCGGAAGTACCAACAACACGAGCGCCAAACAATACAAGACCCCCACTGGCTTTCGCACCATTGGCGGTGGGGATGGCGGCGGTGGTAGTAACTCGCGCCGCAACGGAGGAACACATGGCAGCGGAAGCAGAAGTAGAAATACGAAGAAGCCACTTACAAATGTGTCGTTTACGGAAAGTGAGGAGCGCATTGTCAATGAGATTAAGTTGCAGAATATGGGCGGCGCCGGTGCGGTTGGACAAAAGGACAAGGGCATTGTGGTGCACACGCAGTTCGATGTGGAGGTGGATCGGGTGTCAACGTTGGAGGAGCGGGAGAGGGCAAACAAGGATTATGAGAGAAATGCGACGAGGCTGCATGAGCCGTGGTGATGGCTTGACGGAGGGAGGGATGGGAGGAAAGATTGTTGATGAGGGATGCGGTACATGTACTATTCGATGAATTGGTTGTGATGGATGGATGAGCATGCTTTTTAGATAGATACCTTCTTACGATATCCGGTGTGTGATGATTTGCCCCTCTGGTGGTGGATCGCATTTGTGTTTGTCTCGTTAGAGTTCCTCCCGGACGGATGTTTTGTGTGGAAGATCAGCCCCTGAAAATTGTTGACGCTACAGCCAACGTGTCATGCCTTGGGTTGTTGACGGAGAGTCCATCATGGATGGATTGCAGCAATGGGTTGGAGCACACGCAACGGAACTGGAACGAGGTTCGGGGATTTCCTTTTTTGCTGTCTTTGTTGATTGTTTTACCTACTCTTTTTGTGCACTGTGCAGCGTGCTTGACATTGTGAGATCCCTTGTCCTTGTCCACTTCCCAGCAGTCTGGTGACCTGCATTCATTCATTCATTGTCTCTGACTGACTATGTGGATCATTTGCTGTTTTGGGACAAGTCCGCACTAAAAAATAATGGAAAATCCATGAGGCTGAAGCAAGCAGCTTTGTTGTTTGATGAGGTCAAGAGTTGATATGCATCAAATGTCTGTCGGTCCCGTGTTCTTTCTGCTTGATGGGGACTCTGCGTTTCCGAAAGCGGTGAAATGGACATGGCCTAGACATACCATGGCGCTCACGGGGTTTT
>Ga0247763_1002062_pt1 | contig 10607 bp, 11 predicted proteins | sample UWRJL141409B4_FD_179926 | JGI IMG/M metagenome (GOLD analysis project Ga0247763, IMG submission 179926) | Plant litter microbial communities from Arlington Agricultural Research Station in Wisconsin, United States - UWRJ-L141-409B-4 | ecosystem: Environmental > Terrestrial > Plant litter >...
GCGACAGTCTGGAGGACTACAGACGGCACAGGCTCATCGAGATTCAGTCGTACCGGGCGACGCCGCGTTTCGGAGCTGATGCTTTGACGCTGGCGCCCCTCCCGATCGTAGCGCTAGAGCGACACGCGATAAGCCTCCTCGAAGTAGCTCTCGACGGCCTTCCATTCGTCGGGGGTCGTCAGCTTCGCGACGTGGCTGACCGCCACCTTCTCGCCCACAACGATCTTGAAGAAGGCGGGGTCGGCCACTCGCCGACGCAGATGAATCACCAGGCGAATGCAGCTGGTCATCACGGTCAAATCGGCAAAAATGCGCACACTTCTGAAGAGCACATAACGTTGTCGCGCGACAATCTCGATGGGCCCGAGCGTCTGGGCATACGCCTCGATGAGCTCGTAGACATGCACCAATGCCGCGGGTCGATTGCGAAGCACCTCCTCGCGAGAACCAGTGCCGCATGCATGCCGCTGGTTGACTTGGGTAAACACACGATGACACTCGGGGCAACTCCAAGACGCTTTAGTCATGCTGTTCGAGCTTTCTAGCGCAGGAGCCGAGGAGACTGACCAGAACGTTGCCCCGTCCCCTACATCGAACTCCAGGAAGGCGACCGCGGCGAGCTCGTCGATGCAACGATCAACCTCGCCACGATCACAGTCGAGCGCCAGGACCGTCGAGTAGGTACTGTCACGCACGATCGGTGCGTTCCAGAGAGACTTTACGACGGGATACCGCCACCAGGCGATGGCTCGATAGACAAGCCGCTCCGAAGGACAAGCCTGAGCGGCGAGCTCGAGACTCCGCCCTTCTCGGCTGGCGCGAGGGTCGAGGCAGGCTTCTTGCTTCGGAAGCTCCAGGCGGGCCATCTCCTAGGAATGCCTCATTCGCGACCGATGCCCAGCACCGGCCCGAGCTGCCACGAACTCAGGATCCTGGACGCCGGGTTGACTTGGCGCATCATCTACCGCGTAGACGATGAGGCTATCGTGATTGCCGAAGTCTCTCCGAAGAAGCAGCAGGCCACACCGGTACGGACCATTCGGGTCAGTAAGGACCGGCATCAAACCATTGGGCAGCACTTGTCGTGCGCCCAACGACTTTTTCATGCTGCGTGGCCCCGAGCGCAGCGAGGGCCACGTCAGCTTCGACATCCGAATTATGCAGCTTTCCGCTTTCGCCAAGTGGTCGTCTCGGAGCCGCCTGAACCCTCTCGGCTGACACGAGCGTCCAGCTCGACCTCCGAAGAGCCTCTGCGGTGACCATGCGTGTTAACGCCACCGGTGGTCCCGGACAGCGCCGAAGCGTAAAGTACCCGGATGCCCCCGTCGCCACTACGCCACGAGCACCCAACAGCTGCCTTGCGCGCAGCGAACAAGGCAGCGATGCGCAGTCTTGCAGGTCCGCGCTCCTGATGATCTCGGCGCGGAAACGATCCGGGCGGTGCCACCGATGGTCCGACACCGTCAAGCATGCATTATGAAGGCTCCCTCCTCGCGACAACGTTAGGACCCAACGGTCGACCCCGCCGGTTCCCGGACCCACAGCACATCTGCGCGATCCACCTTCGGTCTGGCGAGCGCCAGTCGACTGTCGCATCTCGAAGCACGCGCGCTAGCCTTCGTCCGGTGCCCGTAGCTCAGGTGGAGTGAGCTTTCCGTCGTCGAGCGCGTACATGGTAATTTCCATTTCGCCGCGGACCCGCGCGACCGCTGCGAGGACGTCGGAACCGAGGCGGTAGTTCGCGTGGAACGGACAGTGCGGTTCCTGACCGCTCTCGAAACCGATGTCGAATACGCGGCGCGTCGCTGCGTCCCAGAATTCGCGCGCTGCGGAGGGCATGTCCTCGATCTGACGCACGAATTCGAGGATGGCAGGACCGGGCTCGACAGGCTGCTCGTGAAGCTCAAACCTCGCCAGCCCAGGAGGCCGCTCCATGTGGTAAGCCACCGGCGCTAGCCCGTCGATGAGCACGGCAAACTCGGCCTCCGAGGAGACTGTCTACGCATCGGGTCCGCGCCGGCGAGGATGCATAACCACTTGTTTTCAGCTGCGTGGTCCCTAGCGTAGCGACGGCCACGTCAGCTTCAACATCCGAGTTGTGCGGCGCTGGCTCCGTCGCTCGGCTCATCGCGCAGCGATCCCTTTCACGGTACTCCGGACCACCCGTCCTGCCAAGGCCGTTTGACCAGCGATGTACTTGGCGAGTCGCACCCGTTCGGGGCTTGCCCACCAACGCATCAGCAACGAAGGCGGCGGAGCCTCGAGAACTAAACACGATGACGCGATCCACCTGGAGGGTCGCTGTAAGCGCTCAGGCTGATCGGCGGCCTCGTGACTGCTGCCACCGGCCTGATCGGGGACCACTTCCAGCGGACCAGCGGGGAGCCGGTCCCGGCCAGAAATTCGACCTGACGAGGCTACTCCAGGCACGATCGCCAGCCCCCCATAAGACGAAGGCCCGGAGTTAGCGCTCCGAGCCTTCAGGTTGCTGTACGAGCATCCGCGAGAGATGCGCAGCACTGGTTTGCGCAGGATCGCTGATGCTCGCGCGGTAGCCAACTTTTCGGAGTTGGTTTCCGATGCTTCAGCTCGGTGTGGAGCGACGCTGCGCGCATTGCGGCGTTCTTCTGGTCCTTTGCGGACGTTGCAGCCGTGGTCGGCGGTACTGCCCCGAGCCATGCGCACCGATCGTGCGCGCTGCGCAGCAGCGGGCTGCGCGCCGCCGATACCAGCAGAGTCCCGAGGGGCGTCTCGATCACCGCGAGCGCAATCAGGAATTTCGAAGACTGCAGCGGCGGGATGCCGCGGAGGCCGAGCAGCGGCGCGTGATGGATACATCTTCCGGAGACTTGGCCGCGGCTGACAAGGTGTGCCTCGCCCCGCAGCAGGAGGTGCTCCCCCATGCAGATGACGGCCACGGTTCGGGCCACCCTGGACGAGACGCGGATTTTGGTGAGCGACGAGACGGGCGATCGCCTGGTCGCACGCCTGCCGGCTCTACACGCGAGCCACCGCTGGGCGTTACGGGCGCTTCTGGAGTCCCTCGCACTCTGGGGCGAGCGCCGGTTGCGTGTTGTTCTGTATGCGGACGACTCGTGCGACTGGCGGCGGCTGGGACTGGCCGACGCCTTCGAGTTCGCCACAGATGGCCTGCATCTCGACATCGAGATCGTCCCCCTCGAAGCCCGCCCCGGGCGCGCCAAACATCTGACCGGACTCGGCAGCTTCGGACCGGAGCGGCGTCTGCATCGCCGCGCTGGAGGATGATGGCTCTGCTTCAGCCAGATCCGAAAAGCGAGACGCGCGCCGAGGTGATGCGCCTGCATTACCTCGAAGGCCTGAGCATCCGAGCCGTCGCCAAGCGGCTCTCTCTGTCGCGCAAGACCGTTCGAAAGCACCTGGGTGGCGTCGAGGGCGCGCCCGTCATTCAGAAGGCATCTCGACCATCGCTGCTCGATTCGTACCATCAGATGGTTCAGACCTGGCTGACGGAAGCGCCCGAATTGAGGGCGCCCCAGATCCTCGAGCGGCTCCGCAAGCAAGGCTACACGGGTGGCCTCACCATCGTGCGCGATCTCGTTCGACGCCTGAGGCCACGTTCCAACCCCAAGGTGTATCTGACGATGCACTATCAGCCGGGCGAAGTCCTGCTCGTCGACTGGGCGGACTTCGGCTTCGCGTTGCCGGGCGTACCTCGGCGCGTGAGCGCGTTCGTGGCCGTGCTCGGCCACTCTCGGTATCTGTACCTCGAATTCACGCTCAGCCAGGCCATGGGCGCCTTCCTGCGCGCCATGGACCGGGCCCTCTCGTTCTTCGGGGGCTGCACCCATGCCGACGTGTTCGATAACATGAAGACCGTCGTGCTCGAGCACCGGCCTGGACTCAAGCCCCGCTTCAACCCGCGGTTTCTCGCGTACGCCGTCGCCCGCGGCGGCTTCGCCGTCATCGCCTGCAGCCCTCACTATCCCGAAGGAAAAGGCGGCGTCGAAAGGGGTATCCAGTTCGTGCGCGACAGGTTCTGGACCGGGCGACGCTTCGCCGACCTCTTCGATCTCAATGCCCAGGCTGCCGAGTGGCGCGATCGCTTCTGCAACCATCGCGAGCACGAGTCCACCGGAAAGATCCCGGCGCTCGTCTTCGAGCACGCCGAGCGCGCAGCGCTCAAACCACTCGCGTCTCGTCCGTTCGACACCGACGACCTCGATAGCGATACCGTCACTTCCACCTTTCGCTTCCGCTTCGATCGCAATCAATACTCCGTCCCGTGGCGCCTGGTGAGCCAGCGCGTGCTCATCCGCGCCAATGACGCCAATGTCAGAATCTATCTCGGCCCCAAATGCGTCGCCGACCATTCGCGTTCCTGGGACGTCGGCGCCGTCGTCGAAGCGCCGGCACACCGTCGCGAATTGCGCGACGCTCGACAGCGAGACCCGAGCGAGATCGCCGCCGTGCGGTTCGGCTCCGTGGGTCGACGTTATCTCGAGACCCTCACGGCCACATCCCGATCCATCCGCCGTGAAAGCCTGCGGCTCGGCTTTCTCGCCGAGTTGTTCGGCACCGCACAGACGCAGAGTGCCATGGTCGAGGTCATGCGTACCGGCCACGTCGGTGTCGAGTACGTCGAATACGTCCTGCGTCACAAGCGCAAGCTCGAGCCGGCCTTCACTCCTCTCGAGTTGGGCAATCCCGCCCTCGATTCCATCACTCTTCGCGAGCCCGATCTCACTCTCTATGACCCGCCGACCATGACGCGCGATCCCGGAGACACCCATGAAGGATGACGATCTGATCGGTCTCACCGTCGAAAAGCTCCGCTGGCTCCGTCTGCCCGGAATGGCTCGCGCTCTCTCCGATATCATCGATGCCGCCCGAGAGCAGAATCTCTCTCCTCTCGACGTCGTCAGCCGCATCGCCGACGAGGAGAGGGCCAGCCGCCTCAAGAGTGCCGTCGAGCGGCGCGTGCGTGATGCCCGCTTCCCCGAGATCAACACCATCGATGGCTTCGACTTCGACTTCGACCCCCTGCGCAAGAAGCTCAAGGCTCGATACCTCGGTCTGCTCGACCTCGCCTTCATCGACAAGGGCGTGAATCCCGTCTTCATCGGCAATCCCGGCACCGGCAAGACCTTCCTCGTTCGCGCTCTCGCACACAAAGCGTGCCTCGCCACCAAGCGCGTCGTCTTCATCTCCGCGCCCCGAATGCTCAACGAGCTTCACGGTGCCGAGGTCCACGGTCGCCTCGAGCGCGTGCTGCGCAAGTTCGTGAAGGCCGACCTGCTCGCCATCGACGACTTCGCTTGCCTCGCGATGGACCCCACCCAGGCCAAGCTCGCCTTCCAGGTCATCAGCGAGCGCTACGACTACCGACGCCCCACCGCCATCACCACCAACCGGCCCTTCAAGGAGTGGCCCAAGGTCTTCCCCGACGCGCTCAATGCTCAGGTGATCGCCGAACGCCTCACCGAACGCTGCGAGCACTTCGTCCTCGAGAAGGGATACCGCACCCGCAACATCAAGCCGTGATCTCCGCCCTGACCCGAGCAGACCCCATCTCGGCAACGCCAGCCTCCCAGCCCGGCGTAAGGTCGACGAACACCGTCGGACCTTCGGCACCGGTCCATTCGCCCAGCGCCATGTGGTCCCCTGGTCGCCGCTGAAGCCGCTGGCTTTGGTACCCGCCGTCACCGCTGGCAACACCTCGTGACATCGCGCAGGTTCCATTGCGCTCGACGTGCGATGCCAACGAACCGCGTACTTTGCTTGACCATGCACCTGTCCGTCTCGGTCTGAATCCGCCCGTGTCCGCGGTCGCCGAGTCGATCCCGCCTCGTCTGCACAGAGTAGAGCGTTGTTCTCGAGGGCTCCGGCGTCTCGAAGTGCACGGTCCGTCGCCCTGAGCTACGATCAGCAAAGCGCGGCCGCAAGTTCTCGCCGTGCCCGCCGAGCTACGTCCAGAGGTAAGATAATGGATCCCGACCTGGAGTTTATGGAGTGGCACGATGCGCACCTCGAGCGAATCGTGCGCGAGGCAGGGGACGTCAGGCTAGAGTTTTCGGGTCTTTCCTGTTACCGCAAGCTGCGGGCGGGCGTGTGGGACTGGGAGATCGGCGAATGCGTGCTCGTGCTCCGCGATGCGCAGGTCGAATGCGACCCGCCAGGCGATGAAAGAACCACCGATGACTCTGGCTGGGTAATGGACTGCATCGAAAGCGAACCTCTATCATACGATGACATCCAGAGCTTCGGCCGTGGTGTAGGGCCCGGTCGCATCGGCTTCCAGATGGCGGATTGCTCGACCGTCAGGGCCACGTTTCAGCACTGACGATTGTAGGCGCACTCGAAAACCAAGGCCGCCCCTATGAGGGGACGTGGCGGGAACAGGATCCCAGAAGCTCGAGATAGCAGGCGCAATCTCCGCATCCTTCGATCGCTGGCGGGCAATTCGCCCTCTGGATGCCTCGCGATCTCACTAAGCCCGACCCTTTCGAGGGCGCGACGGCGCCGTGGTCCACGGCGTTTGAATCTGGGCTCGAGCACACGTCCCACCGCTCCGATCGCCCGCTTGCGAGTCTCAGTCGGTATAACGTCTGGCGCTCAGCTGCGTGGCCCCGAAGGAGCGCAGCGACCGAGGGCATTGTCAGCTGCAACGGCCTAGTTAGCCCGCTACCTCTGTCGAGCTTCCGCTCGCCGCTGAAGCTGCCGACTCTTTCGCTACGATGCTCGCACCTTCATTCCCCTAGGAATAGCTCCTGACGGCGCTCGACCAAGAAGGTTCTCCACGTCTCATTCGGCTCCCATAGCTTCATCGCCCAGGCATCTGCTGCGGCGCGCGTCCAGCCCAACTTCGCTTCGCCGTACAGGGCCATGAAGGAGGAAACTCTGTAGTTCCCCGCGCAGTGAACGAAAATGCGCTTGTCCTGGTGCGCAGCCATAGCATCACAGAAGCGCTGATAGTCGTGCGACGTCGGACCGTCAAACTGCACGGGAATGTGAAGGTAAAGCATGCCGGCACGTGCGACGCTGGCCGCTTCATCTTTCAGGCAGTACTGGGGGTCCTGCAAACCAAGGTTGATTACGACCTCGCAACCATCCGCGGCCAACTCCTCGAGCTGACTCTCAGACGGTTGCCCACCGGTTGAGACTCGCTCATCTACTCGCAAGAACCCGATGATTTGTGACTGCCCCATGCCTGGAATGATACCACATCCTTCGTTTCGGCAACACTCGAGAGGGCGTTGCTATTTGGAAGTGGCCCCGCACATGGCTCTGCACCAGCGCTCGAAGATTGGTGATGGCCACGCTACGTCGAGGCGCTCCGCTCACGTCAACTGCACGACCCAACCGAGACGAAGACCAGTCGCCGTCGATCGGGCCGAGTTGAATGCCATTCGATAGCGCGTCGGAGCCCATCGGGGACATCGAGGCTCTGGTCACCAGCAATGCTTCCAGAACTTCGCGTCGCGGTTGACGATGCGCGCTGCCGCGATTCCGGATGGCCCCCAACGCTCACGACCGGGGCTTTCGACCCAAGCCGCTTGCGGTGGTTTGCAACCTGCTCCTGCAAGCCGGTTGCAAGGGGTCAGTTCAATTCTTCGCTTCCCTCATCTCCTATGCCGCTTGCTGCGGCGCACTGATGTCCCCCGACCACACTTCATTCGAGCCTCTTGCAACGTACTCCTTCGGACGATGGCGCCGGGAGGGCTTGGCGTGCTGCCAATGAGCGAGCTGGCCTTCCTCGCGGAGGATTCGGTAGAACGTGCTACGCAGCTCGCCGATCCAGATTCTCCGGGTCAAGCGGGGTGACAACTATCCTGACGCAGGGGGCTGCAAAGGCGCAGGCCCTCGACGTGAACGTCATTCTTTCCTGGCGGTCCACCTCAGGGCTTGAGTTAGGCGCCGTTGTTGTCGCCAGCGCTCCCTTGTCCGCCCAGGTGCAGTGGCTGGTCACCATAGAAGTAGTTCCCGTAGTACTCTAGCCGACGCTCCTCGGGGTATTTGGCGAAGTCGATGTACGGCTCTCCACAAATCGGACACCGTAGCGAATGCCCGTACGCGAAGTCACCGCCGCAGCGCGTACATTCAGGCAGCGTCTCCTCGAAGGTTCGCCACGCATCGGGAGCCGCATCATGCGGCGACGGTGGTGCTCCTGAACCTTGCGAACTGACCGTGAGGGTATGCAAACCGCTTGAGCAATAGAAATACGACAAGCTTGAGAAGCCGGCATGGAACGACTGAAGGCGAAAGCTCCCCTCACAAGAATCACAGATGCACAAGAGCGAGACATTCGCAGGTGTAACTATTCCCGAGTAGTGCAGGCCGCGCTTGAACAACCCTCGCCCGCGCAGGGATGACGAATCGAACTCCGCGCCCGGCAGGAAGAAGGGTTGAAATCTGACGCCCAGCACGCGGCCGCTCATAAAGTCGGCAGCTGTCGGTTCCGCAGCATTGCCGATCAGGCAGTCGGTCTGAACGACGAGACCGGGCCCCACACGGATGGAGAGCGCCGCCACGTCGCCCTCCTTAGCGATGGACGTAAAGTCATAGACTCGAACACCACCTTGCGCATCCGCCATGGTCAAAGTCGGGTCCGGCCGAGACCACCGAAGCATTGCAGTTGACTCGGAGGGAACTTGGTCGTCGTGCACTCGCGCGAACTCCTCATCGTCGAGAAGCGCACGGAGAATCGGCTCTAGGTTGTCTGACGAGGACATCGTGCCGACTGTAGCGCTCTTCGGTCCCGGCTGGCACCGCAAGTGCTCATTGGAGCGATGCCGCCAGGACATCCATCTGGCTTTCGCAGGTCGTCCGTTCGTGCCACCATCGTGGAGCCGGTCGGAGAATAGCCATAGTTCGGCTCATGGTAGCGTGGTCACGGCGACCCGCTGTCTCGGGGTGCGGCCAGCACAGGCAACGAGGCAAAGGTCCGCCAGATCGTAGTCGCAGCTTGACCGCGCCCGGGCAACGCAAATGGCGGAGATTTATCGCCGAGCGACGGGCGTACCGGCCTGCAGCACCGAAGGTTGCGAACCTGGATGAGCCCACCATGGCGCGACGCGCGCCGAACTCGAATTCTCCCGCTCGACACCGCGTCTAACAACGACGCCGCGCGTAGGCAAATCGGCTCTCGACGAAAGTCCCAAGCCAAACTCTGTGCCGCATATCACGCGCAGAGTGCCTCTTCCCGGCAGACTCACCGTGCAAACGCTGCGCGCCAATGCTCGCAAAGCGTACCCGTGGTTCCACTGACATCTCCCATGCTCCACGCTGCCTCGAGCCTCAATGCACCCCCAAATGCCTCCTCCAATAGGTCGAAGCAAACACCCCCCGCGGATCCACCTGCCGCCTCAGCGCCAAGAACTCCTCCCAGCGCGGAAACTGCTGCGCCAGATACTCACTTCCCTGCCCCGACCCCGGCTGCGGCAGATATTTGCCCCAGTGCGCCCTGAAAGCAAAAGGCTCCAGCCGCTCGAAGAACTCGGGATAGTAGTCGAGCACAGGGTCGCCCGCGTTCCTCTGATACCAGAAGATATCCACACGAAACGAGTCACGCCCATAGCTCGGGCTCATCCAAGCAGAGCTCCGCTTGGCAGCATAGAGTTCGACGGTGAAGGTCCCCGCGAGGTTCTCGTCGGCGCGATACATATCGAGCAGGGTAGACATCACCTCGTGCGCACGGTCGATGTCGAACCAGAGCTCGGTAAACTCGACGGGCAGGAACGCCTCGTCGACGTGAGTGTCCATGGGAAGGTTGTCGTCCCAAGCGGCGTGAAAATGAACAGGCTTCTTGGGCATGAACTGCCGGGCGAAAGGCGGCAATAGCTTGCGGCGGAGACAGTTGCCGATGATGCTGGGGTTGCCGACGTCATAGCTCCAACCCAGGAGCTCGAGCACACGCCCCGCGATGAACTGGAGCGCGCCGCGAGGCGCCTGGTAGGCCTTGGGCTCGACAGGCTCGACGAGCGTGCGGCGCGCGTCCCAGATGACCAGGGAGCTGATGGCGCCCTGGGGCCACCAGAGGATGCGTTTGTAACCCGGCTCGCGCAGGTAAGCAGCAAGGCCTTCGGCGCCGCGAGCGCGGAGGTCGAGCCGCCTGGCAGCGGCGCCCGTGGCCGCGTCGGCGGGTAGCTCGGCGACGCCGTCGCGCACGCGAGCGGTGAACTCTCTTCCCTCGACCTGATAGAGCTCTTCGCACTCGAACGTGACCTCGGTGACGACACCGAGCAAACCCATGCTGACGCTCAGGGCCTCGAACAGCTCGCCCTCGGGCCCGCTCGCGCCGCGGCGGGCGACGCGCACCTGGCCCTCGGCATCGACGAAACGGAGCTCGCGGATGCCCTCATGGAAAGAGTGTACGACGCTGCCACCGGACGAGCCGGTGGCGAGGAAGCCGCCGATGGTCTGGTGCACGATGCCGCCGAGGTCGCCGAGGGCCCAGCCGAGGTCGCGTAGGTGGGCGAGCAGGTTGTGCTGCGTGGACGGCTCGTGCCCGGGATCGACGCCGATGCGCATGCCGGCCTGGACGCTGATGCGGCGGCGGAGGCGGTCGACGTCGATCACGCGATCGAGGTGGTCGAGGCTGATGTGGACACAGCGTTCGCGGCTGGGGC
>Ga0247763_1002063_pt1 | contig 10605 bp, 6 predicted proteins | sample UWRJL141409B4_FD_179926 | JGI IMG/M metagenome (GOLD analysis project Ga0247763, IMG submission 179926) | Plant litter microbial communities from Arlington Agricultural Research Station in Wisconsin, United States - UWRJ-L141-409B-4 | ecosystem: Environmental > Terrestrial > Plant litter >...
CCGAGAGACAGTTGCCGCCGTCCCAAAGGGAAGACGGGAAGTATGATACTGTTGTGCAGACTTTTGGCCTCTGCAGCGTGGCAGACCCGGCGAGACTGCTGTCGAACGCGGCACACGCCGTCAAGCCCGATACGGGGCGGATTGTCCTGCTTGAGCATGGCCGTGGGTGGTTCGAGTGGATGAATCGCATGTTGGACCGCTTCGCGGGGAAGCACTTTGCCAAGTATGGGTGCTGGTGGAACAGGGATATTGAGCGCTTGGTCCGCGAGGCGGAGAAGACGGTTCCTGGACTGGAAGTCGTGTCCATTGCGAGGCCATGGAAGCAGGCTGGCACGACGCTGTATATTGAGCTGAAGGTCAATAGCACGCTAGTCTCAGGGGCGGCCGAATAGTCGGCGAGGTAAACATGACTGTACCATGTTCTGTGTATAAACTTTGTATTGTCACAACAAGATGCTGATAGAAAAATAAAAGTCTATCCTAGCCCTGCACCTCTTTCTTTCCGTCTCCTCTCATTTCAGTCTTGACCCCTGTCCACGGCACAAAACTACATTGCAGATCCTCCCGTGCAAGCAGCAGTGTTGCATTTCCCTACATACCAATTCAAGCACGCCCACCCACACCCCTCTTTCTGTCATCCTTGTGTCACCACGCTGCCCCAAACAGCCGAATTTGTGTGATATCACTCAATCCGATCCGGGGACGAGGTTTATCCGAGCTGCAATATCAATTGTTGATTAGGATGCGGCGGAAAGACCTGTCAGCATGGAATATTCCGAGGGGGGTTGGAATATCACCGTGTTACAACATTATATGTGAGTCACCGCTGTTAATGAGAATATTGCAAAATTGCATGTTTCTACATGTCGGCTCTAGCGAGGCACTGATATCGATCTGTATGAAGTCTGATCGGAATACAATTCAACATTGAAGTTGAAGAACGTCCGCAAACGGATAGCACCAAGAACCACATAAGGGATCTCTCTATCTTCATCGTCAAATCTTGGTGCAGACACAATTCTCCTATATCTATCAAGACACAATCCAACCCCATTGAAAGATTGTTCAACTGGTACATATACTTTGGAGCCTAGCAGCCGTTAGGGACACTTCAGAACATACACCAGACAGCGTGAGAAAAGGAAAAAATAAAATAATCCCTTATTGATACAACCGACCCATCTGTCACAAACATCTCTCCTACCTCCCTAGTTGTTTGAGCGAAATCGAACTTCTACAAGAGAATTAGGGAACACGACGGAGACGACAAGAGAGACCCGGAAACAAAGCGACTCAGCAGGCGGTTCAGTGGAACATTTGGAAGATGGCCACGTGTGGCCAACATCAGTGATTGAGGAGCATGAAGTTAAAAATCGTTCTCCTGGTAAATGGGACGGAGGGGGAAGAACTACATATATCCACCACTCGCAGCGAAACTGTCATTGACCTCGTGCTTGACCCCGTGCTTTCAGCATCTTTTCCTTCATGATCCTGACCTGGAAGTGGGAGAGGGAGACATCGTATTAATACCTTCAGGCCTGCAGAAGTACGCGCGGTTTATACTATAGAAAACCCCGCTGTGAGGCACCTAGGTCCTGAGAGCCCCAACCTGACTAGGCTGGCCGGTTGGTTCGGCAAATGTATTGATTCTGATTTTCATTTCATAAGTGTTACTGGGCCCCGCCAAGCATCAGGCAATAGACCAATAATAGGAGTCGACGTGAGTCTCCCCCAACAAGAACGTATTATCCTTTTTGTGTTCGCTCATCCGTGCCTTCTTTTTCCCGTCCAATCTTAATGTTGCCTGTGGAAGTCTAGGTGTCTAGGAAGGTGAGATCTCAGAAAGCCCAGATCTACCCAAAAATAAATATCCAAGGGCACCACCCCTATTTGGACACGTTATCCTCCTTCTGGTGACGTCTCATTTTCTCCACCAACATGGAGGCACCCAGTTCTCCAGGCATTCTTTCGTAAAGAGAAATACCAGCCCAAGAACGCTACAAGGAAGGGAATAACTCGAGACAGAAAAGCAACGAGCAGAGTGGCGTGTGTAAGATGAAAACAGCGCTAAAAACCCCAAGGAAAATAATGCCAGATGTGATGCGCCGCCTGCCCCAATGGAATAGAAGAACGCCCCCAACCCACCCATATCAGCTAAGTCCATGAACGCCGAACCCAGCTTCGTCTATGGGGATGGAAGAATAAGTCCTGGCCGACGCCCAATTTTTGATCCCAAAACACCACAACAAGAACAATAATATCCCGAGCGGCAAAGAACGATGAAACCCAAAAAGCATTGCCATACCGCTTGGCCCATCAACCCCTCATCGTACAACCGGCCGGGAACTAAGAAAGTGCATCTAGAAGTCGGTCAAAAGACAATCTAGCTCGTCGAGCCCCATAATCTCGGGACTTCGGTCCCACCCCGACATGTCCTCTAACTTCAACCAGCCCTCGCCATCCGAATCCTTCTTGCCAAAATTGAGCGACATGGCTGATGGGCGCATGGCTGGACTTGTGACGAAGCTGATGGGCATACTGCTCGAATTCGACGAGCCTAGCTTTTCCCCAAACAGGCCGCTGTCATCCTTGGTGCAATAGTCCAAATCCATGGTGACCGAAGTGGCCGTCACGACTGACAGCAGGTCGCCACTGAGTTTCCTCTTTTGCAGCCCGTCGGCCGTTTGTGTAAACTCCTTCTCGTCCTTTTCCAACGGTGGCGACGCGGCGCGATTGCTCCGCCCGGGAATACACCTTGGGGCGGCAAAGCCGCGGAGCGATAGCGAACCGATTGGTGTCGTGGGCATGGCCACATCATCATCCATGTCGTCAAACTCCGGACTGGAAAGGTCAACCTCAGGGCTTGGACTCAACTCACGTCGCCGTTCCATGTCTGTGTCCTCGGAACTTGATGCCGCACTCGATAGGGCCGGTGATATTATGGTGCGCATGTGTGCAAGCTGGCTGAGGGCTGCAGCGTGCGCAGGATCGGGGAGTGGCTGGTGTGGGCACGTCGTCAGGTAGAAATAGGTCCGGCGCGGATGTACAGATTCGAGCTCCTTCGCCAGGGGGCAGGGCGCAAGCGCAGACCAACAAGTCCGTTTTAAGTAGCTAGCTAACCGGGACGAAATGATGGCGCAAGGGTTCGCGGACCTGTGGAGACAGCGCATGTTAGTGAAAGGTTCCGTGACGCGATAGCCAGCGGGGAAGAGCGCATACTGTTGAACGATTTTGAGCTGCTGCATCAGTACGGCCGCAAGCTCCTTGACAAGGTGCGGCCGATTTCCTGTATTCTGGAGCTGGACAATGACGGCCTCGACGATCTCATCGTTGATGCCCTCCAAGTCGACCTTCTTAATCACTGGCACTCTCGTATTCTCATCTGACTCGATTGATGGCCGGTGGGCGCTTGGCGACGGCGGTGGTGTGTCTTCCAACTTCACCGTATCGTCCCGTTTCTTGGGGAGTGGTTCTGACGTTGGCGCGTCGTCCATGTCGGCCGTGTGAGCGCGCTTGAGTCTTTTAGTCGGCGGAGCATCGTCTCTCGGCGATGCCATTGTCTCGTCGGGCGAAGGAATCCGATCGCTGTTGTTTCTGCTCAAGTTGCTGTTCTGGAGGGCGAGAGCTCGATTCGCAGCAGCTCTGGCGGCGTTGCTCCCAGGAACATGTATGCCGAGCGAGGGCAACGACAGTGACTTGCGACGCGTGTTGTACGGCATGATGGCCAAATATGAAAACGCGGTGCCGGGAGGAAATGCGACTGATTTGCAGTATGTAACGTGATTATCCTTCTATGCTATGGGTGATGGGATTCTCGTTTTGGGGGGCCGGATGAGATGGAGATCGCCAGTGCTTCTGTGTGAGCTTGCGCCAAGGAGCCACAGCGCCCTGTCTTGAACTCGCAAGAAATGAGAGACACAACAACAGCTAAGCCCAAAAAGGGGAGAGCCGTTATTAGAAAGCACTCGAGAGGTGCTATGATGGCAAGATGGGTTGGAGAGGGACCGATCAGCGGAGATTTCGGGAATGGGGGACAAAATGGAGGTGCAAGAAGGTTTTGCCGCAACTTTTTTTTGCTGCTTGTTTGGGGGGGTGGGCACGCCGGGACTGTTTGGGATCATGGAAGGGGGGCGACGGCTGGAGCTGCAAAGTGCAGCAGAGACTGGGCGCGGACAGGGGTGTGGCAGGTAAGACAGGGGTGGGGTGGTCGAGCCGTCGAAAAAGGCGGTATGAACCCACATGGTGTGGGTCATGGTTGGTCGCACACCCCAGGCTCGCAACAGCACCAGGGAAGCGGTCATGCGCAAAACCTGCGAGAAGGGTGGAAGAGGCTCTCGAAACGAAAACGCATCGTGCAGCTGTGAGGCATCCACCGCTCACAACCCAGATGCATGCTTTCAGGTTCACAAGCAATTACTATGACATTGGATCTTGGACATTTCAAACACTTGCGCAGCGCAGGTTAATTCAGCGCGGAATAAACGACCAATTGGCGCATGCGCGAAAATAAGAAAGCAAGTAGAAAAGCCGAACGAGCCGTTTGCGCGTGCCACACGCCGGGCTTGGAAAAGGGGAGGGGGGAGGCGATCAAGAAGAAGAAAGCATTTGCCTCTTGTCGGTGTCTCCAGTGCCTTTCCGTGACTATCCTTCATCATCGCCGCTTCTGCCCGCTGATCAGTGACATCAACCTCCGCGTGAAATGACTTGTCATCGATGAATGATATGTTGAAGCAAGATGTAGCAACCGGGGCCATTCATATTTTATGTAAATACGCAAACCCCTCCAAGATCCGCGGCAGCTGTCTGGCAAATGGAGAGAGAAACTTTGCATCGGTGCAAGGTTATTTTATTATTGTCTGACTCTCTTGCAACCTGCTGTTCGGGAGCCACATTCCCTGGATGAGGAGTCCCGCTGACAGTTTTAAGATAGGTAAGATGGCTCGCGAAAGCCAGACCGTGGAATATGCTCCACGCAACATGGACTGGTAACAACCCGACGTAGTATAGAAATCAGATCTAAGATTCAGATTGCCCAGTTCGCTGCATCTACCCAATATTTATAATTAGGACTCAGGAGAGAAGAGTGTCGTGTCGCAGTTCCATGGACGCACCAAAGACTGTTTCCGGGGAAGCGTTTCACCGGATTGCCGCAAATGGTGTAAATCCCAACCAACATTTGGTACCCTTACCAGATCTGGCAATGTCTGACTATTTGCAAGGCTCAAAGGCCGCCTCAGCTCGGCTAGCTGCTGAATACAAACGTAACGAAAACCTCGAAAGAAGAAAAGCACTTGGGGGAACAGACAAAAGAGGGGTCATCATCTGCCCTCGATCGTGCGTTTGCTCTGGGCAGCGGCAGGGAGGGCATGTCTAAAAGTACCCAAACGGGAATGGCCTCATCCAGGCTTTGATTCGAAACTTCGCAAGCTTCGGTACAGGGAAGTGGGACCCGGAATTAGCGCGTCCAATCACGGCACGCGATCCGTGCCTGGTTCAGCGGTTCAGCAGGTAAAAAAAAAAGTGTCAGTTGAACTGAATGAACCCTGACCCCGCTTCCCCGTCGGTCGAGAGCCAAATTTTTCTTGCCGTTTCTTTTCTAGCGTTCCCGTTCGGTCGGCAGGCGGACACAGGGGAAGGCGGTCAAGATTCTGCTTGGCAAAGCGAGGGGAGGAAACGAAGAGCACAAACAATCGCCCCAACCTCCTCCCTGTGCTGCCTGGCAAAGGCGAAGTTCCATTCTCGCGCAGCCCAATCACCATCTAGATAGTATAAACCGACGCACTCCGAGCCCAATCATCCCCTACCTGCCGCCTGCAGAGCACCGGACCAAGAGGAAAAACGATCCAAGATCCCGCGTCGTGCGAGCAGAAAAAAGACAAGACCGAGTCATCAGTCATCCAGCAAAAGTGCGGAGTGACTGGTGCCAAATGAAAGCGGTCCCGGCACTTCGTAAGCAGCAATGCGATATGATGCAAGTGACGTTGACGGGACCTACCTCTTTTCTCTGGTAGGACAAGAGAAAAGGGATAAAAAGAGGGACACTACGGCATTACTGGATTACCACGTCTGCCTCCAAATTTCTTCCTCCGTCACATACCATCCCGTCACATCCCGTCCGTCTTTCCATTTCCCCAAACCCCAATGTTCAAAGAAGACCTCGTTCTGGGTTTTGACAGCCCAACCTCTCCGCCCTGGCCACTTTAATGGTTAGTTAAATATACCAGTACCTGCCACTTACGCCATAGGTACCTACATTTGCATAAACCTTTTTGTGGTCCAGTCCTGGCTCCCTTGTAGGAGAAACGACCAACCCAGGAGGAGAAGCAGAAAAAAAGGGAGGTTTCCCCTCCCCCCTCCCGTGAGAAATCCCACTCTGGTGGAGCCAATAGGGTGCTTTCCCCATCCGTGGCACACTGCTGCTGAGGAACTAAGGGAAGGGAGGGGAGGGGTCTGAGCAACTAACTAGGGAAAAAGAGAGGTTGAGTGAGGGGCGGCATATCCCCAAAATCCTCCAGACTTTGGGGTTTCTGGACGAAGCCAAAAAGTTTCAGGTCGGCTCACCGTCTCTGCTCATTTTCAATCCAACACCCGAAAGATTGTCGCGCGATACTTCGTGCACTACGAATAGTTCTAGGTACTGTGCAAACTTGGCAACTGTTAGAACACCTGGCAATTTGACTTGTTCTTAAGGTCTCGACGAGAAAGTTTGGGGGTTTGACACCGAAAATCACAAGACTTCGAATTTGAGAGCTGGAGCCTAGATATATTTCTGCTTAACGCCTCGCACCAGGGAGCTGTTGGGACATACCTCGTGCAACCCCCTTTCATTACCCACCAAGTGCCTCTAAACCAGTCTTCTGGGGGCTAGATTGTAGATCCTGCGCCGAGAGGCCTGGGCTGACTTACAGATGATGAACTCGAGTGTCTTCATTGACTTGCCATGCAATAGTGGACGCAGTACGAAGTTGCGTTTGTTTCTTGATGGTCCCATTATAACTGGATGAACGCGTAACGTTTTCAACAATTCCTAGGCGCCGCATGCAGATGGCCATTTTTGCAGTGCAGTTTCTTTCAAACCGGATAAGTGAAGTCAAGTTGGGTTGCAAGTCCCAGTTTTGGTATCCATACAGCTGCGCCCCTGTCGTATATTATTGTACATAAACTACACGGTCATCAGCCAAGGAGCCTTGACAAGCTGAAAGCATGAGAAGCGCCACCACCTTCTTCCCCTCTGTTGATTCCTGAGCACTTTCATCTCTATGATGCCAGACGCCGTCCCATGATGTCGCCATTTAAGGTTCTGGAAAGTGCTTCAACAGATACAAAACGCAAACTGTGCCATTACCCTCCTCGTTGCGGCTGGCTGCCAACCATAAATGCAAACTTCCGAACCGTTTGTCTTGTGCCGCCCAGCCGTGATTCCCGTTCCTTCCGTTGCATCCATCATACAATTGTTCTGCTGTTCCGAAGCGGTGGCGAGAGGGAAAAAAAAAAGCGAGCGAATGCGGGCCGGCTTCATGTCGACTTCAAACTTCCAAGAGAATATCCTCGCTATGGTCATCATACCCTTATGGGACGCCTATCACTGAAACGGATTGGGCTTTGGTAAAATCTTTTCCTCAAAAAGACGGCGGACGTCGGGGTCCGCCTTGATGAACGGCAGATCGAAGAAGTGGTATTTCTCGTTCTTGATCAGCTCCAGAATTGTGATCAACAAGCCCCATGGTTGCGGCCAGAAGCTGGCAAGCCGCTCGAGAAGAATCCTTATTATCTGCTGGCGGATGTCGGCCTCTTCTAGGTCAGCCATGTCATGGCCAAAAATATCCAACAGAACTTGACTAAAGTAGTGTGTCGATGCGTTGGCGTAGCGAAGCTCGTTGACCATGCTGCAAAGTAGGTAATACGCTGCTTCTGGTGACACCTCTGTGACGAGCATGTAAAGAGCCCTGACGTCTGACGAGTCGGAGAAGAAAACCGAGCTGTCATTCCTGTTGACGGCATTATTGATGGCGAATCTGCCAATGTAAGTGACTACCGCATCAATGACATGTCTGTTGACACCGACGGGAACGAGGCCAAACGTCGTCGCGGTTTCGTCCTCGGCCTTACTGATGGCGTGACCGATCTGAGCGATGGCATCTTCCGACGGCCCGTTTTGCAGCGCATGCTCCAGAATTTCCACAAGTCCAAACTGGTGGAGTAGGCTGGTTGGGTCGTATGTGCTGAAAGGCACCTCTCTGGCGTCTGGAAGTCTTTCAACCTTGAGACCGGGCTGAAATGGGTCTGCAAGCTTGGTCGAGGTAGGGGCTGCCGCGAGGATGATATTAATAAGTTGAGAAGTATGGGGCGGGAGACTTTGGACGAGTTGGACGTGATTAGCGGCAAGGTAGTCGGCAAAATCGTGCTGAAGGACTGTCAAGAGCTTGAGTGTGCTCTGATATAGTTCCTTGGCAAGCGGCGAAACTTCGAGAGGCTTCAGCATGTCACCAAGGTAGGACAACTGATGCTGGAGGAGCTTGGTAAACAGCGCCCAACCTGCATGGCCGGGTAGTCCAAGAAGCGGCGCCAACAAGGCCCTGTGACCAACGAGCTTAAGCCACCCGAATGCGAACCCAGGGTAATGGCCGGGGCGAAGGTCAAAGATGCGCGTTGCAAACTTGATCAGCATTCGCTCTCGATCGTTGTCCGTGAGCTCATCGGAGAGGTTGGCTACAGAATGAAGCATCGTCGAGAAAAAACGAAAGAAAACTTTCTGGTTGAAATTCTCACCTCGCTTCACGTGGTGGTTGTTGAGAACAAGCACGCCGAGAGCCAGTGTAGAATCGAGCAACGCGGCCTTGGTCGAGTGATTGTCAGTTCCGTCCTCATGCGATTTGAGTAAGATTACTATCATCCTGACCAACGCGTCGATAGCTTGATAGCCCTCTGAGGAGCTTCCAGTATTGTGCACGACGTGTTCAAACCTATTGACCGATTTGTCGATGGCTTGACGGGCGAAGTTGAAAAAGTCTTCCTTCTCGTTGATCACGCCCCGCGAGTGCATCTGCTGGACGAAGATCCGCGCCGCCTTATCGGAAGCGGCAGGATTGTTGCAAAGATGAACCCATTCATCGAAGATGTAGTCCATCTGGTCTAGTTGTATCGAGTCAAGTTCCGCCTGTGGGAGATTGGTTGGAAGCGCGGGAGGAGGGGCCAAAACCTTGGATTTAAATCGTTGTCCGGCAGGGACATCTGGCTCCTCTGCGATCCAGGTCCAGGCTTCCTCCAAACTCCGCACAAAGTCAGCATAGAGTGCAAGTGGGCTATCGTTGAGCAGTGTCAAGTCCATTAACTGCTCCAAGAACTCGATGGAACCCTCCTTTCGCTGTTGAAGTGCTTTAGCCATGGCCGTATCAATAGACCTCCAATCAAGCAGGTCCGTTCCAAGTAACGCTGCGATCAGAGACAAACTGAGAAACATGTTCCCGGGATGTTGATGAAAGAGTGATCGGATCTGTTGACTAACGGTTGGGCCCGCAATCTTTCTCAAAGTCTCGAGTACATGCACCAAGCTCTCCAGCAAGAGAGTGTCATCCGATTGGCGCAACAGGTGCACCAAGATTTGCGACGCGGCGTACGTAACAAAGTCCTCCGACGACTGCTGAATTTTGATGATGAGCTGGACGAGCGCGTCGATAATATCCAGGACCGGCGATGCCCGTGGAAGGTCCGTGAAGTGCTCCTCAGGTGCGCTCGTGGCCGCGGCGGCGAGCTGATCGAGGAGCTTGTTGACTCTCTCGGCAACTGCGCGAGCATCCATTTGGTTCAAAGCGCCAGCCTGGCGCCCATTGGCGATAGAAGTATGGGGTTGGGGGTAGTGTTGGAGCTGGGCACCAAGGTGGGGCAATGATGGTGTCTCGGCAGACGCTGGAATGTTAGGAACAGGGTTGTATTGGTCTCCAAGAACGTCGTTCGCGAGCGACCTAGCGTCGGAGGCAGAGGGCGCAAGTGAAGGAGCAACAACGGCGGCTGATATCCTCGGCTGTCGGGCGAAATCATCATAGATAGCCATCTGCTCGGCGTTCAAGCCACCAAGATTTGGGTTTAGTTTATAAGGATGAGGAATTGTCATTGCCCAGCGGCTGAGTTGTGGGTCCATGTAGGGTTCATTGGACCTCTGAAGCCTGTGGCGTCGTCGAGCCTCAATCTCACTCTCAATCATCTCCTCGATCTCGGGGACAGCACGCTCCTCGGCTGACTTTTCAATGACTCCGGACGCAAGTTCGAGATTCGAGTTCACGCAGAGCATTATGATACCTTCGGGCAGGCCTTGAGGCAACTCCGCTGAGAGATTACGCAGATAGTTCGCAAAGTTGGCGCGGAGTGGTTCCTTAGACGTCACAAGGGCGAGACTGCCTGCGGTGGACTTAACCATGCTGATGGCCGCGTTGCGGACCCGATTCTCGTCTGGCTCGGTCGCGAAGTCCTTGTGAACCATCTGCTGTGTCGAGATAGCAGCAATGGTGACCGATCGATCCACGACAGGTTGAATAATCTCCTGCAGGGCGCGGGTAAGTGCTTGTCGCACAATCTCGTGCAGCTTCGCCTGGCTGACTACTTCGGTCT
>Ga0247763_1002064_pt1 | contig 10602 bp, 8 predicted proteins | sample UWRJL141409B4_FD_179926 | JGI IMG/M metagenome (GOLD analysis project Ga0247763, IMG submission 179926) | Plant litter microbial communities from Arlington Agricultural Research Station in Wisconsin, United States - UWRJ-L141-409B-4 | ecosystem: Environmental > Terrestrial > Plant litter >...
GTATTGCGGACGAGCCGCCCCTCAGCACGAGTCCTCACCTCCACCCCAACGCGGCTCGCATACCTGGCTCAAGTGGTTTGGGATCTATTGGTGCGGGCATCATTGGTAGGGAGAGGGAGAAGGAGCGAGGACTGGAGCGGCACGTCAGCAGCGGGTCTATCGGTTCAAGCGTGACTGGACGATTCACTACGCCCATTGACGAAGAAGACTCTGCCTTCGTTTTTAGCATGGAGGAGGAAGAGGATGCACAGGCTCGGGCCAGAAAGCGAGCATCCGGTGGCGCTGGAGTTGCCAGCCCCTTGAGTTCAGGTTGGACCTACGCTTCTGCAGTTACGAATAGCCGGAACACCGCTGGTGCGGTGAATGGCAGCAATGGCGGCGGTACCGCAGAGACGGTGGGTAGCAGATGATGTGCATGCTGGTGTTGTTTAGACTGGGTGTGCTTATCTTTATGGGGCGGTGCGGAAAACCATCAAGAGTTGGGGTACGATTGCATGAGCCATGGCCCGGAGTCCTCTTTCTTTGTATACGTTGGATCACACCTCCTCTCTTTCCTCTAATTTGGCTTTTTGGAAAGGAACCGCTGCATGGTGGAGCGTTTCCTCTGCACTTTCGTTCGGTTGGATGCCATCTGTCTGCTCAACACCCAAATGCCAGGACTTTGGATATCGGCTGGGAGAGAGGACGAGGTAATAGATGGGTGAAGGAGCGTCATTACGATAAGGAAACGACAGCCGTGGGCAGGACACAAAAGCAGATGGGCATTCCTAATTTTGGCTTGTTGGCATTTTCGTCGAGTGCACATGTGGTCGGTTGGGGGTTGGACGGTTGGATAGGATAGGAAAAGACAACAAAAAGATACACCAGGGTAGGCTGGTACTATTCTTCAGACATCTGATGCATGAGTGTGAGGGTCTACCTGTTCTACCCAGAGGCGCCTTTCCTATCTTATCTCGCCATTGTGGGCAATTCCGGGCCGCCCCTCCGATAAGATGCAGGTTGATACCGGTACGAACGTGTCAGTTGGACTCGAATACTTGTGATATGCTGTCGGATTTATCAGCCAGTGGGGTTCTTGGGTGTCTATTGCGAGGCAGATTGTGTCCTCCATGTCGTGATGGGTTTTATTACTCATCCCTTTTGCACAGATTGTGATTTGTAATGGGGACTGCCAAGCCAACCAAGGCTTCTCTAGCTGATTCCAATGGTTCTGGCAACTCCAAGACACTAAACATGGCCCGGAGTTAACAAGTGTTTATGTATTACCAACACGAGTATCCAGAATAAGTGGGGTATTGAGCAGCAGTTTATGCATGCAGGGGCCCTGTCTTCACATTTTGGATAACCTCGGACGGTAGTGGAGCCGTCTCACGGGAATCCGATAGGATGGTCCGAGGATACTATAGGGGATGGGTTGTGCAGTGGTAGTATAAAGATGGCGATTCCGGGTCTTGAATGGCTGGAATTCTTTTTTATCATCGTTCTTGTTTAAAACATACACAAGGCTTACCAGGGGCCAAATCCCAAAATCTAACTCTTCTGTGACACCATCTAAACTGCTCTCGTATCACTATGCCGTCTTATCTTGTCACGGGCGTGAGCCGAGGACTCGGTGTAAGTCCTCCTTCCCACCTACCGAACTGTCCAGTGGTATATTGCCAGAATGCCTCTAACTGTGGTTCCAGTACGAATTCCTCCGGCAGTTCTCCAGCGATCCAGCCAACGTAGTCATTGGCCTAGTCCGCAACAAGGCCGAGACAGATAAAAAGGTGTCAGAGGATGTTGATCTTCAGTCTCGGACGAACATCCACATTCTGCAAGCAGATATTACCGATTATGATGCGTTAAAGGTAGGTTCAGCTGAGAGAGAGAGAGGTGTCTGGTTGGATGTATGGATTTGATGGATGCTTACCGAACTTGACGGACAGGCGGCCGCCGCTGAGACGGACAAGATCACCGGCGGCAGTCTCGATTATGTCATTGCCAATGCGGGAATCATTAGCCAGTTTGACGCCTACGATGGCATTAAAGCATTGTAAGTCTTCCTGTGCATCTTTTATCTTTCCTAGGTACCTAGGTAGAATAGCATCGGATATCTAACGGGAATAAAGGGCCGCCCATCCCGAAGAAATCACAAAGGCTAGTAGGGAGGTATTCGAAGTCAACGTCATTGGCAACATCCACCTCTTCAACCTCTTCATGCCGCTGGTCCTAAAGGGAAAGGCCAAAAAGGTGGTTACCATCACCAGCGGGTTCGCCGACCCAGAACTCACGCGCACTTACGATATCGGCACGGCCCCGCTGTATTCGGCCAGTAAAGCTGCGGTAAACATGATCGTGGCCAAGTTTAGCGCAGAATATAGAGAGCAGGGGGTCCTCTTTTTAGCGGTGACTCCGGGGACAGTTGATGTAGGGCAGTATAATGGTGGTATGTTCTCTCTCTCTTCTCTCTTCTGTCCCCACAGTTACATGCACTTTTTGCACCCGGGGGGTTTGAGCATTCATCTAACATTCACAGCTACGCCCGAACAAGTCCAGAACCTAGGAAAGCTCGCGGCAAAATTCGCCCAATACGAACCCAACTTCAAGGGACCCATTCCCACCGAGGAGTCGGTTAAATTGATGAGGTCTGTCATTGACAATGCGAGTGTCGAAAAGGGCCATGGTGGGGATTTCCTTTCGCAGTTTGGAAGTAAGCGGTGGTTGTGATCCAGCCAGTCAAGCATCTGGGAGCCCGTGTTTACACATGCATGATGTTAAGTATATTTGATAGTGGAAAATACACCAATACACCTATTTCGGAAGTGAAGAATCGGGTGCAGACATGTGCGTACGAACCTGAGTGTGCCACTTTCTTCGGGACTTGCCTCGGCTGCACCTTCCTCTCGTCCAGCGCACAAAAACACCATCGTCAAAACATTAAATTACAAGATCCCAAGCCAACGAGAAAATCATGATGCTTGCGCTCTCAGGCAACCAACAGTTCCTCAACCTAAAACTCCCACCCCTCACACCACTTCTTCATCAGACCGCCATCCACCGGTGCCAATTCTGCCATGGCCGCGCTTCTTTTCACGGAGAGTCCCGTCCCAAAGCTACACTGCACACCTTGCTCGCTATTAGCCAACCCCTGGAAGAAGTCCAACAGTCTCAATGCTGGGTATTGCTCCACATCTTCGCTGCCTTCCTTCGACGCCCCGACCTCCTGAAGGTGGCGAACCCAATCTTCCATGTCGACGATTTCCATCACCCGACCACTCGACACGTAGAATTCTCGCACCGCGCTCACCAGATCACTCCAGGGCACCGGCCGGGGATTCACGAGGTTGAAACAGGCTACCTCACCCTGCTTGTGACTTGGTCGTGACAAGGCAAGCTCAAGAACCGCTTGTGCTGCAATGTCCACCGGCACCCAGTCCACTGTGCCATGACGTCCGTCAAGAGACGACGGAATTTTCCCCAGGGACTTGGATGTGGCGACCAATGAAGGAAACCATTCTGTTAGTTTCTCAGTTAGCCGAGGTGCCCTATACCGACAGAAAATTGTTGGAACTTTGCAGAGCAACTCACCGTGTCGTCCCCAGACACCTGTCCCTTCCTTCGGCCCCGCAAGTTGTCCCGCTCGGATGAGTGTGACATCCAAACCCCAGCGCCTTGCCGCCCGAGCCAGTATACAGCTAGCCACATGCTTGGACTCACCGTAACCTTGCTTGGCCGGGAGGCAGTTATCCTCGTCGAATTCCTCCGGCACAAGAGTCACATCGTCTTCCACCGTTATCCCCTTCGCCACCTCCGTGTCACCACCTACGCTGCAGCCGCTGTCAGAAATGTGGCCCTCCCACTCCATGGATTCGGCATCCTCAGCGCTTCTCACGGAACCCCAGTTTGTGGCGCTCGCGACAGAACTGACAAAGACGACGCGGGTCCCGCGCTTAGCAACCCTCGCAAACTCGGCAATGCGAGCGACACCTTGGATTGCACCTTCAAACTCTTCTAGGCCCTTGTTGAAGTTTACCGGCCATGCGTTGTGGATAAACACATTTGCCGTGTTGACCAGCTCGTCGTACGCCTCCTCTGAGAGTCCAAAGGCGGGCTTGCTCAGATCCACAGTGTGGAAAGTCGTTTTTGGAGACAGGGGCAATTTGGTCGGTGTGACGGCCGAAAGCAGAGCAGCCTGGCGGGACGCGGCATCTGGGGCACGGTTGAGGCAGTAGATGCGTGATACTGCTGGAGATACCAGCAACCGATGCAGGAGATGAGTCCCCAGTGATCCGGTTGATCCTGTGAGAATGACAGTCAAGTTGGAAGAGGGAAGAAGAAGCGAATGGCGGCGGCTGGTGGGAGGCACGCCCTTTGACCGGAACAGGGCGCGCGTGTGTTTGTGGATTAGACGGGACATCTTCTCCTCTCGCGAAACCACGGGCTGGGATGAGGCGGCGAGGAAAGGACTGACGAGGACCTGAGCAAGTGATGATATCGTCGGGTTGTCGTAGATGAGCCGCGGTGAGCATGACAGACGTAAAGCCTTGTTGGTGGTGGTGCCTCGATGGTGCATGCGGCGGCTGAGAATCTGGCTCAACTGGAGGACCTGTAGAGAATCCATGCCGAGGGCGAAGAGGCTGGTATCGTTCGTGACGGGAGTTGTACCGAGAACAGATTTGACCGCCTGCTGGATTAACTTTTCGGTCTGGACGAGGTTCAGTGGCGCGAAATTGTCGGTGTTGCTGCTGTTTGCCGCTGGATGATCCTCCTCCTCCTCCTCCTCCTCCTCCTCCTCCTTGGTGTATAGGGCCTTGATTTCGTTCTCATACAGCTGCGTGGTCGCCCTCCGCATGACGGACCCCTTGGGGGCGCGAACAAACGGCTTTTCCTTTGGTGCCAACATGATCATTGATCGCCACACCCTTCCATGGGCCGGGTACTGCGCGTTTGCCTTTTCCACGGCAGGCCACACGCTGTTGATGAACTCGTCCGAGTTTATCTCTGAATCGGGCTGCGGCTCAAGGATCAAACCCGTCTGGAACTGTCCCTCCCCAACCACAATGGCTCCCTTCACCCATGGATGGCTTTCGAGTAGCTTTTCGAATGACACGGGGTTGATCTTCTCCCCGTTGCTCAACACCAACACATCATCGATCCTACCGACCGACTTCCACAGTTCTGGTTTGGTCGCATGTCGCACAAACAGATCCTTACTCCGCCACTCGTCCAGCTCGGGATAATTGAAGAACACAAACTGGTGCTCCAGCCCCTCCCCCCTCTTGACGACCATCTCAAACAACTCGGCGCCATCCTCCCCGACCGTACCCGTCTCCTCCATCTCAATGCCCGCTCTGTCACTCCATTCAAAATACCTCCAATCTTTTCGGGATTCTGGAACCAGCTGACATGCCATCCACATTTCCGTCGTGCCCGTAGAGTTGATCAATCTCGTCACCTTACTCAACGCCTCTCCACAGCCAGTGGCGATAGGCGCACCGCCATAAAACACAAACTCCAACTTTCCCAGTATATTGATCCCTTTCTCTTCGGGGCTAATCGCACAGATGTCTTCGAGGATCGACGGCGGACATGCGATTCCTGAAGGGTTTGTCTTCTCAATCGCTTCGAGCATCAACTCTGCTGTGGCGGGCCGATCGCCCGGAAGTAACACGAGGGGCGCAGCATGGTATACCGAGCGAGTAAGGAGGTTTATTCCATAGCAGTGGAAGAAGGGCGTGGCGGCGATAATGAGTCTCGTTCCGTAGAGTTCTTGATGCACGAACCGTCTCTTCTCTAGTGAAGAGGAGGGTTTTATATCAAGGATGGAGGTGACGAGGCGCCAGATTCCCGATTTCTGCACAATAGGCTTGGGTAGCCCAGTGCTTCCTGAAGAATGAAGAATCATGATCGTTTCATCATCAGAGATGGAAGCAGGTAGGCGTGAACAATATGGCTCCGAGGAAGGGCCGTGGGATAATAGCGTGGAAAGGGAAGGGACTTGTGCGGTGAGTAAAGTCGGAGACGCACAAGACAGGGATGATGCGAGGTGCGTGAATTCCGAAGAGTAGAGGAGTTTGGTGCACGAGGTGGACTGTAGTAAATTGAGGTGGCCTTCGATAGAGTTGCGAGGGGATGAGAGAAGGGCCTGTTTTTTTTGTCTCTTTGGTTAAATCCAGTCGACAACAAATACTAAAGAGAAAGAAAGAAAGAAAGAAAGAGAAATGAAAGAGAGAGAGAGAGAGAGAGAGAGAGAGAGAGAGAGAGAAAATACCTTTTGTCCTGTCTTTAGTGCGGCGATCATGATTATTGCATGGCGGATATCGTTGATGCCAACATAGGCCACCACCTGGTCGCGGTCTGACTTTTCTGGAGCTTTACCGAGGTGAAGGTCCATCCAGTGAGCCATGGTGTTGACAGCCCGGCTGAGCTGGAGGAAGCTGATATCCCTCCAGGTGAGTTCATCATTGTGATACTCGGGGATCTTCAGCCATAGCCTATTGGGCTCCGTGTTGGCCAGGTGGTCGACGACAGCAGGGAAGGGTCGCATGTTTGCTATTACAGAAGTATTATTTCCTGTTGTTAACGTTTTGTAAAAAGGGGAGATAGAAAGATCAGAGAGAAGAAGGGAAAAGAGGCAAAGCAAAGCAAGCCAAGCCGAACCGGGGGGACGATCTTCCCTCCGATTCAAGTTCACTCATTCTTATTCTTATATACCTTTTCCTCTCCGGGAGTCCGTATTATGTCTCAGACCCGACCCGACCACCAACCAACCCGATGCATCCATGTGTATGTGCCCCCTTGGCCCGCCTCGCCGATTCGGCCATTTTGGCCCCTCCCCCACCACCTTACATCACAAATCCAAAACAAAGCTTACTACGTCCCCCAAGGACAAAAGGCCAGTCCGAGCCAAACAACCGAGACATTTTTTCTTTCTTTTTCTTTTCCTGTTTCCGTTAGCGGGGGTGCAGTGAAGTGTGCATCGTGCAGTCAAGTATGCAGTGTGCCTGGCAGTGTCTGCTGCAGCGGGGCACTGGGAGCAGGGGTACTGGCAGTTGGGGAAGCTGAACTCCACTCCATTCCATTTCGTGCCTATGTTTGGCCCCCATTTGTTTGTTTGTCAGTCAGTCAGTGAGTGCAGTGTGTCAGTGAGTGCAGTGTGTCACGCAAAACATACACACACACACACACGGAAGGAAAAAGCCCCCGGGGAAACGCCGCAGTTTTCGTGGCCCCTGGGTAACACCAGACGAAGATACCACCCGACTGGACCCGACCCGACGGGCAAGCAAGTAACATTCCCAACACAAACATGATTGATTCGTGTTTGGTATTGGGTGAAGTACGGCCGGTAGTTCAATGAGTTACATGCACCTTTGTTAGTTAGCGCAGCTCCTGTCCAGTGAACGATGTGGTAAAAAGTCTGGTTGGAAGTTTGGCATAAAACGGGAATCTATTCTACTCTCTGCTGGGTTTGGACCTGGACTGGGACTTTGGACTTGGCTTTCACTAGTCGCTCATCCTGTGGCATGGCCAAAACCTGAATATGTTTAGTGTCCGCTATCAGAGTAGGTTCTTTTGCCGCTGCTGCTGCCTCCATCATGTTCTGCCGCCCGCGCTAAGTTCAGTAGACGCTAGTTAGACGCTTCCGCCCCGCCACTGCCGCTGCCGCCCTGCATGTGTAGGGTCAGTCAAGGCAGGCAGGGCAGGGCTGGCAGGCAGATCGGGGCGGGGAGGACAAGTCAGGTCAGGTCAGGCAAGGTCGCAGACGCGCGTTGCGTTGCAGCTAATTCGCTGTTGTTGGTACTAAGGTACACTAAGGTACGAATGGGTGCCGCTGCATGCTGCCAGGGCTGAGCCTTACGCTATCCACCCCCATTCCAGTGAGACGCTTCTTTCCCCACCTACCTCGCTACCCGGATTTTTTACTTGCGCTCTCAAGGAAAGCGGTTGGTTGGTTGGTTGGTTGGTTGGTTAGGCAGGCGTAGTTCATGTTTAGTTTAGTTTGACCTGCAGTGCAGCTATGTGCCGACACGGCACGGTTTTCCACACTAAGACTTGAGTGTACCTAAAACATGCGCTTTCCCGCGTGTGCGGACGGGAAGGGAGGGGCGGATCGTTGGGGGCCACTAGCTAGACCATGTTCCCAGAAAAGGTGGCTGTGGGACATGACATGACATGACATGACCTGCAGCAGTCCACTGTGAGCGGGGAGCGGGGGACTTTTTTCTTTTCTTTCCAGGCTACCATTGAACTGACTGCTTTTGCTGCTTCAGCTTCCAGCACCACCAGAATGCAGTGGAACTGTTAAATAAGGTAAGGAGGGTACCTTACCTAAGGGGTACCGACCTCAAGTAAGGTACATAGTTGAAGCTGCACGATTGGATCGCCCAGAGTTTTACGTGCTCACTCCCGAGTCCCCGTCAACCTTTTTTTTCTTAGGTGATCAAATCCCAATCCTACATCGACGAGAAGTGAATCGCCACAATATGATTGGAGGGTCGGGTCATTTTTAAGCGCTAATAGATCCCCCCTCCTCCTCTCAAGTCCCTTCCTAGGTCCTTTTTGTGTTCCCATACATACATACATGCCTAGATACAAAAACAGAACTAGAAAAAAATTGCCTCAGCTTTGGTGGTGTCCGACTTGACTTGACCTGTTTTGTTTTTTGCTTAGTTGAGTGTGCTGCTGCGCCCCAGTACGACAGCAGCGGGAAGACGTGCAGGTTACAATTCTACAAGTGTTTGTGAGGCAAAAAATGGGGACATGGAATCCCACCAGCTGCCTGAGCGTGGCACCGTGTCCATGTGCACATCCTAGACCTAAGGTAAGTCTTGTTGGCGATGAGATGCGATGAGGGTGGTTCTTGCTCGGACATTTGAATACCGAGGTGGACCGAATAGAGATGGAGATTGAAGTGAGTACCGAAGGCTGTACACCCTCTCCTCTCTCTCGATCAAAATATACCGAGGTTCAATTCCCAAGTTATTCTACTTGTGTGCGTGTGCGACGGTTGATGAGGTAAGATAACTCCCCATTAGGATCTCTCCTCCGCTTTCATCCCATCTTTTTCGCCCTACCTACCAAGTAGTAAGTAGGTTACGCCACTTACCAAGACTCTCTCCGTGCCTCCAGTCCAGTGAAATTCCATCCCTGCCCCTTCCCAACAGGTCAGGACCCCCCCACATGCACCTTGTTGACCGGACCCCCCAGTTCCTCCGCAGCAAATGCCGTCGCCTCAGCTGTTCTCGCTCCATACTGCCACCAGGCCATGCCGACGCCCATATCTTTCCGGCCAGAATTAGTGGGAAAAAGGACCTCAGTCCCGTCCTTATCCATTGCGTAGATGACTGTGTGTTTTAGACCCAACGTCAGCTTGATGGATCCTTCGATGAACATTTCCGGCCTGTAATGTTGTGATGGCTTTTCTCCTCGGATTAGCGACAAGAGATTGTCGGCTACTACTTGGGCTTGGAACCAGGCTGCCCGGGCCATGTGTGGGCCGCCGTGGTCAGCAACGTCGCCGAGAGCAAAGATGGGAGGAGAGGGGGGCTGTGTGTTGGGTGAGTTTGCCGGAGAGACTTGTAGAGTAGGGTGGACGAGGATGCGGTCATTGCTGGGGGAGATGGCACTGGGGAGAAACGAAGAGAGGATGGAAGAGTTGGGTTGTTGGCCGGTACATTTGATCTGGACCCCAACATAATATTTACTGTCGTCAGTCCTGCGTTTCTCATCACAAGGTCGAAGAGAGAGAGAATACTCACAACAAGATCAAACTTTTCCTCACTGCCATCCGAAAAGGTCAGAGTTGGCGACCGTGCCATGTTTTCTTCCCCAGACATGTCTGGTCTCTCGTTGAGCAACACCCGAACATGAAGCTTCTCCCGTAAAAATTCCAACACATAATCCTGCAGACGCCGCCCAAACTGGTTCAACAACTGGCCACGAGAATGCACCAGCGTGACGTCCTTTTCCGGATAAAAATCCTTGATATCACTCGCCAACTCCACGCCCACCGCTCCACCGCCCACTACCGCAATCTTTTCACTCATCCCAATCACCTCCTGAACCTCCCTCAACTCTTGACACCCGCCTAGCCTCTCTTTCGATAACAAACCCACCGGCCCCGCTTGAGTCGATCCCGTCGCCACCACAAGGAACTCATAACCCACCCTCTCGCCGGTTTCCAAAACCACTTCCCCCTCTTCAACACTCACCACCTCTCCTCTCTTTCTAACCAAAATCCCTTGCACTGCATTCTTTTCTATCCCATCATAGGGAATAAACCCTAGCTGTTCCAACCCCGGAACCACACTGAATCTAGGAAACGCAAAAAGGTAATGAAGATGCGAATTCCGCTCGATCCAAACGATGCGATATCCAGAAGGTAGACATCTCACTAAGCGTTGCACGAGAGAAATTCCGGAAAAAGATCCACCGATGATGACAATATTTTTGGGGGATAACGTGGCGCGGTAAGTCAGGGAGTGGGGAATCCCCAGCACGCGTTGGATGATGATTTTTCCGAGGGAGGGAAGGAGTAGTGCGAGTATTTTGAAGGGGAGGATGAACCTTTGATTTGCCATGGTGGTGGTGGTGGTGGTGGTGGGGGTCGGACGGGAT
>Ga0247763_1002065_pt1 | contig 10602 bp, 9 predicted proteins | sample UWRJL141409B4_FD_179926 | JGI IMG/M metagenome (GOLD analysis project Ga0247763, IMG submission 179926) | Plant litter microbial communities from Arlington Agricultural Research Station in Wisconsin, United States - UWRJ-L141-409B-4 | ecosystem: Environmental > Terrestrial > Plant litter >...
TTTTTTTTTTGTGCATCAGAGAGAATCCTGATAAGGTGTGCGTCAAATTGGCTTCGCCACGGAGGGAACCCTTAGTACGTATAACAGTACTTCACTTGCTTGAACGGTTTGGTAATCATTTTTTGCACCCGTGATTTAATTCGTGGACTTAATCGATTCTACCCGGTTGATTGATGCCTCACATGGCTTTGCACAGAAGCGCACTGGAAAAAACCGTATATGTACCTGATTGTCCGGGAGTCTAGAATCCGAATGCCCCAGCCCATTTCAGTGAGGCATTGCCAGCATTGACGTACCCCGAAAAGAGAGGTGTGTAGTGCTATTCGCACTATGCCCTCGTCGTCTGTGATTCGCCAAGTCGGATGGCGCAGACAGTGGCAACAAGAATTTAGGTAGTGCGGCTGCTGATCCTCAAACATCGTGCCGACAACTGGGCAGCTCGGACCCGGTGTCAAAGTCCGATGTGGCTTGCTAAGCCTGCAAGTGCCTCCGAACAGCCACGGGAGCTAGTTACCCTGGGAATGTAACTGCGCTGCCTTGAGGGCTGCAGACAAAAGTCCTCAAGACCGCATTGATTTCTTTGCGGGAAAAAATAGCACTTTACTTTTTTCTCTCTCCAAACACTTTTTGTTCTCTTCAAGTCATGGCCGAACCTCTGTCCATCCTCGCCAGCATCACTGGCGTGCTTGCCTTTAGCGCCCAGCTCACTCGGCAGATAACCACGCTTCTCTCCGAAGTCCGAGACGCCCCCATTGAGATCCAAGACCTAAAATTCGAGCTTCAAAACCTGTCGTCTCTCATCCGCGCTTCTCATAATCTTTTGACCACCCACACCTTGCTGCCCGACGACAAACCCCTTGAAGGGACTGTCGCAGAATGTCTCGATCGCTGCTCGTCCGCCATGAGCGATATCAAGTCGCAGCTCAGTCATTTTTGGCAAGCAGGTAGCGGTGGGAAAAGCTTTTTTCGCGCTATCAATTGGGTTATTCGCAAGAATGAGATTCGCAATTCGCGGGATAGACTGAGAGATGCGAGGGCCATGTTTGAGTTGGCTTTTACCGTGTTGCATGCGTGCGTACCCCCCCTGTCCACCTTCCTTGCATCTCTACTTTTCACACACCCCTGCCCAAAAATCAAAGGCACTGGTACTGAAATTGAAATTGAAACTGAAATTGACTGACTGAGAATACAGCCACCTTGTCGGTAAAAACCATACAGAAATCCTCGACGAAATGACCCGTTCCGCTCAGCGCTTGTCCCAACAGCTCAAAAGCTCCCGACGCACCCGCTCGTTGCAGAAGAAGCTCCAGGATGACGTGCAGAGCGTTACTACCTCCGGGAAACACAGGCGGAGACTATCCCTAACCGCCACCACTGACGCGGAATTGCCTATTCGGAGATTCTTTGAACAACAACAGGATGATGACCAGGATAAAAGTGAAAGTCAAAGTCAAAGTCAAAGTGACGCTACCCTCGTCTTACCCTCTGATTCTCTTCCTACAGAAATAGAGACGGAGACACAGACAGACACCCCAGCCATCGCTGCCGCCTCCACACCCGGAAATGAAGTCTCACTCTTCCAAGCCGTTCGCGCCGGAAACATGCCACATCTCCGGGCCCTGCTATCCCTCGGCGGCGCAGCCACAAACATCGACCCACGTCTCCCAGACGGACGGACCCCGCTCCATCTCTGCGCCGTACAAGACGACGTGGCCATGGCAGAAGTGCTTTTAAACCATGGAGCGGATCTCGACGCCCAAGATGAGAGGCATCGAACTCCCTTGAAAATCGCCATATCCAGCCATTCATTCGAAACTGCTGCGCTGTTTCTCAGGAGAGGTTCGACCGTGGAAAACGATGTGGCGGCCACGCCGATCTTGCTGGATACGATACGCACGGGCAAAGGGTCCAAGGGGTTTAGCGGGTTCTTAACAGCGCTGGGGAAGAGGCTGTATATTTCAAGGGGGGTATTGTTGGTTCACGAGGCGGTGGAACATGGTGATGACGAGGCGTTGGCGGTGTTGTTGGAGAGTGGTTTTGATGTGAATAAGCGGGACGGAACCGGTAAGTTGTCTTCGTGATTCTACCTACCTACCTAACTACCTTATCTCAAACGCCAACTCAAAACGAGACACTGACATTAACTTCCAACACAGGCATCGCACCCATCCACCACGCGGTTCTTCTTCAACGCCTGAGCACCGTGGACATTCTCCTACGTCACGGCGCCGACATTAACATCTTCCTCCCGCCCGAAACACGCCTGTGGTTACGGGCAGATATACCCTGGCATCAACACTTGCTCCCGCCGATTCTCGACGTGGGAACCACCCCGTTAGGCATCGCAGCAAGGGCTATGCTTGATGTTCCGATGGTGAAGTTTTTGTTGGGGAAAGGGGCGGATCCGAATTTGGAGTTTTCAGACTGTATGTTCCCACCCCTCCGCGCCTCTCTCCCTCTTGCCCTCTCTCTCCCTTACGTGCATTCCCTTCTTCCCCCACCTCACCAGACATCTATCTCTGAACGCAGACGCTGAACTGACTGATATCAATTCAGACTGTGGAATCCTAATGGGCCTCTGCGCCTCTCAGTACAACGAAATAGCGCGTATCCTAATCGACATGGGCACCGACGTCAACCAAAAGAACCGAGCGCACTACACTGCACTCTACGTTGCGACGGAACTAAACAATTATGATTTGGCCGCGTACTTGCTAGACAACGCGGCGGACGTCAACGTTGTCTGTCGAGGAGATAGAAACTGGACGCCACTACACAGAGCGGTGGCGAATCGAAATGGGAGGATTGCGAGGCTGCTGGTGCAGAGAGGGGCGGATTTAGAGGCGAGAGATGCGGATGGGAGGAGGCCGGTGGATTTGGTGGAGATATTTGGGGATAATGGGATGAAGGCGTTGTTGGAGAGATAGCATGTTGTGTCGCGTCCTTTTCGTCTTGATATATAAGACGATTTACTCTTCGTTTGCGTGTTACCGAGTACATGAGACACTTTTCCTCCGTATGCTGTAGGATGGCATATTGGAGTTAGGTAGGTAGATTGATACCCAGGGCGGAAAGACTGAAATCAAACCAAGACAACATCAATAACATCATCCTCACTCTGCTCAGCAATCCACTCCCCATCCGAAACACCATGCACATACGACTCCCCCACCAAGGTAAAGAAACCCTTCTTCGCCCCCGGTTGCTGCCACTCAGTCGGGATATCCCCCTCCGCAACCCTTCGCAGAACAAGCACAACACTACTCCCCTCCAACACGCAAATCTCATCTCCAACCCGCGCCTTCAACGGAACCAGACCAAAATACCCCTTGGAGGTAATCACGAAATTCCGACCCGCTGGCCTCGCAACCACCGCCTTTCTGAGCAGGAACAGATAATCAAGAAGCTCCTCTGCGGAGACGTTCCCTCCCCGAAACGCCCTTCTCCCCATGAACACTTCAAACTGCTCTCGCCATTCGTCGCTATAGGCCATTGGCCCGTCCATAACGCCAGTTGTCGTCGGAGTGTCTCGGTTCATGGCCATGGTGCGCTCAAACGCTTCCCGCGTAGCCTCCTTGGTACCGCCATATGGGTTTTCTTCTCGAGGCTTGTAGGCTTCAGCCTCCCATTCTTTAATCTTTTCCGCCGTCTTTTGCATCAACTTCATAGAGTAATTGGTTCTGGCCTCGAGACTGGTGCTTTCGTATCTCGTAACGTAGGGATTACCGTTGACGTAGGTGATCTTGTCGACAACGAGACCGCGCACACGGAGCGCAGGGGCGGGCAAAAACGGAAATATATCGGCCTCGTTCTCGTAGATATGAATAGGAAGCCTTTGGGATAGCATCTCTCCCCCCGGTCTAAATCCCATACCGCTGAGGGTTATGTACAGCGGTCTTGACCAAGTCGGGTCAGAGATGGGCGGTCGAGAGGACAAGTCAGCCACCCAGGATGTCATGACGACGCCCTCTTCGCCGACAGGACAGGCCGCACGGCTGTCTACGTCGAAATGGAGACATGTTAAGCTGCGTTGGCTCAAGATGAACCACATGGCACAGTGGGTGTAGACGTGCGAGGTGGGGACGTCCTTCCCGGGAAGATGACCAAGATACTGACGATCCAGATCTTTGGCGAGGCCGAGCAGGCCGAATATCTTGTCGCGGGGGTCCGTGGCGTCAAAATCATCAAGCGCATAAACCCACTCAGCAAGGCTGACGGATCCAATGCTCTTTCGGTAGATCCCCCAATCCCCCAACAAGGTCTTGAATGGGTTTCCCAGGGCGGCTGTGAAGCGTTGAATGGCGTTCTGCGTTTGATGTTTTGGTGCTGGCTTCCGCATCAACCCTCGACGGACATGATCAAATCGTACAAAGGCATCAATAGGGAGGACCTTATTGCCACATCGAACCGTGACATTGGTGGGAAGTAAGGCCTCTGTAGATCATAAGCATCCAACCAAGTCGGTCCAGGCAAGGGGCTTACCTTGAACCACCCACACCCTTGTCCACCACGGCCGTTTCAGGAGTTCAACAAGCGCTTCTAAACCTGCTTGGTCCGGGTTGTTCTTGGGACTGTCGGGGTCATCAATGTCTACCTCCCCGATAATCCGCATGGCTAGGTCGCTGTTTTTCGAGGCAGCGCCGAGAAAGATACATGTGTGCGTCGAGTGTCTGTAAATGTCGCCCATCAGCGAGATCTGGTGTCCTTTCTCCTGGAAGTCACTTTGGTTGATGGACAGCGCGTCGGCCCAAAGAGTGACTTCATTTTTCTCATCGCGAAGGTGCGAGAGTGCCGTATGCAGGTTTCGCGTCACGGGAATGTCGACAAAGCCGTTGGAGATGTAGTTTGGGTCCACTGGACTTCCCCAGACGTATGAGAGAGCCATGTATTCGGGCTTATCATCGAGGGAGACAACCGAGCTGGAGCAAATGATGGGCGCATCCTGGGAGCCGGGACATAGCTTGATGAGCCGAATTTGGTGCTTTTCGGGGTCAAGCGGCTGGTCATCATACAGTGCGATATTGATCGACATTTTCCTCGAGGGCAAATCTGCTTATGAGTTGTTCCAATTTCCCTGATTTCGGGTGATTATTTTTCGTGACTGAAGTCCATGGTTCAATCAGGCTCTCGCAAGCATGACTTGCCGAGCTTGCGGGGCTGTCAAGACATCAATAGTCGCACCTTTCCGGTTAGCTCCTTGATGAGCGGATCTAACGGCAACTACGGGTAGACTATTGGCTCTTGTCAGTTGGCATTGGTCACGATGCATATATTGCTGTTCTCGCCTTATTTCGATAGTTGCTCTTTCCAGCCGTCCGCGAAACGTGATCCTCGACTTCATTTTAGTCACCAATCTCTAACGTGCCTTTCCCCGAATGTCCGACTGCAACCACTGATGATTGCGGCCAGGTCCGAAACCTGCATATTGGATAGCATTTCGCCCTAGCTAGACCTCTGGTGCAAGTGGAGGGTGGAGGGGGCTTGAAACACTGGCATCATCGACGCTGAGAGTTCATCGAGGTCAAATTGACCCCGCGATGAGGGGCAATGCCCAAATGCCAAGGCGGTCGAAGCAGGGATAGGGCCTCGACCGCAACATCCCCACTCGGATTTCACGTGTCAACTGCTCGCAGTTTCGTGCCTTGTGCCATCCACACTGTCAGGACGCGCGATCTGCCTCTTCAACAAACACCCCTAAAGTGTCGAGCGGAAATATTGCAGTGACGTTACATTTCGCACCCATATGGCATTGAAATCCAGTCGTTTGGTGCCTACGATCCAACTACTACCCTTTTCCGGTCACAGGTGTATCGGCGCAAATTTGCCCCTAATTTGATCCAAAAGTGCGAAGATGACCAGTTGTGGTAGTTCTACAAGTTAAATACCCTCTAGAATTGGACAATCGCAGTAGCAGCGCAGAAAATTCATCGATGAGAAATACAAAAATATTCCAGTCTACTCGGGTTTAGCTGAGCTGGATAGACATGTTTGGTTGTGATGTGATTTCCGTTTTCATCTTGATAAGACCGTAGTGTAGTGAGGATAAGCATCCTTCTTGCTAAGATGCTCAGTTTCACTTCCGTGTTTCCCGTGTTAAACATCCATAGCCCATCACCGAGAACAGAATAGGGAAACATGAGAGAGGAACCTACGTCATGATGGCTGTCGTAGCACCGTTGGGTACACTGGTCTTTTCCATAGCTTTGCTGAAATTTTCTTGCACGTCCGGTGAGAGGTAAATACGCTTCCAAGACTTCGTCTCTGTCGCATACTTGAGTGTGATGGCCCGACCACTGTTTACAATGGTCTTGATTGTGGAACTGTTGACCACCTTGTTGGGCATCTCAAGTTGGAAGCTGGAAAGCGAAAATCGAGCAGGGGCTGAACTGATCGAGGTCAAGTCTGGTCGGTCCTGCCATCTGTAGCTTGAGCTGAGTTTTTCTATTTAAGCTGCCACTAAGACAAAGCGATGAGGTACAACATAAACATCTCAAGAACATCATCACACCTTGATTCAGTCAGCTGGAACTTCAAAGGACCAGTCGCAACGTTACTTGACCAGGGGATACGAGACTGGCTGGCACGTCCCTGTGCACGTACCTCACGACGCTGCCAAAAATCCAGCACACCAACGTCCCCACTTTTGACCTCCTCACCTTTCCATCGTGCTGTCCGATGCCACCCGATTCTCTTCAATGCTTCTCAATCGTCTTGCATACTACCCACCTTTCTCTCGGCTCGCCGGCCGCGAAAGTATCAGAATGGCGTCCACGATAGTGGGCGCGTCGGGTCGCGTGTACGTGCAAGGCGACCTGCTTCGACGTCACCCCGGGGGCGAGAAGTTCAACATCTTCAAAGCCAAGTGGGTCTGGTCCTGATCTCTAGGCCCGCATTTCGAGTTTCGCTATTCTGTTCTCTAACCTTGTAATTGTAGGTCGGGAAATGACTCTTTCATCTTGAAACGCGTCCCCCGCCCTTTCTATGAGCTGTCGCAGCGCCTTGCAACCGAACTTGGAAGCTCTCAGCGGCTTCGAATGCACGTGGATTGTAACCAAGAAGAGGGTATTCTATTTTATCCCTATTTTCGTGATACCCTGCTCGCTTTGATACAACACGATGAAGACCTTCATCTCAGGGAACGAAAGAAAATCCTGCGCTACGTTGGAGAGGCCATACAGGAACTTCACAGCAAAGACTGGATTCACATTGGTATATCCTCCGTTGTTTGGCAATTGGAAATCAAGCCCGTTAACTATTCGGCTTGTCTTGCAGATGTGAAACCTGATAATGTGTTGGTCAACTGGGATTGCGACGAAGAGGGAAACACTATGGTCACCGATGCCGCCCTGGGTGACTTTGATATCGCTTTTAAGTCGAAAAATGGGAAATCCCGCGAAAGCCCTTACGCGATTGGGAATGCAATGTGGCGGAGTCCGGAAGGGCAGACTGGGAAGGGCGTGACAAAGGCGTCCGACATGTTCTCGTTTGGGCTAGTGGTAGGTGAACTGACCTTGTTCGATCTGGAACAATCCCTACTAAGCTCTATTACCAGTGCATATATGCTCTCGGGGGAGGGGAATTGTTGCTCCTAAACGATTACCAGGAGCTCCTCAAGCACGGGATAAGCCCGGAACAAGAGATTCTGACTCGACATTTTTCATATTTCGGGCCAGTAACGGACGGGCTCCTCCAACGAGTCAACAGTGAGGACTGGTGTAACGCTCTAAAGTCTGCCTCTCTAATAGCCGAGAAAGCAGTAAAGGAACAACCTGAGCTCAGGTTCGAGTGGTGGGGAAGGGAGCTTGGTCCTAACGCACAAGACATGATATCTAATGACAAACATGGACCCAACGGCTAGAACAACGATAGATCAAGTCTTGACGCATCCATGGTGGCAAGAGGCTACTGAGGATGTAAACGAAAAATGAGGGCAGCAAATTGGTTTTGCCACTCATTAACATTACACGTCGACGCCCGATTCCCCCCTCGGCATCAAAGGCAGCGACCTCCAACACACCCGTCCAAACCGCAGCGACCACACCACGAATACCCCCTCAACAACCTCTGGAAGAATCGGGAAATTTGCGAGATCGGTCGACGCTAATTCCAAAGTAACAATGTAAGAGGTGCATTGACTGAGGTTAAAGAACTAGCTCAGCTGCCGGATTGTCACCGTATTCAGCTGTGACTGACTGATAAGACCAGGTACTCGGCACATGTTACTCTGCTGCAGTCGATTTGGCATGGAACAATCATGGAATATGGGATTTGTTAATAACTATTCGGATAATATGCGGGAGGACCTTGGGGATATGTCCGGCCCGGAACAGCTAGATTACGCGGCAGATTAATCAAGTACGGCTATTTAGGTTATCTCAGTATCTAGGTTAGTAGGCACTTACGCCAGCGTTATTTTATGTCGAGTCTTCTCCCCGCCCTACTTCTGTAATTTGTACAAGTGAAGTCAAAAACATCGCAAACCATGCTGTCGTCGTTGTTTGTTCCCGCGCTGTTCTTCCTCGGGGCGTTGGCTGCCCCTCTGGTTGAAGTAGACGCCTGTGCCACTTTTCCCAGCTGGACCATCACGAATTTCACCAGCAATGCTCCCGACACGGTGGGCAGCGGCGGCAAGGCATCGTTCAAACTCACCAACAACCTCACTGGGGCAAGCGATGAACTGAGCTGCCCTCTGCAAGTCAACTATCGGTGCATCATCAGCGGTATTCCCAGCGATAAGGATACGACAGTCCATATTGCCGTCCGGGCCCAGTCTCTGACTCTGCTGGTCGACAAGGCAGTCGAATGCCCGGGAAGAACAACGTATGTATTTATTGATCGGGTTGGCTTGCTGGAATCTCAGACTGACATTTGATTCTGGATCAGGCCGCTCCACATTGTCGCCGACAGCGACATTAATCTGAAGTGCACATGGGAGGAAGGCACGCATGGGGACGTTGCATGTGCTCTGGAGGAAGAAGCCAACACGGTGCACGGGAATCCGGTGGAATTTGCAGCAGTCCAACAATCTGGGGGAAACTGATGCAATAGCGCGCCTAGGTGGTAGAATGCAGCCTCCCATTATGTCCCTAGAAAACTCCCATGAAGAATTGAGAATCTCCCTGCGGATGCCGATTTCATCGGGTTGTGACTGCCGGAATAATACACGGAAGGAGCTACCAAGTTTGGTGGCAACCTAATATTCTGGCATGGGACATGGATTGTTCCCCTCCCATCATTTACCAGGCCCGGCTGATACCGACGAAGCGAACGTTCTAGACGCTTCTGCGTATCATTCGATACAAGTTATCCGATACATGTCAAAATCCGATTTGCATCCAGTCACGAATGATGCTGTTGGTGTTTTTTTTTGCTTTGCCTCGTTGCCAACGAGTCGTTAGCACGTGACTCCTCCGTCGTAACATGCGATCAAAGTGGACGCCACCAGAGACTTGAAAACTCTAAATCTCGTTTGCGTACCTAAGTAGACCGGGCCTGGTAGAAAAATAGTCGAATATTTCTTCTCTTCTCTTCTTCTCTCTCTCATCTCCTATCCTATTCATCTGAAGTCTGACAGGAGCGCCTTAGTCAGCACGAGTTGTAATCTCCGATTCTCCGCCGCAACATCGTCACGAGCCATGTCGACAAGAATTTTCACCCACGATCAGCATCGTTTCTAACCTGCGCTAGCATCTGCAACATGCTTTTCAACGGCCCGCGCATGCCTGCCGCAGCTTGGGGATGTCCTTCATGTGGATACACCGATATGCAGCAACATTTTGTCACGATAACCTCGGACTGAATCGCTGTTCATCCCTGCGGGCTCCACACTCAACGTCAATCTTCTTCAGCCCCAAGGTCCGGAACCAGGCCAGATGGATGCACAATCCCGCTTCGAGCATCTATCAATACGCCCCTCTACGTTCGTCCAACCATGGCAATCTCGAAACATTCCGCCTTGTCGAGCTGCTCCCCGGCGGCGCTAACGACCCTCTTCGATGTCGACTTCGCGAGGTAGCCATAGGGACGCATCAACCCTACGAAGCCATTTCCTACTGCTGGGGCGACTCTCACGACAGGTCCGAAATTGACTGCAACGGCAAATCCCTCCCCATCCCGCGCAGTCTCGCCTCTGCTCTTCAGGGTCTCCGCCTCGAGAACGAGTCTCGCCATCTCTGGGCCGACGCCATCTGCATCGATCAGTCCTCCGCCCTCGACAAAGCTCTCCAGGTCCCCCACATGCGTGCCATCTACTCGCGCTCCAGAGGAACCCTAGTATGGCTCGGCACCACCGCCGACAGCGGTATCCCACCCCTATCCCGCACGGCCCAGGCGGTCACTAAGTTTGCCATCCCCATCCTCGGCTTGTTTGGTCGGAGGGTCACACCCACCGTGACAGCCACCAATACGCGCACTGGGGAGGCTATCTTGCTGCGCGTAATGTCTGGTCGGTTCTACCTCGCCGCTGTCTACCTGCTCCGTTGTCCGTGGTTCCGCCGTGCCTGGGTCGTGCAGGAGGCAGCCGTGTCCACTACGGTGACACTGCTGTTTGACGGGATCGAGTATGCGTGGGATGATGTCACTACTGCATTACGATTTCTTTCG
>Ga0247763_1002066_pt1 | contig 10600 bp, 6 predicted proteins | sample UWRJL141409B4_FD_179926 | JGI IMG/M metagenome (GOLD analysis project Ga0247763, IMG submission 179926) | Plant litter microbial communities from Arlington Agricultural Research Station in Wisconsin, United States - UWRJ-L141-409B-4 | ecosystem: Environmental > Terrestrial > Plant litter >...
GCTCTGAGGCCGTGCGCCCGAGACCGTGTGACTCAGGCGGTGCGAGTCGTAGTCGGGACTACTGGAGCCCACGGCACGAGGCCGCGGGCTCCGGGAAGGCCCCTCACACCTCGAGAGGACTCAGTCGACGAAGCTGGCGGGCTTCGTGTCGCAGTCCCATTCCCCTCCGCGGCAGGCGCAGAAGCGGTTTTCGAAGTTCGCGTCGGGGTCTTCTCTGCCGATCGACTGACAGCGCTCGTTCTCCTCGCAGCCGGACTGGTCGTCCTCTTGAAGCTCGTCGATGAGGTCGCAGGGCGGCAGCGGCCCATCCGGCGGCTCGATCAGCGGGTCGTCGACCCCGTCGAAGTTGCACGATGCGCAAGCGAAGGTGCTATCGGTACAGGTGCAGAGGCGACTGCCGATCGCGAAGACCCCGCAATCGTCGGTGCACGTGATCACGCACATTTCGCCATTGCTGGGCGACGGCGCTGCGGGACACGGCGTCTCCGGAGGGGGGATGGGGATGCCGCCGCTGCCAGCCGCTCCCGCGGCGCCCGCGGCGCCACCATCGGCCATCCCCCCGGCGGCGCCAGCCGCGCCTGCGCCCGCGTTGGCGCTGCCGCCCGCCGCCGGGGGTGCCAGAGGCGACGACCCCTCGGTGCCAGCCGCCCCGCTCGGCGCTGGTGTGTCGCCGCTCGACGGCGCGCCGCCACCAGCACCCGCAGCTGGTGTGGCAGCGCTGCCTGCGGCTCCTACCGGAGTCGTACCGCCCGTACCCATCAGACTATCGACGCCTCGAGAGGTGTCTTCGTCGGAAGAACAAGCTTGGCTCGTAAACATCGCCAACGCGGACAGAGCCGTCGCAGAAAACAGAATCGATACACGCTTCATTTCGTCAAACTCCTGTACGCGTCGAGTCGCTCCGAGCCCGCCGTCGCTCGTCCTTGGAAGACCTTCACCATCGAATGGATGGGTACGCCGATGTGTCGCTCGACATCGCGAGCCGAGCGCGTCTGGTTGTGCTTCCATGCACGACGAACCCGAATGGATCACTTTGAGTCGATGCGACGCGCGTGATCCGTGACAAAAGGCTCGATCGCGCGAATATTTGCGATCGACCAGTCAAGGATGAGCATCTACTCGAGAACCCTGTCAGGAGTTGCCTGTGCCCTCACTTCCGCTCGATCCTCAAAGGCTCTTTTTCGCCGATACCGCGTCGCATTGGGGCCGCCACGTGGCGGTTTCGCCGGCCAACAGCGAACTCGCACACCTGCACTACGGCCGGATTCGTCTGGATGGCACCGTGGCAGACGCCGCGCGGCGCTCCGTGGCGTTCGAGACGGGGGCTCGCGAGACGGGCCTCTTGTGCATGAAGGGCGGTTGTCGCGTGCGCGTACAGCGAGCGGGCGACGGGCCCGGGAGCGTTCGACATGAAGACATCACCCTGGATCAGTACGACGCCGTGTATGTGCCGCGAGGCTCGGCCGTCGAGGTCAGCAGCGATGCCGATGTGGATCTGGTCGAGGTCGCCGCCGAGGTCAGCGGCGAGTATCCGTTGCAGGTGATCCGCTATGCGGAGGTGGCGAATACGCCGTCGCTCAAGTTCTCGACGGGCACCGAGGGGAGTCGGCGCCACCTGAACATCGTGATCGGCAGCAACGTGCAGGCAGGCCGCATCGTGGCGGGGTTCACGCGCTCAGCGCCCGGCAACTGGACCAGCTGGCCCCCCCACGAGCACTCCGCGATCCTGGAGGAGGCGTACGTCTATTTCGACATGCCAGCGCCCGCGTTCGGGGTGCAGCTCGTTTACTCCGATCCAGAGCGGCCGGAGTTCGCTCGCATCGTCCGCGACGGTGACGCCGTGCTGATGCCAGCTGGGTATCACCCCAACGTCGCCGCTCCGGGCCACGCAATCAACTTCATCTGGATGATGGCAGCGCGCAACGAGGTGAGCGATCGCCTGTTCGGCGTCGTCAACGTCCAGCCCGGGTTCGGCGACGGGGGCTCGGGGCTCGAGGCGAGCCGGCGCTGACCCTTCGCTCGCGGCAGGCGTCAGGCGAGGGCCGCCTCGGGCGGGGCGGCCCTAACGCGCACTGGCCTCACAGCGCATATTCAAAGCCGAGCGACGGCTGGAGCACCAGACCCGACGAAGGCAGCATGAACATCGCGTTCAGGTTGACCTGGAGCGCCGTGCTCTGCCCGAGCGGCAACATGAAGCCGCCGCCCCCGGTGACGAAAGCGTTGCCGAGCTTGCGGTAGGCGTCGAGCGTCCGAGTCGGCAGCTCCGGGTCGTTGGCGGAGTCGTAGGCGTTGGTGGCCGCGATGCAGTCGAGGAAGGCCTGTCGCACGGGTTCTTCCGAGCAGTCGCGAACGGTCACGTCGCCCTTCTTGATGTCGACCTGAGCCAAGCCACCGCCGAGATGGATGTACGGGTGCCAGCCCGTCGCGCTCAGGGCTCGCAGCCAGTATTGCGCGCGTGCCTCGGCGTGGACCGGGAGAAAGCGCCGGCCCTCGAGAGTGGCCGGGCCCCCGCCGAACGCATACCCGAGCCGGGCTCCGAGCGAGATGCGCTCGCCGAGCGCGTGGTCGTAGCTGAGCAGCGCCCGCATCGTTCCCAGAGCCGCACCGGACGAGATCCCCGTTCCGGGATAGGCGTCTCCGAGCTCGCCAGGCTGCCCTGAGGTAGACGCCGGCAGCTCAGCGGGGTAGGGCGCCTCCGCTCCGCTAGCGAAGCACTCGAAGCTCGTGTTCTCCGCGTTGCATACGTTCGCGCCCTGGATGAACCCGAAGTCCGCCGCGAAGTGAACTCCGATCCAGCTCGTGGGGTAATCGGGCGCCCGCTCCGCCTCGTCGTCGTCGCTGGTCACGTCGTCTTCACAACCGGGGAAGTCGGGCGGGCAGATCGTCTTCTCTTCGCACCGTTCCGGTGGTGATTCACCCGAGAAGGCTGGCGCGATGCTGCTCTGCGGATCGAGCGTGATCTGCTCCGGCGTGCTCTCGCGCCCGAGCATGTCGACCGGCTCGCCCGCGGCGTTCGTCGCGACGACGTAGAACTGGAGCACGCCCGAGTCCATCGTCGCAGCGCAGGGGATCTGCGCGCGAAAGCCCTGGGCCCTCCGTACCATCGTCATGCTCTTCCACGGCGCGCCCGCGTGCTCGCGGTAGCGCAGGTTAACCCGCGCCGCCTCCCCTCCGGCGCGGCATTCGATCGGGATCGGACGTCGCGTCTGGACGATGCGCTCGTCGGGACCGCAACTGAGGCCTCCCGAGGCCGCGGGCGCTGCCGGCGGCTCGGGCTCATCGAGCACGGGCTCGCTCGGGGTGGGCTCGTCGGGCTCCGGCGACGCCGGGCGTGGCGGCCCCGGACGGCCGCGGCGCGCGTCGTCATAGGTCTTCTTGGTGACGGTCGTGGCGAGCGCCTTGTCCAGCTGGACCCGCTTGTCGAAGCCGAGGGCCGTGTCGAACGCTTCACGCGCGGCGTGCTGGTCTTCCTTGCCGCTGCCACGCACGATGCCGATGTACATCCAGGCCTTGGCCAGCGTCGTCTTTCGACACTTGTCTTCGCACTCCTGGATCACGCCGTGCAGCTCCGCCTCGGCCTGCCCGAAATTCATCTGCAGGTACTGGTCGGCGACCGCCTTGTTGATCTTGCGGCGTGCAGATGCGTCCCGCGCGTATCGCGGCGCGCCCCAGGCCTCCAGCGGGCAGGCCAGGACGACGAGCGCTACGACCAGCAATGCCTGCTGGAGCCGCAATGCCGGTCGGAGCCGCAATGCCTGTCGGAGTCGCAACGCCTTACCGAATGATGACGCCTTCGCAGGCATAGATGACCTGAACGTCGCTCGCGGCGGCGCCCTTGATTTGATCGCACCAGGAACCGTGCACCTCGACCTCTGCCAAGGCGTCGCTCGTGTACTCCCAGCCGTCGGCGCGCGCCGGGTCGCGCGGGACGAGCGTCCCGTCGACCTTGACCGCGATGTTGTCGGGGACGGGCGGCCGCGCGCTGAGCGGGAAGAGGCACGTCGCGATCTCGCCGGTGATGGCCTGGAGCGAAGAGACCAGCTCGGCTCGCGTATTGGCCAGGAAGTAGCGCGTCGCCAGCGGATTGGGATCCGAGCGCCCTACACCCCCGGCGAGTGCCATGGCGTTGAGCGCTTCGGTGGCCGAGTCGTCGTTGGTGGAGACGCCGACCACGAAGACCGGAATGCCGGCCGCGAACGACTCTTCGACCCCCGAGATGGCGTAGGGCCGCGCGTCTTCGCCCCCTTCGCCGCTCGGGCTGCAGGAGGGCTCGCCGTCGGTTGCCAGCAGGATGAACTTGCGATTCGGTGTCTGGAGCCCGCCGAGATAGCGCACCGCCGAGCGAATCGCGTCTCCCGTGGGCGTGCCGTCGCCTTCCGGATCGGTGGCGTCGATCGCCTGCACCACGACACCCGCATTCCCCGGGGCGATGGGCACATGGATGGTGTCGCTGATGGTCTCGTCCGAGCAGGCGTCGGTGTCCTGTCCGTCGGGGAAGGTCTTCATGCCCCAGGCCACCGCCGTGTTCGTCTCCAGGATGACCTGATTCAAGGCGGGTACTGTCAGGTCCCACTTCGAGGCGGTGGAGCCGTCCTCATCCGGTGCGTCTTGCATCGACGCCGAGCGATCGAGCACGAGCAGGACGTCCGCCGGCCGGCGCTCCACGTCGAAGTACTGCAGGCCGCAGTTGTTCTCTTCGACGGTGCCACCGACATCATCCGATGCGCCGAACTGGCCCGAGCCCGGGTTGGCTCCCGTCGCCGGCGGGGAACCGCCGGGGGCGGGCGGTTCTTCGACGAGTCCGGTGGGACCCATCGGGGCAGCGGCGCCGCGCGCCACCGTCGAACCCGAGTCGTCGGAGGCAGAGCAGCCCGCCACTATCGTCGACACGGACGGTGCCAGGAGCAGCGCGAGGAGCGCGTGTTTCATTCGGTTTGATCCAGTGCTGACGGACATCGTCCACCCCATCGCGACCGTCACCGGCGTCGTCGGCGTCGCGTTGTCATGACTCGCGGCCTCGTGGCGCGCTGCCGGATTAGGTTGAAAGCTCATGGGACCGTGACCCGCACGTCATCGAACTCCACCGCGGCATTCTCGCGGACGCCGAGCGCGATGCCGCCCGAGGCGAGGTCGCCATCGACGACGGCGCTGCCGATCAGCTGCCCGTCGACGCTCGCCTCGAGCGTGTCGCCTCGAGCCGTGAAGCTCACGTCGATCCATTCACCGGCGATGGCCTGGCGCTCGAGATCTTCGCTGGCGAGCTCGGGCTCGCTGCCGTCGACACGCTTTCGAACCTTGAGGTCTCCGTCGCCGCCGAGCTCGATGTAGTAGTAATTGTCTCTGTCTCGGAACCGCAAGCCGAGCATGACGATCGCATCTTCGATCGAGCTCGCATCGGTGAAGCGAAATCGGACCGCAAACGAGACATCGGTCCAGTTGATGTTGCCACCGACGGCCCAGCTCTCGTCGCTCGAAGACGTGTCGAGCTGCGCGTAAGCCTGGCCCTCTTCGGTGGGCACGACCTCCCAGTTACCCACCAGGTCATCCCCGTCGGCGACATCTGCGATCCAACCGGCGTCGTTGCCGTCTTCGAAGTCATCGGCGAACAAGACGTCGCCGCTCTCGCCCGTTGCTGCGATCGGCGGAGCCGGCACCGGGGGTGTGCCCTCGGGGGCCGTCGAGGCGGGCGTGGAGCTGGCGCCGCTCGTGCCGGCAGCCCCGCCGCCGGGCTGCTGTTGGCCGTTGATCGGTGTCTGCATCGGCGGGGGCGCGCCCGGCGTCAGACTCCCGGGCATGGACGGCGTGTTCGGCGAGGTTCCGGACGTCCCGGCGATGCCCGCCGCGCTGCCGAGCTGACTGGGTGGGTCGTCCACCGTCACCTGCGCGCAACCGAGGACGCCGATCGCCCACAGTCCCGACAACGCCATTCCGTTTCGAGCCATGCAGAAATTTCCCGAGCTATCCGGTAACTTCCGCCACACATTCCGCCATGAGACGGGGCGAATCGTCGAACCGGGACTCCGCCCGTTTATGCACGGTGGTCTGCTTGCGATCACGAAAACCGCGGCCAGAGCAGGCCTGCCCGGATCTGGCACTGCTGCCCCCGCGCGGGGCGAGAGCAGAAACGGGACCTGGGCGGTCGTCGCAGGTCGTCGTGAACGAGGCTCCGCCCGCCGGGCGTGCTGATGGACGACGAGTTTTGTGATCCGAGCGAACGCCCTCGCGCATTACGCGACGGATGGTCCACGATCACTTGCTGGTGCAGGTGAGAGCTGCGCCTCGCGAAAACCGAGGTGGGGAAGACGCGCCATGAAGCGCCGGCTGCAACCCGAGTCGTTATTGTGCGGCGATGCCACCGAGCTCGAGCGGCATGTGCTGAGCGCGGCCGCTGCCGAGCGCCCCTCGGCTTCGCTGGGTGAGCGAATGCGGCGAGGCCTGGGGCTGCTCTCGCCGTTCTCGCCGCCGCCAGAGCGGCGCTGGGGTCAGCTCCTGCTGCTCACGCGCTGTCAGGGCGCACGCGCTGCCCGTGCCACTCCTGCAGGCTGCGCACGCGAGGCGGCAGCGCGCCCATCTGAGCTCGCGCTTCCAGCGCGTCGACCAGCGCGATCGCCGCTGACAAGGTCGTGAAGTAGGGCACGCCGGCGATCAGCGCGTTGCGCCGAATCGCGTAGCTGTCGCGAATGGCCTGAGTGCCCTGGGTAGTGTTGATCACCAGCTGGATCTCGCCGCGCGCGATGGCGTCGACCACATGAGGTGTGCCTTCGGCCACCTTGTTGATGACAGCGACCGGAACCCGCGAGCGCTCGATCAAGCGGGCCGTGCCGCGGGTGGCGACGATCTGGAAGCCGAGGTTGCGCAGGCGGCGCGCGACCAGACACGCCGGCAGCTTGTCGTCGTCCTGCACGCTGATGAAGACGTGGCCCGAGACGGGCAGGTGGGAGCCGCTCGCCATCAAGGACTTGCCGAAGGCCTCGGCCGTGGTCATCGCGATGCCCATGACCTCGCCCGTGGAGCGCATCTCCGGGCCGAGGATGGTGTCGACACCCGGGAATTTCTGGAAAGGGAACACGCTCTCCTTGACCGACACATGTGCCGGCAGGGGCATGTCGTTCACGTTCAGCTCGTCGAGCGTCTTACCGGCCATCACCTGCGCGGCGATCTTCGCCAAGGGCTGCCCGGTCGCCTTGGAGACGAACGGCACCGTGCGCGAGGCGCGCGGGTTGACCTCGATCAAGAACACCTGGCGGTCCTTGATCGCGTACTGCACGTTCATCAGCCCGATCACTCCGAGCTCGATCGCGATCTTTCGGGTCGTGTCCTCGATCTCGGCGACGACCAGCGCATCGAGCGACGACGGCGGCAGGATGCTCGTCGAGTCTCCGGAGTGCACGCCCGCCTCTTCCACGTGCTGCATCACGCCGCCGATTACGCAGCGCTGCCCGTCGGAGACCGAATCGACGTCGACCTCCGTCGCGCTCTTCAGGAACTCGTCGATCAACAGCGTCTGGGTGCCCGCCTCGCGCGCGGCCTGCATCGCGAGGCCCGCGTAGGCGCGCAGCTCGTTCTCGGTGTAGCAGATCATCATGGCCCGCCCACCGAGCACGTAGGAGGGGCGAACCAGCACCGGCAGCCCGATCTTGCGGGCGACCACCACGGCCTCGTCGACGCTCTTGGCGATGCCGGCGTTCGGGCGCTTGAGGTTCAGCTTGTTGAGCAACGCCTCGAAGCGCTCGCGGTCTTCTGCGCGATCGATGGCGTCAGCGGGTGTGCCGAGCAGCTTGATGCCCGCGCGCTCGAGCGCCACGGCCAGCTTCAGCGGCGTTTGCCCGCCGAACTGCACGATCACACCCAGCAGCTCGCCGCGGCTCGCCTCCGCGTCACAGATGTTGAGCACGTCTTCCAGGGTGAGAGGCTCGAAATACAACCGGTCGGAGGTGTCGTAGTCGGTCGACACGGTCTCCGGGTTGCAGTTCACCATGATGGTCTCGAGCCCGATGTTGCGCAGCGCGAAGGCCGCCTGGCAGCAGCAGTAGTCGAACTCGATGCCCTGACCGATCCGGTTCGGGCCGCCGCCGAGGATGATCACCTTGCGGCGGTTCGACACCTCGGCCTCGGTCTCCGTTTCATAGGTCGAGTAGAGGTAGGGCGTGCGCGCGACGAACTCGGCCGCGCAGGTGTCGACGCGCCCGTACACCGGCACGACGCCGAGAGCCTTGCGCTGAGCCCGCACCTCCGCCTCCGTCGACTGACGCAAGCGGGCGATCTGAGCGTCGCCGAAGCCCATGCGCTTGCTCTCGAGCAGCAGCTCGGCGTCGAGCCGAGCGGCCTGCGCCAGCTTGCGCTCCTGCTCGAGGATGCCTTGAATCTGGCGCAGGAACCAGCGGTCGATGCGCGTTAGCTCGTAGACCTCTTCCAGCCCGATGCCGACCCGCAGGGCGTCCGTGACGTGGAACAAGCGCTCGGCCGTCGGCGTACCGATGAGCCCCATCAGCGCCTTCTTGATCTCCTCTGGCGATCCGGGCGGCAGATCCGGCTCGACGCGCACCTCGGGCGGCGGCTCTGTCTTCAGGTTGCGGCCCACCTGGGGTTTGCCGCTCACGCGCCGGTAGTCCACGCGCTCGATCAGGCTGTCGAGGCCGAGCTTGCCAGTCTCCAGCGAGCGCGCCGCCTTCTGCAGCGCTTCGCTGAAGGTGCGCCCGATGCTCATCGCCTCGCCGACGCTCTTCATCTGCGTGCCGAGCCGCACGTCGGCGCCCGGGAACTTCTCGAACGCGAAGCGGGGCCATTTGACCACCACGTAGTCGATGGTGGGTTCGAAAGCAGCGCTCGTGCCCGTGATGTCATTCGTCAGCTCGTCGAGCGTGAAGCCGACGGCGAGCTTGGCGGCGATCTTGGCGATCGGGTAGCCCGTGGCCTTCGACGCGAGCGCGCTCGATCGCGACACGCGCGGGTTCATCTCGATCACGATCACGCGACCGTCTTCCGGGTTGACGGCGAACTGCACGTTCGAGCCGCCCGTCTCGACACCGATCTCGTGCATCACGGCGCGCGCGGCGTCGCGCAGGTGCTGATACTCGCGGTCGGTGAGCGTCATCGCTGGCGCCACCGTCACCGAGTCACCCGTGTGCACGCCCATCGGGTCGATGTTCTCGATCGAGCACACGACGATGAAGTTGTCTTTGCGATCGCGGATGACCTCGAGCTCGTACTCTTTCCAGCCGAGCAGGCTCTCTTCGACGAGCACTTCGTGCGTCGGCGATTGCTCGAGGGCCCAGCGCACCTTCTCGTCGAACTCTGCCGGGTCATCGACGACGGCGCCACCAGCCCCTCCGAGCGTGAAGCTCGGCCGCAAGATGGCAGGGAAGCCCGTCGTCTTCACGATCTCGCGCGCTTCCTCTAGCGAGTGCGCGTGCCCCGAGCGCGCGCTCTCGAGCCCGGCCTTCGTCATCGCGTCTTTGAACAGCTGGCGATCTTCCGCCTTGCGGATGGCGGTGACGTCGGCGCCGAGCAGCTTCACGCCGTATTGAGCGAGGATACCCTTGTCGTAGAGCTCCAGGCTCGCGTTGAGCGCTGTCTGCCCACCGAGCGTCGGCAGCAGCGCGTCGGGCCGCTCTCGGTCGATGATCGCCGTGAGCGCTTCACAGTTGATGGGCTCGACATACGTGCGATGCACGAGCTCCGGGTCGGTCATGATGGTGGCTGGATTCGAGTTGATCAGCACCACCTGGTAACCGAGCTCGGTCAGTGCTTTCGCGCCCTGGGTACCCGAGTAGTCGAACTCGCATGCCTGGCCGATGACGATCGGACCAGAACCGATGAGCAGAATCTTCTTGATGTCGTCGCGACGGGGCATGGCGAGCCCGTCTAGCACCGCTCGGCGCCGTCCGCGGTAAATTTCAGCCGTCCGCGGGGCTGCAGCGAAAGCTGGCGGGTCGCAGCGACCGCGTTCAGCGTACGCTGGCGACCGACCCGGTCGGCGGGCGCGCCGGGGGCGGGATGCGGCGCGGCGGAACCTCGAGAGGCGCCGCGGGAGCGGCCGGGCCGCTGCGCGGGATGACGTAGGACTTGTCGGCTTTGATCACCGACTTCTTGAGGCCGTTGGCGCGCATCAGCGCGGCCACCGTCGTCCCATACTTCTTGGCGATGCCGGTCAGCGTCTCGCCCTTCTTGACCTTGTGGGAGAGGCTGTAGCGGATGGGCAGCATCTTCTTGTGCTGCACCAGCGCGCTGTAGCAGCGCCGCGCCGTTTCCTCTGCGACGGGGTTGTAGAAACGCACGTGAAAGTGCGTGTCGTGCCCGGGCTCATGTCGAACGAGCGCCGGCTCGCCCGGAATGCCTTCGAACACGCTCTCGAGCCAGCCGCGATCTTCTCCGAGCGCCTCGGCGTAGCTGCGAAGCAGGCGCTGGATGCGCCGATCGATGAAGATGTACTGCACGTCGGTGCGCGAGATGAGCGCACGAATGAGCGCCCAGCTGCGCTGGCGATCGAGGTTCTTGGCGGTCGCCCGTGTGTACCACTTCGGGTCGCGCGTGTAGTAATAGCTGACGTCGACGTCTTTCCCGGATTGATGGCTGAGGTGCGGCTGCAGGTAACCGCCCC
>Ga0247763_1002067_pt1 | contig 10596 bp, 8 predicted proteins | sample UWRJL141409B4_FD_179926 | JGI IMG/M metagenome (GOLD analysis project Ga0247763, IMG submission 179926) | Plant litter microbial communities from Arlington Agricultural Research Station in Wisconsin, United States - UWRJ-L141-409B-4 | ecosystem: Environmental > Terrestrial > Plant litter >...
CACCCCCCGGGCAAAAATCTCTGTCGACTCTCCACCAAGGGTGGGAGTATGCTGCGTTAGTGCCGGTCGTGTACCCTGTTTTGGATGGCCACTCACGTAAAAAACAAGCACAAAATAAACTGTCCACGCGAGGAAACGAAAGCCGAACCCCGGGACACAACCAATGTGATGCCGTCACCAAAGGAACTCGGAGCAAGAGCTAGATCATAGAAGGTATATTGTGTTGTGTGTGAGCCCTAGCAGGAGCTGGGGCGAGTTGTGGTTTTTATATACGAAAGAAAAGAGCTTAGCCAGGGCTGAGAGCAAGTTCGTGGTCATATGTGGCTCAAGTGGCTTGGCTAGCTCCTTGGTACGACAACCAAGCATTGCTAGGTAGCCACCCATTGGGGGGCCATACCCATCTCTCACTCATCTTGGGAAAAGAAGAAGTCTTTAACTCCAACAGTAGGTAGGTGGTTTCTATATGGCAACGCCGACTTTTATACCAACGACATAATGTTTGAGACAGGACGGAACTCCATGTCCAGGCCCTGTCGTCATTTACGTCGATTGACGTTAGGCCACCGCGGCGGTCATAACCTTTTAAATTCTCGGACATGATTCGAAGCTACCTTGAGCGCCTTCTTAACTTGTATTCACCCCAAGGTATACACTCCCTTTTTGCCTGTTGGGGTACTTACCTAGTTTCACCTGGCCGGCTAGGTAGGTACCTAGGTAGGTCATCCAAAAGAGTGGGGATGCTTTTGGATTCCATAGCATTACTTCGGTAAGAAACTATGGAAACGCGAAAATGCCTCGTACTGATCGCCATCACATGCATCTACCACTTATCGATACACACAGGGTACGTACCTACGCTTAGCACTGCCCAGACATAGCAAGATCTTCTCCCTACAAGGACTAGCCACTTGGAGAACGGGAGCCCACCTAGCACGGAGGCAAACCACTCTTTTTTGTTTTTTTATGGAGGAATATTGACCAAAACGACTCTTGTCTATCAATGCACCTAGATAACTGCCTACCTAGTATTCTTCGCCCAAGCTCAAACATCAAAGATATCAATTCTTACACTCCAAGTACCCAGTAGTTTCGGCGACGACGAAGTCTTGCCCGTTATGCCAGAATGCTTGAGTATCCCACAGAATTTCAGCGGGTAGAAGCGACCGGTCGTGGTGGGTCCAGTAAAAGGTACCATATTCGACATATATGGCCCGCTGGAATTCACCCGGGTGCTGAGAGTGAGATAGGCCGTCATCAGCTTTCCAGGTGGGCCTGCCCGAGAAAAATTCACGGGTAGGCTCGAGAAGGAGCCGCCTACCCGGGTGGGGATCGATGTGGGCCAGTAGTAGCTTTAACACCTCCTGAAGCCCTGGGCGAGGAAACGATATAGGGCGTAACGCAAAGTCACGCCATTGTCGCCATTCACCCGCGGTATGAGCCAGCCGTCGATTTTGCAGTTGAGGTCCTTGATCCCCTCGGGGGATTCTGCACGAAACTGAAGCATGAGAAGCCATTCGCCATCGAAACAAAATATCTGGGGGCATTGGTACTTGTCGGCATACCTGCTGCATCCATTCATCAGGAACATGTCCGTACGTACCATCTAATACAATCACGCCCGCCGAACTCCTCCTCTAGGAAAGCTGCCTGTCTTTTACTTACGCTCGCAACTCCTTGGCGAGCTTTTGCTGCGCATTACTCAGTCTGCTCTCCATCCGCTCCGGGGGCCGTATGGGGTTCCTCTTCTACTCGCCAATTATGACAGGAACCTTACGATTTAGAAGGGTAAAAGTGTAAGAAACATCGACGGTTTCGCTGCTTGATGAATCCGAAAATGCTTTCGCTTGCGACGCCTGAAGAATGGCTGGATAGTCGGTCCAGGCGGCTAGGACGACGTTGGAAACCTCGGCCTTGAACCAATCGCTGCAATCTCCCTCGGTTTCAAGTCGCCACGAGCGTTTGTTGGGGGGGAAAGCTGGCTGCGCCCATCGTACGGGATCGTTATCGTAATCGGGCAATAGGGGACTCTCGAAATCGGTTATGATGCTGGAGCGATTCTCGGGTATGGTACGGGAGCATATTGTAACCTTTTCGATCGGGGGGTACTCTTTTGTCTACGTTTTGTCCGTTCCGGTTTTGTACCCCGTTGTTTTGACGGGGTTAGTAGAATGCCGGGAAAGGAGATCTTGGACGGTGGCAGCCATTGTCTCCAAGAGAATAAAGATGAAGGGGGAAGTTGAATCTGGGAATTAATACGGCAGTAATGCTGAGAAACAAGGGGTTGTCGGCATCATCGTCATTGCGGACTGGCTACCCAATCGCGTTCCGGGCCGGACCGGGCTAACCAACCAATTGAAGGTGTTCCGATGGGTGCCCGTGTTCGCGGGCTCCGGGGTCAGCTCATCTAACAGTTAGAGCCTCAAATACCTACCTAGGTAGGTAGGTAGGTAAAGCAGTTACCAAGTCGCAATATAAAAGAGTACCAGATATAATCTCGTTACTGCTTAGGTAGGAAGCCGTCATCGATAAGACACTCTTAATGATTCCGATAATTTCGTAAGATATGGTCGACATTAGATTTGACGAAGGCCGAGTTTGTCGGGTTAACAACGTCCTCGACGCTCTCCAAGTCTACAACCATGACCATTAAAGAGCCATTATCCCGAACAAGGTGTAAATTATCCAACTTCAAATCACCGTAACTGACACCATAACGTGCAAGCGCCTCAAATACATCACGCAGCAAATTGGCCAGCTTATCCATGGGGATTACGCCTGCTCTCAGGTTGGTAGAGTTCGTATCCTCCAATGTCCGAGAGTACCAGCGCCGGCACCAGCGGCTCACCACCACCATAAACGGTGACGACGACGACGAGACCGTAGCAGATGGGAATAACCGTGCCTTGCAACTCGCGCAACCTCGTGTACATGTGTGTCTCGTTCTCAAACTCCTTCTCCCAATCTTGCTTCCGCTTCTTCAAGATGATGTTTCGCGGAAGAAACCACTCGGGCCACCGTATCTTCGCCCAGGCCTGCGTGGCTCGAGGGAGGAGGGCTACGACGGCACCGAGCAGCCCGCAATTAGGTTGGGCTTAAGGCGTAAGCGGAGGACGTGGCTGCTGCCGTCGATGGTTGAGCCGGTTACCAAGACGAGGCGCGTTCCCAGCCGAAAACTTATGTCGGAAAGTCCATGGGAACTTGGGCCAGAGTTATTATCCTGCGCGGGGTTCCGATCTATGCCCGGGGGCAGCATGTCGCGAGCGCCGGGGGAAGGTTAGAAAGGTCGAAGCTCGGGGGCGGGCGGAAGCCAGGAGGATGGGGTGGGTTCGCATGCTGGTGGCCTGGCGGAAGGCTTATACGGGTGCCTGGGGGCTGGCCGCCGGGGATGGGGTTGGCGGATGGTGGCAGGAGATGGACAACCTCATCGTCGGGCAACGTGACCTCTTGGGCAATTGTTCGATTCCCCTGGCCGGGGAGGGAGAATACATTCGCCCCGTTGGTCATGAACGGACTGGTAACCGAGACTCAGTCCAAGCGCTGCTTGTCTAGGCGTGCATGGCAAGGAATCGCAGAATGGATAGCAATGAAGCTGGTGAACTTGGCTCGTTTTCGAAAGCGCAGGACCCACTTGGGCGTGGATTTCCAGAATTCGAGTAGGTCTGGTCTGCAGGCTCCTCTTGGCAAATATAACCTAACCTAAATAGGATAAGTGTATAGTGGGGTATTAATGACCCCGCCAGATTTCGTGCCCGTAATGTCAACCGAGATTCGGATACGAGACATGGAAAAGGCAGAGATGGCAATTTTCAGTCGTGCAACATTCCAGTGCTTGGTTAGCGCCTGCATCCCTACCAGTTCGGTTAAGTAGCAGACAGCGCAGTCGGTTGGGCCTAGTCCAGTTGGAGGAAACGAACCTTGTAAGGCAGCCGTACAGAGAGACACGAGAGGCTGAGTGTCTCGGCCACGAAAATCTGGAAATCCTTAGGGTAGGATGTTTGCTGAAGTGATCCGGTGTAATGGGAAAGAGATTCCTGGAAAGTGAACTCATGATCCGCATCAATCTCACTGGAGCGGTTTGTCTTTCCTCCAGAAGACTTCGATCGTAAACCCAGAGCCTGGATCTTTAACCGGGTGGCCGTAGTCGGTCCCGCTCTGGTGTACAGAGACGTGTTTTGGCAAAGTCCCACAAGCCCAGCCGGTGTGGAACAAGAGCCGGTGAAAAAAAAAAAACAATTTGGTGAAACTCGACCGCCCTGTATCTCCGCAGTACGACCCCAAAAAACCCTTTACAGAACACCGCATGAAGAAACGGCTCGTTCATTTGACAGCCAATGACGCGGGGTATTATGACCCGAAAGAGACTAAGTTCGAAATTGGAATTGCTTGTACCACACCGGAATATCCACCGTTGTGCATCTTGGCCCCGCTTTGCTCAAAGTTGATGATCCAAGATCTTGGCTGGCCTTACCGGTCTTGGATTTACCATGCCATGGGAAAATTTAAGCTTTTGCGGGAAAATTGTGGAGGCAAGTGGTTTAGATGGGACCCCTCTTCTTTCACCTTCCTGTTCCTTCTCTTCACGTTTACCAGACAGGAAGCAAGTGAGCCAGATGTTCCACCATAATCGGCATTGAGGGCGATGCAAGTATTTGCAGAACGCCATCTGATATCAGAGTCAAGGTGTGGCGGGCAGCGGCCCGTTCCGGTTTCTCTCAAAGGGTGCGCCGCCTCGGTCCTTCAGCCATGACCATGACCACACCATACCCCCTCGGGGGAATTTTGCCATGATCTGACACAATATCGGAGCCGAAACGCTTTGAGACTGGCGCGGTAAAGCAAAAGAACCTCGCAGATATATTCATATTTAATCATACATCTGTCCCTGTACTGTACAGACCCCGGTGAGAGGTCCAGCATGCCGGGTAATACCAGACTGGACCATATAGACATTGATCATCAGAGAGATCGCAGGGTAAAATCCGGGAGTCCGCTTAATTCTGTATTATTACGTTATTTTTCGGGATCAATGTTTGTTTGATGGGGTTGATGGGAAGGGGAAATGATTAAATCATCTTTTCCCCTCTCACCTCCCCCAGTCGTTCGTTGGCTCTGTGGCTCCCTCTGTGCTGTGTTGTTGGTATCCTTCCCCAAGATGGATCGTTCCATGTCTGTGGGTATCCGAGTTTCAGGGCTTCGTGGTGCAGTTACGCTGTGTCTCCTGTTTTTGTTTCCCATCCAGATCAACGCACAGTCGACTCCAAAAAGAAAACCCATCATCCTCGATAGCTCAGGGGGTTTTACCGTTGGTGGAACTGTCCTTAGAAGCCCGACCGACCCTAACGCAACTCTGTCCTGCGACCATGGATACATGGAGTACTTTTTACCATGGTCCCCGCGAAAGACCAGCCTCGTCATGTGGCATAGTTCTGGGACTCAGACATTTCAGAATCGCTTTGACGGAGGCGAAGGGTTCAAAGACATGTTTCTGCGTCGGGACTACCCGGTGTATCTCTGGGAGGGACCGCGAACCGGTCGAGCGAATTGGCCTTGTGTGGCGACGACGTATTTTCCACAAATTGGTGTAGATCAGGTATATTTCCTTTCCTCTCTCTCTCTCTCTCCTTTCACCATTAGTATTGAGAAAGAAAAAAAAAAATACTAATAAGAAGGTAGATCAACCACTGGGCTTGGAATTTCGGACCCGAATGGGGAACGTTCTGGCCCGACACGCAATTCCCCAAAGACGACGCCGAAGCCTGGAACCAAGTGACGCGCGCGCGGTATCCCGAATACGACACGCTCGAAAACGTCCTCCTGCACGCCAACACGGCCGCTCTCGTCGCCGACTCGGGGAAAATCGGCACGGATATTGTGTACCTGACCAATTCGGCGGCGTGTCTTCGCGCTCTGGTCACGGCCGCGACGAGTAATTCGACAAACATCAAGGCGATTGTCGCGTATGAATGTGTCGGGGGAGTTGTTCCGGAAGACGCCGTCGACGATGCGCCGGACATGGGCGCGTCCAGTTTCGGGGCATATTTCGGCCCGCATGTTCTGTCCGTTGAAGACTTTAAAAAGATTGCGCGCTTGCCGGCCGTCCAGTTCGTCTGGGGTGATCACCGCGGTGTAGATGGTCTGAGCAATCCACTAACCGCCTGGTTGGAAATGTCCAAATACATGGTCGAGGTCATTAACGGGTACGGTGGCAATGCTGAGATTCTCATGCTGGGAGACGATGCCGGGTTGAAGGGCAGCTCGCACATTGCGTTTGCGGATATGGATAATGATAAGGTGGGGGAGTTGTTGGAGGGGCTTTTGCACCAAAAGGGGTTGGATGGCTATGCGTAGGTTCTGTTTCGAAAGAAAAAAAAAACAAGTGAGTTGAGGAATTGCACATGTATAGGTCATGCTGGTTCCATGATCCTGTTCCAATTTCTTGGCGAGCAGTTCGACAGAGGAGGCTCAGTTTTCGTGAGTGAAGTGACTGGATAGAATGCATCGGACGGTCGATTAGCTTCACAAGATGGTCACTTGATGCCTGTCACACATGTATAAGCACTCAAATAGGAAATCTGGTGATGCAAATATTGCACTAAGATTCCGCCGTACCTATCGCTTTTATGTACCACCCTAGTCACGCCGTAGGGCATTTTTAGTGCTTCCGTGGTGCCACGTCAATAGGGTTGAGACGGTGTCGTTTGTGTTGATTGGCCGCACCGCCGTGCTGCATGTGTTGGTGTTCAAAAGGGGATAACTGAGCTGGCTCTGCGGCCATCTGCGGCCAGCTGGATGCTTTCCGGACTATCTACGGCGTGCAGGTGAATTGATCTCAATCCGGCAAGTTGCCGACCCGCCTACCCCCGAGTCACTCAACGCCCTCGGCCAAATCGACAACAAGCATCAGAACCTTGCCTGTGTCAATCCAGGGCTTTGTAACACGTATAAATCCTGACCGTATAGAAAAAACCCGAGTCGATAGCAAAAAGAAACCCTTTGCTAAAAGCCACCTCTTCAAGTTATACACCTCATTATTTGAAAAGGGACAAAAATATGTCTCACACAGCCGACGGACCTTCGCTGCGGACGTGGTGGCACGACAGCGGAGAAATCAACAGAGCCACCATGGTGAAGCCCGGCAACGTGCGCCAGTCGCGAAAATACCGCGTGCAAGTGAGCATCGCCGGGGCCAACAAGTTTTACGACTCATTCGCCTATGAATCCATCCCCCGCAATGGCCGTGGTCGTATTTACTCGCCCTGGGATGCCCCTGACAGCAACACGGGCGTCGCAAATGACGGCATCACCGTTGAGATTAGCGCCGGAACCACCATGGCCTGGTCGCAGTTCGAGTACGCGACCGATGTCGACGTCAAAATCCTCCCACATCAGGGAGACATGCTGCCGGACCCATCCAAGGTCAAGATCCGCCCGACGTCGATCCGCTACGACATTCGTCCGTCCTCCGACGGCGGAATCATCATCTGCGTGCCGCGCGACTCCAACGGCCGGAAGTTCTCGGTCGAATTCGACCATGACCTGTACACTTACCGCTCTAACGGGTCGGAATATGTCTCCTCCTCGGATCAAAATGGCCATATTGTTGGCGTCGAGCCGAGAAACGCGCTGCTCATCTTTGCAAGCCCCTTCTTGCCAGATGACATGGTGCCACGCATTGATGCGCCGGACACCAAAGTCATGACACCGGGGCCCATTAACAAGGGCGACTACTGGGATTCGTTCGGTGTCTTGTATTTCCCGCCGGGGGTTTACTGGATGAATTCGAACCAAAAGGGTGATACGCCCAGGATTGGTGAGAACCACATGAAGCTTCACCCCAAGACCTACTGGGTATACCTGGCGCCCGGTGCATACGTCAAGGGCGCTATCGAGTATACCACCAAGGCCGACTTTTACGCCACTGGCCACGGCGTCCTGTCCGGCGAGCACTACGTGTATCAAGCCAACCCGGACACGTATTACCAGGGGTTGAAAAGCGACGGCAGGAGTTTGCGTATGTGGGGACACTACTCCCTAGGCGGCGGCCAGACGTGGTTCTGCCAGGGCCCGACCATTAACGCGCCGCCGTTTAACACGATGGATTTTTACGGCAGTGACAATATCACGACGCGTATTTCCGACTATAAACAGGTCGGCGCGTTTTTTTTCCAGACCGACGGCCCGGAGATGTATCCTAACAGCCAGATCCACGATGTGTTTTACCACGTCAACGACGACGCTATCAAGACTTACCATTCTAACGTGACTTTGACCCGCGCCATCATCTGGAAATGCCACAACGACCCGGTAATCCAAATGGGGTGGGAGCCACGTGACGTGTCGGACGTACTACTTCAGGATATCCACGTTATTCACACGCGCTACATTAAATCGGAGATGGACGTCGTACCATCCGCCATCATCGGAGCGTCTCCTTCCCAAAACGGTCAATTCACAACAGACTTGAACAAATCCATCAATGGTTTTACCATCCGTAACCTCGTGTGCGAAGGCATCTGTCCTGCGCTACTACGCATCACCCCATTACAGCATTACCGCAATTTCGTAATTGAAAACGTGGCGTTCCCGGATGGGTTACAGAAGCATCATGTCAATACGGGGAGGAGTATGGTCCCGGCCCGCAATGGCGTTGAGTTTGGTGTTGCGATAGTGAACTGGACGGTTGGTGGGCATAAAGTCACCATGGAGAATTTCCAAGCGCATCAGCTGGGCCAGCTGGATGTTGATGCGTCGTACTGGGGGCAGTGGTCTATTCGTTAGAATTTGTTTCTATCTAACCTATGCATCTGTGCGTGGAGCAGCGGGTTTGGAGATGGTTCTTAGGATGGACCTTGATCGTTATGCGGGGAGCTGAGAGAGAACAACTAATTGTGATAGAGCAAACAATAGCTCGCTTTGCATAAATAAGGGAACACTGGGAAGAAGCCTTCCCCGACTTGAATCCGACGCACGCATGTCCCGTGGCATCCCTTGATCCAGTCCGTTGTTTCTGGACGATAGAGGCCAGACTGCTCCGTAGTGTATCTACTGAGCCTAGCCTACATGTGCCAGACGCCTAATTCATATCACTCAGCTACCCTTTCTCATAGATAATAATATGTCTAGGCATCTTACTTGCGGTTCCCGCTTCGTCCCGGTAGGTTGCCGCGTGCAGTGCCTGGCTTAGTCGCGATATTTACCTAGGTACTCTGTTCGGGACCTAGGTACCTATCTGACTTGTATACTGACTGCCTGTATCAGGCGTCAACACAGCGAGTCCTGCAGCGATTTTCGATCCCGGAATTGACGCAGGCTACAGAGCGAGTAAAGCTTGCTACCTTCTGTGCCGTCGTAAGTAACGTCAGGTAAACTCGAGGTCAATTCGGCATTTGATCGCCGGTACATGTATAGGTAGGCATTCAAAACAATCTTTTCCAGGCAGAGAGTTGGTGATCTCGGCGCTCGGACTCGTTGTCTGGGGAATACAGATGGGTTTCCGAAGCAATTTGACAATTCTCGGGCTTGCATATTAACTCGTCCGGAATAAAAACAGCTCACAAGATTGCCATGTCCGTCAACAGAGTGCACAGGAACTCTCTCAACCGTCCTTTTAGGGTATTGCGATGGCTGGATGCCTGCCTACCTACCTAGGCAGGCAGGTGGTGGTAGGCGGAGAAACTGCCGCTGATAACGTACCCGTCCTTCGGAGCTTAACAACGTCCGAGAATGTCCACTCATTGGAATTGATGTCAATCCACCCCCTCAATCACTACCCCTCCCCCACGTCTGATCACCATGACGTGCAACAAGGCAACCAGTATTCATTCCTCACAAAAACACAAAACGCAAAACACGAAATATGCAGTCCTTATCCCCAAGCTCCCCGATTGGATGCGCAACGAGCGTTACCTGCGCGTGATGGAATGAATGAATCATTCAATCGCAAGGGTGCAGCTGCAACTGCAACCCCAGTTAAGATCAGACGAGTTTTTTTGACGCCTGGCACTTCAATGTGCCGGAGTGAGTGAGTGAGTGAGTCACTACGCCGGGCCGGGATGGGTGGGCCCCATCAATCAAGTCGAGTGAGCGGTGGGTTTTCCAGACACGGCTTGTGTAATGCGACCAGACTCTCGAGTAACTTAATGTGTGTGTGCGCGCATGTGTGCGTGTGCATGTGCATGTGTGTGTAACTTAATGTGTGTGTGTGTGTGTGCATGTCAAAGTTGTAATTCAAACTCACGCACTGCATCACTGTGGCACAGCTTCTCTCTTTCCGAGTAGCCGGTTTCGTCCCTAGTCCGAACGCGAACAGCACTGCAAGTTCTGGACTTGTGCAGTGTGAAAATTGACATTTAGCCGCGGTAAAGTGACCTGATCCCAGGCACCCAGGCAGCCAGCGAGGCAAACTGGGGACCGAAAATACGTCGCCCGGCAGCTGCCTGGGTCGCATTCCATTGGAGGAGCATTGGTTTTTCCCCCCATATTCATCTTGCCAACCAATTCGTCCAGTCGGCCAAGTACTCCTTGTAAGAACACTCCCAATTACTGGCCTGGTGGCCTTGGGTCCTTTCTTAGGTAGTGTTTTTTTTTTTTTTTTTC
>Ga0247763_1002070_pt1 | contig 10590 bp, 13 predicted proteins | sample UWRJL141409B4_FD_179926 | JGI IMG/M metagenome (GOLD analysis project Ga0247763, IMG submission 179926) | Plant litter microbial communities from Arlington Agricultural Research Station in Wisconsin, United States - UWRJ-L141-409B-4 | ecosystem: Environmental > Terrestrial > Plant litter >...
CGTTTATTTCCAGCTGAGCAAGCGCGTTGACATCGTCCTCACATTTGCCGAGCCTGGAAATAAAACAAGATTCGGTAATGCACTCATTGACCTGCAAGAGTATGCCCGTAGCATTAAAAGTCGCCAGTGGAGGAATACCCCAAGAGTCTATGACTTCGGACGTCTCAGCATCCGACGAGTCGACGCGGTATGTGCCATTTTGCACTAAAAGTGCCGTAGCCGAGAGTGCTGTGCATGTTCGAAAATTCGCCGGTGTAAACAAGGATGCAGGATCTGAACATGCTTCGGTGCAATTGTGGGAGCCCGCCTCCGTCGTGCAATCCAGAGGGGTGAAGCCAAGTCGCAGTTTTTGTCGTTTTGAAGATGTCACGAGGAGTCTGCCAAGTTCCTGCGGCGTGGCCTCAAAGAACGGGATCGAGAACAAATTGCCCGATTTTTCGAACCAGGCAAAGTCAAAATCACCAAACCAGTTGTATTTAGGTTGGGTATCGCGCCCGAAAACAAGTGGAATGTCGCGGTTGTCGAGGGCCATGGCGAGAGCGTTGTGGTGTGAGATGTGGTGGATGACAGTTGAGGTCCCGACGATCCGAGGCAAAAACCAGATTTTCACCTGTTGCAGTCACCAAACGCCACATGTAGGTAGGTAAGAACGTCGTCGAGTCGCTACACAAACTCTGGGGGCGTGGTGCGGTGATTGGTGACGCGAACGCGGCTCGGTCTGATCTTAGCCCCGATCCGAGGGCGCCACACAGCCAGGGTTACGAATACAAATGGCAAATGCGAAATTTGAGGCTAAGGATCGACAGGCAGCAGCTAGATTTTCAAGGGTGCCCCGGTTGTCAAATGACGTCATGGCAGCCACGAGATGGCTACAATTTTATGCCCGAAACACGATCATGGCCGAGCGAGGGGGCTTCATTTTGTGGAAACGATGAAACGATAACGTTGGAGATATTTGGAGACTGTGATCCGGAACGATGTTTGGAGAGGGACGTGCAGGCGGACTTTTGGGGCCTGCCTTGAAGGGTCTGACTGCTCAGGGAGGAAGGAATCTGAGAAAACCTCGTCCTGCTTTCCTTGCATGGCCCGTGCGACCCTTGAGTCCCTTGCTGGCCAACTGGGCAAGCCCAAACCCCGCATCTCGAACCTGAGCCCAGCGTTTCTGAACATCACATCGCAGCCTTCCCGCTCTCAGATATCTGCCGCTTCTGCCCCTCCTACGAACGGCGAGAACATGTAAAGCGTCATCCTCCGCTCTGTGTGCGGTTTCGTCGGCCTGTCAGGAACTGGCTGGCACCGATGTCCTCACTGAAAGAATCTCCGCCCTCCGTGGCCGACAGTTCGCCCCCGCTCACTGGGCTACGTCCACTCCAATACGACCCGTTACCGACTCCAACGAGCGTCCGATTGCTCGAAATTCTGCCAATCGCAGGCCCAGATATCCATTGCACCCTCGTCACCGTCGACCTCAACGATGACCCCGCATTTGACGCCCTCTCCTACACCTGGGGCAACCCCGTCACCATCCACGAAGAACCCCGAACTTTCGACCTGAATGCTGCGCTGCAAAATTACCTCGACACGAAAACGACCCGTAATGCGATCCAGGTTGACTATGATGAATGGCAGTTCCGAACCCAGCACCCCTTTGTCCCTTTCGAAAAAGTCGCCTGGGACGCTGAGCGACGATGCCCTGTCATCTGCAACGGCCAAGTAGTCTTGGTGACGGAGAACCTCGTGCAAGCGCTGCACCAGCTTCGCCGCGCTAAACATTTCCATTCAGACCGCGATGAGATGTTCGAATTGATGATGGGAAGTCTGATTGGTCGGCCCCTCTGGATCGACATGATTTGCATCAACCAGGCGGACATCCAGGAGCGCAACACTCAAATCAGGATCATGGGTCGTATTTTTGAGTCAGCCGGCACCGTGTTTGGCTGGCTGGGTCCCGAGGCGAACCTATCACGGCGAGCAGGGGCTGCCATTGAACACATCATGAACAAGTTGCTCACCATGAATGATATTAAAGACTTTGACAAGGTGCTTCCACCGAACTTAAAGGCACTATTTGTGTTGGAGGGAGTTCTGGAGGCGGATGTGTACGCGATCTTCGCCCTCTTTCAGAGATTGTGGTTCCGACGGGCGTGGGTGATCCAGGAAGTCGTTCTCGCTAAAAAGCTGGTTGTAATGTGTGGTGGCATATCCATGCAGTGGGGAGGTATTGAGTTGTTTGTCTCTGTGATCAGTTCACGTAACTTGTATTCGTCATTATCCAACTTTGGCATTGGGATCATGTCTGGGGGTCCCACGTTCAAGGACGGGAGACAAGATGCCAAGGCGGGATTCCGATCACTACTTTCCTTACTTGGGGACACATCGCATGATAGGTGGAAGGGGGAGCTGTCAGTTGATCCATTAGATGCTCGGGATTTTATCCTTGGCGTCGGGAGGTTACGAACAGTGTTTGAGCGCCAGCTTCTCTTCTACCAACCAAGCGAACAGGAAGGTTCGGAAATATCACATCCTGCTGAAAAGGACTCAGACAGTGCATCCGAAGAGCCAGTGATTCTAGCCAAAGACTTCACTCGGACCGGAAAGGGGACTACCGAGTGCGGGAGGTCCCAGACCGAGGGACAAACACGACTCGAGGTACCTTTGGGCTGGCACGAAATGCTAATCGACGTCTGCCGGTCATGTGCAGCCTCCGATCCAAGAGACAAGATCTTTTCCTTGTTTGGTATCCTGGAAAAGACCGGGTCTCAACTGTCCGGAATTTCCTGGGATTATCTCACCCCAGTTCAGGACCTGTACAAAGCTGTGGTACTGGACATCATCAGAACGACCAGGCGACTCGACATCTTGGCTCAGGTTCAGGATCCGTCACGAACAAAACTTCAGGGCCTGCCAAGCTGGATTCCCGATTTCAGCGTCAGCCTAGGGGCAGCTCTTCTCGATAACCCATTGAAGCCGAAGTTCAGGGCAGGAGGAGCAGAGTCACTTGGAACGCCACCACCGCGAGGACCCCTTTCCCAGCTCTCTGTTGAAGGTTTTTTTGTCGATAATGTCATTGACGTCGCTGCTACCAAAGGTTGTTACTTTGTCCGAACTGCGAAGATAGTATCGCGTTTACCACCCCGGTACCATCCTAAAGGACGTCCATCCAACGAGAGCCCTACCCGGTCGTGCGCGTATTGGCGGACACTGGTCGGGAACGGGATGAGAAATGACTCTGATACACGCGCTGTTCTCCAGATGGGGTTTGGCTTCTCTCAGTGGATAACCGAGGAGCTAGTGCGAGCATACAGACAGCAACGGAAATACGCCCTTACCCGAAATGCACTAAGTGCAGACAGCGCCGACATTTCTCTGCCAGACACACCCAAGATTAGAGCACACCTGAAAAACCAAGAGGAAAAAATGCGATTGTGGCTGACCCTGGCGCGAGGTGAACCAGAGTATATCGATTTCGATCTCACCAGCGAGGCGGAGGTTTATGTCAGTGCGGGGACGCAGTTACGCTTTCTCCCCGATGAGAAGGTCCTTTCCACCATCATCGCAGGGGAGGCAATTCCATGGGCCCTCACGCCATGCTATGAATTGCCCGAGAGTCCTTGGAAGGCGGGATTCATGGCCCGCATGGCCGAGATGAAGCGGGGGCATCGCATGTTCCGCACGCCGAATAATTACCTGGGAATGGGTCCAGTATCAACGCAAGTCGGTGACGAGGTGTGGGTCTTGAAGGGCGCGAGGACTCCGTTCATCCTCCGACGAAAGAGCAGCAAGCAATACGAGCTCATTGGAGAAGCATATGTGCATGGCATCATGGATGGCGAAGCAGCTACAGGAGATTTCCGACCAACTTCGCTAGAATTGGTGTGAAGACCTCTGTGTGAGACATTTCCCTGTACGAACGCACACAACATTCCCGCGTCTTGCCCAAACTGCACGGCGGGCAAGTATGAGGATTAAGGCCCTGGTTGAAGCACTCTAGTCACGCGTGGACTGCAGACTCTGGTCAGACGCGAGATGCAACGGCAACTGGGAAGGTGCCGTAATGGGCCGAGGAAATTGGGCCGAAGACGGGGACGAGAACACATTCTCGAACAAAAGCTTGGTTTTTCCGTCTCCGCACCCACCCCTTCCGTCGTCGAAGGGTGACGTGAAGAGCGAGAGAAAATATTTGCTTGCCGAACTCGGCAACCCTGACCAAAACTTAGCTCTGTCTTCTCTGGTCCTCGTCTGCAATAAGTGATAGATGGAAACGATCGGGGTCTGTGCGCGTCGGATGCCGTGATTCATGGGGCCTCATCCGAGGTACTAGGAAACCATGCTCTGTTGATCCCAGCATGCGGTCTGGTGGCGAATAACGACTGCAGACTGTGGAGCAGAACAGAATGCTAGGTCTATATTACATGGCCAGCATGGCATCTTCGGCGGGAGCTCCGCCGGGTTCACCAATAGACGACGGGGAACGGCCACGGGGCCAGCCCGTCTCGGCCACCACCCTCTGAGGAATTGAGGTTCCGTGGAGATGATTGGATTTCCGGGGAAGAGCAAATAACTATCACGAACAGCTAGCGACGATGAGAAGAGGCGCTCTGGTCTCAACCATTGGCCAAGCGCTGACCTAGCCAATCACAACGAGACCTGCCGGCTAGAGCTTTCTATTGGGGTAACGTCCGCATCCATCGCGCCATCCCACAGCGGCACTTTCCATCCGACTTACCGGCAACCGCCGCGGGCCAAAGTTCAGCTGTACTGCTCCTCGGTCTGAATTGTATCCATCTGGCGCGGCTTGCGCGAGGATGGCCATCCTGAATGCTACCTCAGGTGGACCCCTAAAATGCGCGGCGCTCTCAATCGGTAGCAGACAGCGCCGATCGGGACGGGACGAGACAACCTGGAGTCTGGTGTACATGATGCAGCGCAGGCCCCGCGTTAACCAATATTCCTTATTAGGGAAGACATTGGAGCCACCCAGCACACATAGAAGCTGAAGACTCGGTCCGAGGGGTGCATAAGTGATACACGAAATTTAACACCCCTTGTGGCGTCGATCATCGTCGATGCCCAACTGCGACATGAACTCAGCCAGCCACCGGTGTTCTTGGCCATGTCGTGATCAGTTCGTCAGGAAAGACAGCCAAGACGAAGTGCATAGGGTCCAATCAGTTGCTACCTACCAAGGCGCAGCATCAACATGCTGCATACGCTGATCTGTTCCGATGAAGAGAAGAGGCCAATCGAGCAAATTGTCTACGTGCGGCATCCGAGGGTTTGTTGCTGTTTGAGGCCAAGTTTAAGGCGTGGACCAACTGGATATCCTATGTTGGAAAATCGGATATAAAAGACTGACGGAAGCCTCGAAATGATACAAGAAATACTTTTTACTGTCAAGCTTCTCTAAGGCCCAAAGGGACAGGTCGGCATCAATTACATTCAACACCCTGCATTCTACCTTACCTACTATCACCAACGCCTCCAAATCACCATGTCCGGTAAGCAAGACTTCGCCCTTAAGTACTGGACCCCCGCTAATCAGAATGTTCCACCCTCGCAGCCATTGTTGGTGAGTGGTCCGGCTACTTTGCCTACCCCGACGGCTCCAAGAAGGAGTGGAGCTTCAAGATCGACCAGTCGGCCAACAAGACCGTCTTCATCGGCTCCGGCACCGAGCCCCGCGGTGAATTCAACGTGGTCGCTGGCCAGGTTATCTCTGCCGATGGAGGCAATGCTGTCACGTTTGCCCAGATTTACAAGTCCATCTGGGCTGGCCAAGTCTGGGCCTACCGCGGCAAGCTCTCGGCCGACGGCAACACGCTGAGCGGTGAGTGGTTCGACTCTCCGGCCGACGGACGCAACCGTGTCGGCACCTGGAGCGTCCTACGCGGTCCCATCTCGCCCCTCACCGGCACCTGGAGCGGCAGCTACTCGTATCCCGGCGGGAGCACCAAGAACTTTACGCTTACCATTCCGCCCTTCACCGTCGGTGCCAAGTTCAAGGGTACCGGCAACGACGGCGCGGCCTACACTGTCGAGGGCACCGGCGTTGCTAACGTGTCTTCGGCCAAGGGTGGGTTCTCGTGGATCCAGACCTATGACACCCAGTGGAAGGGCCAGCTTTGGTTCTGGGACGGTGTGCTGAACGAGAATGGAGACGAGGTCAAGGGCAGCTGGCACGATTCTGCCAATGATTCGCGCCAGAGAACCGCGGGCTTTGTTCTGAAGCGTGCTTGAGGGTGGGGGTCATGCATGTACCTCGCAAATATTTCACGAGCTCGGAGTAACAAACTGATAGTGGAGTTGTTGAAGTCACCAAATTGAATCCTTCAACACTTTAATTTACCTATGATTGGCTAGTAGCTAGGCTTTGTAGGCTTTGTGTTGGGATCCCTATCGCAAGTTCCAAGTACCTCCGGCACTTTTCGAGTAGGCTTCCTTACTTCAAGTGCAGCGCTTTGTAATTTGTCCTCAGATGCTCCTCTATCTCTTCCGCCTTGCGAAGAATAGCTGCGCCGGGGATGTGCGGCAAGGAATTACCTCTCCATAATGGTGCTACCATCGCCCTCGTAACGCGCTAGGGAATTCGAGAGTGTCATTGGGGTTGCCCTCGCTGAGGCGGCTATTATTCTATTCTTAGCTCCCTCAACCGAGGGTAGCTACTTCTCTGGGTAGTTGGTAGCTTAGGCTGCTTGCTTGCTTTAAGCATTGTCTAGGACAGGCATCACGGCGCTGATACATGGAGTTGAGTGTTCTCAGATGGGGATCGGTAATCTAATCTACGAAGTAGATATTGTAACCGGGGTCGAAGTCGTAGTACAGTTCCATTCCGAGAAGATGATGTCTACATGTAGCTACGTACCTAGTTAATCATCAGATGATAAACCTGAGCACATTAAGGCATTCCACATTTCCGCTCCGCGTGCTCACAGAGAAAAAACTTGCATGTTAAAGAAGAAAAAGCCAGACGCCCCATATATCATTATCACATGCAAACAATTAAATAAGATGCACCGCAGCCCACATTCCCAGCAGCACAACAACGCCTGTTCCCATTGGCCAACCCATGGCCCCATGACTCCCTACACCAGCAGCAGAATTTGGCCTGGGCGCAGATATCGAGGTCGCCGGAGCCGAACTAGGTGTTCCCGCTGCCGTCGTCGGTGTGGTCACAGTTGTTGTCAGTACCGCGCTCGACGGCTCCGTCGTCGTCGTCGGGCATGGAAGATCCCGAAGCAAAGTCAAAGCATCCGCGCTGTTGGAACCCGTCACTGTGACCACGGCTACGGTCTTGCATCCCCCTGAGATGGTGGTATGCGGGAGGACAGTTATGTCGATCGCGTTCCTGTTGGTATTTTGACGGTACGGTCAGTTTCAAGGATACCTGAGTACCTAAGGAACCTAACCAAGCATATCAAGGTAGGTTAGGCTCAACTGTGGGGATCATAGGGAGTAACTAACCAGGTTTTGGTGATTGTGAGGGTTACATCTGCAACGCCAAGTGAAGAGAGGGCGAGTAGAGGAATGAAACGGCGCACCATTCTGTTCAGTTTTCAATGTGTTAATTTTCAGAGGCTTCTTGACGAGTCGGTCGGTCGGTCGGTCGTCGTTCACATACACAGATTGATGATGATGTCGACAATGTCTGGTGGTCGCAGTGGAGTCGAGTCCATTTGGTCTTTTTATAAACGAATCCATCAATTGGTATGATCGCATCCTTGGTTGGACAAATCGTGCAGTCGTTGGATCTCAGCCTCCGGATGGGGAGGCTGTTCATACGGCGCCAAGCCTCAGCCGTTGGGGCTGTGACTGGTGTGCGCATCGGATTTGTGCCCAAAGAGGTATTGATTATGATTGCAGCCGTTGTAATTGCCGCGTCACGCCACGGCAGACGAACAGTTTATTATCCGCAAACGAAACATGAAACGGTCTACGGGTGTGTTAGCGATTTGCGGAGGTTTCCGTAACGGGCCTTTTGTGTTAGAAGATGCAGTTTAGAATTGGAAGGCTTGTTGGTGAATCAGCTCGCTGGCCAAGAGATTATTGATACGATCTTCGAGTTTAGCAATATTGCAAGAGAGATACAAAATCGCATTATTATTATTAAAGACATCGAATCGAACCTCGACACCTTTCGCAACTTGCCATCATCGAAGAAGCCACTAAGCGTATATTTAGCTTACTCCAAGCCAGCTGCTTCCGTTAGCCAATCATTGAACATCTACCTACCTCTCGCCGAGACCGGTGTGGATGTATTTCTCGGCTTCAGCACTGGCCATTGTTGGAACCGCAAGGTTTTGGGGAGGAGGCTGGTGACTGATACCGCCTTATCGTGCATTCATTGGGTGTAAGTGAGATTTTGTGGAAGCGGTGTACCTGGTAAGCACCTAGGGTTCACTTGTCGGTGAGGATTTTCGACCTGGCTGATATGCACATCTGAGACACCAGTTGATCCCGGCATCGCATCCGACAGCAACAAAAATGTCAGTGAATCAATACAGCTACTAGTTCTAACTAATCCTTGTGGCCAATGCGTACAAATGTGTTAATAGCCCCCCACTCCAAAGTCTTCTTTTCTCGGGACACTACGAATACCATCTTCTAATTCTTGACTCACTACCGCTTTCCATCGCACTTTTTCAGACCCAAGGTTGTCAAGATTGTGCACAAAGCTAGACATAGCACGGCAATTTAACGCTATGGAGAACCCGAAGTTCTTGAACCTAGACCGAACGGTATCTGCGCATGTACCCGCGCCGGCGGCGACAAACATCCGTCATCTTCAGGGACAGGAGCAGGAACAACAAGACAAATTTGGAAAGCTGTTCAACGCACTCAGCCAGGTTCGTGATCACACTGTTTTGTTGTCCTGGATCCTCTGACATTGAGTTTTGTTTGTTTCGGTGCAGGAAGCCACGAGAATGTCTGACAAGGCTGGTCGGGATCCTTCCCACTACGACCGTGTCCACGCTCTGCTGATAAAGTGGGAGCATGATGATCTCGGTGTCGCTCCCGAGGTTAACGCCATCGACACGGTGTTTCACCACAATTACGGATTCGACGTGACGCAGTTCACTATCCCTACCGATAATTCGGTTCGCCAATTGAACCGCGTCATCTTGGATTGGGTCGACGCTTATGATGGCGACAAGGTTCTTTTGATTGTCTATTACGCGGGTCATGGCCAGATATCTGACCCAGGACGGTCGTTGATATGGAGCAAGTAAGTCCCGACTTCCTCCCGCCCACTACTTTGTAAAAAATGTCGACATAAAAACCTAGACTAATACGACAAATTCAAACCAGCCGTCGCTGTGAGGGTGATGAGCACTATCGAGAGCTCTGTTGGAATGGATGCGAAGACATTCTCCTTCACGCTGCTGCTGACAAGCTTTTTATCTTTGACTGCTGCTACGCCGCGAGTTCCGTCTCAGCTGGAGCACTTGGCGGCGGCGAATGCGAGGTAATCTGCGCCAGCGGGTTCGAGTCCATTGCGCCTCTTCCCGGGCCGCACTCCTTCACGACAGCCCTTGTCTATGTCCTCCAAGAGATGGCTCAGCTGCGTCGACCCTTTTCCGTCTCGGCCATTTACTCGCGTGTGCTGAGTCGACTCGAGACACTGGACCCTTCCCAGCTCACGCTCAATGGCTCCCGCATCGCTCATGCCATAGACTATACCCATACCCAGGCGGCCGCGCCCGGGGGGTTGTTAGTACGGCGGCCGCGCATCGAGTATCGGAGGACACCAGTGCATTTCGTCATTGTGAACCGTCTTCACCACAGCCATCATTAAACCTTTGGCATCCAGCTATTTCCCCTTCGGCACGCGCGGACCCAAGCCAATGATTTCGTCACCATCCATGAGGAACCCGAACCGCGCGTTGCCAACGACGAGGATATGATGCAGGTCGAGCGAGTTTTGCATCTCAAAGTACGTCTCGCAGAGCGGGAGCTCAGTCGCACCAACGTTGCAGATGTATGTCGGTGGCTCCGCATGTTTCCAATGATCGGGTCATCATCATCATCATCATCATCATCCATCTCCGTCGGAGAGGTTACAAGTATGTGCCCGCCGCAACATGAACGGAAACACGGTAGCCATCGTCGAAAAACCCCGGCTGGATTCGACGTCGCGCAGGCGATACACACTTTGGAACGAGTGGAGCAGCAGAACGAGGAAATAGTCCGGCTTGTAAAAGCTACGGGGGCAAAGCAGCCGAAACCAGACTTGGAGGCACTTTTTGAGGCATTCAGAGACGCCATGATCTTTGGCTGCCATGCCATGGCGTTACTGTGCCTTGTTAACGTAGGGACCATAAGGACCATAGGGAGAGATATTTTTAACCCGTATCCAGAGAGGTCCCCACCGCCCAGACCCTTCCATATTTTTGGGGGTTTTCTTTTGGGTTTTCTTTTTCTTCAATTATCCACACTAGGATGCGATGTGATCATCACACGTGCAATCAACCGATTTAGGTCTAGTGTGTGTAAACCTGATTTTCACACCTTTGACGGTTTATTCTCGGATTGCAGAGCAGAGCAGGAATGAGACAGCGTAGAGGTAGAGAGGGAAGAGGATGGGAGGGGGGG
>Ga0247763_1002071_pt1 | contig 10589 bp, 8 predicted proteins | sample UWRJL141409B4_FD_179926 | JGI IMG/M metagenome (GOLD analysis project Ga0247763, IMG submission 179926) | Plant litter microbial communities from Arlington Agricultural Research Station in Wisconsin, United States - UWRJ-L141-409B-4 | ecosystem: Environmental > Terrestrial > Plant litter >...
ACACGAGAAGAAGGAGAAGGGAGGGGATGGGGAGGGGGAGGAGGGGGAGGAATACACTCTTGTTGGTGAGTGCTATCTCGATGCCATGGATGGCCACGCCATGACATATTTTCGGAAAAAACGAAGCCTCGCCGACTCGGGTGTCTACTCTCGTGAATTTATACTGCGATGGCCGTTTTCATTTACAAGTGGGACACCGCCTCACAGTTATCTATAAGTTAGGTACCTAGGTATGTAGGTACCTACATACTTGTCCAGCTTGTGAATGGCTACGTAACACGCAAAAAAAAACCTTACATGCCATTCCTCCTCCTTCCGCCACTCTTACTCCTCGCAATGTGAGCCCTCAATGTCTTCTTCGTCTCGACTAAGCTCCTCTTATTCTTGGCCCTCGCCTTGCCAATGGTCATCAAAAAGTTCTTCTTGCGAGCCTTCTCCTTGTTGGTCGAACTCTTGCCCTCAGCCTCCTTCTTGGATTTCCTGATGGCCTGGGTCGACTTGTGCTCCTCGCGAGCTGGCTTGCCTTCCTTCGCAAGTGCCACGCGCTCCTCCTTTGTTGACTTCTTGCCAAGCTGTGCCGGCAGCTCAATGTCATCGGCGGTGACGCCTTCGTCAATGTGCCGGGCGATCAGCTCCTTCTTCTTGGACTTGTTGCCAAGTATCTTATCTATATTTGCTTCCCTTCGGAGCTCCTGGAGTTTAGCGAGATCTGCTGGCGTGAGAATGGTGGTCGTAGCAAGCTTAGAAAGCCGTGTTGCTTCGGCAATGTCCTTTGTCTCCTCCTCGACCAAGTCAGGCGCCTCCGAGTCTGTCCTCTGGCGCTTGACGGCCGGTTCGTCATCTTCTGAGTCGCTCACATTGATCCACCCCGTAGAGGACTCGTCGCTGTCGCTGGATCCAACCTCCCACTCATCCGAGTTGAACCCGTCCTCTTCGTCGGAATCATCCTTCTTCCCCTCCTCACCCTCTGGTATCCCGCGCTCCTCACGCTTCTTATTCTTCTGCTCTTCCTTGTATTTCTCGAGCAGTTCAATACCCTCAATTCCGCCTGCTTCCTCTTCGCCAAACTTCCATTGCTTAACCTCACCGGATCGTAGGCCCATAGTCGCCTCCTTTCCACGGAACTTCTTCTGTAGCAGTTCGGGATACACCTCCCGATAGAGGGACTGGAGGCCCTTCGCGGCCATCACTACGCCCTTGTCCTTGCTCTTTTGATAAAGGACCAGGTCTTGGAGGAGCGTCTCCGTCATACAAAGGGGTTGACGTATCGCAATCTCGCGGATAGCGTTAATGCCAGCGGCGGCGACCTCGGGGGCGGACGCCTCGGAGACGAACTCATTGGCGATCTTCACGACAAGAGGCTCAATGGCATCTGGTGGGACGAAGTTGTGAATGGCTTGGGCGAGTGAAGCGAGGAAGGACGTGACATTGGCTTGCTTTGGTGTGAGGAAACGGGCGAACCAAGAGTAGAGGGAGAGGATGGTGAGCTTGTGAAGACCGACGAGTCGAGTAACTAGCTGCAAGACCAACAGCTTGTTCTCGAGAGAGAACTTGTTCTTGTTGTTTTGAAGGTGCTTCTGGAACAGCTGCTCGGCAAAACCCTGAGGATCGTGGATGAGGTGCAGTGCAGAGAAGTTGAGTGGGTGAGGCGCATTCTTCTTTCGCTCTTGCCTGTGCCTCGGCGTTAGTATTTATTTGGTGCAGTCCCCGTCTGGGCAACGAACCTCTTGACCTTGTCCATGGCTTTCTCAACGGCCTTTGCCCGCTTCTTGGTCTTCTTGTTGATTCCGCTCTGGTGCTTGAGTTTCTTGATGTCAACCTCCTCGTCGCTGGAGTCGTCCTCAAGCTCCTCTCTCTCCTTGTCACCGCCCAGGAAGAAACGGACACCACCAATAACCACCTTCTCGTTGTCGCTAAGGCAGGCCTCCTTCATGACTTCACAGGGCTTCGCATCGGTCCATATTTGACGCCGCCAGAGTTCCCTAGTAATGCGCGCAGCCCACATGCCCTTTGTAGATGTGCGATCCGACGTGACCAGATTATGTAGCACAGTTTGGATCGTCCGGTTGAGGCGGTGGTTTGTGGTCTTGGAATTGGATTCTCGCAGGTCGCTGATGATCTTGGCGTAAAGCAGGTTACGCAGCGTCTTGCTCGGCGTGGAGATCAAGATGGGAAAGAGAGTCGTGAGCAAGCTCGTCGAGTCAATCACATCCTTCCTCCGAATAAGCACCAGGCTTCCCACGACCTTTTCGCGTAACTCCTTGTCTAGGATGGCATGATGGCGGTTTAGGAGCTCTTTAAGGTGGTCGGGATACGGGGCGGTAAGGTCGGGGTAGAGGTCGGCGACGTGTGCGACCAAGTCGACGAGGTCGTGGAACTTCCTCACATCTTCTACCGAGGCGGTTGCGGGAGACGAGACGAAGATCTGTTGCTGCGCATCGTAGGCGAGCCACTGGTCGTAGAATTCTTGGGCATAGGACCTGCGAGGACGAGAATAAGCAATTGCCGACCAAAACTGGTTTGCGGGAAGAGGCCGCCTACTTGGGATCCCTTCGAATCTTGTACTGGAGATTAACCAGGTCTGCCTCGACCTTTTCGAGCGCTGCGACCTTTCTCTTCACCATATTGTCTGCCGTGATGTAGGAGTTGCGCTGCAGGTTCGCTTTCCGTGATGGAGTTTTTCGCAATACAATTCGTTATCGTGCTTATCGTTTTTTTAGTGGGGCTCTGCATTGCGGGGGTGGGGTCTTGGCTGGATCCTGGGACGAACATGGGACGGCCGTCTTGACTTGACCCGTTCATGCTACGGGCACCAGAGATAAAGAATTAAGAGGTGAATTTTAAAGCTATGCTCCTCTATCTACAGTCTAAAATCTCTATAAGGATTAAAATGAAAATAAAAAACATGCGCCCATCAATATCCAGGTTCCGGGTGTGTTTGCAAAAGGCAAGCATCCCACCAACCCCTGAAAGCTTGGCAGGGATCTATTTACCTTTCCACCAACAGCAACAACCACAACAACAACAACAGATATCCAGAACTTAAACTTGAGCCATGCTTCCTCCATCTTCAAATCCGGAGTATATCGCGGCCCGGTACTTTGGTTGTTTGCTCATACGTATAGCGTCACCTGATAAAAAGTGGCTCTTGCCGGGCTTGCGCAAACCGCGCGCTTCACGCCAGTTCTATCATTCATGTTCCTCCAGTATTTGCCGTAGTGACCGATGGGTAACCACGAGAACGGGCAAGTCCAAGTGCAGAATGGCATGACCGTGGGACTTTTTGATGTCTCCCAGTCGCCGGTTTACAACAGTCCAGAGGGTCTCGAGGTTCTCTGTAGCGACGGCTTCCCAGGTCGCGATCACGGCAGGCGTAAACTCCAAAACCTATGTCCCTCGCCAGGTTATGCTGCTTGCGCCATCATTCCCCCCGTCCCCGTCCCCGCCCCCTCTCTGGTAGATAAATGCCCAGGCCTTCCCCCGGGCAGCACTCCAGAGAGTCAGAGTCTGCAGCTTGGGCATTCTCAAGGCGGTAATACCGGCGGCTTGTAGCGGGCAATTAATCCTGTCGGCGTTTTGGGGGGTTTCCCGTAGGAGTGGTGATGTCAGGGCTAGGGATTTCAAGTCAGGCCATGTCCAGGACGGGTTCCCAGCCGCACTGGCAAAGAAATGCTTAGCACTGATCATGTAGGCGACCGAAAGTCGCTCGAGGCTGACACTTCGAGCCGCAAACGCCGCAGCGGCCTGAAGATCCCCAGCCGGCGTGACTTCCCACGGCAGCTCCACCCCATCCATGGTCATGTTGGTTTTAAACACCCTCCTCACGCACTCGTTGAAGTCTTCAAAGATCAAAATCCTCTTCAAATCCCGTGGGAGGACATGCTCGACAAGCATGGAAAGTTCTGCAGCAGTGAGGGTTTTTGTTCAGCTGTTGAACGTTCCAAGTATAATCTAGATAGATATATGGGGATTCCGAGGTCAATACGCACCCATGTCTCGAATTGCCTTGGAGTAGCGATTCCGTTCCTGCCATAGCTCGTAGATCAGATCCTCCAAGCCGAGAAGCTTCTTCAGCAGGCTCGTAAGTGAATATCGCCCATTCCACGACGTAGCTGTCGCCGTATGATAAAAGTGGTTACAACCTCCAGGAGAGGAAGTTCATCTTCACAGTTGAGATTGATGCATAGAAACTGCTGCATTACAGCTAAAAGGGGTGGATCCTTGACTTGCCGGCCATTGACCCAGCCGTGTTGTGGATCGTGCCAGCTGCTGCTGCTCCTCGAGTTGGCCACTCCCGTTTCATGGTCCGGAACGAAATGCCAATTCTTATAACAGTGCTTCCAATCGCTAGGAGAGTGTGCTTTCAGCTCAAGCGTTAGCTTTCTCCTCGTTTCAGGTTCTGGTCTTGGTTCCTAGGTGCTAAGAATCCTGAATAGCTTCAAAATGGACTTGCTGACAATGGACGAGTTTTGAGCCCGCATAAACTGGTAATTCCCCGACCCGCAAAGTCCACAGGAATATTCCGGAATCTGGACATCGAGGCAAATACACCGAACAAGCCTCCTTCTTCTTGGGCACTGAATAAGACGCTCGAATTCAATGAGGCAGGGTGCGTGTAGCTTTAACCGACGAAAATTACGCTGCTCGATGAAGACTTACCACTCTTTGCAAACGGATGCCAGAGGTGCCAAACATGTCTCACAGGGATGCTGTACCGTCATATCAAACATCTGGTGGCAAATTTCGGGGGATAGAGAGTCCCAGCGGAGAGATGCTGGTGTCGATGGAGAAGACATGGTTCAAGTTCATTGGCACCTAGCGAGGTTTACTGGGTGTTGAGAGGAAATCCCCACGAAGGGGGCCCGAGGGTGTATTCAGAAATCTCCCAGAAGAACCTGTTTTCAACTACAAACTTTTCACATGAGGACGGGGCCCGCCAGGCCCCGTCAAGAAACTGTAATTTCGAGGCATTTCGAGGCAACGCAGCTAGACTTTTCGTCAGCTTCTTAGTCTTCATTTATTGCTGCTTTTAGCTCGGTATCTCTCATGTTTTGCAGTTGAGGAGAAGCTCATTGTTCGAAGTGAATGGCCTGGTGTTATCAAGTCGCAAAGCTTGGCAGTCCTCGGTTTGTGTCGGCTTTGTGGTGGACGGTGACTGCGATCCTCGACACCTTGGAGCCGGCGTGTGACATGCGCCTAGAAAGTCAAAGTTCCACCTACCTGAATCAACTGGTCGAGAGCGTGCCGCTAAAACTGCGGTGATATCTGTCCTCGACGTTGTGGATGGAAACTGTGCAGTAAGCTCAAGACTCACGAGGCAAATCCATCTGCGGGTGATCCCGAGTGATATCCAACCAGATTGTGGGCTGGGCATGTCTTCACCGCGTGTGCTTGGGTCAATTCTAGCGGCGATGATCAGGGTCTATACTGGAGCTTGTCCAACGAATTGCAGGACGGACGACCAGGGTTGTGCACCTGGGCAACTTGGGTAGTCAAGTATTCGTACTGTACACTAGTAAGGTGGCAAGATTTTGATGAGCTCGAGGTGGGATGCGGCTGAACCGTTCCCTTTACAGTGCACACCACACCGCGGAACGCGATGCAGTGCGCGGGAGCAGACGGCGGCACACGCCAGCGCTACCCATTCGTGCTGGAGTGAGAGCTCGAAATTTGCATGGGCCATCTGCGTACGTACAATCCAAACCCCGACAAGCGTGTTTAGCGTGGGACTTCGTGCGCTTCTTAGATTTTCACCCCTAAGCCCTTGAACTTTCTCGAGGACGCCTCAAGTCGTCATCATCGGGCTCTTCAGAATGAAGAAATGCCCGGGTTGACCCACGGACTGCCACCAAGCCGTCAAGTACCGCGCCGATAATCTTTCGGGGGTTGGGCTGCACAAAGTACGAGGTGACGAGCTTGAAGATCTCGAACGCCGAGAATGCCATTGCCACTTGACCCCGCAGGCAGGACCAGGCCTGGCCGTGCCAAGATCCGGGGTCCAACAAGCTTGACAAGACTTTACGCCCAGGTGTGTGTGGTGGGGCATCTCGGAGTTGGCGACTCGCTGATCAAGTGAAGAAGCCATGGAGTGAGAACAACGCGTCCGAGAAGATGCTCAGACGACCACCTTCTCCTTCGAGCCGCGGTCTAGTGTACAGCCGGCTGCAAGGAGTATGGCCCGCTTTTTGCTCTGACCAATTGCGTGGAACATTTGTCAAGTCATGGAAGAGGCCATTAGGTGCAGCGAAGCTGGTGTGGTATTCGCAGCGTGGTTGCGTGGCAGGAAAGGGGGTCTCGCCCTAGTTGCCCAGAAGGCGGTCTGGCTACGACTGTTGGGGCTTTTCTCTTTGCGCGACCTGAATGTCCCATCACGAGAGAATCACATGCTGCAGGTGGCTCATACTGGCCGCGCGAACTTTCCTCCACCATAGCGGAAAAACAGTGGGGGTATCCGAAGTGGCCCAATGAAGGCCGCAAAGTGATTGCTGGGCAATATTTGTCAATCGGGCGTCGATTGTCGTGAGACTCTCGTCGTCTGCGGGACAATCAGTCGAGACGTGGCGGGCGGTGAGGGACTTGGTCCTGTAGTGGGGGCGCTCAAGGTCCGCAGGAATCCGGTAGCTGTACCGAGGCGCTGCTCGTGGGGTGTCAAGTGCTCTCTCTGCACTGCCGTGGGGCGCGGCGGGATGGATTGACAGCCATTACGGGAGGCTCAAAGACATTACCTGGTGATTACCGGTACTATTGTGAGGGCTGAGGCACGGTGACTGTAGGTCGAGAGGCTGATCACCACGACTGTCGTCCATGTGCTCGTGTTTGAAGAGCCGACTGGCTGTTTGTCTGATTATTGAGGCGCCATGGCTCTCCAGCCTGGTGATCGTTCGGGTATTAGTGGCCTAAAATGGGATTAGTGTCATCTGAACCGTCAAGACTGGTATTCGTGACAGTCGACAGCCCTCCCCGCCAGCAAAACCAAGTACTCTTGCCTCGGTCTGCCCACCAAACTGTCCGATGCACAGCTGGTGAGCCAGTCGTCAATGTCCAAGGATTGCGTGGCATTCGTGGCAGCGACGAGGCTAGGATTCTTAAATGTTGGCTATTTCCATTTGGTAAATGGTGCGTGTGCGGGATACAACTGTCAGCGCCCGGACTGTCACTTGATCAGAAAAGACGCAGGGCCCGCGCTGCAGCGGTGTCCGCCGCGTCCACTGATCCTGGTTGCTTGCTCCTTCGCGACCAGCCAGCCTTGGTCTCAACGAATTGCACTGCATGTTTGCTCGTGACTGGAGTCGGGTCGTACCTAGTTCGAGGAAAACGAGAACGCTGGCCAGGATGGCAACTAAATCCCGTTCAAAGTTGCTGTGTAGACGCCACCTAGGCAATTGATGTTAATTCCGCGTCGGAAGGCTGACAACCGAGGAATTACGATGATGTCAGGGCAGCACTGATAACTAACCGCCCAGTTTGCCGGGTTCGGCGGCAGCAGACTGAAGTGTCTCAAAAAACACATGGATCCGCACTGGAAAATGGTTGAGATGGCAGCTCCGTGCAAAGACCGTTATCAGCACCGTGTCAACTGCAGGGGTGGGGCTGCATTTCTTTCTCCAAACGGCAGGATTCCGAGTCACGCGGTATCGGCGGTGTCAAGGGTCCCGTAATTCGCACTGTCTCAACACCCGATTGCGGCCCACCTTCACCCCACTTTGGCACTGGCGGCGGGGGGCGGACAGGTCAATGGTACCTCTGTAGCTGGTGCTAGCGGCCGGCAGCAAGTTGCAATACCTGCCTCAGCTCTTGTGACCGCCTCCCTATGTTTTCTCCCGCCATTTTTTCTCCTTGATTCACTTGATCGCCCTCCCGAGCACCAGTTTGCCTCTTGCTGGTGTGAGCAGCAGCAGTTTCCGAGCCCTGCGTGCGGCGGCAGAAATTCCAGAAGGTCGGCAGTTTCTCGCCACAGCATTCCACACGCACGCAATCGGATGTGGTGACTGCTCCGGTTCTCCGAATCCCCTGCCTTATCTATTAGACGACCTCGCCGACCGACGTGTGCATCCCATGTAGTTATTCCCAAACCTCAGGCTATCTGCAAACAGCTTACAATCATGGCAGCACAAGTCGCCATCGCACACATTGTCGTCCCACCCCTCGACCAAGGGTACCGGTTCCGCCCGCCGTTCGCTCTCGCTCGGTCCGCCATGGCCAGTCCTCGAGAGCGGCCGCGGTTGCGGTTCGCTCCGATTCCCATCGAGACCACGTTTGAACGATACCGCAAGACTATTCCGGCCGGCGAACTCACCCCCAGTCCCTCGGAACACTCGCCGTCTCCACCCCCTCGAGAAAAGCGGAAGTTTGCCCCACAACTAGTCGAGTCCTCGGTCCGAAGGTCGTGGCGAGTTGGAGACGAAGGACCGGCAACAAAACCGACGGACAAGACCGACATTACACCTTATACAAACCACATCTACGCTCCCAAGGCGCGGAAGAGACCGGGAGCCCTCGATGTGCCAACCACACCCTCAAGACAAAAGGGACATGCCCGGAGGGAGTCATGCGACGATGAGATTGCAGGGGGGTTCTTTGACCTGGTTGCTCGCGATGCTCAGCGGAAGATGCAGGAAGCAGCCATGAGTGCCTTCCCCAATAGCGGGCAGCGAATAGGTGGTGCCGAGCATTTCTATGTGCGAGAAGGGTCAGAAGACGATACGCTCGTGAGACCCAAGATCAGGGGGCCGTGGGACAATTTTCACTCCCGAAGGAACTCGCAGGAGGAAGACATTAGCTGGGCGTTCAAGGAGATGCAGGAGCATGCCCAGAGAGTCGGGGATCTGGACCGCATGGACACGCTGGATTTGGACAACATGAGCATTGGTAGCCCGCCGAGTGACGCGATGGGCTTGACAAGAACCGCGAGGCAGTCCTTGTCGGGCTCGCCCTTTTGGTCGTCGAGACCGTCATCCACTTCTCTGGGGCCAATTGGCGAGTCTCATATGCCTCTGATCCGCGCTGAATCACCTCTGCCTGTCATTGGCGAGTCCGTGATGCCCTTTATCCCCTCCGAGTCGCCCCCTATCCGGCCCATTGGCGAGTCGTTCATGCCGTACATTCCGTCGGCCCCTCCAGGCAAGGCGGCCAACATGCCCTATGCCTTGCCTTCCCAGATTCCTCCCGAAACGGATTTCGGGCATCACGGACCCTTTGCGCCATTCCCCGTGGAACGAGACATGTCGCTGGAGAGAGCACGAAATGCCCACCGACTCCGGGCTAAAGCATCACCACCAATGCTAGGACAGGATCTAAAGTTTCGCATGTGTCCTTCTCCGAAGCAAACAAAATTGGAGCCTGACCACTTGTGGGACATGGAGACGGGTACGACCGTTGAAGAGGCGCGTGATCCCACGGGACAACGCGGCTTGTGGCGGGGGTATTGCTACACAGCCGACAAGACGGAGAAGCTCATTCCTGTTGATCGGCCCGCGCTGCTTAGCACTCCCCAAGGCCTAGACACACCCGGCAACCCCTTCGATCGGGCATTTGGAACAGCGCCCATCATGCTGAGCGAAGAGCCAACGCCTCTTTCCGTGACCCGAGCCGGCACTCAGCCAAATCCTCGATCTCCCACATCGCCAAACGGACACGATGGGCATCTACCCGAGCACCGCACCAAGAACAACGTGCCAAAGGGGTTGCACATGCTCCAGAACCTGCACAACCTTGATGAGAAGTTGAGGCAGGAGAAGGAGGCAGCCGAGCTCGAAGAAAAGATTGCAGCTGAATTCGACGACAAGTTTGTCACACAAGTGTACAATTACCTGTCTGGGATACCCTGCGTTGGCGAGACAGTACGACGAAGAGCTGAGCAAGATCAGCCGCATCGACGTGGACGAGCTGGAGAAGGACGACATTGCCATCATGGAGAACCTCTGGGGTGCCGAGGAGCTGCATCGTCAGGGCAACGGAGCCGTCAAGGCAAATGGCGTTGGCACTGACACACGCCCGGTCCTAGCAAATGGCAAGAAGATTCAAGCGACGGGGCACATCATGCTCGATAGTGAAGAGAAGGATGGCATCCGTGAGGAGGATCGATGCCCACGCTGGAAAGCACTGAAGCGGTACATCTTTGAGTGGGCGAGACAACACCCCGACCTCGACGGTATCAGTCCCTTGGCTTGGGGTGTTCGGGAGCGGAGAGGCAGTTGGGGCATTTAAATCGCCAATGCTCCAAGTATATCGGGAGTTCGGCGTCAATATCGATGTCACCGGATGGGCTACCCATCCCTCCCCCCCCATTGTCCCATTGTCGCTGCTCCTTTTGTCTATGGTGGGCAGTTTGTCCCATTTCTTTCCCTTTCGTCAGCAAGCCTTCCTTTACTCTTCATGTTGCCTGCTTACTATTCTTTTGGTCTCATGGCAACCTGCATCTCTGGCGCGGAGCAATGTTTCCTTGGGGAAATGGCCCCTCGACGACTTTTATGAACCAGCACCGTTTCCTTTCAGATTTTATCAAGGAGCAGTTTTGTTGGCGGCTTGAAAATCAGGAAGAGAAAAGGGGAAGAGGGGGTCTTAGACAAAATGACTTGTCGGGGATAGTG
>Ga0247763_1002072_pt1 | contig 10588 bp, 12 predicted proteins | sample UWRJL141409B4_FD_179926 | JGI IMG/M metagenome (GOLD analysis project Ga0247763, IMG submission 179926) | Plant litter microbial communities from Arlington Agricultural Research Station in Wisconsin, United States - UWRJ-L141-409B-4 | ecosystem: Environmental > Terrestrial > Plant litter >...
CGCGAGGCGGTCCGCATGCAGCAAAACATCGCCGCTATGCGTGACGCGATTTCAAGGGAACAGAACGAGTTGGAAAGGGCAGTTGCAATGGCAGAGCGCATGTCTTGTTCACAATCACCATAGGTGGTAACTGTATGTATTAATGATGATATGATGGCCTGTTATAATACCATAGATTTCAAGTTCTCCTTCTCTCCCTCTCCTGCAATTCATATTGTCTCAGATGTTTTGCTATGTCAACTCAAGATTCGCTCTACTGCAGCATTTGATCATGATGCGTAGAAGGTAGGTAGGTACCTAGGTAGGTATTGCATCATGAACTCGGCCAACCTGCATCCATTCATCCCAAAACCACAAAGAACTGGTTACGGGTACGCCCCAGTCCGAGACATGATCATACGAAATACATGTACGGACCCATGTGACCCCCAACTCCAATGTCGAATGACGCCTGCATGGTGGCTTTTGATCTAGACCCAGCCAGGCGGCTCTCGCTGCCCAAAACGCTGCAGGACCCGGGAGCTGACAGTCCCAAAAGAGCTGTCCCCGATCGCCCCGACTGGTTCCCGACACCGCCCTTCTGGAAATCCCCGCCAACCCGCCAACCCGCCACGTGTGAGTGCCACGACCATGCATCAATTTTTTTTTTTTGGGTTGGGGGGCCGGGAACTAGCACTAGTTCAATAATTAGCGCAAAAACTCAACCCAACTCCGTGGCACCACACTTCCCCGGAACTGAACTGCCGCCTTTTTTTTGCTGCTGTCAGCTTGCTGTCAGCTATCAGTGCAGATACGGGACACCCACCTACCTACCTACCTAGGTACCTACCGAATCACACTTACCAGACCGCAGAGGCACGGAGACTGGATAGGATCAGATAGGACAGGATAAGAAAGGACATGACAGGATAGGGCAGAATAGGCGGGAGACCGCTCTGGACTTTCTTGGCTACGTAGTTACCTACGTACTTCGTACCCATACTCCCGTATTCGTACTTCCTGCATTTGCAAGCTTTGCAGATTTGTGTTTGCGTGCTCGCGTGTCAGTGTGTACATCAATGGGAGAGAAATAAAAGTTCCCCGGAAAAAGTCCGAGGACTGAAATGGATCCAGTCACCATGTTAGGTTCTAATTTTTCACCTTTCACACTCACGCATCACATGCATCCCTGTGGAATTTTTTTCACTGGGCGGTTGCGCACTACCACACCTCCCAAAACTGCGGGGGGGGGGGCACCAAGGGGTGTTGGCGCTGGGAATTGGGATCGGAAAGTGGGGGGAGGGGAAGAAATCGCGGGGATGCAGCCCGTCTCCCCGGTTCCGTTCCCAAGTCATTGGGCCCTTAGGTCATTGGCGACCTGCACATTTGATGCTCATTGTTGATAGGACAGGACACGACAGGACAGGACCAATGGAAAGGGTGAAAAACCGCTGAGTATAAAAGCAGGTAGAATAGAATCGAGAGCTAAAAGAGCCCCACTCAATGGTCAGAACAGTCAATATGTTGTTTGGTGACATGATAATCAGTTTGCGTTTCTTGGTATTACACATAGGGGACCCCTACACATATGCATTTGTTCCACAATGACACAGTCTGGGGTTCATGTTCCCTGGACAGTCAAAGCATAAAAACACCCATTTTTGATAAAAAGAATCCTAGCGAGCTATGTTAGTAGGTGCTGCACGAACTCGGCCCGAGCTGCCTTATCCAGTCCCAGAACTTCAGTTGGCATCACTCTTTATTGGGAGAAGTCGTTGATCGGAAGGAGTATTCGAAGAAGAACCATTGAAAGAGCCATTGGAGGAGCCAGCGGACTCCCTCAGAACTGAATGAACCGGATCCGACTCACCATCCTGAAAGTTTCCCATCAAAATTGCTAGTTCGATACCACAAATGGATCAAGACTGTAGTTTAGCAGTGCAACAATATCATCACCTGACCTCCCCAGCCGAGGTCAATTGACAGATTCGACATTGATAGAGTCCTCAGCCAGCAGTCATTCTCGACATGGGGCCGAGGCCTTAGGTTTTAGGTTCAACATAAATTGCTGAGAGAAAAGCGCATACAGCACTCTTGTAACATGAACAACAGCGCGGAACTGTGGGGGAATCCATCCGAACCATGGCGCCAGCCACCTGGGTACCTACCTCCCTAGACTGACTAGGTAGGTTCTTCAACTTCAGGGTCTTCTTTCAAAGTCTCAGATATCATGCCAGAGTCGTCAGACATTCCAGGGATTGAAAAATTCCATTCTGCAAGAATAGTGCCATGCAGCGTTCCACACCGCGGCATTCGTACTTCGGAGTCCGCAAATAACTCAAATGTCCCATCGCTGTCTCACTCGACTGGTTGCACCCCCACTATCGTTTGTGAGGCCCAGAGCGGAATGGAGTGTAGGGTTCTTTTCCTTCTTGTCTTATCCCTGCGAGTAGACCAGCGCGCGCCTAGGTGGGAGCAACTTGGAGCAGTGATCAGGCCTGCACATTTTCATATCCAATCTCGCGTCTGATAGGATCTTGTCAGTAGGCGTATACAGCATGAGTACGTCACGGTGAGACACTTACTTACAGGCGTGAATACCCAACTCTCCTCAGCCGTCGATGAGGCGCCGCCAACCAATACTTCACCCAGTGGCCAACACCTCGAAGTCTATAACACCCCTTATCACCTCGCCTCTGTGGCAGGCTCCTCTTAGCCTCGCTTGAGGCATGCGCAGCAGTGCGTTTCCGCCCTTGTACCTCCCGCAGAGCTCGCACGTCTGCGTCCGTCAAACCAGTTGGGAATAATGAGTCAATTGGCATGATCGATGTATAAGGTAGGTAGTTGAAGAGAGTGGCGGCTGGAGGATCCACGAGGGGTGATGTGACGGCTCGGGACCTCTATTAATACCATTCCCCCGCTCCATCTCCAATAGGGCTGCTTCTCATCCATCCCGCTTTGCGTAAAGTGCCTCGAGCCGATTGGTTATCTGGAGGTCACGCTACCACATCGCAACCCCCTTTAGGACCTCCGATGTTTAAAATCAACAGAAGGTGGTCATGGTGCCTATATAAACCGGGCGTGTGCGCCTCACTGTTGGTGCCAGCTTGCAGCAACCTATATGTGGTTTTAATCGCGAGCTCTTGGCATAGCTGTCAGTGACCAGATCTGCTTTGGGAATACCATCTGGCCAACTTACTAATCTGTTTCATCCACGTCGTTGAAGAAGCCGTCCATGATACCATTTCGATGTCAATGCAGTCTAGATGTTTCTGCCAATCAACCGGAAATCGGGGCGGTCGATGCCCTCCTCACGGCCTTGATTAGGTGCAGACGCCGCGAGTCTCGGTCTTCATTGCTGAGACACCGTCGGGCGAGCCGATTGATGTCTGCATTGGTATGGGGCACTGGGTCCAACCGCGAGACTCGGGCAACCACTTCATCAGATGGACACGGAAGTCCGACAAGGATCTATCAGTATGATCTCTAGCTGTCGTAAAGTGTGAGAGGTCGAGATCCTCGCCATTTTGTGTGATAGGTGGGGAAGTTCGAGGTTGTGGGTGTCCGTACGAAAACCATTACCTACCCAGTAGAAGAGAGAGACTCGATGTTGGGTGCAAACCTCCCAATCCGATACGGAGATTCGCCGAAGCTTGGATTCCATCTCGCTGAACTAAGGGACATTGCCAGCTCTATATCACACAACATATGTACGTATCTTTTGAATTTTGACAGTTGAACGCCAGACAGATGCTCTCGGATTCCCATCCGCCAGGCAAGACTGCCACCCCGTTCCCGTTGCAAATTACTGCATGTGCAAGCACAAAGAAGCCTGGAAATATTCAATATGACTGGAATACTGATCGAATCAGGACTTGGGTGTAAAAGGACCACCCAGAGGTGATGGCGAGAGGTTTGAACTGACAGAGAACTGCTGCGATGGCCATTCTGAGACAGCGATCTCTCGGAGAACCATGCGCCGCCCAGAACTCGAGCTAGCATTCCCACCAACTTGCCACGGCCGGGATCGCTCCGCCGTGATTCGTAGTTGGCGAAAGACTTGCCGGTGTGGCGAGTGTTTAGGTGGTATATCCTGGTCTGAAACCGGAGAAGAGGAGCTGATGTAGGTGTCAGAAACTTGACACTGATCCAGAACATGCTACCTTCGTAGGGTGTATCCAGAGGTTCTTCGAAAGGAGCAGACCAGTGAAGCCTCGAGAAGATGCTACTTCCTACAGCAAGTGCAGGCTTGTAGTGTCGGAGATGGTTTTGACTTCACACACGAGAAGAGTCCGTTGACGTTCAAAGATGTCCAACGGGGTCGTGGTTCGTCCAAGCCCATCAATGATGTCCTTGATCTTGTCGATCAAGGCTTTGAATATTCCAAAGTTGTGTACAGCCCAGCGAGTGACTTTCCAGGTGGGTTTTACTTTCAGTTCTTCCAGATCCTGACCTCCCGAAAGATGGCTAGACCACTCGATGCGAACAGCAGAGCTAGGTTGCCATCACCTTTCAGCTCGTATTGATTTGCGACAACCTCGGGTTTGAATGGAAGTGAGCAGAAGTGATCGAGAGTATTCTCTATGGCGGGGCGAATGTCAGGACGTTGTATAGCCTTGTTGTAGCTGGCGCTGGATCACTCGCTTGTTGGAATGAGACCGAGGGTTTTACCCCTGAGTATGGGTCGAATCCGTTGCAGACTGATCTATCGTGGGTTAGACATGACACTGAAAACCACCAATCTCAAATTTCCTGCCTCGGTGGAGAGCAGGCCGAATTCTTTGCTGACCTAGCGACGATGTCGAAACTCTCAAGGCATCAGTAACTTGAAGAAGCCGATTACTCCGACATGCCGGCTACCTCAGCCATGATGATGGGGTTTTCTGGGCCATTGGGGGGAAGTCGTCCCCATGGGGGCCCCTGGGGTGGAGTCCGAAAACCAGGCGACCAATCGTGAGGCCAACATATATCTCCAATCTGCTTACCTGTATTCCCAGGCAGGTATCTAGCCACCACGCCCAATCACGATGGCTACATTTTGGGAATCCGGAGCCACGCTGATTCAATTGTGCTTCGTGACACTGCGCATCCGAGACTGGAAAGGTTATCAACTTGGTTCACCAGCGGAAGACGTGAGAACGGTCCAAATTGCTGACCTTTCCCAAAAAGGAAGGAGAGCTTGCAGAACAAGACATCATGACAGCGCGGCAACGGGGTAGTTCCTTCCGACGGGAACACGCTAGGCTTCTCAGCTACCTTAGCGTTCTGTCGGCAGTCAGAGCGCTAAAATTCTTGTTTCCTTCGCAGCGCCGAACATCGCAAGCATTGAAACGTGGGTCAGGTTTGGAGTACGCTTCTTCTTGCCATTGTGCTCCGCAGCTTGACCGCTGCTAGGCACCAACTCTCGGTTGACCATGGTACCCCAGGTAACATCGGCGCCCCTGACAGGTGAATATTCTGGCAGAATGCAAGATTCCTGAGCCCATTCCCCATTCGTGGCTCAGCACTGGTTCCGGAGGCTCGAAAAAGCTTGGCCCCTTCTTTGCACAGACTGCAACTGACGGAGACTTCCTTCCTTCTTTGTGTCTTTCAGTTCAGTCTTTGCACCACCCGCTAAACAACCTACATCCTTCCACAAGCTAGGCTTTCTCGTTTTGTTATGCACGCGAATCAGATGGACGGAAAGCGATCGCAGGGATTGCCAAGGGCCAATTCATTTGGTAGTCCCAGGCTCGATTCTTTAACTGACCAATCTGACGAATTCTGCAGGCGGCTGGTTTATTGTGTGGCCACCCGTTCCGCTATCGCTCCCCCGCACCCAGAGTTCGACGGCACCAAAACGGCAAGGCCCCGAGCTGCCAAAATGACCGAGGCCCGGGTTACCACGTCCCGCCACAACCCCAAGCTACCCCAACTGGGGGCTGGACGCCAGCTTCGCCGACGGGGTTCGCTCCGAGCTCCCGACCTCTCCACCGCCGAGCCGTGACACGCTACCGAAACACAGTGCTTAGACGTCACCCAGCTGCCACACTGGCCCTCTGTTCCTTACCCCAGAGTTTTTCGGGTTGCTACACTGCGGGGAAGCCACATGTTGCCACCGATGGCCAGGCCTTTCGGGCTGGGGAGGCTCGGATGAGCGGGGGGAAGATCGATATATGTGCCCACCGGGCCCGCCACCCCAGAGAGATCGCTTCTTTCCGGGGCTTCCACCTCTCATCCAATCTACCGACGAACCCTCACCGTAGATGTGGCAGCCACATCTTAGGTCTGAGGTCAGGACAAGATGTCCACCGGGTTTCCCCAAAGTCCGCCAGGAGCGGCAAACTCGACCCTTTTCCCCAACGCGACATTCCCGATAAACGGGTCCATATGGGGCGCTCTTCCACTTAACGCTGGACGCTCTCTTCAAGCGGACATTATCGTCTGTTCCGTCGTCACTTGGTTAATAGCCTCGATCTTTGTGACTTTGCGGTTCTACACAAGATGGCGACTCAAGCACATACTCGGGCCAACTGACTGGTGCATTTTGCCAGCACTTGTACGCTTCTCGGCCCCTCAGAAGCTCACAAACTAACGGGCCTAATAGCTCCTTGCCGCCGGACTTTCGGCTAGCTTTATAGAACGTGCGTTCCCGAAAACCCACCCGCGCGATCCGCAACTGACAGACCTCTAGAAGCAGTGCGGGGAGCAGGGAGACACGCTTGGGAACTGAAGCTTTCCGACATACCCAAATTGGAAAAGGTGAGGCATGCTCGACATGACACGATGTTCTATATCTGACCTAGAGTCTAGGCGTCGTGGTACGGCATCCTTTTCTACAACATGAGCCTCGTCTTCACTAGGATATCGATTCTCCTTCTATATAAGCGAATCTTTACATACAACTGGGCGAAAAAGGCGATACAAGTTGTCCTCGTACTAGTAATCGCTGTCGGAATATGGTTCGTTGCCTCAGTGGCCACGGCATGCGTTCCACTCGAAGCGTTTTGGGACTGGTCACTATTCATGAGAGCACCAGTTTACTGCCAGCCACCCAACCTATGGTGGGGGAATGCGGCACTTCATCTAGCCAGTGATTTGGTTATCGTAGTACTGCCGGTACGATCTCGCATCCCCAATTTGCCAGTTATTAACCTGTTCCGCTAACCGGGTCCACCCCCAACAGTTGCCGGCTCTGTCTAGGCTGAACCTACCTAGGAAACAGAAACTCGCCCTGGTGTTGGTGTTTGGCATGGGTTTCTTGTAAGGTTTTCGCTTTCGTTCCAATGGCTCCCCTAACCTCGCTGCAGTGTCTGTATCGTGTCTGTCCTCCGACTTGTCACCCTAGTTGAGATCACCACCTCACGAAGCATGGATGCGACTTACACAAGCGCGCAAATCGCTTACTGGTCGACCGTCGAGGTCAATGCGTCCATCTCATGCGCGTGCATCATGACACTGAAGCCTCTAATTCAGAGGTGGTTCCCCAAATTACTTTCTGGCAGTCAACATGCCCGCGACCGTAGTCTCCGATGGATCACCCCCCTTAACAGCACGCGAAATTCTCGCCAGTCTTTTATGCGCCCGCGCACACAGAACGGCACCAACCACAAACGGACCGTTTCGGGAGGTGATAAGAACCACCACCTCCCCCGAGTCGACGAGAAAGAAACCGTCGTCTGCGAAGAGGGATTGGAGGGATTGAAGAGTCCAGATCTGGAAGCGCAACGCCATGGAAGCGTGTCGACCGTCGTGTGCGATGACGATTCCAGCATCGTCGGGGTGAGTGCACTAAGGGCGCCACCAAAGGCTCATCTCCGGCTGTCGATCCATGCGACCAAGTCGGTACATATCAGCAAGTATCCAGAAAGTCCAACCCCTGGCCAGGTGAATCAACGTGATAAAGATTTTGAGGACAAATATCCCGGCCGGTTAGACCAAGGGAATGGTATGACGAGATGGAGTGAGCAATCAACAATGGCTGTGAGTAAGGATTGGGCGTTGGAGGCGGAGAGCAAGAAGTAGTTGATGATACCCCGGGATCATGGTTGTGAGAGCCACATGTCTGTGGTTTTCTTGTTCTTCTGACTCAAGTTCTGGGTTTCTACGGGAATATTTGCTAACGATAGTCATGGGATATGTTTGTATGACTTGGACGTTGGATGGAAAATTGACGGAGTCTTGGTTAGGGTTGGAGGGGAGTTTTTTTCTTCTTGGTACAGGTATCATCTCGACAGGCTGGGTCTGTTGGAGATATATTTATCTAGAAAGTGGCGGAGATCTAATGAATGAAATCTGAGAATCAAAAGAAAAAGGCTAAGATCAAGAAAAAAAAAACTGAACTGATGTATGTGAACTGCAAATCCCTGACTCGAACGGGCGTGAAGATCCCTTGGCACTGACAACAACTGCCAGTAAGCAAGTGAGGAAAAGAGATACAAAAAAGAAAGGCTTGCGTCAGCCGCGAATCGAACGCGGGGCCCATCGATGGCAACGATGGATTTTACCACTAAACCACTGACGCCTCGACCAGAGTCGTTTGATGGAAGAATGTGGAGGGTAAAACACTTTTTGTTTGTGTGGTGTGTAGAGGGTCTAGACCCTAACCGACTCGACAAGTCCCGGGCTTGGCGCTGGTGGGGCCCTTCGGTGGGACTTTTTTAGTGGGACCTGAAAGCCAGCAGCCGATCCCATTATCCGTTTTTCGTTTTTCGGATCCACAAGAAGAGGATGGACGGGATTGCCAGAATGCGACAAAAACAAATGGGAAAAGGCTTTCCGAGATAGTGGATGCATGTGCATAAGTTTCCTCTCACACACGGTACGTACAGTAGTGTACACTTGTTGATGTCTGCGGTGCCTTGCCCTGGTTGCATGATGCCAATCTGCCCCTGTCTGGCATCTGGAGAACAAGGTTCTCAGCATGTTCGCAGCGCACAAACTGAGCTGACGGCACATTCCGTTGCGCCCCTTCAGGGTTTCTCGCTTGGCCCGCCAGCCCATCCATCGCCTCAATAATAACTAACAAGCGTGATTTTTTTTTTTCCTTCTTCTCGTTTCCTGGAATTATGATGTGCTCGTCTCGAGTCTTAATGTTCCTTCGTTTCTCGCTTCAGTGAGACGTTGCGGGGATATCTCGGAGAGTTGCCCCGGGGTGGAGGGATTTTCTCTGCCTCTTTTTGTGGTATTGGCACTTGTCGTGTCGTGTTGTCTGTCAGCCGTCGGTCGTTCGGCATTGGGTTGGGTTCCCCCTACCCTGACCCTGACCCTGACCCTGTTGATTAGCCTGTCTGGTCAAGTCGGGGGCAATTCGGAATGAAAGGCTGAGATAAGGAATGGAATGGGGGGCTAGATGCCCAGATATCTAAATGTTATGCGCGCTGGACCCGCCTGTTTGGGTCCGCTCTGCGAAGTGGCGATCTGGATTTTGAGATTCAGATCGAGATTCGCGCGTTTGCGGATTGTTAGATACTACCTAGCTGAGTGGCGGGTCTCGTGCAGTCGACTACCCAATGATAGGGTCTCTGCACGTCCCGTATATGTTGTGGTGGAATTATTCACACACAAGTCTTTCAAGAATGTGCCGGTGCGATGGCGAGAGATGGCGATGCCCCAGTCAGCCAAAACGCCAGGGCCGGTGGACCGCGACTTCCCTGGCTCGGCATCGTCAGTTTGTCTTATCACCCAGATTGGGCGGGACCCCGGACCTAGGGGGGCTAGTGGGATCCACAAAAGGCTGGCCAGATGAGGTCACGTAAAATGGAGACGAACCGCCTCATCCCATCCGCCTCTGCACAGAGCTGAATGTATGTTCGCCCCGGACTGATTGTCAAAGTATTGCCGCATGTTTCCGACAAAGCAAGTTTGGCATCAATCCCGAACCGGGACTCGGAGGGTCAGTCAAGCATCAGGGGTCTTGATAAGTCAGCCCTATGGTACGTTCACGCCCTTTTTTTGTTTTCCACTTTGGTGATTTTCCCGCCTGGGGTCACGTACTTCGTACTTTTAGGTCAATGTAAGTGCTGACTCTTAATTCTCAGGTCAAGATACGAAGTATACACAAAACGGATCAGAATCACCATGGCCAACCCCATCGTCGTCAACCTTCCAAGTATGGATTCGTATACTCCCGCTGAAACGGTCGAGCTCGTATCCCGAGCTGGGGCGAAGAAGGCAAAGATGAGCCCGGAAAAGATATTCATTTCAGCAATATCTGGCGGATGTTTGTTAAGCTTTGGGGCCGCTGCCTCGTTAATCGTCACCACTGCACCGTGGTTTCAAGAAAATGCCCCAGGACTGATACGGCTTGCGGGCGGGTTGGTGTTTCCAGTTGGGCTGGTCATGATTGTGTAAGTGCTCATGATTGAATCCCCTTAACTGGAAGTGTCTCTGTCTGACATGGTACCTATCAAATCTCAGCTTAACAGGTGCGGATCTTTTCACCGGCAGCAACATGGTACGTTAGAATTCAAAGCCGTGATGGCTGTGCCTCGGCCTAACAACCCTCAGTACACAGCAGTTGCGGCATTACACGGCCGAATATCCGTCAACAAAATGTTACTTCACTGGCTCCTCTGTTTCCTCGGGAACCTTGCCGGCTCTCTGTTCGTCATGGCCGTAAACGGCCATG
>Ga0247763_1002073_pt1 | contig 10585 bp, 6 predicted proteins | sample UWRJL141409B4_FD_179926 | JGI IMG/M metagenome (GOLD analysis project Ga0247763, IMG submission 179926) | Plant litter microbial communities from Arlington Agricultural Research Station in Wisconsin, United States - UWRJ-L141-409B-4 | ecosystem: Environmental > Terrestrial > Plant litter >...
GACTGCCAGCCTGGCGCGCCGGAACCCGAGGAAAGCGCGCCCCCCACGAGCGAGTGATTCTCGGATGGTGTGGACGGTGCCATGGTGACTCCAATGAGGCGGGAGAGCTCCCCGTCAATTGGTGGTGTTTCCGCTGAGCCGGCGCGGCAGCCGCAGTGGATCGAAGTCTGATGCTCGGTAGTACAAGAACCCGTAGGACGCGCGGCTCGCCAGCACGCGCTTGGTGTAGCGACGGGTCTCCCGGAACGGGATCAGCTCGACCCACACGTCAAAATCCACGCTCGGCCAATCTTTCGCCCAGCGCATCGGGCGACCTGGACCCGCATTATAGCCCGGAATCGTGAGCAACGGATCGTCCGGGAAGAAGCGATCGCGATAGCTCGCCAGCACGCGGCTCCCGATCGCGATGCTGATCTCGGGCGTAGTGAGCGCGCGCCGATCGGACGGCACCCCCGCTAGCTTGCCGTAGTGTTTTGCGGTGGGGCTGATGACCTGCATCAAGCCATAGGCATTGGCCGAGCTCACGGCGGCTGCATCGAAGGCGGATTCTTCTCGCATGACCGCGTACACGAGAGCGGGCTCGACCCCCTGGCGCTTCGCCTCCAGCGTGACGGCCTCGATGTGCGGGCGAGGGAACGCGATGTCCCAGGCGTCCTTCCAGGTTCCCGTTGGCCAGCGCTCGAGCCAGTCGACCATCTGCCAGCGCGGCAGCGCGTGCGAATGTCGCGCCGAGCCTGCGCGCGAGTAAAGGGTGGCGACCCCCCAGAGCACGTCGGGAGTCGCCTTGGATCCGAGGATCTCGAGCGCCTCGAGCTCGCGCCGCGCCGAGTCGATGTCACCCTGACGCAAGAGCTCGACCGTCCGGAGGAAGCCGGGACGTTCGAACTCCGGGCGCTCGGAGATGTGAAAAGGCGCCTGCTGTCGCCCGAGCGACGCCTCGAGCACCCGCTCAGCACGCGCCGGCTCACGCTCGTGGAGCCTCGAGTAGGCGTTCAGCATGTAGTACGAGAGCGGGAGCTCTCCTATCAGCGTCTCGTATTGCGCGAGGCCACGCTCGACCTCGCCCGTCTCGATCCAGGCGCGCGCCTCGAAGTAACGCTCGCGGCCCGAGCTCTCTTGCCCGCGCTGCACGTCGTTCGGCCCGACCAATCGCACGCTACGAGCGAGCACCGCCGATGCGCCCGACCAGTCGCCTTTCTCCATTCGGCGCAGGGCCAGCGCGAACAATCCGTCCAGCGTGAGATCGCCGCTCGGGTAGTCGTCTGCCATGCGGTCGAGCAGCTCGCTGAAGCGCGCCTCCACCCCCATTTCGAGCTGGGCTTGAGCCCGATACCAGCGCGCGTCATCGGCGAGGCGATGTTTCGGCAGCTGGCGCTCGAGCTGCGCGAGCAGGCGCTCGGCCTCGGGATAACGCTTGTCCTGGAAGGCGCCCTTGCCGGCGAGGTAGAGCGACCAGGCGACGACGTCGTCGGCCTTGCAGTGGTCTGCGACCTCGCTGAAGCGCTCGAGCGCGCGGTCGCGCTGGCCGAGGTCGCGCAGCGCCTTGCCCTGGACGAGCCGGGCCTGGCAGGCGATCGGACCATACGCCGACGGCCCGAGCTCCGCGAGCAGCGCGCTCACTGCCCTGTCGGCGTCTTCGTTGCGGCCCGAGCTCTCCAGTGCTTCCGCGCGAGCGAGCTGCTCTCCGGGCGTCAGCTGCTGTTTCTCGCGGCGCAGCGGCTCGGGCAGTGCGTCGAGCAACGTGCGCTCGAAGCCGGCCACGTCGAAGCGCGCGGCGGTGCTCGGCGCCAGCTTCGCCAGCGAGCGGATGAGCTCGAGGGTGCCGACCTGAGCGTCGATCGCGGCCTGTACGGCGCGCGGCTCCGAAAGCATCTTCATCAGCATCTCGACGATGCGGAAGGCCTGCGCGGCCCAGCCGATGGGCTTCCGAGGCCCGCGCACGAAGCGGTCGAGGTGCGCGTAGCAGGCGGGTGCATCGCCCTGGGTGCACGCCACCTCGGCGAGCAGTACGCGAGCCGGCGCGAATGCGCCGCAGCCCTCTGCCACGCGCTCGAGCTCGCGCTTGGCGCGCTCGTGCTCGCCGATGCTCGCCAAGCAACGCCCGAGGCCGAGCGCCGCGTAGTCGACCAGCGGCCAATCCACGCTGCTGGCGCGCTGATACTCCTCGATGGCGCCGGGCACGTCACCGGCCTTCTCGCGCAGCGTCGCGAGCAGCAGGTGCCAGCGCGGCCTCTCGCTCGGCTCGATCTCCTTCTTGCGCATGTAGCCGGCGGCCTGCGCCGCGGCGGTCGCGAAATCTTCGCTGGCCACGGCGTCGGCGCAGAGGCGCAGCTCCGGGGCCGCGAGCAGCGGCGTGAACGTCGAGAGGGCGGGCGCGTCGCGCAGATCTGGTGTGCCCTCCACGAGCGCGGGGGGCGGGGTGACGTTGGGCTCGACCTGCGAGGGCAGCGGCAACGGTGTCTGCACTCCCGGAGGCGCGACGCCTGCACCGCTCCGCGCCGGCGGTAGCGCGGACGAGCACGCCTGTGCGAGCCCCCACGCCGCCAGAGACGCAGAGAGCAAAGCGGCGGTCGACCAGTATCGCCTCACGTGCCGTTCCGCTCCACGAAACGACGCAGCGACGACTCGTCGAGCATCTCTTGCTGAGCCTTCTCTTCGCTGCGCTGTCTCTCTCGCTCGCGCTTCTCGATCCGCTCTCTCACCTGTCGCAGCTCGGCGTCGGCGCGTGACATCGACTCGCGCGCCCTTTCGTGGTCGGCCGCGGCGAGGCGGTAAGAGTCGACCGCGCGCTCGTGCTCCTCCCAGAGGATCGCCTGCGCCTTGCGCTCCGCGCTCTCCCAGACCGCACGACGCCAGCCCTCGGCCGCCGTTATGCCGTCTTGAACCAGGCGCTGCTCCTCGTCGCGGCGGGCCGCTTCATGGCGCGCGGTTGCATCGAGCAACACTTGTCGTGCTCGCTCCTGCGCAGCTTCAGCGCTCCGCTCGGCCTCGGCGTGGGAGGCGAGCCGTGTCTGCTCGTCCTCATGGACGCGCTGACGCAAATCCTTCAAGGTATCGAGGGGAGATCGCAGCGACACCCCTCCAGGGTAACCGAAAACCGGCCTGCCGACGACCTCCAGAGGCCGACGGGTCGACGGTCTGTCATGAGGCATCAACCCACGGGCCGACACGTCGGCTCCCTGGCGAGGCGCGAGCGTGGCTCGGGGGCGCTCTCCGCGGGCCGAAGGCTCTGATCTGACCCGCTAGGAGCCGACGTCAGCGCTCGAGCTCGAAGCGCAGGCGAAGGAAGCGCGTGCTCGCGACGGCGCTCCCGCCGAGCGTGGCAGGTTCGAAGCGAGCCGTGCGCACGGCTTCGAGACACTCGCGGTCGAGCTCCTCCTCGAGCGGTTTGCGCAGGTCGGCCTTGGTCACCTGCCCCTTCTCGTCGATGTCGACTTCGATGACCATCGTTCCCTCGAGACCCAGGCGCTGCGCACGAGTGCTGTAGCGGCAGCGCTCGACCCTGGCTGGCACACCCGCAGGGATGAGCTTGGGCGGTGTGGCGGGGACGGCGACCGCCGGCCCAGTCACCGGCGCGCGTGCCACGGATACGGGCTCACCCATCTGTGTATTTCCGACCTGAAAGCTTGCACCGTCACCGGATCCGAAACTGCCGTCCTCCAACCCGACCACGGGCTCCGAGGACTGAGGCCGTGGGTTGTCGGCACGGGGCGGTGCCGCCGTCTTCGCCGCGCTCTTCGGCGGCGGCGGCGCGCGCTTGGGCGGGGGCGGAGGAGGCTCGGTGCGCGGCGGCGGCAGTTTCTCGATCTTCGGAAGCTCCGCGACCACCGTCATCTGAACCACCTTCTGGATCAGGCGGCGCGCGGGCTCAAAGCGCTGCGCGCCATAGCCGAGCGCCACGAGGGCCGCGGCCGTGATCAGAGCGCCGGCGCCGAGCCGGCGCCAGCGGTTCCCCTCTTCGGGTTCGTCTTCGAGCGCGTACACGTTCGACCTCGACAGCGGGGCGGCTCAGCCGCCGTTCCCGTCGATGATGTCGGATTGCTTCACGTTGATGGCGAAGCGCACCAGGCCGTTGCTACGAATCAGGTCGATCACGCCGATCACGTCCCCGTGTTTCACGTTCTGATCGGCCGCGATGATCGCCTGTGCGTTCGGGTCCTTCGCGGACGCCTGCGCACAGGCCTGGGCGATGACGTCGCGCGGGCTCGGACGGCCGTTGAGGTACAGCCCGCCCTCGCGATCGATGACGATCGAGAGCGTGGTGTCGAGCGTCTCCCCCGCCGAGGCGGCCTTGGGCAGATCGACCTCGATGGCGTCTTTGACGATGTAGATAGACGCGACCATGAAGATCACCAGCAACACCAGCATCACGTCCACGAGCGGCGTGACGTTGATCTCGTTGATGCCGTCGTCATCATCCCACTTGGCACTACCCGCCATGGCGTTCGCCTCCTGCTCTCATTCCGTTCGGGGCGTTCATTCGGCGCCAGCCGGCGCCGGCAGCAGGTTCGGGCCGTCGGCGTCGCTCTGTGCGTCGTCCTCGGAGGTGTTGGTGATCAGCACCGGAGGGTTCTTGCGCTTGAGCTGGGTCACCACGATGCGCGCCAGGAAGTCCGAGTTGGAGAGGCGCTTCTTCAGCAGCCCCTTCATCCAGTTGAAGCAAATGAGCGACGGGATGGCGACGACCAAACCCACCGCGGTCGCCACCAGCGCTTCGGAGATGCCGGGCCCGACCACCTCTAGGCCACCCTTCGGGTTCCTGCCCAGCTCTGCGAAGGCCAAGATGACGCCGATGACCGTGCCGAGCAGACCGATGAACGGCGCGTTGCTGCCGACCGTGCCGAGGTAGCTGAGCGAGCGCTCGTAGCGCTGGCGCTCCTTGATCAATGACGCCTGCACGATCTCCTCCACCGCGTCAGCGCCCTCGGTGTAGAGCGAGAGCGCGTCGGAGATGACGCGCTCCTCGATGGCGCGCCCCTTCTTGACCAGCTCCTGAGCCTTGTCGAGCCGGCCCGACGAGAGCAGCTCGAGCAACTTGCGCGCGAGCCGGGTCACGTCGACCTTTGTGCTCGTGTAGAGGTAGATTCGCTCGAACACGAGCACCGCCGCGATAAACCCCATCGCGAGCAGCAGCCACATCACCCACTCCGCGCCCAGCTGAGCGAGGCGCAGGAACGTCTGAATCAGGGAGAGCCCGTGCTTGGCACCTTCAGCATTCATGTAAACTCCAATTGAAGCGAGCGCTGGCGTAGGGTGTCAGCGACGCCGATCGAGAACAATGGCGGCCCCGACAAGTCACCGAAGAGACACCGAGGCGTCACACGATGAGCTCGCTCGAGAGCCGCCGGCGAGGCTGGCTGACCGCGCCAGCCTCGCTTCATCCAACTCGAATCAGCCGAGTGAATCAGCCGAGCAATAGACCGCTCAGTCTTCGGGATACGCGGTCCACCCCGCGGTCCAATCGGGGCCACCTGGCGGCAACGCACCGACGTACGTGGCGGAAACATCGAAGCCCTCGGGCGGCGTTGCGCCACCGGTAGCCGCCGGGCTCGTGGCTGCAGGCACCAGGTTGGGCGCCGTCACGTTGGCCGCATCGGGCAGCCCGGGATCGAGGTCGAAGCGGTTGGCCAGGCCCTCGGTGCGGAGGAAAGCGTTCTCGTCAAACGACTCGTCATCGTCATCGTCCCCGCCGCCGTCGGCGTCGGCGTGCTCGGTACCCTCGCTGCCGTTCTGGAAGAAGATGCTGTTGGCGATGACCAGCCGCGGCGGATCCAGCTCGGCGCCGTCGACGCTGAACGCGTCCCGGATGTCCACGCCCGAGACCGGGAAGCCCGTGACGATCGCGTTGTGGATCGCACCCCAGGTTCCGCGACGCAGCACCACGCCGGGGCTGGTGCTCCCCGCGCCGCCGACCAGGGTGACGTTGAAGATGTTCGGCTCGGAGCGCGGCGTGACCTCGGTGGAGGGGTTACCGTTGTCTGCCTCGAACCCCGCGTCGGACTGGGCGTCGTCATGCCGGATCACGAGGAACTGGGCGCGCCCCGTCCAGCCGAAGTCCCAGTCGATCGAGTCGTCCTGAATGTTGCTGAGGACGGCGTGCTTGATGTCGACCTTGCCGCCGAACACCTCGATCCCGTCGTCAGAGCCGCGGTGTACTTGCACGTGGTCGATGTTGGTGGCCGTGCCGCAGCCCGCCAGCGTCAAACCGTTGAGCTCGTTGTCGGCGCTGATCTCGAAGCCCGCGAACTCGATGCGCACATACTCCAGGCTGCCGCAGTCGTGCGCGTCGTCGGTGCCGCCGTAGGCGCCCAAGGCGCCTTGCTCGCCTAGGGCCTCGATGCCCTCCAGCTGCGGACCTTCGACGTTGACCGTCGCAGCGCCGAGCAGCGCGACGCCGCCCCAGTCGCCAGCGTCGCGCAGACCCTCATCGACGGCGCTGGTGAACACGATCGGCGCCGCCGCGGTGCCTTCCGCCACGAGGCGGCTTCCGCGGGTGACGATCAGCGCCGAACCGACGCCGCCGCCCTCGATCGTGGTGCCCGCCTCGATGGTGAGCGTCGCGCCGTTCGTGACGTACGTCACGTCGTCCAGGATGTACTTGGTGCCTGCCGACCAGGTCGCGTCTGCGCCGATCTCGCCCGTGATGTGCTCCTCGGCCGCATCGCCCGAGGCGCCGCCCGTCCCAGCGCCGCCGCCGGTTCCACTGGTGCCACCGGTGCCAGTGGCGGCTGTGCCTCCGCTGCTGGTGCCTGCATTGGCGGTCTGCGAACCACCGCTACCCGTGCCCGTGCCGCCGCTACCGCCAGCGCCCGCAGCCGGATTGATGATGGTCGGGTCGTCGCCGCCGCAGGCCACCGCGAGCAGCGCCAATGAAGAGCAGCCGAGCAGCGCCAGCGAAGACGAGCGGAGCAGCTTCAAACCGGGGCTGCGACGAGGATGGGGGCCGCGCAGATAAGAGCCAAGACGATATGCATTCATGGGTGCCGTCCCTTTCGGAGTGACGTTCGGACGGGCAGGGCTTCTACTCCAGGCAAGCCAGCGCCTCTGTGACAAGACCAGGGCGATTCAGCAACTTGTGTCGCACCGATGACACACATCGGAACATGCGCTCGTCACGCGAGAGCGGCCCTGCGCGCTCTGCCACGCGCGCTACCGAGCATCGAACGCTGTGATTTCGCGGCTACAGAACGAACGCCGATCGGCCATGAGCGACCTCAGATCAGCGCTCGCTCGCCACCAACGCTCGACGCCGCCAGGTCACGCGTACGCGACCCCGTCGAGCGCGAACCGGAGCGAAAAGTGTCGCCCGAGAAACACGGCGGTGACGGCTTCCGGTGCCGGGATTGCTCTCGCTCACGTTGCTTCGCCGCTTCGAAGGCGAGCAGGAAAGAGCGCTGCAACGGCACATCGCCGTCTGCGTCACGCCTGGCGATCGAGCTCGGGGTTAGGCGGCATGCTCGAGCGGCTGCAGACCAACTCCGACATCGAGTACGTACAGGCGCGGCGCCTCCTGACCGCTACGCGGGGCTCAGGTCATGCCCTGCTTGATCAGGTCGATCAAGTGGTTGAAGTCGGGAGGCTTGACCAGCTGATGATGGAAGCCGGCCTCGCGCATGCGCTGAAGCTCCTCACGCCCTCCGCGCCCGGTTAGAGCGATGAAGCGGGTGGCGCGCAGCGGCTCGAGCGACCTGAGGTGCTCGAGCACGGCATAGCCATCGACGTCAGGCAAGCCGAGGTCGAGCACGATGACCTGCGGCTGAGTCGCGATCGCGCGCTCCAGCGCCTCCGCCCCACTCTTGGCAGTGGTGACGTCGATGTTCTGCGATTCGAGCAGCGTGGAGAGCATCTCGGTCGCGTCCTGACTGTCGTCAACCACGAGCACCCGGCTGCGATAGGACCCGTTGCCGTTGCTCGGTGAGACATCGGCGCCGGGCGCGACGGGCGACGCCTGCGCGGGGGGCACATCGAGCGGGCGCTCGCCGTGGGCGAGCAGATAAAGCAGGCGCAGTCGATCGACAGGCTTGGCGAGATACTCGTCGCAGCCCGCAGCGAGACAGCGCTCCTGATCGCCCTTCATGGCGTTGGCCGTGAGCGCGATGATACGCCCCGTGTGGCCGACAGCACGCAAGCGCGGCGCCGCCTGGAATCCGTCCATCACCGGCATCTGCATGTCTAGCACGATCGCGTCGAAGGGCTTACCGCGCGCCATGGTGTCGCGCACGCTCTCGACCGCCATCGCTCCGTCGCTGGCGCTGGCGACGGTGGCCCCCGCCTCCTCGAGGTACGTCTGGATCAGGTAACGCATGTCGCGGCGATCATCCACGATCAGGATGTAGCGCCCGGTGAGGCGCGACAGCGGCGGGAGCGGCAGCGGCGGGGGGCTCGCCGCGTCGCGCGCGAGCGGCACATCTTCGAGTGACCCGGTCGCGAGCGTGAACTGGAAGGTGCTGCCCTGGCGCTCGACGCTCTTCACCGAGATGGTGCCTCCGAGCAGCTCCACCAGCCGCTTGCTGATCGCGAGACCCAGCCCCGTGCCGCCGTAGCGGCGCGTGATGGACCCATCAGCCTGGGTAAACGGCGCAAACAACGCCAGCTGCTGCTGTGGGTTGATGCCGATGCCGGTGTCTATGACCTCGACCTCGAACAGCCGCTGTTCGGCGAGCAGGCGCGCGACCACGCGGACGCCCCCCTGCTCGGTGAACTTGATGGCATTGCTGAGCAAGTTGAGCAGGATCTGCCGCAGGCGGGTCGGGTCACTCTCGATCGTTGCCGGGACCGGGCCGTCGTAGGATAGGTCGAGCGTCAAGCCCTTCTCGGCGGCCCGCACCCGCAGGCTGTCGACCACGTCGCGCAGCACGCCGCCGGGTGAAATGCGCACGAACTCGGTGCGCAACATGCCCGCCTCGATCTTCGACAGATCGAGGATGTCGTTGATGATCTCGACCAGGTGCTTGCCGTTCCGGCGGATGGCGTCGATGCAGGCCAGGTTATCGGGGTCTGTCGTGTGCGCCGTCAAGAGCTCGCCGTAGCCGAGGATCGCCGTGAGCGGCGTGCGGATCTCGTGGCTCATGTTGGCGAGGAAGTCGCTCTTGGCCAAGCTCGCCTCCTCAGCCGCGCGCTTCGCCTCGGAGAGCGAGCGCGCGATGCGGCGCTCTTCCGTTATGTCATACGTGATCGAGACGTAGCCCCGCACCTTGCCGTCCGAGTTGCGATCGGGGATGAACTCTGCCCGGATCGTGCGCTCGCTACCGTCGCGGTAAGGCAGCTCGACCTCGTACCCCACGGGTTCGCCGAGCAGGGCGCGCTCGATGCTGGGCAGCGCCGTCTGATACGCCGCCTCCCCCAGGATCTCTCGCACGTGCCGGCCGCGCATGCCATCGCGAGACACCCCGAACCAGCGCTCGTATGCGAGGTTGTTGAAGCGGTAGCGCTGCTCGGTGTCTGCGTACGAGATGAGCACGGGCAACGAGTCGGTGATGAGCTGTAGCTGGCGCTCGTGGCGCCGGGAAGCGGCCTCGGCGCGCTTGAGCTCGGTCACATCGATGAACGTCACGACCATGCCCTCAGCCTTACCCTCGTGCGTCTGATAAGGATGGGCGCGCCGCGAGAACCAGCGATCATCGTCCGTCCGCACGTCGTCTTCCTGAGGCGCGGCGGCCCGGCGCAGCTCGGCGGGCGCCGGCAACTCGGACATGTGCGAGCAGCGGTGCGTGATGTGCGCGAGCGGCCTGCCGACGTCGCTCGGCAGCACGTTGTAGATGCTGGTAACCGCCGGCGTGAAGCTCTGGATGTTCAGTGCGTCGTCGAGGAAGATGGTCGCGATCGTCGTGCTGGTGAGCAGGTTTGACAGGTTGGCGTGAGCTCGCCCGAGCGCCTCGTTTGTCGACTGAACCTCCTCCTTCGACGTCTCGAGCTCTTCGTTGGCCGACTGCAGCTCTTCGTTCATGCTGAGCAGCTCTTCGTTCGAGCTCTTGAGCTCTTCGTTGGCCGCCTCCAGCTCCTGAATCGTCTTCTCCAGGTCTTCTCGCGTGCTCGAGAGCTCGCGCTCGAGCTGTTCGATCAGCGTGTCAGCCTCGGCGCTGAACGCTGCGTCTGGCGAGTCTTCCCGCGGCAAGAGCGCGCCCAGGTCTTGGAACACGACGAGGAAGAGCTCGGCCTCCTCGCCTAGCCGCGGCATGGGCTGCACGGTGAGCCGTACGCGCTGGACGCCCGACTCCGCCTGCACCGACACCTTGTCGTGGACGATCTTGCGGCGCACCTTGATCGCCTCGCTGAGCGCCGATCGCAGCCCTACCCTGAGCCCCGGCCGCGCCAGCCGAACCACGTTGTTCTGGAAGGTGCCCTCGGTCACCGTGAGGTAGCGCTCCATCTCGCCCGACGCCGAGAGGATCTGGCCCTCCTCGGTGACGATGACCGCTTTGGGCGCGAACTCGTCGAGCAGAATGCGCTGCGTGAGCTGGTGCAGGTCGGGCTCGGCTTCGCCGGCCGTGTCGAGGGGCCGCAGGCTGCCGCGGTAGCCCGAGGCGCTCGTGAGCAGCGCCGAGGAGCTGATGGCCGTGGCCTTGCGCTGCGAGATGCGATGCTT
>Ga0247763_1002075_pt1 | contig 10581 bp, 9 predicted proteins | sample UWRJL141409B4_FD_179926 | JGI IMG/M metagenome (GOLD analysis project Ga0247763, IMG submission 179926) | Plant litter microbial communities from Arlington Agricultural Research Station in Wisconsin, United States - UWRJ-L141-409B-4 | ecosystem: Environmental > Terrestrial > Plant litter >...
GGGGGCGGGGACGGGTACCGGGGAGGGACGGAACGGTTATGGGGAGGTTTGCAGTGTCGGTGCCCGGGGCGGGGACATTTTTCAAGTTAGTGGACGCTGGGCTAGAACACCTAAAGATGCTTCTTAAGCGGACGCCACAGATGGAAATACCCGCGAGTGACTTGAGAGAGAAGTGGGATGGGGGCGTGGTTGGGGAAAGTCAATCGACGTTGGCGAAGACGACGAGGGGAGGGTACGTGGGCATCCTGCCGGGCAGAACTAAGAAATGGAAGGATCTGAACGGGATGGCGTTTGACTGGATCCTCCATGAGGCAGTAGGCGCCGGAGTGGTTGAGGTCTTTGAGACGGGGAGTGTGGGACTTGGAGTCAGGCTTGTCTGAGCATCATCTCGGTCATGAAAGTCGTGTCGGTCATGGTCTCGGCCACGAGAGAAAGGGAACACCGGCATTGTTCCGCCGTCAGCTTCCGGTGAGAGATTAATCCATCCTCTGTATTCTTTACTGCCGACGAGACGGCACAAGGCCGGGTTAGCCTGACTAGTATAGAACGCCATCTCCCGATGCCGGCATGGCGCAGCAGCCGGGTTGTACGGGTCGGGCATTGAGTGCTGACGGCGGGGGAGCACGAGGCAGAAGCCTGAAGGAGATACGCAGGCAGTTTTGTTTTGAAGCTTTAGTTGTCACAGACTCGGCGGGTTTGTGGCCCAGGTTCAGCCATCATCCCTGGAGGAATCACATACTGCGAGGGGCTTGGATGGTCACTGGAGTCTGGGGGGGGATGTTGGAAGCGGGAGATGCTTGGTCGCGACATGATTCTCGCTCCAACGTTTGTAAATACAGTATCTAGTAAGAAACCGAGCATGAAGCATACAGAAGCAGTAAGCAGTACACGTGAGGCCATCGATAAGATTGGAGATCAAGTCAACTGGGTTCTGCCTCCATACTTTGAAGTTCGACACATCCGAGACAAGAACGGAACCGGGGTCATCCCAAGAACCCGGAAACCATCCTTGCCCCTCTGCTGACCACTTATACGCACGCCCCCTGTTGACCGTGTGTGATCTGCCACCTCAAGATCCGAACGGAGAGAAGAGAGAAGGGCCAAGAAAAGACCAGAGAGTGAAAATCCTCACTCGCCGAACAACCTGGAACTTTGCATGCCCGGGGCGTTGTGACCTTGGTAGTGTAACGACGGGAGGGCTTCGCGTGCAACCATGAACAAAAGTATAGTAGACCAGGCCTGCACACAAGTGGCATTTTGCGATCTCGCTATTGTTGATGTTATTGGGTCTTCAACGACTGGACTGTATTATGTTAAGAGGAAGAGTCAAGGTCCAGTCTGTGTATCTGAGAATAGGGTGCCAATGTCTCAATGTGAGCAGAGACTCAACGAACGGTGTCATTTCCATTGATACTCAATGAGTTCTCCTTGATCTTCCTCATCAAAACAGGGCGGCAACTCGCATGAGAACGAGAGAGATCCAGAAAAGAGCTGGGATTGTGGGCGTTGACATGCCGGTAGAAACGCATTGACATCCTCCTCCTGCAAGTTCTTGAGGCCAATGTCCGCCATGCCGCTCGCTTTGCAGTGTTTTGCACAGACAATGATTTTTTTGGGGGGGTGATCTTTCAATATAACCAGCCATGGCCGGCCATTTGGTGAGGAATAGATGGTCGAGTTAAATTTGGGGGCTCGCCAGATCAGAGCCGGTTGTCGACTTCATATTCCAGCCACAAATTGCTCGCATGAACACCGCTGAGCATGTTCTTCTCTGTGTGCCTTTATGATCATGGGCTTGAAGTTCAGGGGAGCCACGCACCAGTGATCGCCAAGGGCCCACTTGTTCGAAACCTCACAGGGTATTTATTTCGGAGCAAGGTGAGATGATTCCCAGGTGTTTGGGAGCCGCGAGGATCCTTTGTCATGCCTTCCTGATTATGGGTGGTGCAGTGGAACCTGGATCCATTGGCGTCATCAATTGTTCTGCACATTCAGAATCATGTCCCGTCGTTGCTCCTTCTCGCCTCCTTTGACAATTGAAGCATTCTGGGGAAAAGCGACCCACCCCACCACGCATGGCCCTTGTCGATAAGCGCACGGCCCTCGAGTTTCCGCGGAATGAAGTGGCCTGTGATGCTGCAGTGCCGAACAAAGAGATTGGCTTTTGTGCCGACCGGATCCTGGGGCTTCGCCAATTGTCACTTGACATTTGCAGCTCGCTGCAGACGGTGTGTGTGTTTGATTACCCTTCTCAAGTGCCTTCTATCGGATAAGTCCCAGCTCTGTCATTCGAGCCCTGGCTAGATGTTCTGGCCAATTACTGCTGAGTGTGGCGGCACCCATTTGCTTTTTCGGACCTTGATCGCCGGGGTTTCTCCCAACCGCAATCTGGGCTGGCTGAGGGGTCTACACTATGAACCCCATGGTTCCCGTCTTCACGCCCGACCATTGTGCTCCCAGCTGGTAATATCTACTTGCGTAGTGAAGAGTGTTGTTGTGTATATAGTAGCATCCGTAGAGTATTGATACGTGCAGAGTTGTATCGACACTTGCGTGACTATCCATCTGTGAAAAATGCGTGATGTTGTTCCACGCAATGGGGTGACACCGTGACAGCTAGTCGGACCTGCGTCTGTGCCTGCATCACACAGCTAACCAACCCTAGTTCTCCGGCTTTGTCGCCCCTCCATGCTTCCGCTGGCGAAGCACGAGAAAGGAGGTGACGGCTCCTTCTCCACGTCGGTCTCGCGCTGGCTTTCTTGTTCCACCAGCAGGGAGAATGTGCAGCCCTTCACGGCGCAGCGAGCACACTTATTCCCAGAGTCCATGGTCTCGTTGTGCGGGTTTCCCCACCGTTGTGTCGTTGGCGGCTGCTTTCTTTCTTCTTGGAAGGCAGACCGAAGGACACAGTTTCGCAGCTTGCATGCTCTGGAATCGCTAGCGGCGCCGTTGACGCAGGGACGCGGCCCAAAGTCCGCGCTGGTGCCTCCCGAGCTTTCGAGGGCGGGCGCGGGAGTTGTCGATAACTCTGTCAAAGTGGGTGGCACGGGTGGTTCACGTCGTGGGTGGGCTGTGGGCAGCGCGGGGAGGCGAGTGATGCCCGGCATCCCTTGGCCGACAATAATTGGCCAAGACCGGCTACCTCCAAAAACGGCTTAATGAGTTCCAAGATGCCCTTGCAGGGATCAGCAGGCCTATAGATGGTCCGTCAAATTGCTTCTTCGCGAAAAGGAAAGTGGGCCAGAAGTCAGAACGTTGGTTGGAGCAGGGACTCGCAAGGGTGGAGGGTCTCGTGAAAGAGCGCGGACCAAGCGTGAAAAAAAGGAAAAGTGAAGAGGACTGGGGGTTGAAGAGCTTGAACGCGCCATTCGAAAGATGTCCGTTTCTTCCTGGCGACTGCGACTCTGTGTTCAGTGAACAGATTTTGTTTCGGCACTACACCAACACTTCTCCATCGCAGCCTGGTCCGCTCGCGATCGAGAGACATTTTCACGTCGAATGCTCTCTGAGCCAGCTCCATCGGCCGTGTTGCACTAGCTACCTACATCCGCTGCTCTCTTAATTCGAGAACCAATCCACTGCCCTGTGCCTCGACCACTTCGTCTTTGCTCTTTGTTAGCTACGCATCAGCAGTCGCATCGCCTCGCGCTTCTCGCGCAACACAACCGCTAGACGCCCTGATCAGCAATCGCATCAGGCACCCCTCCTTCCTACTGCCCCTCGTTTCGATTATGGTCTTGGAACTGCCCGGCAAACTGTCGTCAACGGCGTCGTCGTCATTCTTTTGAACTGCCGCTCCCTGTCTCCCAGGAGTCGGAACAGGGCCCGATTGTGGCTCGCGCTGCTTTCCATCCTGCTTCTCCCCCGCCCGCACTACACCCGCCCCGATCTTATTTCTGCTCGTCGAACCGACCGACAACTGACTGATCACGATCGTCCCGAGTCCATTTTGGGTTCCGACAAGGAGAACGCTCGAACCATTCTAGTGGCAATTAGCCCCGCGCTGCACGACTGGTTGCTAGGAAGTAGCGGCAATCCCGCTTTTTACTATCGCCCTCCACTCTCTCTTACCATATACTCCATACATCCCACAGTTCCAGTTCGGACGCTCCACTTCATTGTTTCCTCTCCCTCGTGTCGATCGCTCGCCCTGGAAAGTAGGGTTACGCATTTTGTCCAACGCTTTAACTGATTGACCGCGAAGTCGGGAAATTCTCAACGTACCTGTACGTACAAAGTTTCGTTTCTCTCCCAGGGCTCTCCCACGGCCGCGGCGATCAAGAAACCCACGGTTATGCCCCTTATTGCACTGCTTTAGCTGACAGAATAATTACAGGTTTGTTGTTGTGATTCACGCTCGATCTGCGTTCGCATAACAACGTTTCATGACTTGGCCCTGTTGAAGTTTGGTTCTTGAGGCACCCCTGAATACCAATCGCCCTACGAGCCGTGGGGTGTTGGGACGATATATACTAAGCTCCGGTTGCCAGTTTAGAGGGCATCGGGCCCAGCGGCATACGCCCTGTTTATTTTACCGCTGACACTTCATGGACCTCTGATCGTCTCTTGTTTTCGCACCTCGAGACAAGTTCCTTCTTCGTCGTAACCGAGAATCCTTGCTGCTCGAGGACGCAATCACCATGTCGGCTACGCTTCCTCGACCGTCACGACCGTCAAATGCCCCCCCCACTGGGGCACTTCCCGCCCTTCCGGTTGCCAAAACACGAAAGAGCACCGGGGGCCTTCCTACTCCTGCTAGCAGGTCTACGCCGAGTACACCAAAGACTGGGTTGAGAGCTCCATCTGCAGCTTTTCCGCCACCCATTTTACCCGCGCCGACAGGAGCTCTTCCTCAACCAAGGACCGTCTCGGGAATGAACAGCGCTGGCAAGACCATCAGGAAAGTCGTCAGTATTAACTCTTTCCCGCAGCCACCGCGGGGCGAGGGAAGGATTGCTAGCATGCCACCGAGCCCACTGTCGGCAAGCATTGCTGCGAGGAAGTCCAAGACCCCAACCACACCCACATATCAATTTTCCAACAGCACTCCCAGCTTGCTTAACGGGACGGGAGAAGGCAAGTCTGTTGCGCGTCTGATTGGAACTAGAAATTCGGATGGTTTAATCAGCGTGTCATCCCCCCCGCAAAGCAGGAGTTCTTCGGCGCAGGATTCATATTCAACTTCAGCAACGCAGTACGAGGACCTTATTGAGGGCTCACAACTGAAAGGCGAAGCCTCGTCGAGCGGGAATCGATCTTCAAAGCTGGATGGCAAGGGAAATGTAATTGTCAGTGTGAGAGTACGACCAGATGCTGCTGCAAACGACCGGCATGAAGGCGATTGGATGGTAGATCCAAAGAAGTCTCTTATTGCTTACCACGGAAAGGAAGGCGGAGACTACTATTATGGTCAGTACTTGCAACCTGCTCATATTTTCTGGTTGCTAAAGATGAATGCAGATAATGTTTTCGCAACGCACGACGACAATTCCCGAGTATACGACCATATTGCGAAACGCTTGGTGCGACGGGTGATGGAAGGTTACCACGGAACTGTCTTCGCTTATGGCATGACGGGAACCGGAAAGACGTTTTCGATGCAAGGTACAGCTTCGTCGCCTGGAGTGATACCGCTCGCTATCACCGACATCTTCTCGTATATCCGCGAAACACCTTCCCGAGAATTTCTGCTACGCGTCAGCTACTTGGAAATTTACAACGAGAGGATTCACGATCTATTGAGCATGCCAACAGGGACTGGGGTTGGGCCGAACCAAGCACAGGAGGAAATCAAGCTACGCGAGGACAGCAAAAGAGGTGTCTATGCCAGCCCTCTGAAGGAAGAGATCGTGCAGAGCCCAACGCAGCTTCTACGTGTGATTGCTCGCGGCGACCAGGCACGTAGGACGGCAAGCACGCAGTTCAACGCCAGGAGTTCCCGAAGTCATGCAGTTGTTCAGATCGTGGTTGAAAGCAGAGAACGAGTGCCCGGGAATGCATCTGGGGACTCAAAACGACAGGCACTTCCACCTGGCGGTGTTCGGGTGTCGACGTTGAGCTTGATCGACCTGGCTGGATCCGAAAAGGCTGCTGAATCTAAGGAACGACGACAGGAAGGCTCGCATATCAACAAGAGCTTGCTCACCCTCGGTACTGTCATTGCGAAACTCTCAGAGCACAAGGATAAGGACGGGAAACCAGCTGACAAGGATGGAAAGCACCTGCCCTACCGAGACAGCAAACTTACAAGGCTGCTCCAGGGTGCCCTCTCCGGTAATTCCCTGGTCAGCATCCTCTGCACCATCCAGTGCGGTTCTGCAGGTAGCGTGGCAACGGCGAACACTCACGCAACGGAAACCCTCAACACGCTCAAGTTCGCATCTCGGGCCAAGAACAACATTGTCAGTCATGCCAAGCGCGCTGAAGAAGCACTTGGCGCTGGCGGCGATGGAGGTGCGCGCGTATTGCTGGAACGCTACCGTATGGAAATCACGGAACTCAAGTCCCAGCTGGAGACACAAGCGAAGAGCAACGGCAAGAAAGAAGCAGACGAGGAGAAGGAGCGGGATGCCAAAGAAGAGCGGGCGCGAGAAAGAGAAGCCGAACAGCGCCACGAGGAGCAGATGCTGGAAATGCAACTGGCCCGGACGGCTCTGAAGGAGAGGATAGACCACCTCAACAGGCTGATCCTCAGCTCCAAGTCGACAGGTGTCAATGCCAACGGGTCATATAGCTCGCTCGGGATGCATCCTCGCTACTCACAAGGGTCCGTCAGATCTTCCATGGCCGCATCCAATGCTGGTAGGCCCATAATTGAGAGGACAGCATCCATGACATCGAGCTCGTCGACAATCGGCAGGAAATCAAGCAGCCACCGATCGTCGGGAGGCGTAGAAACGGCTGTTATCGAGGACGACGATAGCCTCGGTGAGTATGGGGATGGGACCGCATCGCTTGCGTCACAAAATCGTGCTCTCCAGGCGGACCTGGCCGACAAGAACCGGTATATCCAGACACTCGAGAAGCGACTTTTGCAAGCCCGTCGCGCCAGTTCGTCTCGTGCTTCGGTAGGTCTGGCCTCGGGCAAGGGCATCATGGTCGGCGAAGACCACAGCGTCTCCACTCTGCTTAAGGAGAAGGATGCGGAGATCGCCGAGCTCCGGGCCCGGCTTGACGACAAGGACAGGATGCTGGCGGCACTACGGAGTGCGGCGAGGTCGAGAGATAACGCGGATCGGGTCGAGTCGAGGTCGGAACACCGCGGGTCACAAATTCTTGACAGCAATCCTGGCCCGCCACCTGTTGCTAGTCTTCCCAGCACGTCCCTAGCGAGGCAGGTGTCACATCTCCGGAAGCGAACCAAGAGCGTCGATGAGATGAGCCGGATGCTGGATGAGATGATCCAGGATCGTGTTGAGACGGGCCAAATTGTCCGGAGCACCCGGGGTAGTGTTAGGGTCGCCCCAGAGCGTAAGGAGCAAGCGGCCGAACCACCCATTCAGCTGCAGCTCCTCTCGCGGCAAAGGGTATCTGTGGTTGTTGAGCAACCGGGCCCGATGGCTTTGGAGGCTTGAGTGGGGTGTATCTGTCGTCATTCGCTTCGTTGTTTTGTTGTTGACCAAAAGCATGTCTTTCAATCTTGGAGTTTGGTGCTTTTTGTTGCGGTCGATTGCAACGTCGGTCTGGGGATCTGGAATTTCGGCCGGGAGTTTGGGGAAAGGGTAAAGCGCAAACTGACTTGATTCTCTTTGCTTCAGCTGCTATTTGTCTATACCCGACGTCTGTTTTCTGTTTCTTTTCGCTCGTTCAGGCTGTGTTGTTAAAGTGTTGTTTACTCCCATTGTACCATAATTTGTATTTAAGATCGGTGGGGACGGAAGAAATAGGGAGGACGGCGCGGAACGGGATAAAAGACCAACGAGCGAGACGATGGCAGGTTAGACTGGTGTGATGAGTAGGACGAGCAGGCAACCCGATGGGAGGGGCGGCAGGAGGACTCGACTGTATTTTACGGGCCCGACTGGTTGAGTACGTGAGAAGAGCTGGCAACTTTGTGGGGTAAGTGGATGAAGCAGAGATAAAAATGGGCAGAGGGCAAGGCGCCTATGATCTAATAATCCTTTTTATGCAAACAGGGCTCTTGGTCTCCTAAGGCTGCCTCCTTGTGTGTGTGGTGTGGTGTTCGGGCAAGGGAGGCAGTGGGCACTGACGGAATGTGATGTGATTTGCTTATTAGGCTTCTGTTTGCTTCCCGATCAATCGTTCAGTTAGTGTCTGTCGGCACATTTATGAGTTTTTCATGCATCTGCCCGTCACTCCCGGGCGGGTCGCCAGGGTTTGCTCTCCAGGATGGATATCCGAGTCAGGACTCGGCCATGCCTGGAGGTTGAGTCCCGGCTGCGTGCAGTGGTGCATTGAGGGGGGAAACAAAAGGGGATTATGTCTGTCATCTAGATGAAGTTACCTAAGAATGTGCAGATCCATCGTTCCTGTTTATATGGGCTTTGGAGAACTGCGAGGTGTCAATTTGTTGTGTAAACCACCCATATGCGGCGCTGCGAACGAACGAACAAATGAAGAACAGATGAAGGGTGTCTGGGCGCCTTTGCCTTGACTTACCACCACATGTCAGGTTTATCCATTCTCCTAAGGCTTGCAGGTCTGGTTTGTGGCCACATCATCACATCTGGATACTGATTTTCGGAGAGAAGTCCCAAGAGATGATGGAAGCCCTGCGTCTGATATAAATTTGGTGGCGAGTGTCGCTATTTGGGAACTCGCTTCACAGGCGAGAAAGCAGAGAGAGAGAGGTAAGGGTGGCAGAAGGCACCGTTTATATTTTTCTAACTTTGGTTTTCCTGATGGAACTGTCTCTCGGTAGCTTCATTAGGATAGATGAGTCGAGGAACCGAGGTTTGAGACTCTATGAACAGGAGTCGCGAAAGGCTGGAGGATCGCTCCGTGAGATTTCTCAGGTAGATTAATACCAAGTGCGGTTCTATACGGGTTGGTTTAGGATTATAGGGAGTTTACGGAGTACTGAGTAGATCCAGACCCAAAACCCGGTTCGAGAGCACTGTTGAATCCAGGAAAATTGTAGTGACCCGGGTATTTGATAGAGATCCCGAATGAAAGGATATTCACCCGACAAGATAGACGGATGACTAGGATGCAAACACTTGCACAACTGGCCGCTCAACTGTACGCCGCGTGTGCTTCTCTGGCGCAGCGAGATGCCGGAAGTTGGTGGTGCATGGGCGTTGTGCCCCGAGGCAGTCAGTTAGAAGGGGGGGCAAAAAGAAGGGCATCCAATCCTGAGTTTCACAGCAGCTAGCTAGTCTTTTGCTTCCGGTTGCCGAGGCGGATCGATGCCGTGCAAGGCAAGTGTCGCCGTTTTGTCTCTGTTCTAGTGTACACTACGAATCCGTGGGGAAGGGGGCAAGACGGCGGTGAGGAGTGGGAAGAAACAAAATCAAGCGCTTCACCTAGTTAGTTAGCTTGAGAACAGCCACAAAGCACACCGTCACACAATCGTGACAGTCACCTGATGGAAGTGATTGGCCCATGCGGTTGACGACCCCCTGGGCTTTGCGCGTTTCAGATGCGACAGGGGTCATATGGGGATCGCCCTCCTCTAGCTTTTCCGGGCAAGTCCCTTTCTGGGCGGGTTGGTGAACCCTCAAATGGACCATTCAACGCCCAACGTCATGCCGTGCCCCTCTTGAGCCAGTGCGCCAGCCTCACAGCAACATGGCTCACCTGGGCCGCCCGCACCTGGGTTCATGGCAGGAAGTACCCCTGAATTGAACATTACGTAGGAAGCAAAGTGGCAAAGTGGCATGGGGATCGACATTCTCCAGATTCATTTCTTTTTCTTATCCCTTGCGTTGATCCCTTTCCTTTTGCTCTGGGACGGAGTATCGTTACTTCTTATACAACAACTAGTTCTATGGAAATGGATCTGCGAGGCGCTTGAAGCTGCCAAAGTTGCCACCTCCTCCTCCCGCTCCATGAAATTCCTGTGCCCCGCACCCACAACACTGGTCGCTTTGTCGGACAAAATAACGAGCTTGCTGGATAGGCGTGCGAGGTCGCAGCATTTACTCGTTCACAAACAACCTCCGGGCAATTTTTAGCCAGCCTTGGCTTGATGTTGCTCCCTCACGCCGTGGAACCGACTTCGATGTGCCCTGGTTTCTGAGACCCTCGTGGGTCTTTCTTCACCGGGCCGATACCTTCAACACCCTTTTGCAGCACGGTAGGAAATACCTCGTACTCGGTACTAGGGCAGAAAAGTCAAACCCCACGTCATTTGGACCAAGTATAGTTGGAATAACTTGCTATCCCACTCTGCAATTACCACTCACCCACTCCGCTGAAACTATCATCGCCATCGACGCCGGGTGGCCGACTTCAAGGACTGGATCCCGCCTGTGGGAAAGCGGGCGCACCTGGTCATCTTCTTGCCGCCACGCGCCCCCCGGTCCGCCTGTCATCAGCATCGACAGCTGACGTTGGAGTTGGACCTTGGCTGTTTGGTGTTGTATTCTACGAAGCGGCAGGCGTCGATCTTTTGCACGC
>Ga0247763_1002076_pt1 | contig 10573 bp, 9 predicted proteins | sample UWRJL141409B4_FD_179926 | JGI IMG/M metagenome (GOLD analysis project Ga0247763, IMG submission 179926) | Plant litter microbial communities from Arlington Agricultural Research Station in Wisconsin, United States - UWRJ-L141-409B-4 | ecosystem: Environmental > Terrestrial > Plant litter >...
GCGGAACGGGCCGGCGCGACGGGCTGAGTCCCGGGCGCGCGAACGGCCGGGCTTCCCGTGGGCCCGTTCGGCCGGCTCCGGCACGGCCGCCGCGCGCAGCGCCGTTGATACCGGGCCTCCCGCGGCTTAGCTTCGAGGGATGAGGACGGGTGGGGCTGCCGGGCGGGTGCCGGTGCTGGGGCCTGCGCTCCTCATCGGCGCCCTGCTCACCGGATGCGGCGGCTCCGGCGCACCGGACGGAGCGGGTGACGGGCCCGGTGCGACGGAGGCCGGCCACCGGGGTCCCCGTGCCCCGCACGCGTCACCGGCGGCGCCCCCGCCCGAGGACCTGTGCGCCCGGCTCGTCGCGCACTGGTCCCGGAAGGTCCTCGCCGGCGAGACCTACGGGGACTACCAGTCCATGGGCCTGTCCAACGGCCAGTACGAGATCGCGAGGGACATCGTGGACGCCGCCAGAGCCGAGAAGAAGCGCCAGGGCGCACAGGCCGCGGAGCGACTGGTCGACCGCACCGCCCGCGAGCGCTGCGAGGAGCGGTACCGGGACGGCGGACCGAGCGGGGGGCCGTGGAGTTGAGCGGCGTCGGTCCGGTCGAGCCGGGCGAGGGCACCTGCGCGTGGGACACCGTCGAGCACCCCCCGGCGTCCGGCCACCGGCAGACACTCGAACGCCTGGCGGCGGTCTGCGCCCGGCACCGCCGCGCCGTGCTCGGGGCCGCGGGAGCATGCGTCCTCCTCTCGGGCGGCGGTTACCTCTTCGCGACCAGGCCACACTCCGCGCCGCCCGGCCCCGCGCCCTATCCGTCCCAGGCGATCGACATCCGCTACCTCGGCCGGGAGGGTTCGCAGGCGGACCCGCCGGGCGGGAGCTTCACGTTCGCGGTACGGGTCACCGCGCTGTCCGGACCCACGATCACGGTCATGGGCATCTCACAGCCCTACGCGGGCCTCTCCCTGACCTCGGTCCCCCGGCCGCCGTTCCGGACGAGAACCGGCTTCGGCCACAAGATCATTGTCACCATGAATGTCACGGAATGTGCGAGTACACCGCGGAACGCCGGACTTCCTTTCCTGGACGTAACTCTGCGTAACACGCGCGCAATGGAGGACCACAGCTACATCCTCGGCGAGCGCTACGCGCACGACTTCGCGGAAGCCCTGCGGGCAACCTGCGACAACGATGTTTCGTCACTAGCAAAACGTTAGAACGCTGCTGAAATCTCCGCCCGTACGATCTGCGGATTCTCACTATGTGGACAGGACGAACCGGCTGTAATTCCTCTCATCCACCCACTGGGTACCGCTCTGCATTACCTCGTGTCATAACAAGAGCGTCACAGCCTTCGTCAGACACTCCTCCACGTTCCCCCCACCCGCTTAGAGTCACGGCCAGTCACCGCGCCATCGGATTCGAAACTTCTTCGGCCCCAGCGCTCGACTCGGCCCGTTCCACGAGGAACGGCCGTGCCAGGGAAAGGACTGCTGATCGTGCGTCAACGTTCGCTCATCGCCATCACCGCCGCGCTGGCGGCGGGAGCACTCACCCTCACCGCCTGTGGCTCACGCGACGACGACGGCGGCGGCTCGGACTCCGGCAGCGACGGCACCACTGTCGTCATCGGCGTCGACGCCCCGCTGACCGGCGACCTCTCCGCGCTGGGTCTCGGCATCAAGAACTCCGTGGACCTCGCCGCCAAGACGGCCAACAAGGAGAAGACCGTCGAAGGCATCACCTTCAAGGTCGAGGCCCTCGACGACCAGGCGCAGCCCTCCGCGGGCCAGCAGAACGCCACCAAGTTCGTCGCGGACAAGGACGTCCTCGGCGTCGTCGGCCCGCTGAACTCCTCCGTCGCCGAGTCGATGCAGAAGGTCTTCGACGACGCCAAGCTCACCGAGGTCTCCCCCGCCAACACCAACCCTGCGCTCACCCAGGGCACCAAGTGGAACGGCGGCGAGAAGGCCCGCCCCTACACGTCGTACTTCCGCACCGCGACCACGGACGCCATCCAGGGCCCGTTCGCCGCGCAGTACGTCTACAACGACGCCAAGAAGAAGAAGGTCTTCGTCATCGACGACAAGAAGACCTACGGCGCCGGCCTCGCCGCCACCTTCACCACCGAGTTCAAGAAGCTCGGCGGCAAGGTCGTCGGCACCCAGCACATCGATCCCGACACCAAGGACTTCTCCGCCGTCGCCACCCAGGTGAAGAGCTCCGGCGCCGACGTCGTCTACTACGGCGGTGAATACCCGCAGGCCGGCCCGCTCAGCAAGCAGATCAAGGCCGCAGGCGCCAAGATCCCGCTCGTCGGCGGTGACGGCATCTACAGCGCCGACTTCATCAAGCTGTCCGGCGCCAGCGGCACCGGCGACCTCGCCACCTCCGTCGGCGCCCCCGTCGAGGACCTGCCCTCCGCCAAGGAATTCGTCGCCAACTACAAGACGGCCGGCTACAAGGACGCCTACGAGGCCTACGGCGGCTACTCCTACGACTCCGGATGGGCGATCGTCGAAGCCGTGAAGAAGGTCGTCGAGGACAACGACGGCAAGCTCCCGGACGACGCCCGCGCCAAGGTCACCGAGGCCATGCAGAACGTCTCCTTCGACGGAGTGACCGGCAAGGTCTCCTTCGACGAGTTCGGCGACGCCACCAACAAGCAGCTCACCGTCTACTCCGTCGAGGGCGGTACCTGGAAGGCGGTCAAGTCCGGCACCTACACAGGCTGACCCAGAACCCGCATCACCATGAGCCGCGCGGGGCGCTGCACGACAGCGCCCCGCGCGCACTCACATCCGGTCACATCCCTCGACTATCCGAACGTCTCGGAGGACATGCGGTGAACGAACTGCCGCAGCAGCTGGTCAACGGCCTGCTACTGGGATCCATGTACGGGCTGGTCGCCATCGGCTACACGATGGTCTATGGCATCGTCCAGCTCATCAACTTCGCCCACGGCGAGATCTTCATGACCGGGGCGTTCGGCGCTCTCACGGTCTATCTGTACGTACTGCCCGACGGCACCACCATGATGATCGCCCTGCCTCTCATGCTGGTCGGCGCCGTCCTCGTCTCCACCACCGTCGCCATCGGCGCCGAGCGGTTCGCCTACCGCCCCCTGCGCGGCGCCCCGCGCCTCGCGCCCCTCATCACCGCCATCGGCCTCTCCCTCGCCCTTCAGCAGGCGGTGTGGGCCTGGTACCCCAACGCGAAGTCCGCACGCACCTTCCCCCAGATCGACGGCGGCCCCTTCCACATCGGCAGCGTCACCATCCAGACCGGTGACGTCTTCCTCTTCGTCGCCGCGCCTATCAGCATGGCGATCCTCGCCTACTTCGTCATGAAGACCCGCACCGGACGCGGCATGCAGGCCACCGCGCAGGACCCGGACACCGCCAAACTCATGGGCATCAACACCGACCGCATCATCGTGGTCGCGTTCGCCCTCGGCGCCGCGTTCGCCGCTGTCGGGGGTCTCGCCTACGGCCTCAAGTACGGCCAGATCGACTTCCGCATGGGCTTCATCCTCGGCCTCAAGGCCTTCACCGCGGCCGTCCTCGGCGGCATCGGCAACATCTACGGAGCCATGATCGGCGGCCTCGTCCTCGGCCTCGCCGAGACCATGGCCACCGCCTACATCGCCGACGTCCCCGGCATGGAACAGCTCGGCGGCCAGTCCTGGGCCAACGTCTGGGCCTTCGTACTCCTCATCCTCGTGCTCCTCTTCAGGCCCCAGGGCCTGCTCGGCGAGCGCGTCGCGGACAGGGCGTGAGACCTATGACCACACAGACCAGTACCCCCCAGACGCCCGCCAAGGAGCCCACCGGCTCCGGCACCGGACTCGTCGGCATCCCGCCCCACCTCGGACGCGCCCTCGCCACCGGCGGCGGCATCCTCACCATCGCCTCCGCCTTCCTCGCCTGGACCTGGACAGCGGCCTTCCCCGGTGACCTCACCGTCTACGGCTACCCCGGCGGCCTCCAGGTCCTCGTCCTCATCGGCGGGGCCCTCACCACGCTCTTCGGCCTTGCCTCCTACGGTGTCAAAGGCCTGCGCTGGCTGACCCCCGCAGGTGCCGACAGCGCCATCAAACTCGCCGCACTCGCCGCGTTCGCCACCGCCTGGTACACGGTCCTGTCGATCGCCACCGAACTCGGCGGCCTCGCCAACCTCGAACCCGGCGGCTGGGTCGCGGCCGTCGCCACCCTCACGGCCCTGCTCGGCGCACTCTCCCTCCCCTTCCAGCGGCCGGCGCCCGATCCCACCGACCCGGACGACACGGGCTGGGAGCAGTTCCGGCACCGCCTGCGGCACACCGGTACCGTCGTCAAGGCCGCTTTCGCCTCCGGCACCACGGCCCCGCCGACCCGCAAGCTCCCCGCCTACGCCGAGATCCTCGTCATCATCGCCGCGCTGACCCTCGGCCTGATCGTCTTCACCTACGGCATCGGCACCGAGTACGACGAACAGTTCATCGGTTTCCTCATCACCGCGGGCTTCGGCTTCGCCGCCGCGAGCAAGGCCGGACTGGTCAACAGGGTCTCCGCCCTCACCGGCAAGCACCGCAACGTGACGATGATCGGCGCGTTCGTCGCCGCCGCCGCGTTCCCCTTCACCCAGTCCGACGACCAGTACGCGACCATCGGCGTCTACATCCTGATCTTCGCCACCGTCGCCCTCGGTCTCAACATCGTCGTCGGCCTCGCCGGACTCCTCGACCTCGGATACGTCGCCTTCCTCGGCGTCGGCGCCTACACCGCCGCCATGGTCTCCGGCTCCCCCTCCTCACCCTTCGACCTCCACCTGCCGTTCTGGGCAGCAGCCCTCCTCGGCGCTGCCGTCGCCATGGTCTTCGGCGTCCTCATCGGCGCTCCCACCCTGCGACTGCGCGGCGACTACCTCGCCATCGTCACCCTCGGCTTCGGAGAGATCTTCCGCATCGGCGTCCTGAACATGGACGGCACCTCGGGCCCGGACATCACCAACGGATCCAACGGCATCTCCTCCATCCCGAACCTCGACATCCTCGGCTTCGACTTCGGCCAGGAACACACCTTCGCCGGATTCACCATCGCGCGCTTCGCCAACTACTTCCTGCTGATGCTCCTCATCACGCTGGTCGTCGTCGTCGTCTTCCGCCGCAGCGGTGACTCCCGCATCGGACGCGCCTGGGTCGCCATCCGCGAGGACGAGACAGCCGCGCTCGCCATGGGCATCAACGGCTTCCGCGTCAAACTCATCGCCTTCGCCCTCGGCGCGGCCCTCGCCGGCCTCGCCGGATCCGTCCAGGCACACGTCACGTACACCGTGACCCCCGAGCAGTACCAGTTCGCCCACGTCGTCCCGCCCAACTCGGCCTTCCTCCTCGCAGCGGTCGTCCTCGGCGGCATGGGCACCATCAGCGGACCCCTCGTCGGCGCCGCGCTGCTCTACCTGATCCCCGCCAAGCTCCAGTTCCTCGGCGACTACCAGCTCCTCGCCTTCGGCCTCGCGCTCGTCCTGCTGATGCGCTTCCGCCCGGAAGGCCTCATCCCGAACCGGCGCCGCCAGCTCGAATTCCACGAAGAGGCGGAAGCCCCCACAGTCCTCAGCAAGGCAGGGGCCTGACCACGATGACTACCAACACCACCGCCAAGGACGCCACCGCGGGCCCCAGCGCCCCCGGCGAGACCGTCCTCGACGCACGCGGCGTCACCATGCGCTTCGGCGGCCTCACCGCCGTACGGGGCGTCGACCTCACCGTCAACAGCGGGGAGATCGTCGGACTCATCGGCCCCAACGGCGCCGGCAAGACGACCTTCTTCAACTGCCTCACCGGCCTCTACACCCCCACCGAGGGAGAGGTCCGCTACAAAGGCACCATCCTGCCGTCCCAGTCCTTCAAGGTGACCGCCGCCGGCGTCGCCCGCACCTTCCAGAACATCCGGCTCTTCGCCAACATGACCGTCCTGGAGAACGTGCTCGTCGGACGCCACACCCGCACCAAGGAAGGACTGTGGTCCGCACTCCTCCGCGGCCCCGGCTTCAAGAAAGCCGAAAAGGCCTCCGAGGAGCGCGCCATGGAACTCCTCGAGTTCATCGGCCTCGCCGGCAAACGGGACCACCTCGCCAGGAACCTCCCCTACGGCGAACAGCGCAAGCTCGAGATCGCCCGTGCCCTCGCCAGCGAACCCGGACTCCTCCTTCTCGACGAGCCCACCGCCGGCATGAACCCGCAGGAGACGCGCGCCACCGAAGAACTCGTCTTCGCCATCCGCGACATGGGCATCGCCGTCCTCGTCATCGAGCACGACATGCGCTTCATCTTCAACCTCTGCGACCGCGTCGCCGTCCTCGTCCAGGGCGAGAAGCTCGTCGAGGGTGACAGCGCCACCGTCCAGGGCGACGAACGAGTGGTCGCCGCATATCTCGGCGAACCCTTCGAAGACGCACCCGGCCAGGACGAGGTCGCGGAGGTCGAAGCCGCCGAAGCGCAGGCCGACGCCGCGCCCCGCAAGGAGACCGACCGATGACCGCACTGCTCGAAGTCGAGGACCTCCGCGTCGCCTACGGCAAGATCGAAGCCGTCAAGGGCATCTCCTTCACCGTCGACGCCGGCGAGATCGTCACCCTGATCGGCACCAACGGCGCCGGCAAGACCACCACCCTGCGCACCCTCTCCGGGCTCCTCAAACCGGTCGGCGGCCAGATCAGGTTCCAGGGCAAGTCACTCAAGAAGACCCCTGCCCACCAGATCGTCTCCCTCGGGCTCGCGCACTCCCCCGAGGGCCGGCACATCTTCCCCCGCATGACCATCGAGGACAACCTCCGCCTCGGCGCCTTCCTCCGCAACGACAAGGCAGGCATCGAGAAGGACATCCAGCGGGCCTACGACCTCTTCCCGATCCTCGGAGAACGGCGCAAGCAGGCCGCGGGCACCCTCTCCGGCGGCGAACAGCAGATGCTCGCCATGGGCCGCGCCCTCATGTCCCAGCCCAAACTGCTCATGCTCGACGAACCCTCCATGGGCCTCTCGCCGATCATGATGCAGAAGATCATGGCCACCATCGCCGAGCTCAAGTCCCAGGGCACGACGATCCTCCTCGTCGAGCAGAACGCCCAGGCGGCGCTCTCCCTCGCCGACCACGGACACGTCATGGAGGTCGGCTCCGTCGTCCTCACCGGCACCGGCCAGGACCTGCTGCACGACGAATCGGTCCGCAAGGCGTACCTCGGCGAGGACTGAGCCCGTTACCGGGCCCGCTCCCCGCGCGTACGGCCGAGGCCCGCACCCCCAGCAAGGGGGTGCGGGCCTCGGCCGTACGCGAACGCCTGCCGGCACCGCTCGCCGGTCAGCCCTTCGCGGCCTTCTTCTCATCGGCGTCCTGGATGACCGCCTCGGCCACCTGCTGCATCGACATACGGCGGTCCATCGACGTCTTCTGGATCCAGCGGAACGCCGCCGGCTCCGTCAGCCCGTACTCCGTCTGCAGGACCGACTTCGCACGGTCCACGAGCTTCCGCGTCTCCAGTCGCTGGGTGAGATCCTCGATCTCCTTCTCCAGCGCCTTGAGCTCCGTGAACCGTGAGACGGCCATCTCGATCGCCGGCACCACGTCGCTCTTGCTGAACGGCTTCACCAGGTAAGCCATCGCTCCCGCGTCCCTGGCCCGCTCGACAAGGTCACGCTGTGAGAACGCGGTCAGCATCAGCACCGGGGCGATGGACTCCTCCGCGATCTTCTCCGCGGCGGAGATCCCGTCCAGTCTCGGCATCTTCACATCGAGAATGACCAGGTCAGGACGGTGCTGCCGGGCCAGCTCGACGGCTTCCTCGCCGTCGCCGGCCTCGCCCACGACCGAGTACCCCTCTTCCTCCAGCATCTCCTTGAGGTCGAGACGGATCAGCGCCTCGTCCTCGGCGATGACGACACGGGTCGTCAGCGGAGGCACGTGCGACTTGTCGTCGTCGGGCGCGTCGACGGGCTGGGGCGACTCGGGGGCGGTCACGGGGGCTCCTCGTTGCGGGCCGGGCAGTGCTGCTGCTCAAGAGCCTACCCAGCTGCAGCGGGCTTCGGTGACCCGGTATGCTTCCGGGCAGCCACTTGAGCCGGGTTGGTGGAACGGCATACACGGAGGTCTCAAACACCTCTGCCCGTGAGGGCTTGCGGGTTCGAATCCCGCACCCGGCACCTTGTCCCCGCGCGGCGGAGGTCCACGTTCTCGTGAGCCTCCGCTTTTCGCCGTACCAGGTCACGGAGCGTGACAGAGCGCTCGCATGGACCTCGCGGTACTCGCAGTGTGCTCGGCGCGGTCGGCCACGGGGGGACACCCGGGCCGCGGAACGCGCGGCGGGTATCCGGGGGAGACGGTACCCCGGACCACCCTCGCCCGCGGCGGTGCCCCTTCACCGGCTCCGCCGCCCCGCGGAGCGCCGGTCGCGGTCAGGTGCCTATGTGGGCCCCGGGCGCTCAGGCCTGCTTCGGGCTGTCGTCCTCTCCGATGTGGTGGACCCGGACCAGGTTCGTCGAGCCGGAGACTCCGGGCGGGGAGCCCGCCGTGATGACGACGACGTCCCCCTTCCGGCAACGGCCGTACTTCAGGAGCAGCTCGTCGACCTGGTCGACCATCGCGTCCGTGGAGTCGACGTGCGGGCCCAGAAACGTCTCGACGCCCCAGGTCAGGTTCAGCTGGGAGCGGGTGGCCGGATCCGGGGTGAAGGCGAGCAGCGGGATCGGGGAACGGTAGCGCGACACGCGGCGGACCGTGTCGCCGCTCTGGGTGAAGGCGACCAGGAACTTCGCGCCCAGGAAGTCGCCCATGTCGGCGGCGGCACGGGCGACGGCGCCGCCCTGCGTGCGGGGCTTGTTGCGTTCGGTGAGGGCCGGGAGGCCCCTCGCGAGGATGTCCTCCTCGGCCGCTTCGACGATACGGGCCATCGTGCGGACCGTCCCGACGGGGTATTTGCCCACGCTGGTCTCGCCGGAGAGCATCACGGCGTCCGTACCGTCGATGATCGCGTTGGCCACGTCGCTGGCCTCGGCTCTGGTGGGCCGGGAGTTCTCGATCATCGAGTCCAGCATCTGGGTGGCGACGATGACCGGCTTGGCGTTGCGTCTGGCGAGGTTGACGGCGCGCTTCTGGACGATGGGGACCTGTTCGAGGGGCATTTCGACGCCGAGGTCGCCCCGGGCGACCATGATGCCGTCGAAGGCGGCGACGATGTCGTCGATGTTGTCGACGGCCTGGGGCTTCTCCACCTTGGCGATCACGGGAAGGCGACGGCCCTCCTCGTCCATGATGCGGTGGACGTCCTCGATGTCGCGTCCGCTGCGGACGAAGGAGAGAGCGATGACGTCGCAGCCTGCGCGCAGCGCCCAGCGGAGGTCGTTCTCGTCCTTGGCGGAGAGGGCGGGGACGGAGACCGCGACGCCGGGGAGGTTGAGGCCCTTGTGGTCGGAGACCATGCCGCCTTCGATGACGGTGGTGCGGACCCGGGGGCCGTCCACGGAGGTGACCTCGAGGCATACCTTGCCGTCGTCGACGAGGATGCGTTCGCCGGCGGTGACATCGGCCGCGAGACCCGCGTAGGTGGTGCCGCAGGTCTGACGGTCCCCCTCCGCGCCGTCCTCCACCGTGATGGTGAAGGTGTCCCCGCGTTCGAGTAGTACGGGGCCTTCGGTGAAGCGGCCGAGCCGGATCTTCGGACCTTGGAGGTCGGCGAGGATTCCGACGCTGCGGCCGGTCTCGTCGGCGGCCTTCCGCACGCGTCGGCAGCGCTCCTCGTGCTCGGCGTGGCCGCCGTGGCTGAGGTTGAGGCGGGCCACGTCCATTCCGGCGTCGACCAGTGCCTTGATCTGGTCGTACGAGTCGGTGGCGGGGCCCAAGGTGCAGACGATTTTCGCTCGGCGCATGGGGTGAGCCTAGGCCTTACCAGTGGGTAGGGAATTGGTCCTGCATGACAGCTGAACAAGCTTTGCGTGAAGTGCTGTTGACAACTGTTGAACTGTGCGCAGGGGTGCTCCGATGAGCATGCCGGGGAGTCCGGGTGGGTTCGCTAGAGCACCGGTGGCGACATGGTGAAGCGGGCGTTGACCTGTGCGTAGACGTGCTGCCGCTCAGGTTCGAGGTCGAGGGCGGGAGCCTGTTCGGGGGCGGCGGCGTCGAAGGTCATGGTGCGCAGCGAGCGGGAATGGGCTTCCGCGCCGTAGGGCTGGGCGTTCTCGGCTCCGATGTCGGCGAGTTCGACGAGGGCGGCGAGGGTGGTGCCGAGGGCCTCGGCGTATTCGCGGGCTCGCTGGACCGCTTCACGTACCGCTTGCTGCCTGGCCCGGCGGTGGGCGGGCGAGTCGGGGCGCAGGGCCCACCAGGGGCCGTCCACATGGGTGAGGTCGAGGTCGGCGAGGCGGGTGGTGAGTTCACCGAGGGCGGTGAAGTCGGTGAGTTCGGCGGTGATACGGACGCGTCCGTGGTAGGCGCGGACGCGTTCGCCGCGGCCGTGCCTGGCGAGTTCGGGGGTGATGGAGAAGGCCCCGGTCTCCAGATTCTCGACGGCGTCGCCGTAGGTCTTGACGAGGTCGAGGGCGGTGGTGTTGCGGCGGGT
>Ga0247763_1002077_pt1 | contig 10571 bp, 8 predicted proteins | sample UWRJL141409B4_FD_179926 | JGI IMG/M metagenome (GOLD analysis project Ga0247763, IMG submission 179926) | Plant litter microbial communities from Arlington Agricultural Research Station in Wisconsin, United States - UWRJ-L141-409B-4 | ecosystem: Environmental > Terrestrial > Plant litter >...
TGTACACGTGCATTCCATCCCCGGCTTTGTTACGTAGAAGATATGGCCAACCGATTGCTACGCGAACGCGACGCGCCCCCTGTTGGTATACGATGGGCTCACAACTTCGTTAAGCGCCAACCAGAACTTCGGACGCGTTTTACACGTAAATACGACTACCAGAGGGCCAAATGCGAAGATCCAAAGGTTATTCGCGAGTGGTTTGCCCTTGTATATAACGTTAAGGTTAAGTACGGTATCCTCGACGACGATTTATACAACTTTGACGAGACTGGCTTTATGATGGGTATTATTATCGCTACTATGGTAGTTACTACCTCGGATGGCCGCAGCAGTAGGGCTAAACAGGCCCAGCCTGGCAATCGAGAGTGGGCAACAGTTATCCAAGGGGTGAACGCCTTAGGTTGGGCCATCCCACCATTCATCATCTTAGCTGGGCAGTACCATCTCGCCAACTGGTATGAAGAGTGCGACCTCCCGGAGACCTGGCGTATTGTACCAACCGATAATGGCTGGACTACTAATGAGAAAGGTATGGATTGGATTCGGCACTTCGATTTCCACACAGCATTTCGTACAAAGGGTAAATACCGGCTATTAGTTCTTGACGGCTATGATAGCCACCACTCCGAAGAATTCGAGACCTACTGCCAGGAGCATAATATTATTACACTCTGTATGCCTCCCCACTCCTCGTACCTACTTCAGCCATTAGATGTTGGTTGTTTTGCGCCTTTGAAGAAGGCGTATAGCCGCTAAATTGAGCAGTTGATGCGGATGAACATCACATATATTAGCAAGTTGGAATTTCTCTGTGCGTTTAGGGAGGCGTTTTTTGCTTCCATTACAGAAAACAATATCTAAGGGGGGTTTGCCGGAGCCGGCCTTGTACCGCACGACCCAGAGAGGGTGATATCCAAGCTGGATATATATATTTGGACTCCAATACCCCCAACCTCAAGGCCAGGTACAGTACTACCTTGGCTCTCCCAAATACCCCATAACCCTTGAGAAGCTACCTTACAATCAGAGCTTATTAAAACTCGGATATCCAACCACTAAGGTAGCTCTCCAACCTCGATGTTAACTGCTGTGGACCGATTAGCGAAAGGTACGATGGTTGTAATGTACGAGGTGGCTCTTCTACGCGCGGAGGTCTCAGCACTACGTAAGGCCAATGAGGGACTTAGTAAGCGACGGAGAGCTAAAAAAACACGTATACGGCTTGGAGGGTTACTTACTGTACAAGATGCACGGGATCTACTGGATGGTAAGGTTGTGGGTGAGTAGCTGGCTCAGGAAGAACGTCAAAATCGTGGTGGTGCAGGGGGGTCTCGTACGAAGATTCAGTGTTGTGGCGTATGCGGCAAGCCTGGTCATAATGCACGTATATGTAAGGAGGCTGCAGAATCATCTGATTCATCTATTTCCAATTCAGTTATTGCTATTTCCTAGTGTTGTGGTTATATAATTAAGGATAGATGTGATAAAGCAGTGGAAAAGTGCTCACTCGCTTAGAATGCTCACTCGCTTATCATGCACGTTACCGAACGGTTGAATTAGTTAGGTACGTATCAATTTGATGTCCCGCATCAGACCCATCAGTTCAACATTCAAAAATCAGCTTCACAGAACGACATTGCCTTGGTCTGGTTTTAGTTCGAGATGAGCCGAATCGAACGGCATCTTTGCATAAAACTGGTATGGTATGGTATGGTATGGTAATCAATTTGATTTGTGTTTGTGTCTGTGTCTGGACTGGATGGACGGGATACATTGTAACATGACATTCCCGCATCCGTTGTATCAATCAGCTGGCTCAGCTGAGCTCAGCCACCGAACCCGGATAACCGTACAAGGTAGCATGATGAACCAGCAGTTGCAATGCAAGCTGAAGATGAGGTGTGTTGAATCATGGATCCAAACTGTCAGAGGCATAAGCGGGACAACTCTTTCAAGCTGGCACATGTGAGCGGCGTAAGCACCCAACATTGAGGTGAACAGACATAGTGAATGAACTTATACCCTAGCAGCCCAACTTGACACCATTTGAATCTATGCAGCAAGGTACATACACCATCTAGTTAATCACCATATACCGCCAATGTGAAAGACCTACTTGACGTCAATTATCAACTACAACCTGTCTTCATGTCACTTCCTCTCCACCCGGCATTCATTGAAATTTCTGAACATGGAGTCTCCTACATGTATGTAGCTTGAGATGCCTACCTAGGTACCTTACTTAGATAATCAACCGCCAAAGGTTTCGCTCTATTTGAATCATGTGCAACCATCCATAACATTGAAATAAGATCACCGAAACCCGACTTTGATCCTTTCCACCAAGATTATAAAAAAGACAATTGATGAGGGAGCAAAACAGCTATATCAACTGAGCCCGAACTACATATCGCGGTACCTGTACCTACCTGCATTGCTAGACTAAAGATCACATCACATGCAAGTAGAGTCAATAAGATCGAAAGCTGCATGTCCACCTGTGCTCGTCATATGTGTGTAATGTCAAGCAAGTCAATCGGGTACTAAACTAATTCTTGAAAATTATTGTTCTCCTACACATTTTTACACACCAAGACGGGCGTCGTAGACATTGTCCGGGATTTAGCAGCCAACATACCCGATGCACGGTTTACATTTACGACGATTGTGGGAACTCCCTCCCATCTCGGGGTAGATCCGAGTATCAATTGCAGTGACCCGGCGGATCTCCCAATCATGCTCAGAATTGGTACCTTGAGTGACGGGTCTATCTGCGCTTGATAATTTCGGGAGGCAGTGAATTTTTTTGGGATTTTTAATAAAAAATAAAGTGTACATTCGAGAGGGGTGCCGCCGACCTTTGCTATTTCGTATCTGCCCCTTCACAAGTGGCCTCAGAGACAAGAGGCCAGTTGTAAGCTGGGCTTTGGTTCCTCTCCTAGCTTCATTATTAGTGCAGATGTAGCTCATCGATCAATTGATCAAATTGGAAATTGGCTGTGAGGTTGAGAGTGACCAGTTGAACGTAAGCGTCCTTGCAAGGATCATATTATTTGCAGCAGGTTGCGCCTTACTCGCAACCATGTGTCTTTTCTTCAGTCAAGCAAACAGGAACCATAGGGGATACATGCAACAGGACCGCCGATCCCGAACCCAAATCACAGAACGCCGTCCATCTGGCTAGTGCCTGAGACATTGCTAATACAATGGACCAGACTGGTCTCAAGTGACCGGGGAATCGTGCTTTTCTTTGCTTAGCTGATAAAAAAGTGTTCTTTTTTCCCATTCGCCTTTTCCCCAACCCGGCCACCCCCCTGAGAGCCACCAATACCCGCCTGTCCGACTCGCCAACGCAAGCCCACCCTTCTGTTCTTCAATGCTGAAGCCAGGTCATGGAAGTCAAGAGGAAACTATAACACATCCCAATTGGTTTCGGTACGCCGTGACTGGAAAAAAAGAAAAATCGTACACAGATGAATGAGGAGAGAAAAAGACGGGGCGATAATGCCTGTGTCCATTAGTTCCCCACCACGAATCTCTGCATCGTAGGGGTCTGGACCAAACCCATCCTTTCGTCGTCAATGCCCAACCACACTAGTAATCTAGGGTGACGAAAGGCCATCCTCCTTTTAATGGTAGTTGGTTCCCCAGCCGCGAGGGGGATTTCCGTAATAGTTGCCGCCAAAGCCCTGGTTCCCATAACCGTAGCTGTTCTGGTGGGCCTGACCACCGCTGGCGCTCATGCCATAGCCACCAACGCCCGACTGATTGCCATGAAGGCCATGACCCTGGAGATGACCGGGGTAGCCGTAGTTACCCAGTGCGCCTTGCTGAGACGACTGGGGGGGTGGAAGGCCCGTCTGTGAGGGCGCGCTGTTTGCTGCCGAACCTGGGCGGGCAGCCGCACCCAGCGAGGGACTGGGACCGCTCGTAGCTTTTGCCTCACCAAATGGCTTTAGATCATCGGAAGTCGAGGGCCCGGCACCAGGCTGTGGGCCGGGGGCGTTGAATGACTGCCCGGCTTGTGACTGGTAAGCGGAGGCATTGCGAGAGAAGGCGTCGTGCATGCCGCCAAAGCCGCTGCTAGCCAAACCTTGCTGTTGGCCGGATTGGCCCGAGGCAGCTCGAGTGTAATCGCTTAGACCAGCACCAACTCCGCTCTCACGGTGCAGACCACTCGACTGACCGAACCCGCCCGCCGGCGTCGAGCCGTAGCCGTGAGGTCCCTGGGGTGACATTCCGTACTGGCTGGGTTGGTAGCCAAGCCCACCCTTGCCATAAGGGCCTCCGTAGGCACCTTGCGAGTATCCGCCTTGGTAACCCATGTAGTTCGAGTAGTAAGGGTTATACGAATAAGGGTGGTTTCCGTAAAAATCCTGCTGCGGCTGGTGGCCGTGCGACTGGTTCTGGGCCGACTGACTGGTCTGGCCCTGCGTGCCCGTCTGATTTGGGCTGGGGTTGGTACCGGCTTGTGCGTCTGCAGCAGTGGCAGTGGCACCGAACCGGCCCTGAGCACCGCTCTGGGGGTACTGGCTCAGGTTGTCGTTTTGAGGAGCATTGTAGTTATTGAAAGATCGCTGAGCCTGTGATGACAGGCCTTCCTGTTGGCTCTGAGCACCTTGCTGTTGTCCAAAGCCTTGGTTGTAGTAGTTGTAGTTCCTGCTCTGGGGATCGGCTGTGTAATAAGAAGAGAATTCGCTCGGAGCGGAGCTGAAAGCACCACCGGGCTGCTGAGTCTGGCCTTGCGCGGCCTGCGCCTGGCTCGGGAATCCGCCTTCGAACTGGTTCTGTGCAGCAGTAGCCGATTGCTGCTGAGGGAAAGAATCGAAAGGCTTCGATGTCTGGAAAGACGCGGGCTCCTGAGGGACCGGCTGGCCGAATCGGCCGTACTGTTGAGCGCTCGGGGCGGTCGGTGGTTGCACAGCTATTTGGGGGTATGGCATTAGTCGGACTTCTATGGTGAAGTGGGGGTGGGGGGGGGACGCACCCTGCGAGGGAGCAACGGGAGCAGCCTGAGGAGCAGTGGGAACGGATGCTGTTGTGGTGTTAGTTGTTGGGAACCAATGCATGATGTCATGTGGGTGATCTGTACCAGCAGCAGGGCCAGTGGGGAGAGTAGATACTGGCTTCTGCGCGGGGAACGCCTCGGGGACGGGGGCAGGCTGCACCGGGGGCAGCGAAGTGCGGGGGTGGGCAACGGGCGAATCCTCGGGAGGTTGAGGACGGGTCTCGGGCTCCTCGCGGTCGCCGTCGATATCGTCATCGCCAGTGAGGCTGAATGCACCGAACTGAACGGCGGCGCGGTCAACCTGGTCTCTGTTGCCGGGCATGCGAACGGCCTCGCGCTGTTCGAGAATCCGGCGGCTGTGGCTCGGCGTACGGGTTGCGGAGCGCTCGGTAGCCTTGGTAGCTGTCGCGACGAAACCGCTGGTCGGGGCACGAGTCTGGTGTTGCTGTTGTGACGCCGACAACGGAGTCGCCGTGGCACTGGGGGCCTGGGCACGAGGGTCCCAAGAGTCAGTGGCTTCGCTGCGGGCTGTGCCGGTTGGGGCAGGGTGCGATTCATCGGCGATTTGCTCGAGGTTAGTTTCTGTGAGCTGATCTTTTGAAGGAAGAAGTGCGATCTCAGGAACCACAACCTTAGCCGGCTCAGGCGCGACTGGGGGCTCTTCGGGTTCGGGTGTGGGCTCTCGCTCGGGGGTGGGAGCTTCTGGTTCAGTGGTAGGGGCATCGGCAGGGGGAAGAGGCTCAATGATTGGCTCGACGGTCTTCGGGGCAGGCGCCTCCTTGGGCTTGGACGTGGGCTTAGGAGCGGTCGACTCTCTGAGCATGCTGGCCCAGGTCTTGGGAGCGTTCTCGGAGCTTGCCAATTTGGAGACGGCAACAGGAGCCGCAGTGGTCGCGGGAGCAGTTTCGGCGGCAGTTTCAGGGGCAGCAACAGAGCTCTCATCGGCGGACTTCCATTCGTAAGCTTCTTCGGTAGGGACTGAGAGCTGAGCCGAGTCCTTGGTCCGGGTGCCGTTGGTTGTCGCAGGAGTCGATTTGCCACGGGCACCGCCCCGGCCGCCACGATCTGTGGTTCTGCCACGACTGCCACGTCCGCTCTCTGTTCCGCGACCGCCCCGGGCAGGCCGCGCTCCTCCAGCGGGAGCCGAGTCAGCCGTGGTCGTAGTGAAGGTGTCATTCTTCGCCTTAGGCCGAGTGCGCTCCTTCTTGTTGCTTTGCTCCCATTTCTGAATGAGACCTGAAAAGCAAGCGGCAGGGTTAGCTCAATCATAAAACAGTTAACCTTTGATGGTGGTGGTCCGCGGCTGTGCGGGCAGATAGGGGAGTGGAATCGCATGCAAAGGGGACGCGGCTGAAAGTAAGCTTACCTGCTAGAATGCGATCGATAGCGACGTTCTCATCGCCGTTGGTCTCGTCCAAAGCGTAGGCGGCGTCAGCCTCAGACCAACCTGGGCAGACCTCTCTGATTATGGTAATCTTGCTGCCGTACTTCTTCTTGATCTCACCGAGTTCAGCATCGTCATCGAACGAAGGCGGAGCTGAATCTGTTGGGTGCTTAGCGTCGCCATTGGGAGCTGCGGTCCGGCTCGCGACGCGGCTGCCGCCTCGAGTCGAATGGCCACCGCCGCGACCACCGCGACCGGAACCTCTGCCGCGCGAGGCAACAGGTCTGGACTGTACCTCAGACATTGCTGAGGACTCTGGGTGTGTGAATCGAAAGACTTTGGTGAAGTCGCGTCTCGGCAACAACCAGCACGAGCGATGCAGGAACGCAGCCGACAAAAAGAAGAAAATAAGTAGACGGGGTAGTAGGAGAGGCTTATTCCGCACTGGGCGAAGCGTGTGCGATCCTGGTGATGGATCGATCCAGCTGAGTTTGGTGGTTTGGGAAGAACGGCATGCGGGAGTGTGAAAGGGAGTGGGCCACGGAAGAACGAGGTTCAGTTTTTGACGATTCAAGAATTGGTCCGCCCAGAAAAGGAACGCAGAGGCCACCCTGCAACAGCACCCGCACCCACAGCGGCACCACGCTGCAAGGCCAGGTCCAGCAAACCACGTCGTGCACAGCAAACGCTGGTGATTTGACAATCAGAACGCAAGAGGCTGTGCCTGAGAATTTCCAGATTCTTTTTTGGCTTGACTTGGGTTTTTCCTCTCACACATTTTTGTGAAGCACCTGCCTAGGTACCTAGGTAGGAAGCTTACTCACTCTCCACACAACTGACTTCCTAAGGTGACTACTGTGCACATGGCGCCCGCTGGGGTTTGTGCCCTTGCCGATGGGCGGTGGGAAGCCGCATCGATGCAGGGCGTACCAACGAGGGACGCAACTCTGCCCGAGCTTGTCGACGGAGGCGGAAGTGGACGGCTGCATTTGGTGATGGGCAACAAAGGCGAGGCCCCTTCTGGGGCGTCTTCACTTTTCCAATTGACCGACAGATTGAATCAGGACCAAGACAAAAGTCGCCCCCGCGAGGCACCTGATCAGGAGACGCAGGAGCGAATGGGCGGCATCCCTGATGCGACAAAGGAGGCGAAGTTAGCTGCTTCGCGTCCAGCTCGCCCCTCTCACTCCGCAAGCAGCTGCCTGGGAGCCTTGTGGGCTGGGCGTCTTCCTTGCAGCGGCAGCCCAGCATTGGCTTTTTTGAGCTGGGGCGTGTCCCAACTCAAAAGTGCATCAGGCGCTTCTCCGTTGACCCACAGGAGTCCAGTTGATTTTTTTTCCCCCTTCCAGGGAAGACTCCCAGCACGGCACAAACTGGTCTAGTCTCTAGTGCGGGCGGGAGATGGACTGCTGATAACATCACATGACCGGATCCCATTCGCGATGGAAGCGAAGATATCAAGACGGTGGCTGATTCAAACAGCGACAGTTGAGACTGTCCACGTTCTCGTTGCTGTGTCTCAGTCTCTCTGTCTGCATGCAGCCGATCACAGCTTACGGCCAGTCCGGTGAACAAGCAAGACACAATTGGAAGCAAACAGCGGAGAAATCAGGGAAGTGAGCGAGACATGCAAGCGCAAGTTTGGGTCAGATGAGCAAGCGCAAGCCGCCCCCAAGTTGTATTAGTTCATGTGTGCGGCATTCTCAACAGAGTGCAGGACAATGGTGAATACGCTGTAGATAATGCCCGTTGTAAAACAAATCCGGCCGTTTGTGACGGGACTTGGTGAAAAATGACGGAGACTTGAACCGGTGCACTGGGCCTGCGTTACGAAGTACCTCCGTACCAAGTGGTGAGCTGGTGCTGCTCGTTAGGCCGATAAGATAAGGGGAGAGTTGGGGTGGGGAGAGTGGATCCTGGCCTGACTGGTCGCTATCATCATCCGGAGCAGAATCGACCGCAGCTGTCAACCATCGCCGACCAGCCACCACGGGTGTGAGCCTCACAGACTGGCCGCAGGGATGCGGAGTCAATTGAATTGAATCACAACGCCTTGAAAAGCATGTACAAGACGCGGACACTGAGCTCGATCAAGAGCATTTTCCCGCCAATCCACCAACCTTTGCCCCTCAGCAAGCCCGACTCCCAGAAGCTTCTGAAAGCCATAACCTCCTCCTTCCGCGCCCACCTCGACAAAGAACACGGCCCTCCGGCTGGGCTTCCACCGTCCCCTCTCAGCTACCTCGCCGAGACTCCCAGCCGACCGACGGACCGACATCTGGGCGCTGTCCTCAACAACCCCCTCTTTCGAGACGACAGGAATGTGCCCGAATCTCCGACCGGGACGGGCCTAGAGCCCGAGGAAGTCTTTGAGCGGGCTGTAGCCAAGGGGTTGATGACAGTTCCCCGCGCCCATGGCTTCCTTCTTCGCGTTAAGCACAAGTTGGCTGCCCCCTCGGTCGGCGAGGAAATGGCAAAGCCTGGCCCCGGCCTTATGGTTGTGCAATGGCTTCGAGCATCTGGGATCGAGCGCAGTTATTCGTTTCTGGAGAATTGGCGATTCACTAACATTCTCGTTAAGTTCATGGCCGCCGAGGGCCTTGACGAGCTCGCCTGGAGCTGGCTCCAGACGCTACTTGACAAGCGGCCTGTGCCGCCAGGGGCGACGTCAACAGCATCCTGGCTGAAGTTGTCTAAGACGCTCCTCCACTCTTTGGTGATGGCCAAGACAAGCGCAGTGGAGCTTGATGGAGCATACTCGGCTGTTGTCCGAGGCGATGCTCTGTTCCAGAAGCACATGCCATCATCGGATTTGGCATGGACAGCTTGGATGCTTGTAGCGCACTGGACAACGAACGGTTCATCACTACACACAGTGCCTAGTGTCAAGCTTTTTGACTCGTTCCTCGCTGTCGGGGAGCATCTGCCGAGCCACGAGCTGGAGAGCGCCCATCTCGACCTCTACCACCCAACCAACCCGTCTCCTACACGTGCAGTAAATTATATCTTGGACGAAAAGCATTGGGGGCCAAAACTGCCGCAGAATTTCGATAGCCCGGATTCCCAGAAGGCACGGGAATTCACGAGGTTTTCCAGCCTGCTCAATGACCTCGGCCTTGACACGGCTTTGCATTTGATCAAAGCGGGCGAGCTTGAGTTAGCACGTACGGTGCTCGGTCGGATCAACACGATACTGCCGCTTTTCAAAAATGGGGGTGGACCGAATACGCAATGGACCTAGTGCCTGCCATAATAGAGCCTTTTCAGGTTTCTATTTGGTTGACTACAGGGTCTTCTCTCGATGCATTTGTATACAGAAACAAATATCGGAGCTCGGGCTTTGTGCTTGGACGGACGAGGTAACGAATAAATATACCTACTCGATGCCACTGTACATTATAACAGCGTCCGTTTTGCTGCTTTCACTACGTCCTTGTTAGTCAATGGCAGATCTATGCTTCCGTCTCTCTCTCTCTCTGGCATGAAGGCTGGATAAAGATATGAGCGATTGACTGATAAACAGGTTACAAGCCCAGAGTTGACTAAGGTACCTACCTAGGTACTATTCCATTTCTTCCGTATTGTATCAGTCTACATCGTTTCTAACATGACGAAACAAACTGCTGCCACAAAGGGTCGTCAATGCCATACAAAGTTCCGTGCCACGATTTTCATTACATGCTTGTTTGCTACTTACTTTCGTATCATACAAGCGAAGGGACAAGACAAAAACGCGAACGTCAACAACGACAGGGTATCCAAATCCATCCATTCCAAACATTCGACCCCTTCCTTCCTTATGTTCATTGCTGTACTCATCGTGCCCTTTGTACATGCTATCAGTTTTCGTTTGTCATGAAACCCCCCCCTCCCCCCCAAAAAAGAAGTATTAATGGGGGAAAGAAAAAAAAAAGGTAGGTATTCAACTCTCCCTCTCCAACTCCTCCTCCAACCCATTAACCACCCGTAACGCCCTCCTCGGTCTCATAACCACACTAAAGAAGCTCGGCTCCTGTCCCTGCAACAGCCTCTCTGCTGAGGAGTTACTCTCGTCGCTGTCGCTGCGTCTTGGCTGTCCCATCGTCGCTACTGCAGCGGCCGTAGTAGTTTCTGGTGGTGTGATCTTGTTCCCGCTAACGGGGGTAACGCCGCTACCAGACATTGACATACCCATCC
>Ga0247763_1002079_pt1 | contig 10568 bp, 5 predicted proteins | sample UWRJL141409B4_FD_179926 | JGI IMG/M metagenome (GOLD analysis project Ga0247763, IMG submission 179926) | Plant litter microbial communities from Arlington Agricultural Research Station in Wisconsin, United States - UWRJ-L141-409B-4 | ecosystem: Environmental > Terrestrial > Plant litter >...
GGAACTTTGGGGTGTTGGGTTGAAGTCAAGACTCTCCTCTCCGAAGACGACGACGATAACGATAATGACGACAACTCCGAGCATGGAAATTACAAGTATAAGTGGACGAAATATGCTCTGACCAGCTATAGCGTCATACGAGCATGCTTGAACGGTTTTCAACTGGGCAAAGACGCGCAGGGAAATGCAGTTCCCCTCAGTCCCAGTGAGGGTTCGGAACTCTGGAAGGCGGATATAAACGGAATATTCCCTGATTCCCCAGCCGCTGCTGAAGTTGTCCCCCTGGAATCGCCCACGCGTCGGACCCATTCCTGGGCTATATATTCGCTTGAGACGGAACTACGACAAGTCGAATCATACATGTACCAGGGCTATGAGAACATGAAAGCGGAGATACAGTGTGAGCTTAAGAATAAACGCGCCTTCTTTGACGACAACAGCCAAAAGAATATCTTTGGTACAGTGTACTGTGCCTCAGGATATACCCGCAGAACAAAACAAGGTGGCCGTCTAGACTGGGCGCTTATCAAACCTGCAGATACAAACGAGGAAACCCGGATCGGAGAGAATGAGCTTAAAACCAGGGAGGAATGGATCGCCGCGTCCTATAGCGTCGATATACAGCCTAACTCTCCTGCAAAAAGCCCGTTGGCGGATGGATCCCGTGCCCTTCTTTCAAGTTCCATGCACAGCAAGCCGGAAAGAAAGAGGATTGACGCGATCAAGAACGGAGATGTGGTCTACAATATTGGCAGCAGTACGGGTCCGACGGGTGGTCGATTTCAACAGTTTGCCAAGGTGCTTGTTTCAGTGGCAGAGGACCGCCATGTCCAAGAATACATTACCGTGACCAACGCCAACGCCGAGACCAAAACGGAAGGATCAGAGCGATCATACTTATCCACCGAATATATTTTCTACGGCATGGGTATGGGAAGAGAAGGTTCCCGAGTCGCCAGGCCGGGAGATTCTGGCTCCGTAGCATTTGATGCAGACGGAAATGCTCTTGGCCTGGTATTCGGAGCAGGCCAGGCCAATTTTGCAACAAACGGCGGTCATGCGTTTATCACGCCCATTGAAGACGTGTTTGAAGATATCAAGGCGTACTCGAATCACAAGATTGTTGATATTCGTATCGTAAAAGGATAATCTAGCCCCTGAAAGATTGTTAGCTAGGACCTAGCGAGTATCCAGTAGAGGTGTGTGCAATATAAAAACAGCTGAGAAGCTATTTCACAAGGTGTCAAGAGAGAATATTTACGCCTTAATTCTCACATTCAAGGCCTTGATCCCCCCGTATTCACGCCTCAACTTTCTCTCATCAAGCCCCCAAAAACAAAAACGAATGCCGGGAGTAGGTGAGGTTGGCCCAGAAGCTGCAGCCAAGCCAAGCTGTAAAGTACCACGCGCGAACATCTTTCAGGAGTTGGGGGCAGACCCACAGACCTAAATGCCTCAAAGACTGGGATTCCGGGACTGATGTGAGGGGTGGGTGGGATTATTGATGGGTGATAGAAGAGTAGAATAGATGGATAGATTGCCCATTTTGATGTTGCACAAGTGGTGGCTCCTTATCATTCCTGACTCCTAACGGGGAAATGGGAGGCAGCCAATGCCTCCCACCTGCATGACAACCCCTCTTTTTGAACAACCAACATCACATCCACGCCTCCAACCCTCAACGTCATCCCCTCTATCAACCATCACACCTCGCAAAAATGAAGCTCACCAACCTCCCTGCCGAACTCATCGGCGAAATCGCAGACCTTCTCAACAAACACGACAAACGCGACCTCTTCGCCTTTCGTTCCGTGTGTCAGCAACTCCGGGACCAATCCGCCTTCGTCTTTGGACCCTATTTTTCCTCTGTCAAAGTCGAGCTATGCATGTGCAAACCCTCTCTCCGACGCCTGCAGCATCTCTCCCAGGAAGATACAATCCGCCATTATATCCGGCAGCTGGTCTTCTACCAACCTCCCCTAACCCACTATTATCCCGACAAGATACCACCACCCCAAACCAACTCGGCATTCCCCTATGATGATGATGATGCCGCGACCGTCGTCCTACATGATTTGGCCGCCATCTTCTCCCAACTCTCCAACCTTTCGCGACTCATCATTCGCGACGATGGCTTTCCTTGCCCGTTTAGCCCCGGAACCCCCCACTCCCAAGCAGACTACATGTTGTTGTCCTCGCACCGCCGCCGCCTCTGTCTCGACGTGACTTCCACCCTCCCTTACTTTATTCTCTCTGTTCTCACCCAAAGCAATACTCACCTTCCGTCTTTCCACATGTATTCCCGTCGGAACATTGAACTTAACGTCAACGTCAACCCCACTCTGCCCTTTGACGGAAATCCCTTTCCCAACATGCACCTCCTCCCCCGGAATTGGGCCACCCACCTTATTGATCTCAGTCTGGACTGGAACCCGCAGCAATACTCCTCCATCACCCCGTTCGCCGAGCTCATCGCCCATCATTCCCCTGCGCTGCTCAGCCTTCGGTTATCGCGATTTCCCACCGAATTTTTTCGCGCTGTGCTGCAGCAGCAGCAGCAGCAGCAGCAGTCCAAGTCTGGGCGCCGGCCGCCAAACCGCCTGCCGAAACTCCAGCGTCTAGAGCTGGTGTATTGTGTGTTGGGCTCATCTCTGCGCGAGCAGCGGAATCTGAACCGGGAGGATTTGACGGGGTTTGTTGCGCAATTCTACGAGACGCTGCAGCATTTCCACATTAGTGGGCTTCGGCTTGCCGCATCAGCAGCAGCAACAGCAGCGGAAGATGGACCACGGTATTACCAACAAGGCTATCTGGACGGCCCGGCGACTGCGTGGCGGGACATTCTCGCCCAGTGGGCCGCGGGCATGACGAGGCTGAACTCGCTCGGTTTGACGTGGTTGCTGCGCCAGGTGGGGAAGGGGGGATGTAGTCTGTCTAGAGTGGTCGTGTTTCACAATTTGTTTTCCTCCTGGAAGGAAGGTGTCCCGACTGGCGTGCTGGGGGTGAACATCGCAACTGACAGGCCCACGTATGGAGTGCGGTACTACGGGGAGGGGGAGGACGAACATGGGAACGGGGCGAGGGCGATTTTAACGCGCATGGCCGAGCATGCGAGGGATTGCGAGGTGACAGCGACCATGAACCCCGACAAGATTTCTCACTTCTTGGGCCCGAACCTTCCCGTTGATGGAAATCTGGTGGCGGGCAGGTTGAGGATCAAAGCAGAGACGGCTGATCACGTGCATTGTCCTGATATTCTGGGGGAGAAGCAGCCAGAGGTGCCATATGCTTGGTTAAGGGCGTCGGCAACAGATGAGACTGAGCGTCGAAAAAGGATGAGGAGGGTGAGAGGGGACAGGGAGATATGACTTGACAAAACTATGCCGGGGACAAGACATTTAGGTCATTCCAGAACATTAGCAATGCAATTTCCATTATCGTCAAAATCTAGGAAATTAGTGAACTGGAAGTTCATCGCTCTGAGTCTTTTTGTTCGGGGCGAACTCGAGTCGTGTTGTGGTGTCGGTTCCTGGTGTACGTTTTTCTTGGAAATAATGCAGGCGATTGGGCGTGATTGTGACCCTCGGTTTGGGTTCGGCATTTTCCGGGCCACACTGAACATCAACACAGCCCCAGAGCCTTGTGATGACATTGTCGGGCGCCCTCTGGAAATTTGCGCTTCTGACCGACTTTTTGCATGTCCTTTTTATCACGCATATTGCCGCTGACAGATGTTTTTCGCTTGTCCCATGCTTTATCGCCGTTGTATGGTGTTGATCTGAATAGTGCGAACCTGCTGTCATGACATCCCTCTCGATATCCCCCCGCGTTCTGCTCCTCCCCGTCTTCTTCCTCCTCCCCCATCCCATCCGAGCATACACCAGCTTCCAGCCGACCTGCTCCGTGCCGAATGAAACTGTTCACTTTGTGGCCTCGGCCGGTGTGCGGGGGACATTCGACATTCTCTGGAGCTGTCTCTTCACCATTCTGGCTTGCACCTGGTCAATCCAGCATCTCAATATTCCCGAGCAGCGTGACCGACGCAAGGAGACGAGCAAAAGATGGGGCGCCACGACCTGGTACGATACCGTGTGGGCGATGAAGCGATTTTGGACCAACTTTAAGTGGATGGTTGTTACCATCCTCGCGCCGGAGATGATCCTGGGGAAAGCCATCGGGGACTTGATGACAGCGGGGAAACTCACCCGCAAGTTGAGAAAGCGTGCTGAGGACGAGGGTGTTGAGTGGAGCGTGACACACTCGTTCTTTCTGTTGATGGGAGGGTTCCGGTTCGAGAAAACAACCAAAGGATCTGAGACTGAGCCTAGAATTGACGTCGACAAATCACCATCCGAAATCGTGGTCTTGACTCCGGGAAGATTAAAGTACATTGTCGCCAAATACGAAAATTGGATCTCCCTGGGACCCCGCGTTTTGCCTCGGCTTCACAAAATATCGGGAGAAGAGATTAAAGATAAAAGCAAAAGCAACTTGTTCGTTAAAATTGTTGCCGTGATCCAGGTCGTCTGGGTTACCGTGCAGGTCATCGTGCGGACATCTCGTGGCCTTCCTGTATCGCAGCTCGAACTAGTTGTCACAGCATTTTCCGCCTGTGCTGTGCTGACATATATCGTTTTGATCCCCAAGCCGCAAGGCGTCGAAGTTCCTGCCCCCTCAATACCCGTCTTTGAGTCGCAGTGGCATACTGTTCAAGGCCAGTGGAATTCTGGCACTATTCACCTCCGAAGCTTTTTCATTCCTGGCCTGGACGAGTCTGAAGACAGGGAATATACAGGAGCGGTAGCCAATGACGCCATCTGTATAGATGAATACCGAGACGCCTCGTGGCATGCTTTCGGCATCTCAGCGAGTGGCATTCTTTTTGGTGTCATTCACATTGCGGGCTGGAATTTCGACTTCCCCTCTCACACAGACCGCATGATATGGCGTGTCTCGAGTGTTCTTATCGTTGCGCTCCTCCCTCCGAGCCTGCTTCCCTTTTTCTGGAACTGTTACTCTCAAACATTCAATCTTTACCGCATTTCTTTGCGCAGAGAGCGATTTGCTCAGATGTTCGCTCTTATCTGTGGATTCATATACACCCTGGCACGTCTAGCCCTCCTGGCTGAGACATTTCGTTCGCTGGCATATATGCCTCCGCCGGCGTATATCTCGACGTGGACAGAGAATGTGCCACATTTTGGTTGACATGGGGGTTCGCTCTGGATACCCTCGATAACTCTCCCGCGACCCCCCTTCCCCACAGAAAACTCACACCTGCCAGCTGCATTGAAAAGTCTGAAATTCCCATACAAAATCTTGATGCGCAGGTCAGGCTGTTTTGTGCGACGAATCTGGAGACACAAAATTTCCTTTTTCGTCCTTCGCCTACGTGACGTAGCTCAGGCCGGCTCAGGATTAGCTCAGGTTTTGCTCAGGCTTGCTCACCCCATGAGCCATTTCCTAAAGGCTGCGCCACAGCATGAACAACTACTTCAAGTCTAACCGAGCAAGCCCAGAATTGGTCCCATACATCAAAATGGCCAAACTAGTCCCCCTCTTTCGAAAGCGAATGGTTCTCGCCTTCATCTAGCTTTTGCCTCGACATCTCGCACCAAAACTAACTGCACACATTCTTCTATCTTTTAATACCTTGAACTCATCACTACCCTTGACAAAACGCAAAGATATAAAGCTCGAAACATCCTTCAAGTCAGCCGATACTGTTGTTGAGCTGGCGGTAAAGAGAGGTCTCACAGAAGACCGCTCTAAGATCGACTCTTACGCGGTTCGTAAGAATCTGAGACCTAAAAGCAAAAACCGCTATTCACGTGCACTTGCGGTGTGGCATTCGTAAGTGACCATTGCGTACATAGATTACACCGAGATCTAACATACTTTAGATATGAAAAAAAAAAATACGGGCCTTCAGATCCTCGAGATATGCAGGTTATGAAGCATTTTGCTGAAACTGTAGCTCTCGGGACGAAAGTGTCACGACCCCGCGGTCGCTCTATAGGTCGGCACGGCCCGAAGGTTAACCCGCAGGAAGCACGGTGCGGGGTGTGCACCGTACGGTCGTTCGCACGGAGTGCTCAACCTGATCAATGCCAAGAGTAGTGAGCACGTTAATCACGGGTGAAAGCTGCTCAAGGTGCTCAACCGCCAAACCGTTGAGCACATTGAGCAAGGCACGAAAGGTACGGAGGTACCTGGTAGACACAAGTAGTATAGATACCATCATCGTGCCCACGATAGAGTGAGGGACCTCTTGGTTCCTCACGCTAGCAATACACTGTTCGAGTCAACAACATTGTTCACTTAGGATCTATTCGTCTAGGACCTCTAGATCCACGACCTGTTTGACAGTATACTGTATTAAGAGTTGTGCTAGCCTTTATTCAGTTATCTTACTCCCCCTTCCACCTTATAGCAACTAGACTCCGTATCCGCTACTACGATCTGTCTTTACCCAGCCCACCTTGTGGTGTTGGGAGCAGGCCGTAACACCAGGACGCATGTACGTCGTGATTGGAATTGTTGCTTAGGAGCTATCCCTACAGATTACGCATCATCTGCTTTCCATCGATAGGGAAAGTTTAGCCGGGGGGACTGAAAAGGGGCCTCTGAGGCTGTGCGACGGTGGTGTATGGGATCACCCCAGCTCAGGGAAGAATCAGGGAGAGCTCAGGACAAATCAGCCACAGCTCACCCCAGCTCACCCCAGCTCAGGATTACGAACGAAAAAGGAAATTTCGTGTGCCCAGATTCGCCGCAGGAAACCAGGCTGTATCGCACCAACGGCACCAACGCCCAGCACACAACACATAGCACACAGCACTATGAACAGCGTGTAATTCCATCGGTGCAGTTCGATCAATTGCGCAATCGGATTGATCGCGTAGTTGGATTGATCCAGTCGCGCAGTCAGTCGCGCTGGACTGTACAACCTCCAGTCAGCAGCTGCGCAGCTGGCTGACACGGTGACACCGAAATTCGAACTCTTCCAGTACAGAACCTGGGCTTTCAAATGCCCAGGTGTCTGGCACTGGCACAGGTGGAGATGGGGGGTCGCGGGAGATTTATGGGAGGTATCCAGAGCGAACCCCTTTTTTAATGAGCAGTCACAAATGGATGATACCTGGGCAGGGATAACAGTAATAATTGATTTCCAATCTCGTCTTTCCAAACGCCATGATGTGGCCTTGTAGCCGCAGTGGGTACTTGGTATCGTCCTGCTCCCTTCCTTCAATGACAAAGCCGACCGTGATGACAACTTGAGACACCCATCCCAACCGCTTGACCGCCGAAGCCAGCCGAATCGTCAAGTACGCTTCGACATCTTCACTTCCAACCCCTCCTGTCGCGGGAACCAACTATTGATGATCTTCCAATCCTTGTCTGGATGGGCCAGTTCAACATCGTACAATACTGCTAGAGTGGAGACAACTTTGAAAGTTTCCATCAGACCCAAATGCTTGCCGATGCAAATGCGGCTGCCACCACCGAAACTGAGATCGGCATTGTTCATGACCTGCAGGCGTTCCTCGAATTGCTCCTTGGTTTCGTCTTCAGTCTGCAACCAGCGCTCGGGGTTGAACAAGTGAGCGTCAGCACCGAATGCGTTCTTGTCGCGACAGATAATCCAAGGGTTGAAGGCGAGGATGGTATTCTCGGGCACAACACTACCGTCTGGAAGGCTCTGGCCGCCACTAGGTACGTAGCGCTCAAGACCTAACGAGACACCGGGCAGATAGCGGAGGGCCTCGCGAACCACGGCTCCAAGATAGGGTAGGTTGCGTGTGACTTTGTGCGAGAGGGGGCACTGTTCCTTGGTGAGACCAGCGGCGGCAAGTTCACTACGTAACCGAGCCCAGACACCGGGTGTCTTGAGGCTGTAGTAGATTGCAGAGCGAATGGTGACAGCCGTGGTGTCGGCGCCGGCGATCATGTTGATCATCAGCCAAGACACAATTTGATTGTCGTTGACAGTGTCCGGACTGGCATTTTTGGCCTCAATGAACTTGTCCAGGAAATCTGGAACAGCAGGGTCATGATAGTCCGAGTCGCTACCCTGATACCTGTCAATCAAGTGCTTGATGCTGATGCCTGTGATGTTTCCGAAACCAGGTGGGCCGATGCGATAGATGGGGTTCTTGTCAAACCAGTGGTCAAGGGAAGGAATGCAGCCAACCCAAGAGAAGTAGTCCATGGCCTTCTCAGCGTTGCCTAGAGTGCCGTCAAAGTCACGCCCGTTTGCGAGATAGCCAATCGGCTGGCTAAATGTCACGGATCCAACAACATCCCAGGTGACTAGATGCATGTCAGTGCTAGGTTGTGGCGGTGGTGGTGGTGCCCTGGGAGTTCACGAACAGTACAGGATCCAATCCCCCAAGTTGAAAGCCTTTCCAGCCTCAGCCCCAGTCATGAAGCGTTTCTCCAGCTCACTGCAAAGCTGCTTGATAGTTGTGTCGACATGAGGCTCAAAGGGGGCAACGCCGTTTGGTGTATAATGCTTCGCGATCGGCTTTTTCTCTGCTGCATGCTTGTCCTTATCGAGTTGACTGAAGATATTGTAGACAATGTGGCCCTCGACCAAGGCGCTACTTGCAAGATAATATCCAGTCTGGCGTCGTGTTAACAAAGTCTTGACGTATAGTGTCTGAGTGCAAACCTTTTTCCAATCCCCCTTGATGTTGAAGACAGTCTTGTTCAGGTCGGGAAAGTCGATGTCGAGGACATTTGGGCCGATGCGGACTACCGGGCCGTACTGCTTGTGGAGCTCCAGGAGCTTCTCATGGAAGCTTTTGCCCGCAACATGGTACAGCCGCCAGAGGTTGGTGAATTCTGTTGGCAGCTGCGGTCAGCTTGTGCCTGTGGATAAAATTTGGGACGGTCTGGGTGGGATGGATGACCTACTCGCCAGGAAGGGCCCAGGGTAACGTCGAAGTGGGGAGCTCAAGTACGATCCCACGAGGTAGAGACCAAAGGCAATCAGAGTGCCGACAAGAGACAGACGAAGAGTCTCGCCATCAAGACGTGTGAAGAGGAGTTCCGTACTCATCTTTGCCTGTACGGTTGTCGATGCAGATCAAGGTGCCTTGTGAGGAAAGAAGCAGAGGGGAAGCTTCTTGACTGCGAACACTTGAGTGCGCAACAAGAGGTGGCAAGCTGCTCGGTGCCGGGGGTGGTGGGCAGAGCTTGTGCATTTCAGCAGGGCCATGATCCGGGGTCTTTGTAGCCCGACGACATGGATAACCCAGGACAGGGAGGGGTTTCAGCCTGCGAGAGGTGCAAGCTGGCTGGTGCTGCTCACAAGTGCAACCCTTTGGGGAGAAGCTAACCTCATGCGCTGTTGCATTGCAGACTGCAGGTTGCAGCTCGCAGACGAGGGCCAGCGAGGCCAGACGGGCATCGTCGGCAGAAGGCCGTGCTCCCATCTGCTGTCAAAAAGGATGGGGTAGTGAGATTCGCTCAAGACACGGACTGCTGACTGCGGATAGTGCGACCCTGTGGCGGAAGCTCGGAAGTGAGATCTGAGCAGGCGGTCAGATGTAGTAAGTGTGCGAGCAAAACGAACAGTTGGGGAATGGAGAAATTGTGTGATCAATCATGTCCGGATGCAGCAGTCACACATGGCGGTGTGGGATCCACTTCGATAGGTGGGAACAGAGGCAGGACTCTGCAGGACGGAAGGTGCTGAACATGAATGGGAGACGTTGGTTGGGTGAGCTGGTTGCTCTTTCCACGATTCCCAGAACTGAACTCCTGCACCGCAATCGGCTGACGAATTCGCCAATCTGTCTCTCGCTTTCTGCAATGTCGTCCAGTGAAGGTTGTGTGGGATTTTCAGTGCTTACGAGACTCCTCCCGCGTTGGTGCTGGTTTCTTCGCGTCCCCGACGGAGAATTGTAAAATGTAACCAACGAAGTTGCTTTACCGACTGCACGGGAGACAGGGGTTCGCGGAGCGACTGGTCAAGTCCGCGGGGGCGACCCACTGCCTGTGCGCCGGCCTATGGCCCTGTCCGTTCGTTCCACTTTGACCAGCGACCGACGCCACTACGGAGCCCTCAGACTCCCCGTGATTCTCCGAGCTGCGGGCAACCGATCAAAACATGGGTGCTATCTGTGCGGATTCCATCCCATCGGACCTTAACCCGTCGTTGCACACTGACGACGTTCAAGTGCAACCACGCCAAGATGAGAAACCCGGAGAAATTCTGTCAAGCCAGCTCGAAAATTTGCGATTCTGCTGACGCCCATCGTAATACTTGGGGTCGCAACGTGGCGTCTGCCTTGCCCCCACTGTGGCTGCTTGTGGGGGTTGCGATTGGGCTTCGTCAAATCGTATTCGACATGGAAGAGGTGAAGAAGCAAACATTTTGTAACCTGTCACATTTTTTTTGTACTTTTGTGTCCCCCCTGAGCAGGCATTGGCTTGTGAAGTTGACACAACTCTGGCATAACTCGCGCAACTCGCGCATCAGTCCGCATCAAACCTGACACCGCTCTCTCCTGAAGAAACCGAAGAACAAACTGCGGAAGAAAAGAAAGCAACCCCCCCCC
>Ga0247763_1002080_pt1 | contig 10567 bp, 6 predicted proteins | sample UWRJL141409B4_FD_179926 | JGI IMG/M metagenome (GOLD analysis project Ga0247763, IMG submission 179926) | Plant litter microbial communities from Arlington Agricultural Research Station in Wisconsin, United States - UWRJ-L141-409B-4 | ecosystem: Environmental > Terrestrial > Plant litter >...
AACTCTCGGTGGCTGACAATCACGTATGCGCGCTACGCACCGATGGCTCCGTCTGGTGCTGGGGCTCGAATCTGGGCGGGCTGCTCGGGACCTATCGAGTCGATGCCGCCACCGTGCCCATCCCTGTCGAGCCCTGGTAAGAAACGAGTGCTACCGATGGCCTCACCATCTTCGCCCGTTCTGACGTCGCGCCGAGGTCCCGCGCTGTTGCTACTGGCGGTCGCGGGCTGTGCGATAGACTCTCGAGAGGTCGATATCTCGCTCCCGCCTGGTTATTCGGGCTCCGCTGGTGACGACATGGGGGGCGTAGCCGGCGCCTCCAGCCCGGGTCCAGCCACTGGAGGCGCTGGCGAGTTCTCGATGGGCGCTTCCGAGAGCCCCACCGCTCCGGGCGCTATCGGCTCCGGCGTGGCCACGCGGCTCGTGTTGAATGGTCTGCCCGAGAGTGGGCTGGTCGGCACCCCACTCGCCATATTCACCGTCAGGCTCGAAGACGACGCCGGCAACGGCGTGAGGCAGAGTGGGGTGCGCGTCTGGCTGACGCTCGAAGGCGGCCCGAGCGAAGCCCAGTGGGTCGGGTCTTCGATGACAGAGACGCGGGACGGGGTCGCGACGTTCGACGCCGTCGGCATCGACCGCCCGGGGGTTTACCAGGTGTCGGTGACGGCGCCGCCCCTGGAAGGGGCCAGCGCGAGCGTGGAGGTCGCCGCGCCCGCGTTCGTCAACGTGGCCACGAACATCCCGGAGCAGCCGGCGTTCAGCGTCTGGGCGGCGTCGCACGAGATCTTGTACGCATCCACCGACCAGGGCGTGTTCCGCTCAGACAACGTGGGCGCCAGCTGGACGCTGGCCAGCTTCGGCGTCCGCGGCGTCGTCGGTACGCTGCGCGGCAGCCTGGCCGAGCCCGAGCGCGTGTATACCACCCCGGGCAGCGCGATAATCGGCAGCCCTGCCCTCGGCAACGCATCAGGCCCGTTCTTCCTGAGCCGAACGCTCGATCGCGGCCGAACGTGGCGCACGCTGCCTCCGCCGTCCTTCGACGCGGGGGAAATGCTCGCCGTGGCCTTCGACGACGCGCGCCCCAACGTGGCCTGGGCCTGCGGTGAATCGGGCGTCTATGCGACGGAAGACTCGGGCGACCACTGGGCGGCGACGCCGTTCGAAGGCGAATGTGGAGCGATCGTCTTCGGCGGGCCAGCGCCCGGCGCCCTGTACGCCTATCACAGCGATGACTCGGCGCGCAGCTTGATGAAGTCGGACAACGAGGGTGCCGTCTGGCAGACACTGATGACCGTCTTGAATCCCGTCACGGCGCTGATCGCAGCCCCGAGCGGGGCCGTGTACGCGGTCGGCAGCCCGGAGCTCCGGCGTTCGGACGACGCCGGTGCCACCTGGTCCAGCGCGTTCGTCGATGTGGAAAAGCTGGCGATCGCGCCGTCCAGCCCCGAGCGGGTGTACGGCATCTCGCGGCAGCTCGTCCGCGTCTCGGTAGACGGCGGAGCCACATTTGATGCCGGAACGGACATGCGGCCCTGGAACGTATACGAACTGTCCGTCGACCCGTCGGATGCGATGAGGGTCTATGCGGCCACGTCGCGCGGCCTCCTGGTATCGACGGATGGCGGCGTGACCTGGGCGCCGCCATCCACCGGCTTGGCAGGCACCACCGACGTGGTCGCTCACCCCACGCGGCCGGGGCGCTTCCTGGCCGCTGGAGGCCCGCTCTACCAGAGCGATGACTCCGGTGACTCCTGGGTGCGCCTCGAGAATGGGCCCCCGTTTGCGGGCCGCATCGCCTTCCATCCGGAAGACCCCAATATAGCGTACACGTGTGGCTCGAACTTCTACGAGTCCCGCGACGGTGCAGAGTCGTGGGCCCAGATCGCGACGGGCTACGACTGCAACGCGCTCGCGATCGCCGGCTCCACAATCTGGATGGCGAACACCGGCGGAGTGGAGCGTTCCTTGGATGGCGGCGTCACCTGGGCGACCACGGGCCTGGACCAGCCGACGTATTCGCTCGCGGCAGACTCGGCAGGCGGTGCCGTCTATGCAGTCACCAACGCCGGCGCCTACAAGTCGGTCGACGCCGGCGAGACGTGGGCGCCCATGTTCACGTCTGATCGCGTGGAGGCGCTGGCGATGGATCCCTTGCGCTCGAGCCGCATCTGGGTGACGACATGCGGCGGCGCAGAAGGCTGGTCGCTTCGCCTCTCCGTCAACTCGGGAGACACGTGGTCTACCCCTGTCGGTTTCCCCGCCACGGACACCTTCGGTTGTGCTTCGGTCGTGCAGTTCAGCAGCAGCGGCGCGCTCTACGTGCTCGGCGCCGAGCTCTACGTCAACCGCGACGGCGGCACGACCTGGTCAGCGAGCCCGCGCAGTGGCATCGTCCAGTTCTTGCGTGAAAGGCTCGCCATCAGCCCGGACGAAGGGACCCTCTTCGTGGCGACCGAGCGCGGGCTGTTCCGCTCGTCCCGCGCCGGGCTCTGACGTCTCGCGCGTCGCTGAAATCTTCACACCTGGCGACGGCGAATCCCGTTGCCTCATGTGATGGGCCGACCTCCGTAGGGAACCCCGTCGGTCCGTTCGCGAATCCGTATCGTTGATACTCATTGCGTCGACGGAAGACTCGATGCAACGGCCCGTTGCAACTGAGCGTGCGGTCGTCGCCGGTTCTCGTGCGCTAGCGCTGCTCGATGATGAAATGGTCGGTGCTCTGTCTCAATTCCTCATTCAGCGACACGCGACCACGTGCGCCATCGACGCCTGCGATCGTCGGGATCGCATAGATTCATAGACGACCGCGCCCATTGTAAACAGTTCGTTCGAGGCGGACGCGAGAATCCAGCATTGGCGAAAGCTTCAACCCGGGACGAGCGAAGAAACGGCTCCGCCATCGTCTGTGCGAAGCTAGTCGAATGGCCGGGCAGCTGCTACCGTCGCTCCCGAGCGTCTCGCGCGCCCCACGTGCGTGTCGCGGTCAATCGAGCCCGTCTCCTATAGGTCCAGGTACAGAGTCATCCCATGAGAAATCGTCGCCTATTGCTTCCCGTCAGTTTGAGCCGCGTCGCGCTGGCGGCAGGTTTGGTTGTGGCCGGAGTCGCGGCGGCTCCGGCGGCGAACGCCCAGCAGTTGGGTGGCGCGTTCCCATTCCCGAGCACGAATCTCGAAGCTTCGCGGTTCAAGACGGATGCGATCACGACGTACGAGGTCGAGGACCTCTATCGAAAGTGGGTCGCTGATACCATCCGCAGCTGCGGCAACGATGTCAGGGTTCTGTACACCGAGAACAATCCGCAGGACACCCGCTCCGAAGGCATCGGTTACGGGATGGTCATCGCCGCATACATGGGCGACCAGGCCACGTTCGAGGGGTTGTGGAGCTTTTATCAGCGCCATTCGACGCAAGGCTTGATGAATTGGCTGCTCAACGACTGCAACATGGTCGGTGACGGAGGCAGCGCCGCGGATGCCGATATCGACGCCGCGCTAGGCCTCATCGTCGCGGACAAGCAGTTCCCAAACCAGGGTTATGCGGATGACGCCCGCACGCTGTTGAACGCGGTTCGCACCCGATTGGTCGAACCGGCGAATCGCGGTGGCAACTGCAATGGTATTCTGCTGCCTGGTAGCAACTACTCGGGTTGTGGCTGCGTCAATCCTTCGTACATCCCGCCGGGCTACTACGCGGCGTACGCAGCCTTTGACACGGCGAATGCCGCTGCGTGGAATAACGCTCGGAATACGAGTTATACGCTGTTGGCCGCGGCGCAAAACGACACCACGGGTTTCGTGCCTGCATGGTCGACATCGACGGGGTCGACACAGCTCCAGAACTGTGCCTTCCAGGTGGCGGGCGGCGGTGAGCCCGATGAGTATCAATCGGATGCTGCCCGCACACCGTGGCGAGTCGCAACCGACTACGCCTGGACCGGAGATCCCCGAGCTGCACAGTTCCTCGATGTGCTGAACGGCTTCGTATCGGGGCTTCCCCGCGTCCGCATCATCGACCGGTACAGCCTGGAAGGTCAGGGTCTCGGTAACGACGTTGCTTCGGCGTTCGGACGGCGCGGCAGCTTCCACATGGGTGGCTTTGCGACCGCAATGATCGCTTCGAATCAGGAGAACCTGGATTCGTTCACGGGAGCTTGGAACAGCGTCTACCGAGCAGGGGATCTCATCAACGGAGCGACCCTCCGAGCGTACAATGGCAGCTTGGCTCTGCTCTATGCCTTGCTCGTCACCGGCACGATGTGGAGCCCCACCGGTCCGAATCCGTCGGACTTGCAGAGGGCCGACCTCCCAGCTGCGGGTGCCAACATCCTCGACAACGGCGACTTTACCGCAGGCTTGCGGGGTTGGACGACGCAGAGCCTGTCTAACCCAGCAGCGGGCGACGACTCGGACGGCTACATGTTGCACAAGGCGGGCGAGATTCACGCGCGCGTGCTGAAGATCCAGGCGGAGCGAGCTTACGGCATTCAGTTTTACCAAGACGTGGCGCTGGAAGCGGGTCTGAACTACCTGGTGTCGCTGAAAGCGCGAGCGACAGCACCACGTCCGATCCGCCTGGTGATCGGTGAGGTCGAAGATTTCGACAACAATGGTGAGCAATATGAGGCGTACGCGGTGCTGCGCGATGGTGAGGCCGATACGTTCGACGTCACCACGACGGACGCCACGTACAGCTTCGTGTTCACGCAGCCGGTGTCGAATCCAGGTGCGCGGCTGAACCTTCAGTTCGGGGACGACATGGCCGAGGTCATCTTCGACGACGTATCGGTTGTCCCGACGACCCTGCCGCCCACCGAGGTGGTCGGCGTCGAAGGAGGCGGTCCCGTCACCACCCCCGATCCCGGTACCCCCGGCGGCACCCCCACCGGCACTCCCGGCGACGGCACGATCGGCACCGTCGACCCAGTGGGCGACCCCGGCACCAGCCCGGGCGTCTCGCCCGGCGTACCCAACCCGGACAACTCCACCGCCGGCCTTCCGCCGCCTCCAACCGCGGTGCCCGGAGCCGGGTCTTGCTCGGCGGCGAACCCGGGCGTGTGCGCGCCGGCGCTCTGCAGCGTCGAGCTGGGGCTCTGCTACGACGATGCGACCGGGTACGTCTGGGACCCTTCGCAGAACAGGTACACGCAGCCGCCGAAGGGTGTCCTGGGTTGCGGCCCGGACCAGGTGTACTGGCCCAAGTACAAGCTCTGCTACGTCCCGGATACGGGCTGGATCTTCAACCCCACGGCGACCCCGCCTGCGTGGGAATTCTACGGAATCGACTACGAACAAGGGAAGTACCCGCCGGGCGAGGATAGCGGTTGCTCCGTCGCGAATGTGCCGGGGAGCCATGAGGGCTCGAAGTGGCTTCTCGTCGGGCTGCTCGGGGCGGCGCTGGGCCTGACCTATCGGAGGCGAACGGCCTAACCCCGCCAGTCGGCACGCGCGTCGCGCGCGTGGTTGCGCCCCCAGATTCGGTCGTCAGCGACCGCTGGGGGCGCGGTGTTTTGTGACGCGGAGCGCGTCGCGCTGCGAGCGAGTCGGCTCGCGTTACCGGGTTAGCGGGTCAGCCGCCGATGCCGAGGAGCTTCGCGACGGAGATTTCGTCAGCTGGGGTGAAGGGGTAATGCTCGAACTCGTCGCTCTGCACCCAGGCGAAGTCGTGCACGTTGAGCTTCTGCGGAGTGCCGGCCGTGAGGTGGCACTCGTAGAGGTGGAGGTCGATGATGTAGCGCTCGTAGGGGTGGCGGACGAAGCTGATGAGCTTGCCGACACCTACGCTGACACCGAGACGGTGCAACACCTCGCGCTCGAGGGCAGTGGCGTCGCTCTCGCCGGGCTCGACCTTGCCGCCGGGGAACTCCCAGAGCAGCGGGAGGACGGCCGTCGGGCGGCGTTGGGTGATGAGGTAGCGGCCGCCTTGATCGATCATGGCGGCGACGACCCGAATGGTTGAGGCCTGCTTCATGCGGTGGGAGGGGAGAGACGACGAGGCGAGCGGGCGCGGCGAGTGGCGTCTGACAGGGTGACTCGGCAGCTGATGGGCGAATGGTGGTCTGAACGAAGGCGCGTTCAGGCGTCGACGCGGAACAGTTGCTGGCCCATCAGGAGGATGTCGCCGCTCGAAACTTGGTGTTCGTCGCGGAGGCGCACGAAGCTGCCGTTGGAGCTTCCGAGATCCGTCAAGGTGATGGTGTTGTCCGTTCCCACGCCGAGTCGACAATGCAACCCCGAGACGTAGCCGTCCTCCGGAAACAAAACGTCACCGCGCTCGCGACCGAGGTGGAGGCCTGCCTTGGGGACGGGAAAGGCGTTGCCGGTGGTGTCGCGGCCGATGACGAGGCCGAGGCGAGCGACGTAGCCATCAGCAGGGCTTCCGAGGCGCTGCACGCCGTCAGGCGAGGGCTGCGGAATGTCGAGCTTCTCGAGACGTAGGATCTCTTGCCCGATGCGGAAGACGTCGCCGAACCGCAGGGTCCACGGGGAGTTCGGTCGGATCTTGAGGTAGACCCCGTTGAGCGAGCGGGCATCGCTCACGAATAGGCGGTCCGACTTGCGCGTGAACGTGGCGTGCCGGGGCGACAGGTAGCTATCACCAGCAAAGATCGACCCGGTGTCGCGCCCGATCGTTTCTGTGGGGCTCTGCGTGAGCGCGTAAGAGCCAGCTTCGCTGCCATCGGCGCGCAGCGCGGTGAGCATGATCGTGCCGCTCACGGCAGGCGCAGCCACCGCCGGCTTGGCGGGAACGGATTGCAAGTTGAGCTTGTAACCGCAGGAGGCACAGAAGCGGTTCGTCGCCGGGTTCTGGTGGTCACACTGCGGGCAGTTGATGTACGCGGCGACGCCATTGGTCGCACCAACGAGATTGCTCGCACCGGCAACGTGATTGGCTCCTCCGGGAACGGGATTGGGCATGACGGGTTCGGCAGGCGGTCGGGCGCGCGGAACCTGCACGCCCGCTGAGGCATGCGTGGAATCTGCACTCAGGAGCGCTCCGGCGCCAGCGGCAGCGGTCGCGGGAGCATCGACCGACGCCTCAGCGGCGCGGCCCTCGACAGGACGCCCCTCCGCAGACCGACCATCGGCGGGGCGACCATCCACCGAGCGACCATCCGCCGGGCGACCATCTGCCGAGCGACCATCTGCCGAGCGACCATCTGCCGAGCGACCATGTGTGACTTCGGGAGCGACGGCGGCACCTCTCCCCATCGGCTTGGGCGCCACGTCTCGCGTTAACTCGGCGCCGCATCCGAGGCAGAACTTGTAGTGGTCCTGGTTTTCCTTGCACACTTCTGGCACGTGATCACTTGGTGGCCTCCCGGGGCGCCTTCGGATTGGTGGTGTGCGATATTAACGGCGCCGAATTCGCCCAGCCCTAGGGCCCCGATTTGTCCACGGGTTGGGTCGAGGGTCAAGTAACTCGGGGCAGAGCCGTCCGTTTTCGGCCAAACGCGCGACCGCCGGACGAGCCTCAACCCAGCTTGGCCAGCGCTGCCTTGAGCAACTCCGCGAGTGGTTCCTTTCCAACGCGGTCCGCGAGGGTTGCCACTGCGCGCTCGGCTTCGGCCTGCCGAAACCCCATGTTGGTGAGCGCCCCGAGCAGACGTGCGGCGTCGTCGTGCTTGCGCGGCGGAGCGTCGCGCGCGCCGAGATCCGTGACGCGCGGGAGCTTTTCTTTCAGCTCGAGCACCAGTCTTTCCGCGGTCTTCTTCCCGATACCGCTGATCGACGTGAGGCGCGCGAGATCTCGATCGCCGACCGCGCCCGCGAGCTCGGGAGGAGGCAGCGCACTCAAGATGCCGAGCGCAGTCTTTGGCCCCACATTGGGAACCGCGATCAGCAGCTTGAAGACGATCCGCTCCAGCTCGGATGAGAAGCCAAACAGATCGAGGCTGTCTTCGCGTACGTGCGTGTGTACGTACAACGTGACGCGCGAATCGCCAGCGGTGGCGCTGGTTCGTCCGAGCGTGCCTCCCGGTATGTGCACCTCGTAACCGACGCCACCGACGTCGACAGTCACGGTCCCGTCGTTCGTTGCGACCACATTGCCAACCAGTCGACCAATCAAGGTGGTGTCTGTTTATGGGGGGCTGCTCCGTAGAGCAAGCGACAATTGAGCTTTGCCGGGTGGTTTGCGGCATGTTAGCCGCTGGCCATGCGTCGTCTAGCTTTGCTCGCATGGCTCGCGTCGGTCGCTTGCGGAGGGTCGTCGAGCGAGACGCCACCTCCGCTGGAGCCAGATCCGGCTCGGCTGCGCGGTGCCGAAGAGGCCACACCCGACGATGCGGCAGGCGGCGCATCCGGCGCCGCTCCGACTGGCGGCACCAACGCGGGGGTGATTGCTCCCGTTGCAGCGCCGCGTGTGGAGCCTCCACCGATCCGGCGCCGGCCGGGGCCCGCCGCGCCGACGTGGGGCACGGCGCCGCCGCGAAGGTCCCCGCCGGAGTTGGCGCCGGAGCCCGATCCCTGAGGCGACGCAGGGGACGCAGGGCGTCTTCGCGACGACGGGGCGGGCGAAGTCGCGGGCTGCTGGCGAGGCCGATTCAGAAGGCTTTAGACCAGCCGAGGCCGGCACCACCCTCGGGCAGATCGACGAACGACAGACCCGAAGGCGGAGTCGATTGGTCTGAAGGCCGAGCGGGTCCCGAGAGAATGTGCCAGACGAGTCCGCCCGCAGCGGTGATCAGCCCGGCGCCGCCGAGCCAGCCACCGGTCTCGGCGCGCGACCGCGCGCGCTCGCCGTCGATGAAGCCGCCGACCTCGTCGCAGGAATCACGCGAGCCGCAACGCTCGTCGGCGGACGAGGCCGACATCCGCCCTTCGATGAAGAGCACGCCGCCGACGACGGCGACGGCGCCCCCCGCGATGGTAACGGCCAGCGGCAAAGACACGCTCGGGCCGTGATCCTCGGGCGCCGGACGAGTGACCGGAGCCCAGTCGAGTCGTTCCCTTCGGGCACGCTCGCGCTGCTGCTCGGCCGCCGTCCTTTCGAGGCGCTGAATTCGCTTAGAGTTTGCTTCGACATACGGCGAGGTGGGAGACCGCCTGTTAAATAGCGTCAGCGTATGAATGGCATCGTCGGGTCGGCCGAGGAGCTCCTGAGCCATGGCGAGGTTCAGCAGGAGGGCGTGCGCCGTACAGTCGTCCCGGTAGGCCTGGTTCCACAGCTCGACGGCCCTCGCATACGCGCCCTCGCTGAATGCCGTCTGGCCCGCTCGGAACGCTACGCGCGCCGCTTCCGGATCCAGGGCGCTGCGCGAGCCCGCGCAGCCCTCCTCGGTGACGGCGGAGCTCTCTACCTCCGTTTGGGCCAGCGCGCTCGCACCGAGCAGCCAGCAGCTACTCGCGAGGCTGAGCGTTCCGACTCTTCGAATCCAGCGCGCCGTGTGCTCGACTGTCGACATGGTCTCCACCCGCGGCCGCTCCACGCGCCGCTCTCCGGTGACGTGCCGGGTTGCCGCAGAGCCGCCACGAGCCATAACGGCCGTCGCCGCCGGGAGACAACCAGCCAATTCACGCGCGAGTACACCTTCGCGCTCGAGCGCAGCCAGCGGAGCCGTCGTCGTTCCTTCACCCACCATCCACGAGAGAGCGCCCGAGCCGTCGCATGATCACTGATTCCCCACGTCAGATCCTGGTCGTCGACGACGAGCCCAACCTCCGGCGCGTGCTCGGCGCGCAGCTGAGCCGCGACGGCTACGAGGTGCACGCCGTGGCCGACGGCAAGGCGGCGCTGCGCATCCTGCAGGAGCAGTACATCGACGTGGTGATCACCGATCTGCGCATGCCGGAGCTCGATGGGCTAGAGCTCATGCGGCGCGCGCTGGCGCTCGAGCCCGAGCTGCCGGTCGTGATCATCACGGCACACGGCACGGTAGACAACGCCGTCGAGGCGCTGAAGTCGGGCGCGTTCGACTACATCACCAAGCCGTTCGATCAGAACGAGGTCCGCAACGTCGTGCGCAAGGCGCTGCGCACGCGCGCGCTGGCGGCGAGCGAGGCGCGTCAAGAAGCAGAACTACCTCCGGGCGCACGCTATGGCATCATCGGCCACAGCCGCCCGATCGAAGAGCTGAGGCAGGTGATCGATCGGGTCGCCGACACGCCGTCGTCAGTGATCATCACGGGAGAGGTCGGCACCGGCAAGCAGCTCGTGGCGCGCGCGCTACACGATGGTTCGCTGCGCCGGAACGGTCCGTTCATCACGCTGAACTGCGCGGCTGCCTCGCCCGAGTTGCTCGAGGGAGAGCTGTTCGGGTTCGGACAGGGCGACATGAGCGGCCCCACGCCAAAGCCGGGCCGCTTCGAGCTCGCGGCCGGTGGCACGCTGTTTCTGGACGAGATCGACAGCGTGCCTCTGTCGGTGCAGCCGGCGTTGCTGCGCGTGCTGCTCGACGAAAAGGGCGGAGGGGGCGAGGTCGATGCGCGCCGCATGAACGTGCGCTTGGTGACGGCGACGCGCACCGACCTGGCGCAGCGAGTCGCGGAAGGCAGCTTCCGGCAGGAGCTCTATTACCGGCTCGCGGTGGTGCCGATCACGCTCCCGGCGCTGCGCGAGCGCGCCCCT
>Ga0247763_1002081_pt1 | contig 10565 bp, 9 predicted proteins | sample UWRJL141409B4_FD_179926 | JGI IMG/M metagenome (GOLD analysis project Ga0247763, IMG submission 179926) | Plant litter microbial communities from Arlington Agricultural Research Station in Wisconsin, United States - UWRJ-L141-409B-4 | ecosystem: Environmental > Terrestrial > Plant litter >...
ACCTGGGTTGGTGGGGGCACACCCGAGTACGTGTTTTTTTTTTCTTTCCCGCGTGAGCTCAACTTCCAGTGTACCTGCACTGCACGTCAATAGAGTCTGCAGAATGCTCACTTACTCGTTCTTTTCTAACCTTTTCCCGCAGCAGCATGGTATTCACCGGAAACGGCACCACCGACTCTTCCATCACCCGATGCGACGACTACCCGTACGAAGAGCGAGGATGGGAAACCATTTGCATGATGAACGACGGAATTGCCGCCGCCAGCCTAACCTCCCCGGTCACCTCCGGTCCCACGACCCCCGCGCCACCGACCGACGCGCCTCCCGTCAAGGTCGTGCGCTGTACTGAACGGTCCGCCTTTCCCAGCTGGAAAGTCGAAGGGTTTTCCTATCGGCCGCAAGCCACGGGATCGCTGGAACTTTCCGCTAACGTCACTAACCTGTCGAATAACGAGCGGTTGCTCTGCTCCATCAAAGTCGATAAGCCCGTGCTCGGAAGTGAAAAACACCCAGAGCTGTGGCTGAATTGTCCCGCCGCGAAGCCTGCCACCGCGGCTGCCTCGAACCGTATTCTCTCGACCCAACTCATGTTCAACAATGACCGGAATGTCCTGGGCGTGAAGCAGACTTGGACATGTGCCGATGGGGTTAGTGGTGTTGACCCGTAAGTTTTTTTTTTCCCCTCATCCCCCCTCCAAACCCGGCCTGACCCAGCTGGATCAACGTTTCAAATGTCTGATGCGATTTGTGTGATAAATAGGGATTCCTACGCTGGAGTCGGTTATCTCGTCATGCAACCAAAGTGCTCTTCCGCCACCGGTCCGGTAACTTGTAACCAGGCCGAGGCGACGTTTAAGGGGTACACCGACGCGCCGGCTGCTCATCATTAGAGAACTTTTTCTTTATTTATTCTCCGTCTGTTGTTGTATCCCGTTATGGACGACAGGAATTTTCTTTTTCACCGACCAGCGACGATGATGGGTGATCCAGATGATATGGATATGGTTGATGGATAGCGGATGACGTGGGTGATGTGGATGATGATATGAGACATGTGTCGGATTTGAAGTCGTTGAGTCAGAAATTTTTCTTCTCTGCAGTAGAAGAACCTTTCTGCATGTTAGCTATTTCCCATGTTCTGGGGCTCGCTCATTGAGACCTTTGAGAGAAGTAGCGAGGGTGGTTTGCAAATCCGCCTTCTTAACAGCTTCATCCCATCATCAATCTTGCAGCCATTCGTAAGTGAAATCTGGTGGAGCATGATGATCCCGGAAGACCGGTCAGCGGTGATTTTGTTGCCGGAGCGGGATGCCTGGAGACAATCGTGATTGCCTGCCATGCGGACAGGCCAAGCTCCAGGATGCTGGCGACACATCAAATGCGCACAAGAGCAACTTGACGATATGCTGTTTCGTAAACTGAGCCACAAAACAGTTAAATATGCAGCCCGCGTCCGGAAGACTGTTCCCGAGGTACATTACAGTTTGTCAGCCTGCATGGGCGCTCCAGGGTATGACCCGTGGTATGACCTGCGCCATCGCGGACTGTTGTGGCTACTGTTTGCGTAGGGACGTTGCCCGATCGAGCACAGGCATCGGAATGGGCTGCGGGTATGGATGACGCGGCGGTGAAGATAGCGAATTGGATCCTACCTCACCAAAGCAGACCAGAATAGAGCAAGGGCTGAACTGGTGGCGCGACCTTGAGTGGTGATAAGCATGAGAAGATTAGCGGACAGTCATTGGCCGAGAGGAAGTTCACGAGAAGTCAAGCTCGGAAAAGCCACGGCGGGTTGGAGATTGGCAAAGCGGGTCTGCTTTCAGGAACGTCATCGACATTCTGGTGGTGGGGGCAAGTGGAACCCGGAGGCGGATGGAAAAAGCCACTTACGTCAGCCTCGCCAGATTTGATGCCATCCAGGTGGTAAGCCGAAGGAAGGAGCGGAGGACGGCCGGAAGTCGAGGGCATGGGGAGGATGCGAAAGGGGAAAATGATGAAGAAGATGACGACGAAGAGGGGGAGGGCCTTAGTAGAACTCCAGTCCTGGGACGACGACTGGAGGAATTCGAGTATGATGAGGTCTAGCATCTTGTTAGATGGATGGCAGTGATGAGTTTCTACCAGCTTAGACTTTTGTAGGGGAAAAACTTTTTTTTTTTTTGAATTCCCATAGATACGTCTGCGATTGGCTTTCGCTGAGATTGCCGAGGGACGGATACACTTGGAAGTTACCCACCGTGGCTTAAATTATAGCTCAACTCCGGCGCCATGAAAGCTGTTAACGCGTGACTCGGTCGGGTGAAGGCGAGCGCATTGCATTCTCGAAGGCCTTCGCAAGCGACTGGGTGACTGTTCAAAGAGAAGATATGATCCCGGTTGAGAAACGAGGTCCTGCATCTCACAAGGAGATATATTTAGGGGGAGTTTGGCTTGGACCCTCGGTATACTTCCTCGGTATGCGTTTTGAGGGTTCCTGTCAAGCTGGAAGTATCTTGCGAGCAACTTCGACGCGCTGCACTGCGCCATCCGAAAGCGAAAGCCCGGGCGGTGGCAGCTCACATTTGACGTGGAAGCCAAATGATGCATGCATTCACAGTCATTTCTATTAATCTTGGCCGTGTTGCCACTGATCACACACTGTTTGTAAGCTTGCAACAGCCGCCCTCGGAGTGGAATGGAGAAATAAGAAACATTCACAACAGCTACCACCGAGATCTTCGAACAGCTTCACTGTCATGAAACTCGTGATAATTGCACGTGGTCTTTTGGCTCTGCCCCAGCGAATGCCTGTTAGGGCGGAGCCGGGCGCACATTCACCTCTCTGACAGCCGTAGCGTCAGGACCACGACCCGCTTGTTAAAACTTTAAATTTCACCCTTCCCCGTTGCGTCCGCACACTGCTTTAAATCCAATTCTATTTATTTGCCAACGGACGTCAGTTTTTGATTCCTCGGTCAAGTGACCTTGCGCTGCCCAAATGCCGGAGTTTAAGACTGGGTTGACAGGTCAAAATCTCCCCCATTCCCTCTTGTATCTTGCGAGGCCGTTGCCCTTGTTTCTCACTTACTGCCTTCCTTTTTTCGTCTTCTGCCGTTGGGGGTGGATATCGGCGGATCGTCCCTTGCTAAAACACCTCTTGCCTGGTGTCACCAATATGGCCCAATCGATCCGTCGAAGAATTTCGGGCTTGCTGCGGGGCAGAAAGGACGAGGAGGCCTCCATGAAAGAAGAAGTCGCCCGCCAGGCCGCCGCTCTCCGATCTCTGCGCAGTCAGGTCGAGGACTACAAGAATGCGAACAGGACACGGCAACGGATTCTTCACCAAACAGAAGAAAGGCTCCGGGACAGGGAAGCCGAACTCAAGCGGCTGCGGCAATGCCATGGCGAGCTCGAGCAGAAGGCCCAGAGACTGGAAGAAAAGAACGCGGCGCTGGACAATCAGGCGCAGGATCTCGTCAATCAGGTGCAGGATCTCGAAAAGTCCGTCAGGGAGTACCGCACTTCGTTCGCCAGGTCGGCCGAGGACAAGCGGCTACACGATCAGGACATGGCCCGAGCCCGCGCCGAATTGGCCGAGACGCAGCGGTTGGCACAATTGCCGCTTCCTGCGCTTGCGCTGATGTCGGAAAAGACCCTGCTGGAGGATCAAATAAAGCAGTTATATCACGACTTGGCACAGACGCGACGAGATCGACTAGAACAGGACCGACAAATCGAGCAGATGACGGTCAAGTGTGACCAACTGACGAGATGGCTGCGGGAAGCCAACGAGATGCTGGAAACAACAAAGAGCGACATGGCCCGCGAGTTAAGTGCCATGGCAAGACAGCAGCGGGTGGAAATGGAGAGTTATGAGGCTAGCCTCCGAGCGGAAAGGGACTCCCAGGTTTTGGACACATATCTGACACCACGGATCATTTTGATGAACGCACTGTCTTGCAATAATCCGGCGGTTTCCGGTGTGACGGAAGAAGAAGCCCGGGCTGCGGCGGCGCCTTTCCTGCAGTCGTGCTCCCCTGCCACGTTGGCCACTCAACATCTCGACATCCGGCTCACCAGAACTCAAGCCAAGCGCCTGCAGGACCGTGTGGCCGATATTGCTGTGAGAGATATCATAGTGAGACGCTGTGGCAACTGCCGGCTGCATAAACTCGGGCTTCGAGAGGGGATTGGCCAGTCAGAAATCCCTGTTGACGAGTTCGCCGGTTCACCACACAAAAGGGATTGTTGTGGGAAGTCGGTATGCTCAGAGTGTAGTGTCGCATCTATCAGCCAGAGACTGATGGTTGATTGGTGGCTCAATCTGAATAACCGGAGCTGGCTAGTGTGTCCAGCCATCGGCTGCCAGAACCCTGCTGGAATCACCGACAAGGCCGAGTTGACGAAGCTTCTCCAAGACCTCAAAGACCCCGAGATGGACAAACATCTAGACATGTGGGATCATGCCGAGGCCTTCCGCACCGCTCTTAGGCAACTTGTACCAGGCATCGCCGACGATGCCCTGCGCCGTGCAGCAGCACTCCACAATCACCTTGTCTCGTTGGGTTGCCTATACTCCCACTTTGATCCCCGCTTCTGCAAGCCATCTCTCGGGGAGGGGGGATGCCGCGTGCCCTTTGACGCAGGGGATGTTCGCGTCGTCAGCATCGACGACGAGACGGGCAACAACACTTTGGAGATTCCCCTTTTCACTCAATTCTTCAAGAAGAGCCAGGGCCCCAAGCAATGCCAAGTATGCGCCGAAGACTACTTTGAGTTCGACACTGGTGCTTCGGCCGAGGAGTGGTTCCAGAAGTGTCAAGGGTTCCACGGCAAGTGGATGTGGAACATCTTGTCATTCCCCCTGAAATTGGGACTGACCGAGTCCGGATGCCAGCACCCCATCGACTGTTGCACCACCTGTCTCCAGGCCCATCTCAAGTCACAGGTGGAACAGCGTGGGAGGGGTAGTAGTGGCCAGCTGCTGTGCGCGGCGGTAGACTGCACAAGAACGCTGGACTACCACGAGATCCAACTCTACGCCGACCCAGATACATTCACCGAGTACGACAGATACCTCTATCTCGATACCCTCAGCAAATTACCCAACTTCCGCTGGTGTCTCCGCCCGAACTGCGAGAATGGGCAGCTCTACAACGACGACGATCAGCCCCTCGAGCCACACTACTTGTGCAACCACTGCGGCTTCGGAATGTGCTTTACCCACTCCATGCCATGGCATAAGGGCCTGACGTGCGAGCAATATGACAGCCAACGAGATCACGGCGACCCCGACTTCCAACAAACCCAAGAGTGGATCCGGGACAATACCAAGCCCTGCCCGGGATGCCAGCAAAACATCCAAAAGGGAGAACATTGTTTCCACATGACGTGCGCAAACTGCAACTTTGAGTTTTGCTGGGTGTGTCTGGCCGATTGGAGGAATATTAAGAGTAGGACTCACGGTCAACGATCGTCAGGTCATGCCGAGGGCTGCTTCTTCCGCACAAACGCGTTGAGGGCGACCGAGCTACATGGTATCAACATCGAGGCAGCTTTGTTGCAAAGGATGGAGAACCAGGAAGATCAAGCGCCGAATCCGAACAATTACCACGGGTGAAAGATTTCCGGATTTTGCCATATAGCGATATGGCATGTAGCGAGATGCTGAGATTTAGATGGATTTATTCCGATCGCAGATTCTAGTATTTAGATTTCTTAGATTTTCCTCATTCCAGAGAAAAAGTGTATTTACTGTGTTCCTTTTCCATGGCCGAGAAGTGGGAGATGTTTATAGACAAAATTGCCAGACCTTATTGATGGAATTTTAGGAAAGGCCTTGTCAGGGGTTATAGGATCGCCCTTCGAGGCTGCGGCGTTACCGAGTCAGGGGAAGTGCACTTCAGATAAACAGATAACATCAGCAAGGGGTATTTTCTTTTTGTAGTGACAAATTAAATATCGTGATTGTAAGAAAAGCACCTATTACTACTCATGTCCCTGCACGTTTCTCGCCCTTATCATTACATATACTTGGCCCTGTTGGCTCCGTTGGTGTAGAATCCCCCGGAAGCTCATACACCATCGTGTCGTCCTCCTTTTCCTTTTCCTCATATATCATCTCCTTTTTCTTTTCGTCGTATATCTCTCCCATATTCTCCTCCACGGCAGCCTTTTCGTCCAAGTCACAAACCATCAACTCATGATGTTTCTCGTCAACATACATTTCCACCCGCATGCCACATTCCCCGTTGAGTTCTCGCGGCGGCGGTCCCTCGGAATCCATTTCCGCAAACGTCTTGCTATCCAGCTCGGGTTTCGCGTCGACTCCGGCGAGATCATCTTTTCCTCCAGTCGGTGATTCGGGTTCTTTGGCATCGGCTGTCGATTTGGCGGCGGCGGCGCGTTTCTGCTGTCGTAAGACGACAAAGATGAGCGCCGCGATGACTCCAATCGCGGAGATGAATCCCACGGCGATACCTGCGATGGCTCCTTTGCTTAGACCTCCTCCTGATTCAGGATTGATAGGGGCGGTAGTGCTGTTGTTATTGTTATTTGGGGCTCCCGGTCCCGTGCCGAGGGTACTTGGCTCCTTGGTAGTTTCTACAGCGATATTCTGAAACAGCCCTGATCGATCCATATATCGATACCAAGTCGCGTTTTTGACACCCTTGGAATCATCGTAAATAGTTATGCTTTTCAAATACGCGTTGAATGGCCCCTTGGAGAAATCCGCTAATCCCCCTGCATAATCCCGAGTTCCCGGGGAAGCTTCTTCGCTCCCGGCAACCCAGGTGCCGACTTTCAACACCATTGGCGCCTGCGGGAATCCGAACCCTTCGCCGCTTCCGTTGTTTCCGTACGGTAAGGTCCGGATGACGGCGCCGTCGACAAGCCAGTCGAGTTGGTTGGGCGTCCACACGATGCTGTATAAATGCATGGTCGAAAGCGGTTTATCCACAGGGATCTGTTTAAAAGTCTTTGAAATATTCAGCGATGTGTTGCCCTTGCTGAAATACCCCGTCCGTACATGCGCGTTGTCGTTTCCCGTCCATTCGAAATCAATCTCGTCGAGATCGTCAGACTGCAAGACAATGGAGGTGACGATCCCCGTGCCGTTCGCCGCTTGCAAAGCCAAGTCGACGCGTCCGAAGAGAATGTATTTGGAAGTGGTGATGGTCGGGGCGTGGGATTTGTTCTCGATAGGAAACACGAGCGTCCGGCCGTGGGGTTCGAGAACGTCGAGTTTTACAGAAGTCCCGGCGAGCTCGTCCATGGCCGTGCCGATGGTGGAGAGACTCCCATAGTTTACGGTAACGGTCGTGCCGAGCGCTGGTATCGCGGGACATGCTGAGAGAAATAAATCAGTATTGATCGCGAAATATTTGGAGGATTCAATAATTCTTTGTTGGACCCCGAGAGGAAGACGAAGAGTGGTAGGTAGGTAGACTTACACTTCTGCATCGGATTACACGGGCTAATAGTCTGCGACGACGCAAATGGCCTTAGAAGCGCCAACAAAACGGCGGCGACTACTCCATAGCTACGCGCCGCCATCGCCATCGTGACTGGATTGGAATCTCTCAGTCAGTCAATGCCGGTACCTACAAAGGACGCAGCAAAAGAACAAGAGGTTCGATCCTTCACGACCACCAGACCCTTTGACGGGGGTGAGGGTGGGGAGTGGGTTATGTTCTTCCTTCCTTTCGGACCTTCCCAAGACCTTTTGCATTAATTTTGCGCGCCACGGTTATGCATTGATGGCACGGCGTGGCGGGGCGTAGACAAGCGCAGGAGAAATAGCGGAGATTGGTTACATAGTAAATACGGGTCCAAGGTTACACTCTTTCTAAACAAGCGAATTAAAATATGAATCATAGCTTCATGGCGGAGCCTTGGGTCGCAAATTGTTTGCCAAGCGACACCAAGATTTTTGTTCGTTACCACGCAAATGGCCCGGGCAGAGGAGGCGGCACGGCTTGGGGACCATTGTGGGTGGAGTTTGGTGTCTAACCGCAGGCAGCGAGATGGATTGTTCACTTTTGGTGCAAAGTTGCATTTCTTGGCTCTATTCGAGATATAAGAAATGCTTGACGCTCTATCTTAGTATACTATACCTTCGTGTAATAAGGTACACACATAGACCTACCCAACTCGTGTCAACTCAAACACTACACGTCGAACCAGCTCGCTCCCCCAAGGCCGCCTGTTGCCGTACTTGTACATGGCAAAGTCCAAACTGACTTCCACCGTCCATTTTGTTTCGGTGCGTTTCTCCAAATCTGCAACCAGCTTCTTGAACGAATCGACATTGTGAGCCGGCACTTTCTTGCCCGCCCAATCTTCCACCGTGCCGCCAACTGTACCGGCCGCGATACCGAAAATCGTGGTGCCAAGTCCCGGCTTGAGACATTGAATCGCCCGTTTAAACGCAGTGATTTGCTCTTCGTAGGCCAACAAGTGTAAAAGATTCGCCAGCTGCACCACGTCGAATCCCCCCGTGCCTGTGCCTGCCAACTCCGTCCAGGGCGCTCCATCCTCCAAAATGTCACCCTGCAAAAATGTGTCGGGTGGTAGTCTGTCCTTGTCTCGGAACAGCTCAAAGCCCAAATCGATGAAACCCTGCTGTAATTCCACCCCTTTGAGCTGTGCAGCGGGAACCCCGTCAAAGATGAGCTTGCGAATATCGTGGCCGAGACAACAGCCAATGTCAAGAAATCGCGCGCCGGCTTGCAGTCTCCACAGCAGACGCGGATACAGCCGATGGAGCTGCGACAGGCTGAAGTCGAGGAATTGGAACTGGCTGATGCACGGGTAGGGAAACATTTCCCAGGCTCGATCGCGCTGTTGCCCAGACACTTTTAGCGTTTGTGATGGAGTAAAGATACCTATACATGGGAAATGTCTGGAGGGTAGAAGGGAGTTGAACTCACCAGAGCAATCACCTCTTCGTCCATGGTCCGGTGGTCATAGCCGCTGTATTCTTGCAGCAGCTGACGGCCGGGCCAGCCAATGTTGGGCTCGTCATACCACCAGGGCACATCCCGCGAGCCCGAGAACATGTGCTCGGCGACCTCGGCGGGGGTTAAGTCTTTGACCATTTTTTGTTTGAACTTCCGAGGACCTTTGCGGGGGGGAGCAGTTGGGCCACTTGCAGTCAAATCTCAAACTTGTTTAGTTCAACCTAGGAATTACGTCGCGTCGGATAGCATCTTATAAGTATTTTTTTTTTTTTTGTCTCTGATTGGGGGCTGGCGTTTTTGTTGTCTGAATGGGGGCCGGGTTACTAACTCCCGTTTCACGAGATACCTAAATTTTCAGCTGCCTCGGACTGGACACTCCCTACCTCCCTAAAAAAAAATCCCGCTTCCGACCCCCCTTCCTTGTTTCGGTCCTACGCATCCGATGTTCAAGACCGATACCGATAGGATATGCTTGGACGTGGCGTTTACGCTGTCGCATCAGATTAGCCAATCATTTGTTTGTATGATGGTGCTCTTGTCAGCGCACACGGCACGGGGCAGACGCGGACGCAGATGGGAGAAGGCAGACGGCAGAGTTGTGTAGCGCGGAGTGATGCATTTGGGGGGGGGGCTTTAATTCCAAGTTATTCCCCACAGGTATTATCACCAACCCACCCACCAGGCTGGACTGTAACCCTCCCAATGCCACACACTCAGAAACCCCCTCGCTAGTTCACCCTTTTAAAAGCCTTCTCATTTAACATTGGAAACTGCACACTCTTCACCCTCTCACTTTTGGGCTCTAGCTCAAATATAGCCAAATCCCCCGGATACTTGCCATGGCGGAGTCGATCCCCCTCTGCCCAGGAACGACAGTCTTCCCCCGCGGGGGTTCCTAGAAAGCCAAATGCTGCTCTGAAAGCTACTTTTGTCGTTTTTGTTATCTCCGACGTTGCATTCCCGGACGGAGAGGATGAAGAAGAAAGACCCATGGGATACAACCACCCGCGGAACCCCTCTGGTCTCGGATCCTGCAGGATATTTTTCAGGAGTGCCCAGATATCGGTGCCGTTGCTGATTAGCTGTCGGATATAGAGGCCTGGCTCGTCCCTGTCGAGGATGATTTCCACTGTAGAGTTACTTTCAGGGATAGAGTATTTTCCCGTCAAGGTTTGGCCGGCAACATCCCGCGCGGCTTGCTCGCCTGCGGAAACCCAGATATCGATACTCGCTTTTTCAATCAGGCGAAATGCCGCGGCGGCGTCGGGACCTGCGGTCATGATGGTGATGCCGAGGTCGTGAGCGGGAGAAAGGGCCAGCAACGTGTTGTAGGGACCGCCGCCACCCTTTTTGGTATACAGGTCAACGATGCGGGTGGTTTTACTGCCCTCGGCGCGGTTGGTGGGGATGTGTCGGCGGAATATCTCCCATGGTTGGCCGAGGGAGGTGTATAGGCTGGAAGTGTGGGTTAGAGGTCGCAGCCACCGGCGGGTGGTAATCTCGGGGAGGAGCGAAGACGCGAGGATGGATTGGCCGATGGTGGAGACATCGGCGGCGGACGAGTAGTAGCCGGCCGTGCTGCAAGTCATTATCAGTAAAACAGTTCAATGCATTCCTCCCTCT
>Ga0247763_1002082_pt1 | contig 10560 bp, 12 predicted proteins | sample UWRJL141409B4_FD_179926 | JGI IMG/M metagenome (GOLD analysis project Ga0247763, IMG submission 179926) | Plant litter microbial communities from Arlington Agricultural Research Station in Wisconsin, United States - UWRJ-L141-409B-4 | ecosystem: Environmental > Terrestrial > Plant litter >...
TAAAGCTCATGCTATATCTGCGACTCCCTGTGCCTCTTTTTTTTTTTTTTTTAAAAAAAAAAAAAAATAAATAAAAAAAACCGGCAACCCACACAAACCAATTCTGTCTGTCCATTGACAGGATTCTTGCGGATCTCACAAAGCCATGTCTTCCGACCCTGTCTATCGCAGAGTAGGCCGCGGGGGTGCGGGTAACTGGTACAGCAAGAACGACGTGGACAAGGCGGAGAGGGACCAGGCCATAGCTGTTCGTTTGCCCTCCTACATTCCCGTTCAACTTCATTTTCCTTTATCAGGCAAGACTCACACAGGTCATCCAGGACCTAGAAGCACAAAAGAACGCAGTCGTCCCCGCCCCAGCACCAGACGCGCATGCTTACGCGCGGAGCGGGCGTGGTGGGGCCGGCAACTTCAAGGACCAAGTAGCGGCGGCCGAGAGCATCAAGGCAGAGCGCGAGGAGGCGGAACGGGCCAAGGCCATTGTGGCAGCCAATGTCGGAAAGGCAAAGCACCCGTTCAGCGGACGAGGCGGCGCCGGAAATTGGTCGGATGGGACGACTCCGCTTGGTGCTGCTCAGCAGGAGCAGGAGCAGCGCAAAGTGGAGGACTTGGAACTCAAGGTGCTGAAGGATGTCGAGGCGGGTCTGGCGATGCCGGCCCCGGCGTATCATCACCCAGACAGGGAGTGAATATGCTGGGAATGGGTATCTATGTGCTAATAAGATGTATTTTCTTTGGTTCTTCAATGGTGATACCCGGAGTCGGGAAGGTGGAAGCTGTTGTAAAAGCCTCACTCTTGCTGTTTGTACAGTGCAACAAAACAAGTAGCAGGAGGTGCCCATTCTTCGCTTCGTTCTCATGCTGATGAATCCACATTGTGAACCACTCGAACCAGTGCCATGAACAGAGAGGACCGAACTTTGATGGGGGATCGGCGAGTGCTTTTCCAAGTCCGGGGTTAGGGTTACCCACTAACTACAACCCTGTAAATCTGATTGGGCGATAGGCGATCGCAAGATCAGAGAAAAAAAGTTCACCCGTCCAGGTTCATTAACGTCACCGGAGCGATACCATCTCTATCACACCATCACCTCCCCGACGTCGTGTAGCTGAGCGACCGGTGCGTCTGACGAAAGCGATCGCATCAGCCTACCAACCGATCGAACGTATCCCCGAGTATTTGCGAATAATGGCCTCCGCTCTCGCGATCGGCACAGGCGTTGCCGTCGCTGCTTTTCTTGTACGTTAGAGAGTCGCTGGTTGAGGTGTCGCGCCCAGTCCAATTAGTCCAGGCCGGTCTGTCCGAGGCAACGAGCCACTCCGGTTCATTCTAGCCCACCGACGTTTTTCGGAGATCTGCCTATCCATGAGCAGAAGCCTGCGCAGATGGCCACTACACTTGCAGGAAACATACGTACCCCGAAGAACCCCGAGCCTTCCCGACGACCCCCTTGGGATCCAGCCCTACATCCAGGCTCAAGAGAAGCTGGGACGGCTGGCATTGCTACAAGCACCAGCCCATGTAGACGGGCGGACAATCAGAACGCACACCGCGATCAACGATGAGAAAGACAGGACTGGACAAGACAGGAGGACAAAGCTGACTGGACCGACAACTGGAAACCAAACCGGGCGAGACTAGCTCACCCTTGACAAGCAGTTCAACTAACACATTCTTACAGGGAAGAGCAGGCCTCGTCGCCTGGCGACGATCCCGCGGTGGCGTTGGTGCTCTCGGCAAGGCCTTCTACAAGGGTGGCTTCGAACCGCGAATGACGCGCCGAGAAGCATCCTTGATCTTGTCACTCAAGTATGTTCCCCTCTTTCCCGCCCACCTTGTTGTCTCTCTCCCTTCCCGTCAATACTGACAGCGAAACAAAAAGTGAACGAAGCGTCACCAAGGAAAAGGTCCGCAAGGCGCATCGTACTCTAATGTTGCTGAACCACCCAGATCGTGGAGGCAGTCCGTATTTGGCGACCAAAGTGAATGAGGCGAAGGAGTTTCTGGAGAAGAATACTACGTCATGAGAGTAGTCTCTATGCTTTGTCTGAGACTGGGATCCAATCTGATGCGAGAGTGGTGAATGTGGCACTGATGATGAATGCCGCGGCGGATGGATGCCGCTACCAATGCATTCGATAATAAGACTGGCTGGCTGTGTACTCGCACCTGTAAAATATCACATATCATAGCACTGGCGTTTGGGAACGAGGGTTTGGAATTCACCAATTGGGGGTTGGCAGGCTGCAAGGAGTGAGGCTGGAAGGGGTGGGACCCAAGAAGCTCATCTTCTCGTGGCCAAGTCTATTCGCTCTCAGCTAGACACACTCAGGTATTGTACTGTTACAAAGCCGAAATGGCAACCAGTGATCTCCTCTCAATATAGCGCCCTAGGGGCCAAAGCCAAACATCCAAATCCGCGATGTGGCCATCTCCGAAGATTTCCCTCGTCCAGTTCAAGCAGCGAATTGACTAAAAGGCCAAAGGTAAATGAGCCAATGAGTGATAACCTTCACTAATGCTTGGTCGCATCACTGAATCCAGGAGTAATCTGCTCAAGATCCTCGTCAGCAAATATCATGCGTCAACACCGGAAGAGAAATCACTCACAGTTATCAGGGTGGGGCTTCTGGCCTAGGAATCTCCGCACTAACTCTCCACCATCCGTGTCATCGCCACTGGTCCAAGCCTCCGGCTCTCCCAAGGGAACAGGCCTGTGATATGGCTGTTAACTTTCCGCAGTTTTTTCCTCTTGCAGTTAACTTACGCTTTGTCTGTTTTTGCACGCCTCTCGAGGCTCATGACGCGACGCTCCACGGCAAGGCTGATCATGGCCTGCAGCGTGTAGACGGCGTCGTTTCCAGCATTGTGAAGGAACGAGTGGGGGATCTGGAGGCGGTTCAGAACTTTCTCGAGGCCACTCTGGTTATTGTTGCGTGTATTGTACTGATCCAACTCGCGCGTGTCGACGATCTCGCTGACGTTGAGGGCGAGGTGGGGATTGTAGCCGATAACCTTGAGGAATTTGATATCGGCGAGTGATTCGTGGAAGACAAGAACGACATCTCGTTGGACTGTTGTGGCATTCTCTTCGCGAGTGGCCTCGTCGATGGTCGCCTCGAGGAGCAGCCTAAGGTCCTTTTCAGGGACAAATTCACTGGTACTATTCATTTCATGTTAGCCATGAGGGCCGATCGGTTTGCTTCGATGGGGTTCCATACCCGAAGTTGAATTTGTCCGGCCATCCCTGGACGTGTTTGTGGTTTTTGGCCCACGTATTCTCCTTGGCACGGATATGACGCGCCTCAATGAGTGAGAACCAGTTCTTGCCGCCCTCGCCCGGAGCAACCCCAGCAAGCTTGTCCGTATCAAGGAAGGCGAGACCGATCTCAGTGATCAGGTCTGCGTTGAACTCATAGGCCTCGAGGTCAATGGCAATGAAGAGAACATGGCCTTCGGGAGCCAAGGGGGCGGGCTTGCTGAGATCCAAGACTGCCTGGACCTCCTGTCCTTCTCTCCCACGAAGACCAAGGTAGCGTTGGGTTCGCTTCATGGAACGACCCCAATCGATGTGCAATTTGATCCGCTTGATGCGATTCTTTTCAGTTTTCTTGGCGTTCCCCCCGATTCTCAAGATTAGGGTGATCATCTGCATAAACTTGTCGCGATCACCAGCATTCATGTTGTCAAGATCATCAACGTCATTGGGCTCCGGGAAGTCCCTAGTTATGTCGAGGAAGTCATCCACATCCTTTGAGCGTCCGAGGAAGCGCGGACGAGGGGTTCCAGTATCAGGAAATTTCATTTTGAATTTCTGTTCATGTGAACCTCCCGGAATGGTGAGCGAGATACCAAACGTTGCATTGATGGCATTTAGGAGGTGCTGAAACTGGTCAGTAGGGACGAAGAGAATCGGGGTATGGTCGGGGCGTCCGGGATTGTAAAGGTAGTACCTAGGAAGGCATTGTCAGTTTCATTGGATAAGTTGAGAGCAGGGGTAGCCTACAGGTCCCAGTGACATTTACTGTGCAAGCCCTGAAGAGTGAACCACGGAGCGACCTTCCATGTTGTTAGCAGGATGGTTGTCATTTGGCGGCCCGGTTTGCTCACCTTGCCTGCATTCGCCTTTCCAACGAACAGGTTCGGGTAATCTTTGACAAGTCTCCAGGGAACGAAGAACGTGTCTGAGGTTGCCATCTCTCCAACCTTGAGACCGGGGTGGCCCCGGAGATCATTCAGTGACTGCTCTTCAGCTTGGTTCATGTGGGTAGCAGCCTCGCTACTGGCGGCGTGGTTTTCGTCAGTTTGGCGTGTCTCGCTCATATTCCCGTTTTCTCTGCCGTCTTCGTTGCTGACTGCGGAGCCTGTCGATTCATGCTCGGAGTCTGACCCCTCGAGGAGCTCGCTGTTCTCGGAAGAACTCGTGGCGGTGGGAGACTCGGATTTTCCGGTCTCCAGAAGCTTGGAAGAATCAGCGGGCTTCCACGGGCGACCTGTGAGGGCCTGCAGAAGGCTGGTGAGCTCGTCAGACCTAGTGACGAGATCCATATTGCTGACTTAAAATACTCTACAGTCAGTCAGCTAGCCGGATTGTGCCGTGTGTCACCGCACCTTGTTTGCAATGACTAGGTGGTTGTGTTTAGGAAAGGTGTTGCCGGTAAAGGGAAGGTGAGCTGGCGCGCTGACGGCGGTGATGTTGGCAAGGGGCGTTGGTGAGGCCCAAGCCAGGAGTGGAGAGGCCCTCAAACTGCTGCTGGCCGAAACGAGAGTTTTCGAGGAGAGAAAAAGACAAACCAGCAAACGTTTAAAAGGAAGAAATACATACCTGGGTGAACGTTGTGATGGTGAAGAGGTTGTGAGTCAATCTTTGCCGGAGAAGGTGGTATACCGCTTCGTGGAGTGGTGCTAGCTCGGACAGCGGTTGGCAGCCAGAATTCTAGAGGGTGCTTCTGAAAGGATCTGGTACCCTCAGTGTTCCTTCCTGACCAAAAAGCGACGGGGCACAAAGGCGTGGGGCACGGCGCGAATATACAGGGCAGGTGCGACTGTCAACTCACAGGAGATTTTGGTCATCGACCAATAGGTCCAGGACCTGCTGGAGAGGTTGGGTTTTGACTCCAAAAGCGTAGCGCGACAGGGGTTCTCTTCATTCAAAGTGCAATGCCAAACATCACTCTGGACGACCAAAAAAGGGGAGTAAAACTGACGCCGCGAATTTATCCGATGGCTAACACAGTGAGCGTTGTTGGGCAACAGTGGGTCAATTAGGGGTTGTTTACTTTTATCACAATTGCATCATGTATGCCCTTTTCCTTAAGAAGTAGGCCGGGCCCCATTCGTCTGGCCGGCCAGCCTTTGCTCTTTTATTCGCCCAGTGAGGTCTCGGATTGTGCAGTGATGCCTATTGGTGTCCCTGTCCGTGATGAGTCACGGCCGTATCAGCTCGTCTACCCTGCCACTGGATGTATGCAGAACGACGGACGCAACCACACAGCTCCATCAGTCCTTGCCATACAGCATGTAACCTTACAAGACCAATGGACCAAAATTCAGATTACCGGGACACATATCCTCGAACAAACTGCAAAGTCAGCAACGTCCAAGCACATACAGGGTACCCACCTACCTCGTTCGCTTCAGGCTCTGTAACGCTTGAGATTTCACATTCCTCATGAGTGATGAGCCCCAAGTGCCCCCCGACGATGTATCTGAACCACATCTCTCTTCGATCCCCGTTCAGTTCGCCCGACAAAATGCTAGTCTTGAGGGCTTTCAAGAATTTATGGTAAAGTTCCGGCATCTCCAGCTTGATCAGTTCTTCTCGCATGACTCTGAGATTCTCAGCCGCCTGCGCGTATCTCAGGTCTGCGAAACTGTCCTGTACGAGCTTTCGCACGATCTGGCCCATTTGTCTCACGGCCGAGTCGATTGCCGCATCATCCGAAGCTGCGGCAACTGCCTGCTTGAACTCAGGTATCGCATTTTCTTGGGATATGACTGTCCGCCGACTTTGGCCCAACAGAGAGTCAATATCCAGCCCCGAGAGAGGCTTGATCCGGTCCTTCTTGCCGCGCTTGCTTTGCGCCTTTGCTGGCACTGCACGTCGTGAGTAACGGTTGTCAAAGGAAGGGAAAAACACAAACCTTTCTTGACCTCAGCTACTTCAATGAGCGATCTGATTTCTCGCGTTGCCGTCTCTACCAATTTCTGGGGGGGTTTGGAGAATCGGAGGAGAATTTCTGCTGGAGGCTCGATGGGTGCGTCTGGCTGAACCGCACGGGCGCGAATCGCCTGGTTTATTCGATGGATAATCGGATTGTAGATTTCGTCGATTGGCGCGTACTCGGCTGGGTTTCTGGTCTAATGTTAATGGTGGTTGAATACGCAGAAGATCGAGGTATACCCCTCATCATCAGCACCGAATTCAGAAAGATCCATTGCGTCAACATAGTCGCTCATCGCCTGATTGAGATCCTCGGAAGGGAGTAAACGGTGTTCTGTGAGGACGTGTCCTGTGACGGTAAGGACCTTGTCGAGGGGAGGAAACTGGTAGGAGCGGACGTCTTCTGCGAAAGGTAAAGGCACATCGTAGAGGCATTCAAACGGATCCTCAATTCCCGGATTGGGCTTGAGAAGAAGAATCTGAGGTTGCGCGTCGTCTTTTTGAACATACCTCGCGACAGCGTACGTCTCGAGCTCGTGGAGGGCATGAATGAGCGCGGACATTGCGAGCTCGGCCTCTTCATTCTGCTTCTGCGCTACGATGACGCCAGTTTCACCCATGTTGAGGAAGGGTTCATACTAAACCATTAGGACTAGCACATGGGGGAGGGGGGGGATAACTCACACTGCTGAATGGGATAAAGCCCAGAATTGTGAACTGCTTCTTGGTCTCCAGTTTGATCACTGGCCAATTGGACTCACTCATGGGGACCACTGTGCGGCCGTATTGATAACCCTTCTCAAGATCCTCAAATGGGACATCCTTTTTCCCGCCAGGGGCATCCGGGTCGTTCACGCGGTAAGTCCGTACCTGCTTAACACCGAAAAACCCCGTACCATCCATTTCCACATCCCCGTCATCGACAGCTTGTGATGGGCCCCCAAACCCCGGCGTGCTGGTCACGGTACTTGCTGACGGGGCAGCCGCACGCTTGGTCTTGAAGTACCGTTCCACATGGATGCTGAGAGCGCTCTCATACTTGGAGGGATCTCCAAGGGTGAGTGGGCCATCGAAAGCCTTGAAAGGCCGGACGGGTTTGATTCTTGGAATGGCGAGTTCTTCAACTGCTTGCGCCATGGTTCCATAGACGGCGTTATTGCATTTGTTGACCAACTTGCGGAGCACATCCTCGTTGGTTGCCTGCACCCATGTCAGATCAAGACAACGACTAACGAGATAGGGAGGGACAGTGATGCACCTTCAGCTTAGGTTTGTCCTCCTCTTTGTACCCGTAATCGGGATCATCGAAATCGACACCACTGCCAGGTGTTAGACACGGATGCGGCATGACAAGTGCCTAGACTCACATTACTAGCAGCTCGATGCCGAGCTCGTTAAGCTTGTTGGCTACATCGTCGATGGAGTCTTCCGAGTCGTCAATTGGCGCGTCAGCGTTGGTAACTAGGAATATTTTCCTGTTGTACTTGAGTTTCTTGGTGTAAGTCTCGATCATGGAAAGGGCGATGACAATGGCCGAGATAGCATCTCCACTAGAGCTGTGCGAGGGCTTGATCTTGGAGCGCAGGTCCCGCAAGGAGGTCATAGTCATGGCATTGATCTCCTGGAGAACCGAAATGGAATCGTATCCATCGAGGCCCTCTTCGGCAAAGCGATTCCTTGTCTTGTCCGTATTGAGGCCAACAACACCAACTGTCCATGTTTTGCGGTTGGCAGCGAGCGTGGTTGAGATCTTGTCCCAAACGTACCGCATGCACCAGTCAAGATCGGATTCGGTGCGACCGCTGTGGCAGTCAGCCATGGACTCGCCAAGGTCAACGATATATACCGTCGCCTCCTTGTCCGCCATGTTGGCAGTAGTTGAAGGTTGATGTTGAAAGAGAGGTTGCAGAATGGACTAATGACGGGTGAAGTGATTCGAGTTACAGTCATGGATTAAACGCCGTCAAAAGCACTGTAATGTATAGTTAGTATGGGGTTAACTATGTCATTAATTGTGCACAGCTGCCGGGGGTTTGTCCAGGCAGCACCGCCAATCCCAGCCGCGTTTGGTGGAAGTGGAACGCGTGAGCACATGTTTTCGTGTTGCTGGGGCTGCGATCCAACTTTCCCTGATCAGTGCACGTGACATTTCCAACATTCCCAGCCTGTCATCAACGTTATGGCTGAGTTATTCGGGCTCTAGACACTTTATTCTGTTCATTTGTCAAAGAGATGTCGGTTTGTGCGGGAGAAAAGGAAAATGATTCTCTCACGCCTATCAGAATTTCTTCTCATTCTCTGTGTCTGATGTTTTGCTCCACAGACTTCAACTCCCAAAAAGAAACTCGCAAAGGCGCCAAATCGGATATATTTCAACAAAAGTCATATTTTGCAGTACACATTCATGTGTGATCTTGTCCCTCACGACCTTAAAACGCTCCGACCGCTTGGCATCTCCAGCCCCGCCTGCCAAGTGATGGGGCGCGTGCATGATGAACGAATGATGGAGCCAGCCGCGAACTAACCTTCAACATCAATTCCTTCTCAGCTTTTGGTCCTTTTCCTTTGCACAACGCAGCTTTCTTTTTTTCTCGGTTGGGGACTGATAGCCGATTTACTAACGAAATCTCTGGTAATTTTTTCTTCTTCATCATGACGGTCACAGGATTCTTTTCACCCGCGCCATATCACATCTTGAGGTAAAAATTCTCCACTATCAACACTTCATTTCAAGAGAAAATTGACGGCATCAAAAAGTTACGGTGCCCTCCTCGGCACCACCTTCTTCCACACCTTCGTCGGGGGCATCGTGTCGTTTCGCGTGCTGGCGCGTCCCCAGTTTTCCCTCCTCATGGCCAAGCTCTTCCCCGTCTACTTCACTATGCAGACGGCGCTACCCGTCGTGCTGGCTTTGACCTACACGGGCGAAGGCCGAACGGCTTCTGGCTTCGCCGGCGTGCTTGACTCAGACAACCGCTGGAGCGTGCTCGTGCCACTTACTTCGGCCTTTGCCTCCGCGGTCACCAACCTTGCTCTAGTGGGACCCGCCACCACCAAGTGCATGGATGAACGGAAGGTGCAGGGTAGGTCGGCCCCTTTTTAACCGGTCCGAATATGTTTCCGTGATGGATGTTGACGCGTGTGTCCAACTTGACCAAACCTACAGAGAGGAAGGATGGCAAGAAATCCTACGACGCACCACCGCACTCACAGGAGATGATGGCGCTTAACAAGCGCTTCTCTATGCTGCACGGCATTTCGTCGCTGCTGAATCTCGGGACCTTTATTGCGTCTGTGGCTTACGGTGTCACCCTGGCCGCCCGGCTCTGACGGAGTGAACTGGTCATGGTGAAACCCGGGCGGAGCCTGGGGTTGGTGCAGCAACCTTGGTGTGGAATCACAATGCTCATGCAAAACGTTGGTAAATGTGTTCACCGAATCCTTGTAATATGTCTGCTTCCAGCAAGGAGTCCTAGACTACAATTTACAATACATAGATGATGGAATTTGCCAGTACGCAGTAGCTCTCCATTGTTTTCCCCCACATGACGCCGCCGACCCGTTTCGCTATATCCCATCCACCTATTCTCCATCCCGAGCTCTCATGCAGGGGACAGCTTGGTTGTAGGGATATGCCAGGCGAGATGAACGAAGGAGAAAAAAGCCAATCCCGCCATAACGCCAGTCTACTGCGGTGATGCCCTTTCTAAATCCCAAAACGAGATGAAAAGGAGAAAAACAAAATGCAAGGAAGCTGCATCCGCTAGTGGAACGCTCTCCGAAAGATCGTCGCCGCAAAAGCCGTGTCGTTTTTGGCAAGAAGTCTGGGGCAGAGAGAGGAGAAGTTGTTCGGTCCAGCAAAAATGAGGCACGTCGGCGCTGCCTGGTTCCAACTGCCGGCCCTGTGGTATCTGATCTTGAAGACGAAAAAGAGCAAGAGAACAGCGTCGAATCGAGAGAGAAGTCGACAAAAGTTTGCTGCAGAAAGAACTGTCCGCAGCAAGGATGGTGTTTCAAGATGAATGGTTGACAATTCGGTCAAGCAAAATCCTTCAACGTTTCTTGCCGAGGTTTTCCAGTTCCGCCTTTGCTCGCAAGAGGTCTCTCTTTGCGGCCTCAAAATCCCTTGCCTGCTTCTCCTTGTCGACGGGGGGGCGCTTGACGTCGCGCGCGTTCTTGACGTAGTGGCCCAGTGACCACTTTCCGGGAGGGCGCGAGAGCAGCTCTTCAAGCGGAAGGTCGTCAGCGGGCTTCGGGAAAGCCTGTGACATGGCGTCAAGCTTTGCTGATGGCTTGGCTGACTGCGGGAGCTGAAGCTGCGCGACGGGGGCGGTCGTGGCACGCTCTGGCTGTGCGGGGCGGAGATTCGTCGACTCTGTTGAGTGCGTCGAGGAGA
>Ga0247763_1002084_pt1 | contig 10554 bp, 10 predicted proteins | sample UWRJL141409B4_FD_179926 | JGI IMG/M metagenome (GOLD analysis project Ga0247763, IMG submission 179926) | Plant litter microbial communities from Arlington Agricultural Research Station in Wisconsin, United States - UWRJ-L141-409B-4 | ecosystem: Environmental > Terrestrial > Plant litter >...
ACTGCATGCGTCTGGACTTTATCTTCATCGGTGCTAAGGCTGCTCAAGTGGTTGGTTAGATGATGCAAGCCCCAAGCCACCAAATCCGGGCGCCAGTTACAAAGTCAGGCAAGAATGGTCCGAGTGTTGCCTGATTCCGATAAGAGCCTTGCAAGTGGTTGACAAAATAAAACGAACTCATTACCTTGACAGTACCTCCCACCCCAGTACAATTTGCTAGTATGGGTAACAAGGTAGCCAGTAGGTAGCCAAACTGATCATTTGACAACTTTTCACTAACAAATCTCCCAACCTCACACCTAGTATCTTCACGTCATATTACTGCCCGGGCCTTGCTTTCCTATTTTTTTTCCCTACATAACCTTTTTTTATTTGTCCAAACCGTAAATTAATATCATACTCTCTATTCGTACGTTATACTTTTTCTTTTTATCTTCAAGCCTTTAGGCAAGGTATAGAATATAAGGCCCGGTGGGGTGATAGATAATGGGAGAGATGCTGCTAAGCCACTGTTAGTACAGGGTCTCGTGCTGAATTTGTGAGTCCGTGTTTTTTCGGCAACCGCTTGTCTTGCACTATCTGTCCCGCCCACTCCTTGAGACTCTTTTCCGCCCGTTCTTTATTCTCGCAGGTATATAAATAACTTTCGTAACGTCTGAAAGTTCGACCATTTATTGGCTTTGAATGTAAATATTGTAGCCTGGAGTTGCCGCAGCCAATTTTGCCCGGGTACCCCAGCTCCAGCTTTGGAGTTGTCCCGGACGCCCATCTCTTAGCTGTCCCGAATAGTCCAGCTTGGAATCCGGTCCAAATTGCTCTCCGATTGCCGCTGTCTCGATTACGACTATAATCAAATGGGGTAGAAGCCCATGCACGGTTCAAACATCTGCACCACCATCACCACCTCAAAAAAAGAAACCGTTACAACGTGTACCAAGAGGTTGCAGACTTAAAGGCTAGATATAGGGGCGATCCACCAGACAGGATCAAAAAATATGCAAGAGTAGACGAAGCAGGTAATATGATTTGTAACTTAAATTAAGTTTCCAGGGAATTTAAACCAAGTGTAAGAAATGATGAAAACAATAATACGCACGCCAAAAAGGTCAATTTAGTACCCGCATGTGTGTAAATTAAATAACACAATCCATTGTTATCTTGCGTAAGAAGCAGGATACTAAAGGCATTATTTATGTAAAAGATCTTATTGACATTGTAAGAGGCCTCGAGATAATGCACGCAGGCCTCATATGCATAGGTTGGTAGTGCTAAGGTAGCAATACTCTGTATACTGCGGCGCAGCCTTCCGGAAAAGGTTCTTGGGATAAGCAAGTCTGAGCAAATCCTAAGCCAATCCTGCCAATCCTGACCCGAACCTGAGCCGGAGTGAGCAAAGTAAAGGGTGACAACTAGAAGCGGGCGGCTCGGACGAGGCTCTCCTGGAGAAGTGGCTGTGCCGACATCACCGTCATTTTACGTAGTGGCATTCTACGCAGTGGCAGTGGCAGCCACTTGCGCGCGTTTGGTTTGGCCAGGCCTGCTCAGCTGAGCATTATCGTCACCATCTGGAAATGCTGGAAACTCTCGGCAGCTGCGCAAGGTATGATGCAGGAGTTCGATTTGAGCTGTCGGCCATTGGTTGTGGGGGCTGGGTAGGGCTGAGCGCCTGTTGTGGAAATTGCGATGATGGAATAAATTCATGCGAGCGCCGAAAATGGTGGGTGGCTGGCCCAGGCCAGGACAGGTCCAGGCCACCATTGTGTGAGGCATCCCGCAGGAAGAAACACCAATGAGCTGAAAGCTTGGGCAACAACACCTTTTCGACCCACCTTTAAAACGGCACTATTGCGTTCTTTCGGTCTGCTCCACTTTGATGCAGTCCAAGTTTGCTCTCTTGCCATGCGCCTCCTCGACGTCGACACATTAGAACCAAAGGAATTTTACGGCGACAATATCCCTCCATATGCAATACTCTCCCACACTTGGGATGGTGACGAGATTACCCTCCAAGAACTGCAGTTGGTGTGCGGGGAGAAGCAGAGTTCTCGAGACGAAGCTGCAGCGCAGGTGCGACGAAAGCGCGGTTACCACAAGGTGAAGAGCGCTGCCGACCTCGCATCAAAGCGCCCCCTGCAGTATGTCTGGGTCGACACATGCTGCATCGACAAGAGCAGCAGCGCTGATTTGGACGAAGCCATCAATTCAATGTACCAATGGTACAAGCGCGCAGCCGTTTGCTATGTGTTCCTTACCGACGTCACAACCCTTGAAGGGTTCGAGAAGCCGGACTCGGAGCTCCGGTCGAGTCGGTGGTTTACCCGTGGCTGGACGCTTCAAGAGTTGGTTGCTCCCGAAACCGTGGTGTTCTACGCCAAAGATGGCACCTTTCGGAACAAGTCCTACCCGCCCAGGTTCGTCAAAGCTCTCGGCGAAATCACTGGCATCAGCGTCGACGTTCTCAGCGGATCTCTATCGCCGAGCCAACTCAGTGTCGCCACACGAATGAAGTGGGCTGCCCACAGGGAGACAACGCGCCCCGAGGATCAAGCCTATTGCTTACTGGGATTGTTCGATGTCAACTTGCGCCTTTCATACGGCGAAGGAGCAACTCGCGCCTTTCTCCGCCTTCAAGAAGAGATCCTCAAGACGACTAACGACCAGTCCCTGTTCGCCTGGAATTTGACGTCACAGGATGCCGACACGGACGCTGACACCCTGTATGGACTCTTCGCCACATCTCCGGCCAGCTTCTACCAATCAGGGAACATGCAACCTCTCCCAAAGGCCAACACTCACGCCAGCGTACCCGCTGATATGACGAGCCAGGGCCTCCGGATACAACTCTATCTTGAACCAGTCAGCAAGTCTCTGCCGGACAGGGCCGATCCACTGGAAGAGGATTACTTTGCAATCCTTGACTGCGACATCCTCAGCGAAGGCCGTCATCGAAGACCAAGCATACGTTTGCGGCGTGTTTCGGAGGACCAATATGCTCGTGTCCACCTCAACACACCGGTGGAATACTTGGACATTCCCAAACAACCCGAGGCAGCCGAGGACCACAGCGGTTATCGTACCATCTATGTCCACCAAACCCCTGTGCACCACAGCCTGCCGCACATTCAAGTGTCACCAGCCAATCAGCCATGCTGTGAAGCTCACAACCCCTTGGGAATTCCGGTGTTCTCTCAAAGCGGGTCGACTTACACCCTTAAAGACGTGTTTCCTAGGTCTAGATGGAACTCGCACACCATGACCATGGCAGTTGAGTACACGCGAAAACCAAGCCTGACCGCTGCCTTCCGGTTCCAGCGGACACGCGTTGGCCAGGGTGAACTACGCCGATGCGTCGACGTCATCATCGGGATTCAACGGCTGGATGTCCTCCGGTGGGAAGGTTGGTGCTTTCAGCTTGTATCTAATGTCCGAAAGAACTTGGCGGCAGTGTTCTCCGAGGTCCAAACAAAGATGCAGAGGATAACGAAAACCACTTACGGTGAAGACATAACACCTGGCGCGTTGTGTTCGCTCCTCGGTCACGATATCCCGCACTCCGAGGTCGTCATCCAAGATATGGAACAGCAAGGTCGGCCATGGCTCTCGATTCAAGTCTCGGAGAGACTTGCCCCTCTGGACAGCACAAGTCCACCGAAGCGGCCGAAAACAAGCACCGAACCTCCCATCACGCAAACGGTTACTCGCACCGACAGCCTATCTCCGGAGGTGTTAATCCCACCAGCCCCCCCCTTCGCCACAAGTGACGACCCACGCAAAGCGAGGCACTCAGTCACCCTATCCCTACGTCCGTACAGCACGTATTCCAGTTCATCTTCATCGAGCAGGGACTCGCAGCAAGAAGGGCCATTGCCTACCCCAGCACTCAATACAAATAATAAACAGTGGAACAAACCACGGCCCAGAGCAAACAGCAGGTCTAGGGTCCTCTCCTCTTCCCATTCAAGTCGGCACAGCGATGTACCAGAAAATCCTTTGTATCGCGCGCAAGTTGCAGATAGTTATCGTCACAGTCTTCCAACGCCTAGCCCTTCTCCAGACCAGGTTGAAAGGAGGCAGATCAGACAACACGGACACAGCCTCTCGCAGGAAGAGAGACACGTCCAGCTGAGAGACGAAGGCAGAGGCGTGGCTCATGCTGAAGGGGATGCGTCCCGCACAAGTTACGGTACCGGCCATGCCAGGGGCTATTCGAGGTCGAAGTCTAGGACTCCCCCGAGCGGTGAAGAGACAGGAGAGGGGGAAGTGAGCTATAGGGTGAGGCCTGTGTGGTATTGAGAAACCATCCTCTCCGTCTGTTAGAGCGGGGTTGAGCTTACAGAAGCTGGAATCCTCGATATTTAGGAGATGCCTTTGCTAGTGGGCATCATTAGGAGATAAAGAGTATTTCGTTCGTTAAGGCCCCTAGTGCTTGTTAAATACTGTATTTAGAAGACAATCTAATGTCAGGGGTAACCTAAAAAGCTTTAGGAGCATCCTCGCATTTATTTTCCACATTTTTCTTACGGCCATTTCTGTTGGCAAGGGTTACGTAATTTTTTGCTGCTACCGAACTGGTGCGGTGGATGCAACAGGGAGGAAACCACAAAAAGAACAATACCTACAGAAAAGACGTAGCTGGCCTTCCAGGCCAGCTCTCCCAGACTACTGTCCGTCCGATTGGAGGAGTAGGAATGCAATTGACGTGAATTAATAGAGAGAGCGATTTTAAGGAGACGAGCTCCCGTGTTCATTGCTGAGCTGATACACACACCCCAATATGCTTATGGCGCGACTAAGGCCTCCCCTCCATTTTGATCCAACGCCTTCTTCCTTGCGTGTCTAGCCCTACGACGGCGCCCAAAGTGCTTCACAAGAATCAAGATGACGATCACGGCAGCGAAAACACCACCGATAATCTTGTTGTTCTCTGTGTTGTGTGATAATGCGTATCCTCTGAAACTCATATTAGCTCCTGGTCTGCCGTGCGAGGATGCTGATACCGTTACTCACAAGAAGGCATTGATACAGCCCAAGAGGATGGCCACCCACCCCAGGTGGGTGGCAAAAGTAAGTTGGCCCGACCCCTTTGTATTGAGGTTGGTGTTATTACCAGCCGTTGCTCTTTTCTTGCGCAAAAATAGAGCGACACAGCTCATGATTGATTTTATAACAAGGAAACCAAGGACGATGAAGCCGATGATTTGGTGCGCAGTTGACATGTTTTTAGTCTGCAGTGGTTAATTTTGTCGTCAATGTCCGCATTGCCTTCCCAATATCAAAAACAAAGCAGGATTGGCGTACCTTTTGATAAAACGTCCCAACCTCTGGCCCAAGAGCGAGGGCAGCCAGAACCACGAGCGTGGTAAAGACATGGATCCACAGGAACACCTTGAACAAACCGAAAAGTTCAAGAACCGTGATAGAGAGCGGGAAAAGAGCAAAGAAGGAGATGACGGCGGCAATGCCGTGAATAAAAGCAACGACGTCCTTTTGGTCAGCGTAGTTCTTACCGCCCTGGGAGCGGGCCGGCCCCTGCTGCAAGTCGGGAACTTGGGCCCCAGCACCGGCAATGCTGGCCAAATCCATGGTGAACCAGCCGTACGCGGCGTGATAGGGTACTGACTCGGCCAGGTCGTCGCTGTGGATGTAGTCGCCCTTGGGCCCGACGCCGTAGATGAAGAATTCCCGGGAGCTATTCATATGCAGTGAGCCGTTGGGCCAGCTCCGGCAGTTGGAGCACCTTCCGTTGAAGAGCAGAGTTCCGGAAGCGAGGTCGATTCCGGTTCCAGGAAGGGCCTGTACGTTGAAGTCTGGGCTCCACTCGGGCTCGACGTAATGGCTCGAGATGCGGGTGCTGAGTGTCACATTCGTGCGAGCATGATTCTGGTACATCATGAAGACCAAGGCGCCCTTCATGTTCTTTTGCCCGAGCCCCACTGCCGTCCACGTGTTGCTGAGCCGCCCCCGAAGGGCGAAGTAGATGTCGCTGGTGTCGTTCTCTGGAATATTGATGCCGAAGGCGACGTCGCCGTCATCTGAGATGAAGATAGAATCGGACCGTCCCTGGCCTTTGCCATTTTGAGCGAGTATGCCGCAAATCCACGAAAATACTAATATAAAATGTGGTTAGGTTGGTGGTGATACTGGCAACACCCGGGGGTGCACCGAGTGAAGTGGTCTTACTTACAGAGAAATTGAAGAATCGGAAACTGCATCATTTTTTCTTCTTTGAATGACTATTCTTAAAGTGGGCGTTCTAACCGAGTTGAGCGTAGAAGGTTTGCCTTGGAATCAGTACGGCCCTTATTTGTATTTCGTGTTGACCTGGTCGATGTGAGTGGTGCCAGTGGCGTGAGACACGGGATATATTCTGGTGGTGGCAGAGTGGCATGATAACCCAGCACGATTATCGACGCAGAACATCAGATCCACCAAATATCCGCCCAACCACATATAAGACATTGATTGTTACATTGCAGCAGAGGATTTCTCCCACAGCCTGTCCGCACTATTTTTTTCTTTTAGTTGGCTGGTCACAGTCTATTGGTTACGCCGATGAATAACTTTAGATGGGTTCTCATTTTGCGGAATGCTTAGGCTCATAACGGTAGGAGCAAGCGCACGCTACAAACCTATACTACCAAGGGATTCGTTTTTTTTTCGCTACCACAAGCAAGTATCTACCAAAGTTAGAGTCGATATCAAATACCCTTAGGTCAGATTCGTCGTGCTGGCTATTTATAGTTATAATATTCTTCCCACAATTACTGGTATCTGGGCCGTTAAAATCCCAAATCTCGTTTGTATCGCTTTTGGTTCGCTTAAAATATAAAATAAGTAGGGATCTGATATATGCCTTATCCTTACGGTATACTATATTGCCGTAGTTAATAATGTTAAGGGATAATCCGGCCGAGACAGACGGAACATCGTCATGGGATTCCTCCAAGACAAGAATTCAGCAATCCCCTGGCGGGCTTATAAGAGGCTGAGTTGCCCCGAGTTGGATCATTAAAGCGCCGAGATTGAGCCGGTTGTCCCCGCGAAAGACGGGATTGCTGATTGTTGTGACTGAGGGCTCGGGAAGGGATAGCAATCGGTGCTTGACTGGGCCTCCTGATGGACACGTCGCAATACACATATCCTGCACGAGTGACGCAAATCGATTACCACATGGTTATAGAGCTCTCCGACGACCTGTGCCTGTACGTCTGCTTCGCCTACTCAAACCCTCAAGTTCTCTGGATGGCTGGGGATCAAGGAACATCTCATCGATATCGATTCTGAGTTTCCGGGTCGCTGGCGGAGATTTTGGTGTATGAAATAAGGTACCAGAGTGCCCCGGCTTGGATGAGGTTATCGCTATTCTCGTTGGTCCAGGCTCTGGAAAGCGGACAGATGCTGATTCCCCCAATTCGGGTGGATGAATAAGGAGTAATGTAGTATGTGAAATCATCGGCGGAGAGGAAACTTAGATTCCAAAACCGCTAACTGGAGTATTACAAGTAGAGTGCCGACTTAAGTAGAGTGGGTATGGTGCCGTTATATTTGATCTCGTGGTTGTTAAAAAAGCCGTCCGGGCTGCCGAAGCGGTGGACGAACGTGGTAACGTTGCTGATATCCGGGGGGAAGCATATCGTGTGAGATATTGAAACTGTGGCAAATCCAGGGTACTCATGTAAGCGAATTCTTTAGGGTAAGGATAAGGGCAAATACACCCGCGATATTAAACCAGTATGAATAAGCCTGGGCGTGTGTCGTGCGTTGTAACTGCGTCTCTACCTTCGGCTCGCCCAGAGAAGACGGGATAGGCCCATGGCCGAGTACTCAGCACTGCGAAGTCATTTAGTGTCTGTATGGTAACATTCACCGTGAAATTCCTATAGTCGTGCAACAAGGTGGCGGACTGGAAGTCGGAGAGTAGCATGGTCGAAGAGAATTGCGAAAGAATAAACACGACGAACAAAACTATAGCGAGGAGGAAGCATTGAAAATCCAGGCCCTGGTTTGTTGCTTTAGCAAAAGGGAGAAGGAGCGACGATGGTTTAAGGGTAGCTTCCTGGAGTAATCCTACGTCGCGCCGATTTCGGGGTCCGCGAATGGCGATTTTCCGCAACGACAACGACGCTAGTATTATATAGCAGCAGCAGATTTGCGTAGCTAAAGCAAATCGAAGAATTGCCGTTAGTAGTAATGAACTGAGGCAGCCAGTCTCGCAGCGCTAGGATGGTGAGTACCTAAGTTGCCGCTGGGCCGCGTCTCGACACCATGGCCCCCAAGTCCAAAGCAGCAAAAGGAAGGATAACCACTGCGACAATGCAAATGATGCTGCCGGCGAACAGAAATATTTCCAGTAATCTAAACCGTTTCTTGAGCCGAGGCCACGTCGACTAAGCCGGTGCTTCATGATCAGGAGCCTGAGAGTTCGCCTTATGATCGGGGGGATCTAACTGACCCATGTTGTCAAGGAAAAAGGTTGAAATATCCATCTAACTATCAGAGTAGTTGGAAGAAGCTACTTTGGCAGACCGCCGCTTTATTTGTGTCAGTTGCACGCCGTGGATCCCTGGGCTACCAATGTGGTCTGATGCTTCTGAAGCTGCCTGCAAGCCATTGGAGCGTTGAACCACTGATCTCGTACAGCCACCCACCACTACAGGCACCACTACAGATGGCTGTGGCATGTTCCACAATATTTGAAGGTCCGCCCCTCTTCATCACACAGTTATGCACCATAAACATGAACTAATCACATCCACGAATGGCGCGGCCAACAGCATGAGTCATTCGAGGCTCAAAGCTGTGGCTTCCGCCACAGCTCGAAGTTTTCAATATACAAGTACCTATGGGTATACAGACATTGGTGCCAAGACCTTCGCACCGCAGCCATTTCGTTCCTGGATGCATACTTCCACTGCAGCCTCGACTGTTTGATTTCCAGAACATGAGCCCAGGCTACATCGCCCCTGGGCGGTCGAGCTATTCACAAGCCTTCTTTCACCATCTCAAATAGGTAGGAATACAACCTTTCCATGAGCATAAGTCACCCCTCATGCCTGTGTACATGTACATACATGGGTAATCACCACTTATACCCCCGACTAGCGACATAACTGTCCATCCCGCGATAACATCTCTCGCAAAACTCATCGGAGCAAAACGCCCGGTGCAGCGCATCTCTAGCCCTGCGGTAGACAGGCACGCACTCTCGGCAAATGTAGACGGCTCCCTTTAGAACGGTGCCAGTGCCAGCCATGGCGAGGGAAACAAAAAGTGCGATTTGGGCCATGGGGATGGGAGTCGCGCCGATGATGGCGGGTATGGTGCTTGAGGTGATCATTGCGGTTGCGGCCCTGTTGACCCTGTCGCCGCGGCGTGAGCTTGACATGGTTGTGGTTGCGTGGTTGAATTTGATCGCGTTGATGGTTGAGGGCGTGATGTTAGATGGAAGTGTATATGGCCCGAGCCGTGCCTGACTAGATGGTGAATGGACTTGTTCAGCTAGTCACAGTCTTCTCTTTGAGACCTTGACGGAGTGTTTAGGCAACCATCAATCCTAGGAGAAGCTTCTTAATATATGGTTTTCTAGTATGAAGGCTTTTCCGAGTATGCTTGTTTATCTGAACCGGTTTACTCAATTAGGAGGAAAAGAAGCACGACAGTTTTCGGCGTAGAGTCACGATGGTGAATGGACGATGCCTGGGCAGCATAAGCCAATAAGTTGGAGACATGCACTTGGCCTTTCGACTCACCCTTCGTCCATCCAATAAAGGCTGGTGTTCTGGACCAAAAAAAAAACCCTGCATAAGGCCTAAACGTGGGGTATTAGACTTCCAGACCTAGGTAGGAGACCGCGCGTCTCGAGATTCTCGTCGAATGTGAGGGATTCCATATGCCAAGGCACGCATTGAGAGGCTGCATATGCGCGGCTCCCGTCGGGTATGATGGAGATAGTGGCGAAAAGCTAAGATAGCCTAGCTTTTCGGGTCTATTATCGTCCCTATGGTCGACGATTTGACCAGTGAACTTCTGGGGCTGAGCATCGCCCGAATCTTGAGTGACAAATCGGAGCCCGCCTGCGCCGATTCTGTCGTAAACTTGTGATGTCGGGAATAACAACGAGGCAACGTCCGGGTCCAAGGAATCAGACAGTGTTTTGTTTCTCCTGAGTCTGTGCACGGACCAATTGTCCTCAGAGGGCCACCACATAACGCAAACCACTCACTGCAGTCTCTGTTCCTACTGATGTGAAGACGTGGGATGGAATTTGAATTTTTTTGAGATAATCCAAATCATCTGCTTGCCGCTTTTCATGGCCACAATCCCGGTCATGGAGCCGAAAGTCGAGGATGCGGACCGTGTCGCGAGCACGGGGAGTGCTCGTGATGATCATGAGACTCGCCACCCACGGCGTTCCCCGACAGGGCTCCTGAGCACCCAAGCGGTTGCCAAAATAATCGGCACTGCAAAAGATTTTGGCCTGTGCGGATGATGAATGTCTAACAGAAATTATTGGGTGTCGCTCGAGAGGCTGTTAGTCTGATATCGTCAGGAGAT
>Ga0247763_1002086_pt1 | contig 10549 bp, 10 predicted proteins | sample UWRJL141409B4_FD_179926 | JGI IMG/M metagenome (GOLD analysis project Ga0247763, IMG submission 179926) | Plant litter microbial communities from Arlington Agricultural Research Station in Wisconsin, United States - UWRJ-L141-409B-4 | ecosystem: Environmental > Terrestrial > Plant litter >...
TGAACCATAAACCTTTGTTCTTCCAAGACGATAAGCCTCTCGCGCGCTTCCTTCTCCTCCGTCTCTAGAGCCGACACCGCTGTGCTGGCTTCGCTGGTTCCACCGAGACTAGAAGTCTCCGGGTCAAAGCTGGCGGATTCACCATTGCGTAGCGGGGACGCCCCATTCAGCCCGGAAAGTAATCGGCGGTGGCCTGAGGTGTGGGACTTGAGTATCCGTGGCACGTTCTTCAGCGGGATGAGGTTTGCATGGAGAAATGACGAGGCGGAAGCGTAGATAGCTTTTTGTAGGCGTAGCTGTGTCGGGCTCGTTGTCTTCAAGTCACGGATGCGCTTGGCCGCGACGTCGTACTTGGCAAAGGCGTCCGTTAGTCGCTTGCGTATTTTGGCCGCCTCCTGGATCTGAGCGTGTGTGGGAGGTGGCCGGCCGGGACCAAAGTCGTCATCTTCTGGCGGCTGCAAGGCTGATAATGTCCTTTGGAAGGACGGCATCAACATGCGTATGCCTCGTTCAAACTGCCGAAGCGTCTCGTAGGCCCGCTGATCTGGCGGCTTGTGCGCGATGGACTCGGTAAAGTCGCGATGCGAGAAGATTGTGCTTTTGCAGTCGCGGCACATTCTAATGTCAATACTCAGACTGTTTGGGGTGGCTGGCTTTTCTGATGATGGCAATGATGTCGCTGCTTTTGTTAGCAAACCATCAGTTGGTCGGCGGACGCTGAACTCACGGCTTGCTACGTTCAAGCCGATTTCGCCTGAACAGCCCGTTGCTGGGTCGGCACATACTACGCGCCCACATATCCGGCAGTGATGTCGCCGAAAGGTCCAAGAGCCAAACTCCTGCTTGCAGAAAGGGCACTTGGGTACTGAAGCATCCTCCTCCCATGTCACAACCGACTGCTCGATCAGCTTTCTCTGGTTCTTTTGCCCTGCCAACGAGGCCACCGGTGATAGCAAGCTCGAACCATTGACGGCAACATCCTGGGGAGCATCAGCCAGCAACCGCGTCAGTTTCGTCAGTCGCTTCTCTAGCCTTTGCATCTCCAGCCTTTGCCTTTCCACCTTTTTGGCCCGCACCGCGGCAAAGTCGGCCGTATGATCCCTCGAAAGGCCATGGTCACCGTATCCTTCTCTCGACTTGTAGCACGTCTCGCACACCCTGCACCAAACACCGCGAACAGGCTCGTGGTTGGCCGAGCGCGACAGCTTCATCTGATACATAGTATGCTCCTCACAAAACAAGCGGCCGCACTTCCGGCAATTAACACTGCCCGTCAAGGGACCCAGCCTCCTCTCACAGAGAGGGTCGGTGCATGCATCGCCGCCTGTTGAGCGCTGCCAATGTTTCCTGGTTACTAGCTCATCCGGATCGACGAGGGTCTCGAGGGGGCGGCCGGGACTGGCGGTGACTGGGAGAGGTTGTGTCTCATTGGACTCGAACACTTCAAGACCGCGGAGTTTCTGATTGATGAGCGATAACGGCTGGAAACGCTTCGCTTTGAGCACCTGCTTGTCGAACCATGTCTTGACTTCGTCCTGTTCGGCCTCCGGGAGTTCCTGGTGTACATCATCGATGTGTCGATTGAGCTGTAGCAGCGTCATCTACCCAGCCCACAGTTAGCTCTTGTTTCTAAAGACCATTTACGAACGACGGGCTAAGCTACCATCTCTTCGTCACATATTGGACATATGAGCTTGCCACTCGAGACCGAGCTCTGCGATGGTCCAGCGAGGCTGACATTGGAAGCGAGATCCTGGGAGAAGTCGGGGAGAGGGCTCGAGGAAGGAGGCGAGATAGAGTTCTGGGTCGAGTTGCGCGAGTGGAACGAGACAGTGCTGCTGTCGGAGGGGGGAAAGGGGCTCGAGGCTCGGGGCGAGATGCCATTTGCGGTCGAAGGAGGGGCGAGACCCTTGCCGCTGCCTAGCACCCTGCCTCCTCCCAGCTTGCGGCCAGACATTCTAATCTCTGCTAAACGCCACCCATCCGTCTCTCATGGCTATTGATGGTGAATTTTGGTGAGTTTTTGCAACGTTGCGCGAACCCCCGACGGATGGGGTGACGAGGCACTGCGACGGGTTTAAAAGGCGGCAGGGTTACGGCGAGGTTTGGAGCCTCCAATGCGACCTTTCCATGGAGGGGCCGAGACAAAACGCCCCAGCCTTGGCATTGGTCCCCAGGCAGAACCAACGAACAGGGAAGCTTATCGTTATCGCCCCTCAAAAAAAGCAACTTTTAACATTGCCATCATCCAATACCATCCATTGTTTTTATGTCATGCAGCTCCGGTCTCGTCGCCCTCTCCATCGCCATGTTTTCAGCTTCCCCCATCGGCCACCCAACTCGGCCGACCGCTGGCGACACGCAGCATGGCTGACAAGACCGACAACAAGTTCCCCGAGGTCCAAGGCGGAGGAAGCCTGATTGTCGCCTGGCAGATCAGGGGCAAGAATGTCCTCGTTGTCGGCGGAGGCGAGGTCAGTAGTTGATAAATAACCCCCTGCACCGTTAAATCACGCCCCCATTCTAAAAACAACAACATTAAAATCCAGGTCGCCGCCGGTCGCATCCTCAATTGCCTTAACGCTGACGCTAACGTCACCGTTGTCTGCCCCGCTGCGGGCCTCAATCCCGAAGTTGCCTTCCGTGTCGCCCAGGGACAGGTAACCCACGTAGATCGCAAGTTCGAGGAGTCTGACCTCGACAACGCCGCCATGGTACTGGTAGCAGTCGACGACCCGGCCGCATCGACGGCCATCTGGCGACTGTGCCGAGAGCGACGCATCCCCGCCAACATTGCCGATGTACCATCCGAGTGCGACTTTTACTTCGGCAGTGTGCACCGCGACGGCCCGTTGCAGATCATGGTCAGCACCAATGGCAAGGGTCCCCGTTTGGCCAGTACCATCCGGCGTTTTATCGCTCGACAACTGCCGCGTGATGCCGGCCGGGCGATTGAAGCAGTGGGCCAGCTCCGTGTCAAGCTCCGGCAGCTGGCCCCGCGACCCGAGGAGGGGCCGAAGCGCATGGCCTGGATGACACGCGTGAGTGACACGTACAGCTGGGATGAGATGTGTGACCTGTCAGATGAAGACATGGACAACCTGCTGCGGTACTACCCGTCGGGCAAGGTGCCATCACTTGACGTGCTCAAAGCCATGCGCAACGGAGGCGATCCCAGCCTGCTTGATGTTTTCGATGGGTCTTTTGGATTTAGTGTCGGTTCTTAGAATGTTCTTAAAATGCTTGCGGCAAGAGCAGGAACCCTACAATTTGCATGGACAGCACGCGCGACATGGGCGTTAGGAGGTTGAAGATACCAGGAACACAGATTGTTTAACCACCAGATGAGTACCAAGATAAGTGCGTGCACGCCACCGGGGGGGACATGCACCGCATAGAAACACCAAGAAGTGGCCCATAATACATTTGAAGTCATTGCATCGCGCTACCTTGTAGTTCTCGAACTGAACACGTCATCGGACTGTGCAATGAACTCTCGCGCACGGGAGGTCCCTCCCCGAAACAGAAATGGACATTGTCGCCGACACAAATGTTGTCTCCTCTCGACAAAACATCCCTAGACGCCCCTGAATACCGTCCTGTGGTCAGAGCCAATAGACTCGAGAAGCCCTTTCAGAAAACCCAAACATGATCCGTAATCCTTTTGACTGGCAAGCCAAAACACAGTGGCATGCTGCTCAGTCAAGACAAACAGCCGACAACGCCCCACCCTCGAATGCCTATCACCACAATCATCCAAGTGAGGAAGGAGACATGGAAACTTTTCTCGTATTTACCACCATGAACCAATCATGACACCGGCTCAACACCGGCGAGGAAACGCCGAACTCGTGTTATCTCCAACTCGCCCTTTTCGGACTCAACTGCCCGGGCAAGAGTGTCCACCAGCGCGTCGACTTCGGTTTCGGGTCGTCGTGTGCATAGAGAAACAAGGCGCCGGTACTTTAGCTCTCTTTCTTTGCTTCTAGCTTGGAGGGTCTCAACAGCCTGTCGCGTCTGCTTAGATTGACCCCGGAGTGCTTCGATCCGAGCCCGGAGAACAGCAGCGCTCGGAAGCGACACGGCGTTGGGGCTTGTGGGTGCTAGGTTGAGAGCCGTCTCGAGATCTCGTTCCCAGGCGTTATTGCTGGCGACATCTAGTCTGCCGTGCCGCTGCTCAAGCTGGACGAGACGACGTTCTTCCTCGCTGCATGCAGCTGTCAAGTTGATCACTTTTTGCCGATTTAACTGTTGGTCTTTTAGCTGCTCTTGCAGCACGTCATACCGACGACGCGTCTCGCCAACTTGCGAGGATGTAGTACGGAGGGTGTTGTGTAATGAGTCGATCGAATCCTGTTTCCGCTTCATTTCGCTTTGGAAGACTGAAGAAGACTCGCCAATGAAACCAGTGAGAGCTACAGTACTGTCAGCAAAAAATGGGTGCGAAGGTGGGATGGAGAGGACTTACAGTTGATGCATTCATCGCTACTTTCTCTGCTGCGTTGACTCGAGCCCTGCGCCGCTCCATTTTGGTCTACAACCCCGTCCACTCCGTTCGTCGTGCCTGCTGTTTCCACCCCAATACCAAAGTCGACCGGTCTGAGACCGGTGCGGTTGGCGATGTTTGGATCAGCGTTGACCTCGAGAAGTTGTGAGATGATACTGCGGTTGCCAATTCGCGCGGCGATATTCAGAGCCGTGTCTCCGCAGTTGTCTTGCGCGTTGACAATCTCGCCAATAAAGCGGCCGAGGTTTATCCTTGGCGGCGCACCCATACCGTTACCATTGGGGACGCTTTGACTGCTTGGATGTCGTACTACCCACTCGAGCAAGCTCTCTAGATAATACCGGCTTGCAGCGTTGCGGCCCTTGACAGCGCTCGTGACAGCAATGTGGTGCAACACTGTCCGGCCTTTGTCATCGGTGACATCGATAGTCTCACCCAGCACATCAAGCATCTCGGGGAAGGAGTTAAATTCCATTGAGTTGGTGACCATACAGGCCCGCATCAAGGCAGTTTCTCCTGCTGCATTCACACGGAAAGGATTTGCCCCAGCGTTGATGAGGGCGTGTAACAGGCGCATTCTTGACAGCGCCGCTGCCCAGTGAAGAGCCGTGTGGCATTGATTGTCGATTGGCGTATCGAGCTCCTGCGGAATCATGTTGCACAGCATGGCCTGTTTCGCTTCGTCGGGGCCTTGATGGTCCACGAAAAGCCCCATAAGCATGCTTCGCTTCGCTTCGGCCTCCTTCGACAGTTCATATGGCAATGGCCGCAGTGGGCCTGGGGCATAGTGTGGCTCCGGGTCGGGATTCAAGCCGGCTTGAGAGTAGATGAAAGATTCATTCGGCTCAGTTGGTGATCCGGGGAAATTTGCGCCATATGCATCCATGGGGGGATAGGTGGGAGTGAGGCCGCCGAAGCTATTTGCCGGTGTAAGTACTCGTTGCCGCTTCCTAGGCGGCTGGTCGAGTCCGTCGCCGTTCAACTGCGAATTCTGTGACCCAAAGGCAGACTCAGCGTTCTGACCATAATCGGAAACAAAACTCTGCTGAGAATTGGGAGGGAAGTCATTTCCGTCTTGCATCGAAGACTGTCTGTTGAAGCTGGGTGCTCGTGTCGGTCCGCTGCGATTCCTGGGGACAGGGGAGTCAAACCGGGCTTTGCTGATGGCCGCAACTGCATGGGAGGCAGTCGATGAAATATTCTTGAAGAAGGTCCCGGCCATGCCGTTTGCGCGTGATTCTTGGGATGAAGCCGTGTACAACCGTTTTCTTTGGGCCGCCATAGCTTGCTCTTTGGTCGGGGTTTCGACGTCGCCCGCCCCGCCATCTTGGCCGCGGTTGTGGTTCAAAAGTCTTTCCAGCGTTTTCTCGACAAAGTACTGTCGACAGACCTCGAGTCCACGGTCGAACGGAATCCAAGTGCCCTGATATTTTCCGTATCCTCCCTGAACCTTCTCGTGCTCACCAGTCTGGATTTCCTTTTCCAGAATCTTGGTGCGACGCCCCTTATCTACTCCGGCCACCTTCAGAATTTGTGTCGCATTCAGCCACCCATCGTTTTGTCGGCGCATCACAGCAACCCCGTTGACCTCCATTTCATAGACATTAACACCCGAGTACGTCGCCTGCATGTACTAGGTTAGCATTGTGACACTTAGGTGCGTACGTCGGAAAATACCCACCGAGTAAATTGGGCCCTGTTTCTCATTTGGAGGTTTTGGGGGAGGGTCGGTATACTGGCGGTAGACAGACGCCGAGAGGTTGGCTGTCTGGGATGAGGGCTGACTCATTGAGAAGGACTGTTGTGAGGAGGACTGCGACTGCTGCGAAGCCCCAGCTACCTGGGGCGGCTGCATGCTATTGAAACTGACCGATGGCGATGGGTTGAGACTGCCTAGGGACGATTGAGCGGCGATCAGCGGCGCAGGCACCAACGAAGATGCGGAGCTTCCGGAGAGAGATGTGCGGCGGCGGAGAGCAGATGTAGGAGCGGATGCTGTCGTGATGGTTGTCGAGGCCATCAGTTGCCGGCCGTAGTGGTCGCAGCCAATTTGATTGACCGGTGGGGAACCCACGGACTACGAGATCCCGGCAGTGGTCAGAGTGAAAATTGGCGCCAGCCAGCGGCCGTGACGAGATAGATAGACGTGGTGGCGAGGACGGGCAATAAAGTTGGGGAGAGATGGCAGCGACTGTGCAGTTAGAAGGAAAGTGAAAAGTATGTGCGCAAAGGGTAGATTCGTGAGAGATGAGGGCGGCGGCCCCTGCAACCACGATGGATGGGCGGCAGAGTCGACCTCAAAGCGTCGCAGTCGGTGGATCTTGCAGACCGACCGAATCGAGTCACCACAGGAGAAAGGCTATTGTTGCGACTCCAAGGCGAGAATTGGGGAGAATAAAACAAAATCTTAAGCTCCTAACCTAAGAACGGCGCCCAGGTGTAAGTTTTCAGATAGAGCGAATAACTTCCCCGATTTGGTATTCCAATTAAGCACACGATGTTAGACGTGTGATTTTCGTGTTCTGGCGGTCGTGTTTCTGACCGACCGTGGTGGACGCGTAGGGTGCGCCAAAAAAGAGGGGCGCGAGCGGGGAGAGCCGAGATTTCGTGAAGCGCACAGGCCATGCAAGAAATGGAGCAAACACGGAACCAATCATCCCCGGGCTGGGGGAAAAGTCGAAACTGCAAGTTTCCTGGTTTTCAACCATTTTCCCGAGATCTATCACCTATGTTGTAGCCTACGTTTATTTGGCCCTCCCTCATAGGCCGCTGTCGCAGATAAGAAGCGCAACGCCAGGATGCCACACACTCTTCGCATCCCACCGCCGATGACGGCGATGCATTACTACCGACACCTTCTCCGCGAATCATCGTATCTCCCCCCGTTCGCAAGAAGTTATGTCGACCGCCGAATAAAGCACCGTTTCCGGCATTCAACCCGTCTGAAACCAGCGATAAATGCTCTCCGGATGCTCCGTGCGGCAAACGCTGGCGACATCGAACGAATGCGCAAAGTGTTATTTCTCTGTTTTGGTCGCATAGGTCAACGACGCCGCGAGCTTGAAACCCAGTTTGTGCGGAAACCTGTCACTGTTATACCGACGAACTCTGAAGAGGTTGCTAAGCACGCCGAAGCAGCCACCGCAGCTTGGTTGCGTGGGGATTGGCTTGACGGGTGGGATTTAGACAAAGTCCGCACGTTTGCCTTGTCGCAAGCCCGCGCCGGCTTAGATCGCTCTCCCAGGCCGGAGTTAAAAGTATCGCATCTGAAAATGTCGAAATACATCCCAGACAAGAACATTTGGGGCCGAACTCCGTCGCCGAAGCTCATCCGGTCAAAAACGAGGAAGACTTGGAAGTTGATTATGCACCGTATCTTGCCTCCAGTGCCGAAAGAAGAATGGCTGCTCCTCCGTCATCTCGCAACCCAGGAAGACAAGTGGGTCGACCCTAGGCAGCGTAGGCCAGTCGCAAAATGTCTGTCGGGGAACCCCAATGTACAGCGCTGGAATTGGCGAGACTACACCATTTGGCCCGTCGCAGCCGTGGATCGCCAGGCTGCTAGGAAGTACAGGCTTTTGAGCGGCGCAGTAGATGAACATACGCCACCGGGCGGTCAGCCAGCGCTCAACTGCCATAGGTACACACCAACACTCTGGCGGCGTTTGTTGCTGCACGTTTGGTCATGTTCAGCCTACATGGAAAAAAAACCAGATGGCTCAGGTTGGGACATCGTATGGGGGGGGATCCAGCACGGTCCTGAGCTCGCTGATGCACCGGCAAAGGAGTTCTTCGAAATCATTTCCGACAGAGATGAACGTCTTGTTGAATCGAAGTCCAACCGGCCACAGCAGACTACTTGAGGCTGGTGATATCCCACCGTTACAACATATTTAGTCGAGCATGGTCGCCAACTTAGCCAGTCCCTCACCATCGACACGCATCCCTACCCATTCGTTCATCATTTTGGCGCCGATACTCTCGTAAAACTTGATAGATGGCGTGTTCCACTTCAAGACACTCCACTCGAGCCTCCCTCCTTGCATATTGACAACTTCCTGCGCTAAGGCAACCAACAAGCGTGTCCCGTAGCCTTTCCCTCGTTCGCTCTGCTTTACGTAGAGGTCCTCCAGATATATTCCCGAGCGGGCTCGCCAGGTACTATAGTTGTAGAAGTACAAGGCAATACCAGCTGTCACGCCGTCAGGTGTTACCAAAACCAGACAGCGGGCTGGCTTGCTGGAAGAGATGGGTTCCGTTCGTGGCAAGTCGGTTTCGGGTGAGGGGGAAGAGGTGCCGTCTGAAGGCGCAAAAGCGATTGTCGCGAGCAGCTTGTCTTCCGTAGCTTCGACGCTGTGTAATTCATGTTCGTAGTCGGCCAGTTCTCGTATGAGTCCTAAGATTGCGGGGACATCTGCATGTATGGCAGAATTAGCAGTCGCAACCAGATCAGATCTGGTGGGATCAGCACACCTTCAACCCGGGCATGACGGACCAGAGGTCCCTTCGCAACCATGATGCTGGGACTGGACGAGCCTTAAAATCAAACAACGCCAGTAAGTCAACAAATTGCCTCCTATCTTTCCCTCGAGGAGTTGAATGTGCCCTCTCTTAAGATCTCTTGGGGGGAAGCGCTGACAGGATTAGTGGGGTTGGGTGGGGTTACAAATGAGTGCCCCGCAGACCCACACGCCCTTTGGCGGGGTCATTCCTGGATCGATCCCTTGCGATCAAATCTCACACGAAGGGCGCACATAATTGTCAGAACCCACCTGCTAACGGGGATGAGAGCAGTTGCCATCCCGATGTCTATGTAAAATCTTGTATTTGCCTCCAGCCACAGCTACGATCATCATCTCCTCGCAAGTCTCGGGTTGACGCACCAGATCAGGAGCTCACGAGGGCGCCAACCCGACTTGGCCAACCTCCAATGACGATCCAGGTTCATGGGAGCACAGTTGGGTGACACGGCAGCTCGGAGCCCACGGAGCTTCCCACTATTTCCAGGGGCGGACCAACCGCGATGCAGCGAATGGAAACTCCAGTCCTTGGCGAGAGTGGCGGAGTACGCCCGCCCGCCGGCCGCCAACTGCAGCCGACACAACCCACGAACAGCTCGTCTCTTCTTTGAAGTTGGGCACAAGCTTCATCCCACATCAGCCCGGCCGGCTTCTGCATTGCCTACCAGCTGCCAGATCTAAATAGTACACCTCGCCCCTCCCCCTCTCGATCTCGAGACAGGCTGCATCGCACTCCACAACAGGTTTTGTGAGTAGAAATGACGTCTACCGAAGCTACTGTAACGTTTGCGTCGGGCCGGGCTGGGCCCAAACCAGGAGAAGCCTCATCACCGCCCGATTTGAGGCTTCTGCATTACAACGATGTCTACCACCTTGACCCCTCATCATCAGAACCTGCTGGCGGCACCGCTCGCTTTGTTTCAGTCTGCAACGAGTACCGTGATGGAGAGCGTTTCCAGGGCCAGCCCCTGCTGGTCACGCTCTTCTCGGGGGATGTCTTCAACCCCAGTCTTGAGAGCTCCATCACAAAGGGTATGTCTGCTTTTTCTGAGTCGCCATCCGGTCTCACGCTCACTAGTTCCTAGGCAACCACATGGTTTCCATCTTGAACAAGATTGGAACTGACTGCTCCTGTGTCGGGAACCATGACCTCGATTTTGGAGTCGAGCAATTCCAGCATCTGGCGTCCAAGTGCAACTTCCCGTGGTTGCTTGCCAACATCCTTGACCCAGCTCTTGGAGACAATGTTCCTTTGGGAAACGCCAAGCACACTCATATGATCACGACGTCGAACGGCATTAAAATTGGTCTGATTGGCTTGGGTGAGCGTGAGTGGTTGGATACCATCAACACTCTGCCGCCCAACATCATCTATCGATCAGCGAGCGAGGTCGCTCGGGAACTAGTCCCGAAGCTCCGCGCCGAAGGAGCGGACCTCATCGTTGCCATTACCCATCAGCGTGAGCCCAACGACAATAAGCTAGCCACGAACCTAGGTGGAGATATGATCGACCTCATTCTC
>Ga0247763_1002089_pt1 | contig 10544 bp, 8 predicted proteins | sample UWRJL141409B4_FD_179926 | JGI IMG/M metagenome (GOLD analysis project Ga0247763, IMG submission 179926) | Plant litter microbial communities from Arlington Agricultural Research Station in Wisconsin, United States - UWRJ-L141-409B-4 | ecosystem: Environmental > Terrestrial > Plant litter >...
AATGAGCTCGACAAGGCGGACACGGGCGTCGAGGATCTAAGGTCCAAGCTAAGTGTCCTGCTCTATGGTCACATCGCCGACCACATGCCGCAGCTCCTAGGCGAGCTTGGGGATGAGCTGCAGCGTACAAAAAAGGAGCTGCGAGCGCTCGGTCCTCGCATCGGAGACGGCGTCCAGATGAGAATGGAATTGGGTGGGCTTTTTGATCAGTCGTCAAGGCTGATTGAATGCAGCACCAGCGGCGGCTCGGGGCCCAATCTCCGTTCCGACCCTCAAGACTGCTCCCGCCTGACTGAGACGGAAAAGCGCGAGATGGCCCGTGGTTTCTACTCACGTATTACGGGAGAACGCCGGGATTTCGAGGAGGAGATGCGGCTGCACGGGCGCGAGCAGTGGTTCGACGACCGCGGGGCTGTGGCGACGGCATATTTGAAGAGCGAGGTGCAGCCTCTTTTGGACCGGAGCAGCGGCCGACAGTTGCCTGGAGACCTGGACCCCATGCTGCCCTACGACCTCTTTGAAAAACTCTCCTCCGAATGGGACGCGATTGCGAAGAGGCATAAAGATAGAATCGTCAAGACCTGTACCGAATTTCTGCACGAAGTCATCACCTCTATCTGGCCAGAGCGCATGCAATTGCCGCTCTGGTCAGAGGTGGTCAGTAAGCAGGTCAGAGACTATGAGGAACGTGCCGACGCTGAACTGGACAACCTCGATAAAGACCGGCTGAGACGCGTTCCGCCATATGCCCCGGACTTTCTTGCACAAGTAAAGGAGCTGGAACAGCAACTGCCTCGGCAGCAAGATCAAAGCCTGGAATGCTACCGTTTGTTTGTGAGAATGCTGGCTTTTTACGAGGTATGTCACCGTCAAGCCTTATAACCCGTAGGAAGCGGCCAGTAACTAACATGACGTTTCTGATCCCAGCTCACCCGCAAGACATTCATGGCAAACGTGCTCGTTCAGGTTGTGGAGCGCCACATTATCTGTGGCCTGGATAGCATTTTCAAGCCCGAGAAACTCATCGAGATGGAGGAAACGACCGTGAACAAGATTGCTGCCGAAGACGAATTAACGCAAACAAGACGACATGATCTCGAGCAAAAGGTAAAGGACTTTGACAACATACACAGCAAGGTGCAAACCATCATGGTCAAGACGAAGCAAAGGGAGAAGGAAAAGGAGAAGACAGCCACTCCTATAGAGGCTGAGATCTCGGAGGAGCCACCTAAACGGAAGCTTCATCGCCGCGACACCACCAGCGCACCAACTGAGCAACGACCCATTACTAAAAAGGAAACACGCAAGCCCCTCCGCAGACGACCCCGTACCCCTCCGACGACCTCCGAGGGTGAATCAGAAAGCGAGACAGACAGGGCGGGCCGTGTGCCGCCTAATTCGGGATTTAAACGGGCGGCAGAAGGCGGTGGAGGTAGACAGACAACGGGAGATCGACGAGATCGCCTTGAGAGAAAGGAGCAAGCTCGCCAGGAGGAGGAGCAAGATCACCCTGAGAGGATGGAACAAGGTCGCCCCGGGGAGAAGCAAGATCGCCCCATAAGAGAGAAGCAAGATCGCCGGACGCGGGATAGACATGGGGAAAATACCAAACCGCAGCCGCAGCACCCCGTTGGGGACGCAGACAGCGCTTTGGCGGTGCCCGAAGATGGCAGTCAACAGTTTGACGCCAGGAACGCGGCGAGGGAACTCTTGGCCGACTTTGAGAAGGACGCCAAGGGAAATGGCCAAGCCAGGGAAGCCAAGGAATCTTGGATAAAGACGCTGGTGGACGCTAGTAGGAGTGGAAGAAACCGAGTGGATGATGCCAGCGAAGACTCGGATGCGGGTTTGGCTTACGGGAACTCGAGTGGACGAAGAAAGTAGAGTTGATAGAGTTATACTGATTTTGAACAATTGTCTTGTTCTCTTTGTCTTTCTGGGGGTACTATTAGTCAGAGCATAACACTCGAGCATTGTAACCGAACAAGTGACAGCTGTTGACGTGCCGAGGGGCCAAGCAGTAATGGTAATGACGAACTAGATGGCTGTTTACTGTTTACTGTGAAGATGATCTACCCTCCTCTCAGAGAGTGAAGACAGAGCTTGTACACCTTGAATATCCAAATTTGACTGCCGATGTAGTAGATACACTTGTATCTAGCTAGTTCCAGCTGAGGAGACTGTTTACGGTATATCCAACCCAGATCTGATCTTGCCAGCCCTATAAAAAGAAAAACTCTACCCACCCATCACTTTGGGGTCTACTCACAATCAGTTTCTACCAACTGCACTTGGAAAGCTTACTACAGCGAAAATGCACGACGCTTACCAAGATATCACCCGCACCGACGAGGTTACTTTTGACCTCTCAGGCGACGGCAACAATGCAGTGTCTCTTGGAGATGCAGCCAAGGCTATTCGGCCGCAACTCCGTTTTCGGGAGTTTAAACGGACAAAAGACAAGTCTGGATCTGCGAGTCTTCTTCCTGTCAATCATTACTATACCCATCTCGATGAGAATGGTGTGAAACAAGTCCCTGAGAAGAAGGATCTATCGGGATCTCTTCTGGGTAGTTTGAGTAACTTCCACACCCTCACCTCTAGTCCACATGGGGGTATTTTCCCCCGGTTCATGGAATTGCCGAGGGAAATCCAAGATCTCATCTGGACGCAAGTTGCAGGAAGTACTTCCTGGCAAACCAAAGCGCACTGGAACAGTCTCGAGCCAAAGGGTGGTAGATCTGCCATTGATATGGAGATTCGTCTCCGACGAGGAGATATTCAGCGCATGTGGGCTTCGCCGCTGTTTCTGGTCTGTAAACGCTCGAGGGCTCTTGCTATTCGTCTCTGGGGAGGAACGTCAACAAGACATGCTATCCCGTTCAACCCTGCTGCGGATGTTTTGGAGGTAAACCTCCGAACCCCGCCGTTTGTTTACTCTCCACCCGGACAAGCCCAAGCCGGAGCGGGTTGGTATATGATCCCGCCTCCCCCACAGTGTCATCTCTGTGGAAACAGGCGACTGCGCGACGCAAAGCGTGGTAACCAGCTGATGGATATCCCGCTGACTTTTGTAGACAGCGATAATTATCTGGGTATGCATGGACTTTCCGACCACCGCGCCAGTTCCCTTTTTTTGTCGCGAGTTCGTAAAGTGAGGGTGTATATCCCCCGCTCAAACGACGAAGGCGATGCGGCAAACCACCACCCCGAGGGATGGACGCGTTACCGAAAAGTGAATTGGTATGACCAGGTTCTGGGTCATTTATTCCTGTATTTTCCATCTCTGGAAACCTTGGAAATCTCCGTGGAGAAGAGGTGGGATGATACGGTGGGGAAATGCTTTGCTTTTTCGGGACAGGGAACCGGAAATATCACGCAAGATTGGGATGTCTATGATTTCCGAGCGCTGGGACTCCTCGAGGCACTGGAGAGATTGTCGACAAACCCTATTCTCGAAGGAAAAGAAGCGAAGCTGAAAAACCTGGTGTTTAACCTCTGGGGAGCACACAGTCCAAATGATAAACCTGGCGAGGGAACGACCGGAAAAGTGGGACAGGACCAGACGTGGAATTTCACAGAAGCGTTTGCGGGGAATTGGAAGGCGCATTTGGTGCTTTTTCCGAAAGGAGAGGAAGATCCGCGCACGGAGAGGGGGGTTTATAGACTACCTTGACCTCTTACTTTTCTGTATTCACGTAAGAATCGTATTGTAGAGAAATGAAAGAATGAATGAAAAAAAAATTAGAAATTGTCTTTCTTGGTGTGTTGTGAGTGATTCCTTTGTTTTGTGGTGTTTTGTAAGTGAGTCCTTTGTTAAGGTTAAGAAGCAGGCCCGTGAGCCCATCAAGAGACAAGGAGGTAAGATACTGCATTTTCAGTGAGCTATCTACTTTTTGTGTTCTCCATCTACCTATCCATCATTCATCTCAATCAATCATTCTCAGTCACCCATTTCAGTCAAATCCATAAATCTCGCATCACTCTCTCTCAAACTCATGCCATGTATCACATCCCATGTCGCCCCGTTTCTGCTTCCAGCAACACTGCCATCCCTCTTCCTCGTCGTACTGGGGGCTATCAAACATGGCCATTCTGCAGCGATAGATCGGTCCCCACTTTCCTGTTTTTTTATCATAACCATTAGCTTCCACTCATTTTTACCTCAAGACACCTACCTAGGGGCAGCTAGATAGATAAGTAAAATAAAGAGTTATATAGAACGTACCAGAATGCCGCGGCTCTCTACAATAGTCCCCCCGCTCCCTGTCGTTGCACATTTCCCCACAGTGCTTACACTTGAAAAGTCTCACCGCCTGGGCCGGTGCCGGCGTAGTGGTCTTTGCCTCACCCTTCCGCTCCGTCGCCAATGAAGAAGCAAAGCTAGACTGAGTCAATCTTGAACTCGAACTAGAACTCGAATTTGCCACCGCCGTGTCACCGCCCTTCTAAGACGACTCAGCACGGGGTTTATTCATGTTCGCATTCTGGTTCTGGCCCTGGTTCGGATTCCGGTTCTGGTTCCGGTTTTGGTCCTGCTTCTTGTTCATGATATTTCCACTGTTGATCATGTTCCCTTTCTGTATGATCTTGTTCTTGTTCATGTCCTTGTTCATGCTCATCTTCCCCATGGATTCTACAAGGGAGTCATCTTCCGTCTTGTTCGTGTTGGCCTGGCCGTGAAGGGGCATGGGCGTTGTTTTGGGTTTTCGGGCTGGCCATTTGAAGAATGCTGATGGCCTGTAAGAGTTGTTGTTTCTGTCATCGTTGGGGGAATCGGTGGGTGCCGCCATGGTTGGGTGGGTGTGTGTCTGTGTGAAGAGGATTTGTGAAAGTGAAGTGTTGTTTGGTGGTTGTGGTTGAGGATTTACAGTCCATGTTGCTCGGTTTCTCCCTTTTTATCATTTTTTCGTGGGTTTCTAGTAGATACCCTACCGTTTCTCATTTTATCGTTGGTTTCCGGTAGATGCTATGCATCCCTTCCATCTTCAATTCCTACAAGAGGCTCGATTATTCCACACTCGCATCGTGGGAAATTGCCACACACTTCAAGGGCGGTGCTGGGCTGAGGCAGGTTGTTCCCGAAACGTCCAGAAGTAAATGCGTTCTTTGTTCGCTGTTTTCTGTTACTCTAATACAGTAAGTAAACCTGCATCCTTTGTGAAGACCTTTTGGTCAACAAAAGAACACATGCCTTCATGGTGGCCGTCAACGTCGTTCTCGTTCAACTAGTAGATATGTCGAACACGGTTGACGTGCATGTGTAGGGACTGACTAGAGATGCTCCGCAAGCGGAAAGACAAAGAAAATAGCATTGCGGTGATAACTCAATACTTTTTTGACGGTCCAACGCAACATGTTCCGAATGCGGCCATTGAAGTGACAAAGCATATTTTGAATGTGAAAATGTCGGCAGCCGTAGCACTGGTTTCCCCAACTTTACCACCTCTCTTTTTACGGATCGCGAAAAATTAATTACATACGCCATGGCCGACCCCGTGACACCAGTCAATACTGCCCCTGCCCCTGCCCCCGCTGATACAACTGTCGGCGCAGATGCGAACAATCCAATCGTTATTGGAGATGATAGCACACAGGAAGTTCCAGATTGGAGTATGCAATTCCCTGATGACTATCTAATTGCCCATATTTTCGAGGAGCATCGAGAGAATCTCGACCGCATCTCCTCTACCCGTCTCGAATCCGAACCTATGCGGATATTCTACATCCTGCGGCATGAACAGGTGGCGGATCAGATTGGCGATCCATTCAACATCGAGCAGCATCTGGTGCTGCAGTACCTTGACGCGCTCGAACACAGACATTGGAGGCAAGGCACGGATACGGGCGCGAGCCTCGAAATGTCCACTCCCAGAGCAGGGAGAAGGAGATATACGTACCGCGAAGGGGGTCGCCGTTCGGACCGACCGCCTATTATAGCCCACCGACCTCAAAGCAAGAGAGACGAAAAAAAACTGGCCGATTTCAATGACGGGGATATGATTTTCCTCGACACCTCTTTCTGGCAGGTGCACATGCGCGTCTCGGCCGACCTGTTCAGGCGATTTGAGCAAGACGTCGCAACCTGGGAGAACTCGGACAAATCAACGCCCAAGCCAGAGAGAAAAGACTACCTCAAAATATCTATGCCCAGTCTCGAGCGCATTAAACCCTGGGTGCGGCACGTGGGGCTACCGACGTCGATGATCTGGAGCGATGTTTTGTACCAGACGATCCTGCAGTACGTCTACAACTTCTTCCCCAACGTGCTCCATTTTTGGTTTTTCAGCGATGATTTCCTCCGGATCCCGGAAAAGAATCCGAGAGTTGATTATCCCGTGCTAAAAACTACCGTCATGTCCACGGCGCAAAAACGCATCCACGGCGTCCGTCCTTGGTTCAGACCCCTCGAGCCACAGGGGGCAGCAGCAGCAGCGACTAATAATAATAATCCGGAACACGCCGTCATGCTTTATGAAAAACTCGAAGCGAAAGCGCTAAAACATGCTAATACCCTACGTATGCGCGGGCGGTGGAATCGCAATCCCGATGAGGCGCCGCTGTCTATCAATTTCCGCATCGCGCAATGGCAGCTGGATCCGCCGCTAGCCTATCCGAATGACCGAACCGAATATGATGCGTGGAATCCTCACGAGGATTTCGATTGGGATTCCAACTTTGAGGCGAATTTGGATTCGGTGGCGAGGAATGATAAGGCTTTTAAAGTTTTCTTGGATGATACAGCTACTAGGCCACGTGTGAGGCAGCCGATAACGCGACCACAGACTGCGCCACAACAACAACAACAACAACAGCAGCAGCAACAGCAGCAACAACAGCAACAGTAAGGGGCCGCAGGGCAAGCTTCACGTACGCAGCCAGCGGTAAAGCAGCCGATAACGCGACTATGGGGATAGGGGATAGAGATAGGGGAATGGTTTTAAAGGTTAAGAGCTGTTATTGCTTTAGGTTTATGTTAGAATGGGTTTTAGTCTACATGTAATGCACTAGACGTCTAAGGGGAAGGAAGTTTTTGGGTTTTCTCCAGCAAAATCCAAATTGGCTCCGTTTGCCTTAGACCGCAGAGTATATATAAAAAGAAAAGGTTTAGCCTCTTATGCTTCCGGGTGGAGTGAACTTTTGTAACAGGTTTGCTAGATGGAACTTGTAGTGCTTTTCTCTAAAACATTTACTCTACAAAATACCTAACTCGATAATAAGGATTTACATCCCTCACCTTCCTACTATATATTATCAGAAATAAACTAATTTTAATATAGGAAATCCCAATCTTTAATAGCTATTCCGTTAGGTATAAATAATAAGCTGGGTGTAATATAGGCTTGAGACTCTAATGGTAAACAGCATTTAGCTCCGGACTACATCGTTCCCCTATTTTACTCTTGGATAACTCTCCCTCGTATATCCCAGGACCAGTTAACAACAGCTACTAGACCTTACAAAGTCTATCCTAACAAACAGGGTACTGACGGCCCGCATTAATCAGAGCTTGGTCAGCTCCGGCGTTCCCTCGGCACGCGGAAAAGAATGCCGCGTCTCGACAAACACCTTTTGCATCGAATCGTCCTTGGCGTCAAACTTGCCGTACAGCTTGTCCATGTCCTCGAGCCGGACGCGGTGCGAAATCATCTGCGTGGGATCCAAACTTCCGTCCTGAATCCGCTTGAGCAGCTCGTGCCAGTATTTATGGACCGGAGCTTGCCCGTTACCGATGAGGCGAATGCCCCGCTGCATGAGGGAGCCAATGTTGAAGTGGTTGGTCTGGGAAGTCTGGTTAGTGCCTCCAGTAACAAGGAAATATGGGAAATGGAGAAGATGGAAGGGAAAAGAAACATGGGAAATATGGAAATGGGAAGATGGGAGGTGAGAAAGGTAAGATAGAAAACTCACATATCCCACATATACCCCCGTAATGCCCGCCCTCCCGTAGTTCCTCACCCCCTCCACCATCTCATTCAAAATCTCACTCGTGTCCGTCTCCGCACCCAACTGCATCTCCAACCAGTGCATCCACCCTTTGGCATATTCTCCTGCTGCGCACTCAATCGCCACATCCGGGCCTCTCCCTCCCGTCAACTCTTTGAGCTTGCTTACCACCGTTTCTTTCGTCGTCACTCCAAAGCTCAACTCCTTGTAATCCACCAAGACCAACTTGTCACCATGTTCCACCGGCCATCTCCCCTTCACAAACGACAATCTCGGTTCCGTATCCACCAGAATGATCTTTTTCGCACCTTCTTCGAGCGCATAAACCGCCGCCATATGCCCAATCGGACCAGCCCCAAAAATCGCGACATTATCTCCGGGGTACACAGCAGTGTCTTTGACGGCATTATACGCCGTCGGCAACACATCACTTAGCCAGAGCGCCTTCTCATCGGGAACCCCCTCTGGAATTTCCAAAAGATTCACATCCGCCAAGGGAACCCTCACATATTCCGCTTGTCCTCCCGCAAACCCCCCCGTCAGATGGGAATATCCAAAAATCCCCGCCGTGCGTCCGCCGTACATTCCTTTGACCATGGTATTGGAGTTTGTGCGTTCGCACTGCGAAGACAGTTTCTGCGAGCAGAAGAAACATTCCCCACAAGCAATTTGGAATGATGCGACGTATCTCTTTCCAATTTGGACTTTGGAGGTATCGACTTCGGGGCCGACAGATTCGACAACTCCACAAAATTCATGGCCGAGAATATCTCCTCGCGACATTTGCGCGACGACTCCATGGTAGAGATGCAAATCACTCCCGCAGATAGTCGTTCCTGTTACCCGCACAATGGCGTCGCGGGGTTCCAGAATGGTGGGACGCGCAACGGTGGATACGGATACGGATTTTTTGCCTTGCCAGGTTAGGGCCAACATGGATTTGTCCGAGGGAGGGTAGTTGGAGACATCTTGGGCGAGAGATTCGGGACCGTGCCCAATGGCTTTTTCAGCAAGGTAAGCAGCTTGAGAGGTGGCCATTTTGATAAGTGTGTGAGTGTTGTGTGTTGAAAGGTTGTGGTGAGTATAAGTGTAGTTGTGTACCTATATTATTTGTGAGTGTCGCAGGGATGTTAACCAGAAATATTCTGTGAAAAAAAAAGACAATGGGAAAAGAGGAGATCAATAGAGACGAAATGCTCAATTGCTCGCATGAAATCTAGACTCAAAGCAACGCATTCTTAAGGGAAATTCTTCCCAGGTATATTTATGACGTTGTCCTTCGTCATTCGTGGTGGTTCTGTAACGTTGATCCCCTTTTTGTCCGGGCGGAAATCTACGTCATGGACTTTCCCCCACAATCCACGGTCTACGATCCACACGTACCGTTACATGTACCGTTCCATCCCCAAACCCCAACTCCCATCCCGTCGCCAATCATCCGTTTCTGTTGGATAGGTTCTCAAAACCCTCCACCATTACTCCATACAACATTCTAAACTCTTTTTCTGTAGTCTGTTCGTGCAAGTTCAAATCAATTTGTCCATCCTTGTGTCCCTGTCGCACTGCTGGTCCATTTTATCGTGTAGAGCTGCGATTTCCTGTCGACGAATTTCGTCCTGATGCCTGCGAGTCGTTTAGGGTGTCCTCTGTCAAAAAGAAAAGTTTCGGCCCCGAGGTCCAAACCAACAGCCCTCGTCAGCCTCAATGCATAAGGATGCCTGGTACAACCAACAATCCAACCGATGTACCACTAAGCCAGCGTAAGCTAATTCATATAATAAATATATATATATAAAAAAAAAAAACTACCTAACTAGGCTAAAAAGACGGGACATACAATAAAAACTTCTACACAAACCTACCTACGCAAATTCAAGGTAGCTGTAACGCAAGGGCGTTGTGGGTAAGGGGTGGTAGTTGAGGAGTGGTGTAATAAGAGCCTACGGCAACAAGACCTCCCTTTGATTAGTATGGTTTAAGGTTGTTGCCAAATGCGGAATGGGCCGGATGTAGGTTGTGGCCGGATGCGGAGCCTGGCTAGATGCGGAGTATTGCCGGATTTAACGTAATGGAAGCTGCAGGTGAGTGCAAAGCAGTGCTATATCGTTACTATGGGATCCCCACTTGGCGGATGCCTCGGGTTGGAGGTTGGCCCCTTCTTGGGTCGTGACATTCCGTCGCCACTGGTAGGGTGCCACTGGTACGGGCATGACATTGCAGTAATCGTACGACTGCTTCGTAGCTGTTTTCGACAACCTTAACAGCGGCGTCCCACCATAATTATCTATTGTGTCGACGGTAGCGCCGGTCTGGTATCGAGGAGTAATCATATAACGGCCTCGTAGCCGTTCTCAGCAGCCCTCAACAGCGGCGTCCTGCCGTACTTATCCTTTCGAGTTAACGGTAGCGCCGGCATCAAGTAGAAATCGTGCGACGGCTACGTAACCTTTCTCGGCAAGTCCACGATAGCGGCGTTTATTGTATGAGACAAATCTGGGCACATTGATCTAAACGCGCGGCAAATAAAAGGTGCTGTGCTTCGGGATGGTAACACAAAGGCAACACGGACCAAAATTGAGCCGAGCTTATTTTCCTCG
>Ga0247763_1002091_pt1 | contig 10537 bp, 10 predicted proteins | sample UWRJL141409B4_FD_179926 | JGI IMG/M metagenome (GOLD analysis project Ga0247763, IMG submission 179926) | Plant litter microbial communities from Arlington Agricultural Research Station in Wisconsin, United States - UWRJ-L141-409B-4 | ecosystem: Environmental > Terrestrial > Plant litter >...
GTCGGCCCTCTCCCCCGCCCCCCCCCCCCCCCCCCCCCCCCGGCGGTTGCACGTGAGACCTGGGCACGTACAGACATGGGATGCAAAAGTTGGAGGAACCGGCCGAGATCCCTTTGTCCTGGGCCGTCCATAAATCAGTTCCACGTTTCATCATCGCCCGCAGCGTCACGGAGATTGAACCCCTCAATGTGGGTCTGCACTGGTCAGCACCGTATGTGGGCTAAGAGCATCTCCACCACCTTCTCTCTGCTCCGATGCCAAGTGGAAGTACGGCTGTTCCTCCACGAGCTGCATTCAGAGGCGTTTTACCAGCAGCATCGTTTCGGCAGTTTAGACTTGCCCCTTCATTGCAGGAGTATCTCAAGGAAGGGAGGAAGGGCGGAATGGGCGAAGTAATTGCTATTATATATCTTGTAGTAGTTGGGCTGAAAACTTGGAGTTGGCTATGAGTAAGGTAGGTAGGTAGGTGCGAAGCCAAGTGTCCATTCACAAAAAAAAAAAAAACTTGATCTTGGGTCGCCCAGTTTCACAGAGCTTCTTCTTCCCCGAGGACGATATTTACAAACCTCGAATACCTACTGGAGATAAGTCTTGCTCGAAGGATTACCGGAAAGGTCCCCGGTGTGTCGACCCGAGCACCGTTCCTTAGGTAGGAAAGAGCAGATCGTCTCACTCGGCCCGCACTGCCTGATACAGGGTTTTGAGATACGCTTCAGTATTGCTTGGGTGTTATACTTTGTGTGTAGCCCCATCTCGCCAGCTGAGATCGGTAAGATATCTTTAGTCTGTGCTCTGAAGAGAGTCAGTATTGCGGGTGCAAAAGGGTTCAAAACTGGGCTCTTTGCTTGCACAGGACCATTTTTAGGCCCTCAGGCTAAAACTGCACGTTCTAGGAATGATGTGATGTTCAATGGGACATATATAAGCCGACGCTGAGCCGGGACTGATCAAAAGTGACAAAGAGTCACGTGACTATGAACATGGGTGGTCGTCAATTTTAGGGTGTTGAAACAGTAAACGCAAATATGTATGTGATGTTCAGATAACCAAAAAGTCACTCCAATAAGAACCCGGAATCCAAAATCCAAATTGGTCCTATTCCGTTCCGTACCGGTTCCCCGTACGCGCCTGTGAATGCAAAGCAAAACATCTCCCCCCCCCTGTCAACCATTTTCCGCACATGAATTCCAATTCCAATTCCAATTCCAATTTGAGATCTGAGATCTGTGTCAAGCCCGCTGAGTCGACCTTGGTCGCGGCATGCCCGGAAAACAGATATCCCAGATCATGCACCACGTTTTATCTTTATCTCTATCTAGTCGCCGCCCGCTATCAACGGCACTGCGCCTAGACGACGAGAGTCTCGTCTTGCTCCTGGGCCGTTCCCAGATAGTCGCAACGCGACCCCCGTTGTTCTTGTTGTTGCTGTTGTTGCCGTTTTTCTTGCTGCTTTTGCTGTTGCTGCTGCTGTTGTTCTTGTCGTCGTCTATAATCAGCAGTCGCAATTTCCGGACTTGGTCTTCGTCTAGACCGTTGAGAAGACCCGGTGGTGGGCACTGTTCGGAACAGACTTGAGATTTGATATGTTGGTGCCAGTCTCCTCTGCAAGAGAATTGATCATAGCAAATGGGACAGTGGATAGGGATGGAGTGCAACCGGACGAGGTGGTCACGGAAGTGATCCAGCGTGGGGAACACAGTGCTGTTGGTGCACTTGGAGTAAGGATGAGCAGGAGTTTGGTTGAATAGGCATACGTATGGATGTGGGGTTGGCTTGTTCCGGCGTCGGGTGTGCCGTCTGCGTTGACGTCGTGCAGCCGGGGCCCGGTTGCTGGGTGGACCAGTCAGCCCTAGCCCCGGACTTGACGCGGGGCCTGTCATGGGTACTTGGGAGAGGATGTGGGGGAGTGAAGAGGACGTCGTTGATCCAGAAGGATAAAGGTGAGACATGCCGTTTGCTTGGAGTGTGCTTGTTGTGGTCGGTAGAGACTGGGTGTATGAGGAGGAGGACGATGACAATGATGAGGCTCAACGGCCGGGGTATGTGAGGCCATGATCGGAGAAGAGAATGCACTCCGGTTTATACTTCTCGTTTTCGATGGACCAGAGGACAAGTTCGCGCCAAATAAGTTGTTCATGTGTCGACATCCGTTGGCCTTGCGATGAATCAGTCGACGTAAGAGAGCGAGGATCCCAGGCAACCTAGGACTTACATTTCGATGTTCCCGTGGGGCGTGGCAACAATCGCTACTCCTCACACCCCCTTCGGATGATAGTTGGAGGTTTGTGCGAACGTGGTTCCAAGGCAAATGCCACTCCGTCCACGCCCCGCCCATAAGGCAAGCGTCAGTCCGCGCCCACTCAGAAGGGAAGAAGACGTCAATTGTCCGAGACAAATTTCAGTGAAAGACCCCGGTCTGATTGGCTGACGAATTACCATGGCGCCGACATAGGTTTCAGGGTATGGCCGGCGTCCGTCCCTAACACTCCTCTAACAATTTCCCGTTTGTGGTGTCTTATTGCCGAATTGGGTGTGCGACCCTGCAGGTCGGGCGCTCCCGCCGCGCTTCATCGCCCCATCGAACGCACAGTTGTGGACGAAACCGGCCAATCAGAGCCACGGCTTTTCTGTCCCACAGAGACCCCGCCACGTCCACAATTGTGGACTGTCATTTGGGCTGCCCTGTCCACATTTGTGGATGTTGCACTCGCGTCCACAGTTGTGGACAACCTGAATCACCGTCCACAATTGTGGAAGACTCTGACTGGAATTGTCATTTGGGCTTGCACTAAGCATTATATATGCACAAGCGCGTCTCCGTTTGGCATTCTCATCGTCAAGTGGCCAGATGCCAGCGCCCGGTGAAACAGCCATGTGAACATTGACGCGCTTCCCGCTAAGCTCGCACGTCAACCTAGCCCTACAACCATCCGCAATGGTGAATGGAAGCCTGATCGTGCACGACAACGCACCGTCTCGTACTTGATCATTTTTATCCAAGTCTGCTCAGATCCCGCCGTCTTTTTATCCCATCGTCTTAGGACCAGACTGCACGAGCCTGAGGACCGGTTTGGTCGTGCGGAGGGTGTCCGTTCTTCGCACCACAGCCCATCACACTGCCATCTTCCATCCACGCGCAGTACCCAATCCACACCTGCACTCCTCCCAGTCCCATGGTGATGATCAGCGATACGATCGCTGCCGTGACACCCAGGATGCCCCACCAAGTCGTCCAGAAATAGCCTCTCCGCTTCTCCGTCCACTTTTCCACCCCCGTCATCGGTGTTGGATTCTCAATCTCTCTCCATAAAACGTGCAGTCGCTCTCCCCAGTGAGGATATCTCTTATAGAGATCTTGGACGTTTGCCGGTCCCCTGGCGTCCCGCGGGGTCTTGTGGGATTGGTGCGGCGAGTAGATGGACAGAGGGCTGGCGAACGCTGCATCGTGTTCAATGGCGTCGCTCATCGCCTCCTGAGAAGCTCCATCTGCTCGAGGAAAGAGAATATCATAAGTCCTCAACGTCTCAATGAGCAAAGCTGGCGGGAGACAGCCTCTGCGTTCGTCAGGATTAGCGACTGTGATGTGCCATATGAGAAAGAATGTGAACGTACAGGGCCAATGACGTCGCGGTGTCCTGGTCAAGGGCCGCGCTCTGGTTCTTGAGTGTGCCTAGACACATCTTGAGGTACGACGGAAATTGAAAGACAAAAAGGCGCTTCCAGTTCGGTCCGACCCTCAACTCCAAGTGGTCAGTTAAATGGCCGGTCCACTCGATTTCGATGTGACATCCGGCGGCCACATGGGCAGCAAGTTTCGTCGTGGTGACAGGACTTTTGTCCTCATCAGGCGGATCGTATTTGGGATACACGCGATCAATGAACTGGACCAAAGACTCTTGCTTCTCCCACATGGGATTGAAGATGTCGCCCGTGTATGTGCCCGGCGTCATGCAGGCCGTGACAAGCATCGCACGCACCGCGACATCGAGCGATGGCCCTCTCTTTCCAAGACTGAGAATGTCTTTTCGGGGCTCCCGAGCATGAGATTTAAGCAATTCGAGCAGTTCGATAGCAGCTGGGAAACTATCGATTGGAGGTGGTCTCAGGATCGCTGACGATAGCATTTCTCCTCTGTAGTACCCGAAGTAGTGTTTCATCTCATCGTGTGAAACGGATGTCGAAGCCGCAAACACGGCAAGGAGAGCATCCTTGTTCGCCTCGTCGAGTTCATATTGGAAATGCTTCGTCACGGCCTGGGACATATTTTGGTGTTGAAGAGGAAACGGCGACCACTCGAGCTTTGCAGGCTTGCGGGGTCACAGCCTGCTCAAGACAGAATCGGGAAAGGGGTGGAGGGGCTAATCTCAGCTGGTCGTACGTATTCCTCTGCAGCCCAATGAGCGTGCAAGAAGAGCGCCATCGCTCCTTCTAGGCCATCTCCAGCTCGTTGCAAAATTTCCGTTGAATCCCCGCTCCTCTCCTCCCCTTGCGATCGGGCGCATTAGGTTGACTCGGTTTCACCGCCATAAACCAGTTTGCCCGCTATGGCGACGAGGACGACGACAACAACATTAGCGCCCACCCAGTGGAAGATAAGAGAGAAAAAGGAGAAAAAACTCACAACAAAACCCAAGACTCAAATCGTGCCCGGAGCGCCAACAGCTGCAGGCCTGCGCGAGTTTGTTGAACGCGTCCTGCCAAGTCACCGTCGCAACAAGCTGGTAACTGGCTCCTTAGTTGAGCCAGTGCCTACACCATGTCTCAACTCCACGACTGCCGTCGTTGCGCAGGTCACGGCAACACCTCTTCCACAGATTACATCCCGAACAGCGGAACCAGTCGCAACGACAACGGCACCCATTCCTTCATTGAATCCTGCCGCTGCGACCGCAGGCTCGGCTTCGGCACTATCACCAGCATCAAGGGCTACTCCCGGTGTCACTGCTACTACTCCTGCGGCTGTAGGACCCGTGACCCTAGCTCCGGCAGCGTCAGCAACGACGACATTGACAACAGCAGCGCAAGCTCCTGCGATGGCTGCTATAGCTGCGAGTATCGCCACCGCCGCGCCCGTAGAACTAGATGTGCAGGTGCCACTCAGTATTCGAGACAGGCTGAAAACCATGGAGTTAGCTTCATCGCTCCAACTCAAAGCGGATCTCACCGCCATTTTCTCTGCTGAGGAAGATCGGAAGCTCCAAGCCTTCATGGCAGAGTTCAACCGAAGACGTGAGGCATGGTACTCCCAAAGGCCTGACCGTCGCCCAGTCCTGGTGACATTTGATCTGGTCGCCCTCAGACATCATGACCCTCTTCGAACGGGGCCGCCTCTGCCAGCGTCCAAGCGCGCCGATGTCCACAGCATCTGTGTCCAGGGTCTCCGGTCTGAGGCAGACATCCTTTGGTTTCATGAAAACTTCTCCACTGCTATGATCCGGCAGACCTACGCACCGCTGAGACTCTCATACGATCGAAACCTGGTCGGCAGGTCCGCAAGGATTGCACCTGCGTCTGGAAGCCATGAGCAGGCTGAAGGGGTTCCAGACGAAATAATCGACGTACCAAGTCTGGCGAGGAAGACATTGTGCGGTACTCAGATCCGTTGGCTGGATGCGGGTGAACCCAAATGGATTTCAACAATTGGAGGCCTGGTTGATGTCGCTGGAACGCTTATGGCCATCACAAGTGCCCATCCTCCCGTCAATCTTCCGTTAGGCTTGGGTGACGACTCCCACAGCATGGGCAGCACCGCTGGCACCACAGAACTCTCTGAGAAAGATTATGATCACAATGTCGAATCTCCACTCATTCTCGACGTTGCTCCCTTCTCTTCGCCGATGGAGATTGTCGAGATTTCTCATCCCGGTCCTCGCTCACCTCATGCCGACACGAATCCTTTCCGAACTTCCAGTCCTCGCTCCCCTCGTTCCAACACAAATCCTTTCCGGGCTTCCCACGCTCTCCCTCCTCGCTCCAGCACAAATCCGTTCCGAACTTCCACCCCGGTTGGTATTTCCATCGGAGATAGGGAAGAGCAATTCAACTCTCTTCGGCAGTCCCCGCTTCCCGGAACTATCGACGTGCCGCTTGATCGCAGCGTTGCATCTGAAGGCGGTGACTGGAGATTATGGCCCGTAGGGTCTGGTTTATCGCTCCCTAATTGGGTGAACTGGGTACCTGACTCTTTCATTCCACGGGCATCTTTCATCACCGACTATCTCAAACAGCCCTCTCTCATGGAAGTGCGCATAGTTTGTAGTTCGGATCGACTCCTGACCGGCACCCTGAGCCCAAGCTCTTCCTTTTTCTCGGCCGATGGCAAACCAGCGCAGCCTGTTTGGTCCCTCTTCCCAAATGGTGCATTGAGGGAGGGAGATTCCGGTTCCTGGGTGGTGGGCACGGAAGGGCAGCTCGCTGGAATGGTGACCGCCTTCTCAGCTACTCGTGTGTATCTCGTCCCTTTCCACGTCCAAAAATCCCATCTCGAGTCAGAGACATCCATCACTCTCCCGTCACCCTTGCGATGTTTCTTGGACGACGGTCAGCGCGAAGTTTTATCTCCTGGGGTGTCTCCCGAGTTTTTCCAGCTCCTTGAAGCCTCTGAAAGGATGGGAGATCGCCTTGCCTGTGCATTGATCCGGGCCTATTCAGCGTCGAAAAACCTAGGAGGTTCAGAGAGGCTGTCAAAAGACGCAGCGTTAGCAAAATTGCTTGTCCAGCGAGGGAATAATTTGCGGAATGTACTCGATAAGATGGCCAGCGAGGATTTTACATTTTTCGGATCACCCACGGAGCAAGATGCCATCAGGGAACTTTTTAGGTTCTATTCTCCACTTGTCCCAACCCCATGGCCACCCTTCGCTCCGGTAGCGAGCGAAGTCCAACGCACCGATGCACAAGGCTCACCGAGTCCCAACGATGGTATCGGACCGTCACCGAACAAAGGGCTCGTTAAGTTCACTTGGTGCCTTGTTCTTGTGGTTTTCTCGGCTTCTTTCTTAATATTCACAAGTATTGCCGCGGGGTATGTGTCAGGTCTTGTCATTCTTCCTCAATATACTCCAACCGGGGAAAACGGCAGCGAATCTACATCCTCGATTGTTTACAATCAGCTCGGTCTTCGATTCGGATTGTTCTCTAGTCTTCCCTTGGCTGCTGGTGGGGTAGTTCTCCAGTCGACCGAGTTTCTTTATCGGCACAGTTCCCTCCGCCGGGTTTTGGATCGGGTCAATTTATATCTGGCGACGATCATAGTCTCCATTGTGATAATTGGGTTGGGCTTCGCTCGCACCTTAATCCCTCTGGAGTTAATTGTTTCTGTGGTGTACAAAGACATCTACCAAGGTATGCAATTCTCAGCCAGTGACAAGAAGAGGCTTCTCACGTTCACCAGTGTCCATGAAACCCCTCAGGCTTGCAGCTATAGCAGCCGCACCACCATTTCTGTTGGATACCTTTTTCAGCCACCCTGCGCAGCTGAGCCATTTTTCAGCAGATAAGAAGAGAAAGATCTTTCTAAGATTTTTGGTTTATTGGATAATCACAGTAGGGTCGGATGCTCTCGCGGCATACACTTTTGTTCGAGTTGCATCAAACCAGGGTAAGCACTATTGCCTGGCCGAGGACCAGAAACTCTGGCTCATTTTTGCTTCCCAGGAATATTCGTTGTTAGCGGCGGCGATGCCGCGGCTGCTGGTGCTGTATTTGGCACTCTGTTCTCTCTCTGGCAACCACTCACGATTTATCTCCGATTTTACTTTCCGCCTCTTAGGAGGTTCTTCAACAGGGTTCTGCCTAACTGGAGGAATCAAGAGAATAGCGAGATACCGGAAGTCTAGTTTCGCGGACAGCCACTACTTACGAATCTCCAGTCGGAAGGCAACACTAACTTCCAAGTGCCGCCTGGCAGCGGCGAGTTTCATGCACACTCACATTAGCACGATTACCTAAACTGGCAATACTCACTGCGATCAAGCCACTCACGGCCCGTTTCATCCACAATCGGATTTCCAGGAAATCCCTTGTCGAGTCAGTGGGGTTGACAGTGGAGGCTCCAGTGGAGGAGGTGGGGCAAAAAGAGACAAAAAACATACAACACCAGGGATTCGCTGGTCGTCACCGGCCAAACTACTAGTCTGGCCCTTACAAAGGTTGTGTGCTGGATGTCTGGGCTCAGAAAGTTGACGGTTTGAAGTCCGGAATTGGAAGCCTTCAATCCAAGTGGCCAGAAATGCGGCCATCCGTTTTGAACTGGATACCTCCGTTACGATCAACGTTACTGTAACGGTCAAGGTATATATTTGAATAACGTTTATTGGTCAAGACAAAAACACATTATGCAGTTATACTAGCTGTTTTAAGGTAACCCCCTCCTGGAATTAGTCGAACTGCCACTGTATAACCTACAAACCCCGCACCTCCGACTAACATTGCAAAACCGCGGCCTTTGCTTTCATCCTCGCAAAACCGCAATAGCCTCACACAACGTCGTTACTCAGGTGCTGTAAACTGCCCTGCAGCCATTGCAACTGGGTCAACTGCAGTACTGTGTTCTGGTGGTTTAGGGGATGTCAAGCCCCTGGACCTGCCAGACTTTTTGGGAGATAATGATTCAACTACGCGATTGGACAGCGGGTAGCAGACGAGCATATTCAATGAGATCATCATATGTTGGGCGATTGCGTGCCAGTGATTGGACCCCGCAGACCAGTTTTATCGGGGCAATTAGAGCGGGCCGTTTCTTCTCCACCACCAGCTTCATCACTATTCATGCATGGGCGGCCGCTTACCCCGCCCTCACGCCGAAGTGCCACCGCGAGAAGCATTAGATTTGCTTAGCACGAAATCTACCTGATCTACCTAGGTAAGGGGCCATTGAAACCCTTTCAAGCTGATTTTATTGCCAACACCCTAAACCATTCATCACGGAACTTGGGCATACTTTTTGGTTCTGACATTTGAGTAGCCGAAGCTTCCCCCTCACTCAGCGATTCGGATTTCGCCCCTCTACAGCTCTGACCCTCCCAAAAAAAAAAATGGCCGAGGTTTTAGGGATTGTCACAGGAATTCTCGATCTCCTCTCACTTTGTAGCAGTGTGCATCGTTTATCCCATATGTCGGGCCTCGTCCAGTCCACTGACACTCGGTCCAGATGGCTACTCCTTCATCAAAGGAATGATCGAAGCCAGGAGCAGGATGGAAGAGTACCTGGTGCGCATCGAGACGCATCGCGGCGTAGGCTGTTTACTGTGACCTGCCGCTTGCTTGCTGAATTGATGTTGCTGACAAAAAGGCAGACGTTCTTGTCGTGGTCCGAAATATGGGGCTCCACCAACGTTAGAGAGGAAAGATTTCGCAGATATGCGGCTGAAAATCCCATTGGAACCAAGGAAATCCTCCGCCAGTTGGCCCTGTGCTGTCGGCTGTTCTATGATCTCAAGGGCCTCGAGAAGTATGGCTTCAAAACCACGGTTGTTGTCCAGGCAAAAGTGAAAACCACCAAGGTCTGTTATGAATTTTACACAAGCCAGACTAACGAACATACACCAAACGCAGGCCGCTTCGCGAGAGCCCGGAGATTTTCGATTCGAGGCAGACGAGGATTTGGGCCTGCAAAAAGTCCAACATTTTCGTCTCAGCTGCGACGCCAATATTTCTCTCGTCAAGAAATTCAAGTTTGCTCTCGGAGGCGGTGACAAGAAACTCGAGGATCTCATCAGCCGGTTGAGAGAGCACAATGAAGTTCTGCGGTACTACGGCCCTCCAGTCGAAGTCATGCGCCTCGACAAGGGGGTATACGACAGAATCGGGGCTGTGGTGACGGAGCAACTCCAATTTCTCTTGCGCGGCTTCGAGCAGGAGGCGCAGAATGCAACTAACCCCGTTGTAGTCCGGAGATACCAGGCTTTGGCGAAGCTGGCCAAGTTCCGCGCTCGTGTTCGAGAAGTGACCGAGTCCCCCACCCTCCCGGTATTCCAGATCAGCTCCTTTGTCGTCAAGGCCAACTACGCTGTCGACCCCCGCGGGGTATCCACCATGGCCTTGTTGTATGATTACCCCCAGCCTGGCGACCGTCGTGTGGTGCTCGTGGAGTGGGTGCAAAGCCCACGGCTGCCGGGCAAGGTGAAAGAAGCCGAGAAGCTAGCCATGCTGCTGTCCACCCCCAAACCAGACGAGATGCTCGTTCCCGACTGCTACGGCGTGCTCGATGATATCAGCCAAAGCAACAGGCTGGGCATCGTGCTGATGCCGCCACGCAATATCCGCATGAGCAGTCCTGTGGCTTTGACGCCTGGTGCTATTTCAGAACGGCGGATGCCAATCAGCCTTCGTAGTCTGATCACGGAGCCCTGGAGATCCTTACAGGTCCCGACGCTGGGCACCAAGTTCAATATCGCCAAGAAGATTGTCGACACGCTGCATATCATGCACGCCGCCGAGTGGGTTCACAAGTGAGTACTACCTAATCTGGCATCGCGCCCCGCCCCCCCCCCCCCCCCCCCCCCCCCCCCCCTTTTCTTTTTTTCTATCTCATACA
>Ga0247763_1002093_pt1 | contig 10533 bp, 10 predicted proteins | sample UWRJL141409B4_FD_179926 | JGI IMG/M metagenome (GOLD analysis project Ga0247763, IMG submission 179926) | Plant litter microbial communities from Arlington Agricultural Research Station in Wisconsin, United States - UWRJ-L141-409B-4 | ecosystem: Environmental > Terrestrial > Plant litter >...
TGATTCGTCGATCATCTTTACAGGTTGTGTGCAAAGTAGGTAAATAACCAACCCCTCGTTTTAATGTTGGCACATTCACTTGTCTCAACTAGAATGTTGGGTGGATATGCTTACATGGAGCCAAGTTTGTTGTTGTGCCATGGGGTTGAGAGAGCGCATGCAGTTCAATGACCACTACAAGATCCAGCCTTGAAAACGCAAAAAAAGAAAAAAATATACCTCGTACTACGTCCCACAGACGGAGCTAACAGTTTGCCAATCAATCACAAGCCGGAGTAGCACAACACGGCCCCGTCACGCAGCAGAACCATCTCCCCATGATAATGCGACAATCGCTCCATATATCCCGACTCCCGTCCAGTGCGTGCGTGCAGACATATTTCCCATCTCCGGTTCGCGAGCATTCGCATCGTCCGGCGACTTGTCGAGAGTCTATTTCGTCACCCCGTTTCTCAGGAATCAAGCTTGCTGGCGTGGCAATGGCGCTCGAGAGGGTGATGAAGAGAGCGACGACGAGTTGAGGGCGCATTTTGTTGGTGTTGGTGTCAATGTTGGTAGGTGGCCTCGGATAGGATGATAAAACTGGGTCCAGTCCCTGCCCGCCTCAATACGTGTAGCGCAAAAAAAAAAAAAAAAATTTTTTTGTCTAAAGTGAGATTGAGGGAGAGTATGTGCGGTGATGGTATTGTCTAGGGAGAAGAAGAAGAAGGGGTGAGGGCTGATAAGAAACAAAATCGGGCTCGTGATCCAGAATTTATAGTTTTACTCATAACGGAGCTCTTCCCTTTCTTCCCTCCCTCCCTTTTACTTTCCCTCGATCCTTATTTCCGTAGACTGACTGACCGCTATACATGTGTAACACCCGGAGGGGAGGGCAGCATTTCCTCGGCCTCTGCAAGGATTCCGCACGGGGACCAACCAGACCACATGCTGACCACACATATGGGGTAACATGACCACGAATCGACACAAATCCCGGCGGGATAAGGATAGTTATCACTTTACTTACAGCAACCAGGTTGATCGACCAAGACAAGGCCTCAAAGCAGGCACACCCAAACCCCGAGACTCCCGAGCCAAGGGCCGGACGGAGGATACCTAGGTAGGCAGGTACCAATCGACAGCTGCATCCAAGGTCGTATTTAACATGTCCCTGCTACAAAGTCTACTGGGGGCCGCCGCGTGTTATCCTAGTATTAGTAAGTATTCATCTGGTCTTGGGTAGGTAGGTTGGACCACACAAGTTCCGCACATGAGCAAAGGAACCCCAAGAGCGAGTTGCTCTTGTGGCCACCCAACCAGAGCACATAAAGGGATCAGCCAGCGTCAAGTCAGACGGCTTTACAAGCCCCGTAAACACTCCGGCTCCGGTGCCCCATGCAATATGGAGGGTCATTTATCACTGCCCCAGGTCCATGTGAATAAAAGGGGCGTCCATCAACACCCGCATAAGTACGCATCCACAGATACCCGCACACCTCTTGACACTGATCTCCATTGATTCTGTTCACTTATGGAGCCCTTCTTATTCCCTGTTTTCTCTATAGAGCAGAAACCTAAAGTAAGCTATATCTCGCCACTATAGTCTCCCAGCTCCCACCTCTCTAGCAAGAGCAGAATATCCTTCCCACAGCCATTATTTCGGTGTGCGGCTTCATAAACCTCCTTGGTAATAGGGAGCTCGCGTCCTTCAGTCTGAATAAAGTACCGAATCATGTCCTTGCCTTGTCGCTTGTTGCTTGCTGCCGCTAACATGACCTCTTCTACAATCTCACTGTCCGGGAGCTCCCCGAGCCCTCGTTCTATGCACTGGAGAACCTCGTGACCGCAGTCCTTATTTGCGGCGGCTGCCGACAGTATCGAGTAGCTCACATCAAAGTAATGTGGGCCATCAGCGACTTCGTCGTAGTTAACCCGGGTTTTCATCAGCGTGTGCCCGTTGTAGATGTTACCTGCAAGTCCGTTCATGACGGCCTCTGTCACAAAACCTCGAGCCCCACGTTCTAGAAGAAGCATGAAAATGTCGCGTGCGTGCCGGCCCTCGTTCCTGACCGCAACTTTGAGAACACCTTCGGTGATATCAACAATCATATCAACTATGAGGCTCCGGAGACCCTGCTTGAAAGAACCGGGTATTTCACACTTGCGCCCTGTCCAAAAGAGCCCGAAGAACTTTGTGGCCTTGTTGCTCATTTGCTGCAGCAGCCTTCAGTACAGCCTCTGTCGCTTGCACGTCTTGCTGGGCGTGTGGCGATCAGATGCTCAATGAGCTGGTGGCCGCAAGATTTGTTCGCTGCCGCGGCTTTTACCACTCCTTCGGTGACTCTGAACGAATTGTTTTGGGAGAAGTGTTTGATCAACCCCAAGGCGGCAGCCTCGTTTGCCAAGGCCGTCGTGGCGACTGTTTCGCTTGTCCCGTTTAGAGCCACCATGTTGAAAGAGCAATCGCACCATCATCTCAGCCTGGCATGGATGCTTGGCGGCCGAGTACAGCATGTCCTCCGTGACTTTTGACAAGCTTAGAGCCACGGTGAGCCAAAAGGCACCCCAAGACACGGAGGCTCTGCGGGTCGGGATTGCTGGTGATTGCCACCACCACATCCTCAGTGAGGTCAAACAAGATGGCTTCGTTGGTCAGTAACTCAAGCCTGTTTTGTCAGTCTGTAGCCGCCGCTCTGATGACCCCCCTCCTAGACCCCGCTGCGGCCTGGTTGATGATGATGATGAAGCGTGGAGCAGCAGACCCAGCATGCTTTTGCCGTCCTCTGTCCTTTTAGGGTTTCTGGCAGCTGCCTCGAATGGCCAGCATGCTGATTCCAACCCCACATACTTGAGCAACTTCGCCATCACAACCCGGCTTGCATGGCTCTGGCATGATGCCACACAAGCTCTGTACTACAGGCTAAGCTATCTATCGATCAGTTATTATGCTTACCCTCCCTCCGTATAAGGGACTAACTAACCATTACACTAGCCGTCTTTAGCAGGAAACTCGGATCCCCATGGCAATAGTTATTTGACAAAGGGGGGCGGGGAAGCAAAGTTTGGAGGGTTTTGGCCCTTTGCATATTGGTTTATCATCGACAGTTTCCCTTCACTTTATCTAGATAGTTTGACTTTATGTAGCGCGCTTTATTTATTTGCATTTTCCGTGCCGACAAGCTAGATCCCATAACTGTAGCATTCAAAAGGCGGCTTCGAGGAAAGAATACCGAAGGACTACAAAATAATTAGAGCGACTACGCTGGGAGGAACCCGGGCCCCCTAAGGAGAGGCTGAACAAGAAATCGCGCAAGCAGATGGCAAGAGGGACATAGCCCACTGCAAAACCGATTTTGAAGTAATTCCCAGCATGCATGCATGAGGCACCGCAAATTGAGCAAATGCTGGAGCAAAGACTGAAATAAGATGAGCATTGAGTATTATGTGGGTGAGCTGTGCCGCAGCTGCTATTCTATACATCGGACCTCTCTACCTCGGGACACCTTGTCCCGAACGATACAGGGCAGCTAGCAACCAATTATCAGCTCTTTCGCCACAACAAGAAGTCGAATAATCGCCTTTAAATCGGGCCTAGAGTCTTCCCTCATGCATCCTATCCCATCGCATGTAAAACGTGTCCCCAACCCCCGGCCAGGCTTTTGGTTAAAAAACATCAAAAAAAACAATAGTTCATCCATCAATCACTTCCCCAGGAATCCGAGCTTCGAGAACAGTCCGGCCAGGTCGGCGCCGCCACCTGCAGCACGGCGATTGAGGCTGGTGTTCATGCGGCAAAGCTGATACATTTGGTTGGCATCCTGGGCCGCTTTGGAATGGACTCCCCCATACGACTGTACAAGCCGCTCGTAATACCGCTCCGCCTCGTAGTACTTTTTCTCTGACATGTAGGATAAACCTAGGAGGTTGAGCGTCTGGCGCGTCTCGGGGATGTTGAGACCCAAGTGCTGCTCGAGCCATGTGGCGTAGCGCTCTAGCCACGGTCGCATCGTTGGCGTACTGACCGTGGTGAACGATATGCCGCCGCTGCCGTCCTGTCGGCTGCAGAGGGCGGCTATCAAGCAGACAACAGCCATCGTTTCCGGGTGGTCCGGTCCGAGCAGCGATTCCGCGTTAGATAGCGCGCGGCGGAGCATATCCGACGCCGCTGTTGTCTCCCCGCTGGTGAGCCTGACCTCGCCGCAAATTTTCAGAGCCCGTATGGTGACTTGGTTCTGCGGCCCAACCGAATCGCGAAGGCGTCGGTGAATGTCGTCAATCAGCATAGCTACCTGGCCGAACTGGCTGTTGCCGAAAAATGAAGCAGCGTGATGGCTTGCTCGCTGGGCGTGGAGCGCGAGCGAAAGGAGGTCCATAGCGGCGTCGGCGACGCGGATGTGGTTTTCGCCGAGGATCCTCGTCATGGTTTCCATGCGATGCTGGAGCCTGGTTTCGGCATCCTTCACCCTGCCCATCGTGCGCCACAACATGGCCAATTCCTTGACCGTCTCGAGCGTGTCGGGGTGGTCGTCGCCGAGAAGGTCTTGCTGCTCCACCAGGGTGCCGGCAAGAATATTCTCGGCTTCCTGATGCTGGCCCCGAATGTTAAGGACCACTCCCCGTATGCGGTTGACCTTGAGCGTGACGGGGTCTTTTGGGCCCAGTGCGCTGCTACTGGTCTGGAACGTCCAATCGGCCCACCGAGAGGCCTCTTCAAGATAGCCGAGATTAATGGTGGTCGCGGTGTAGTCGTACGCGGCGGCCAACGACGTGCGATGAGCGGTGCCGAGAGTTCGATGATACTCGTTCATCATATGCTGCTCAAGCTGTCGAGCCTGCTCCCAGCGGCCAGCGTTCTTGTGGCCCGCTACTTGTAAGGACCTGGCGTCGGTGCTGGTGGGCTCGTACGCGACGCCGGTGATGCGCTGTGTGCCGGCGGCTTGGGCGCCAACATCTGGCGTCTTACCGTGCGAGGGCGGGGGGGCCGCGAACCGCGGGGGAAGCGGAGGAGGCTGAGGCGTTGAGGTTCCCGCTGCTCCTTGTTGGGGAGGTGGGGGTCCGGGGTAACTTCCTGGCTGATGATGGTCGGGGGTCCAGCCGTGAAAACCGGGCGCGGGTTTCTGCAGCGCCTTTTTGTAAATGTCCTTGATGTTGAACTGCACAAACTCCAAGTTGTCTTGGTCCGCCTGGCTCGCACCAAACTTGCAAATGCCACTGTGGTCCGCATTCAGCTTCACAACGTTCTCGCGGTCACCGGGCATCCCCAGGCGGGCGCTCTCGGGCGGCACCACGTTGTCCCACGCTCCCCAAAAGGAGATGATGTCGTACTTCATCAGCTGCTGCCGAAACTGCTCCTGCATAATGTCGGAGAAGATGCTGCCCTTCTTCAGTGTCTCCAATATGTCGTCTCCCTGCTGGATTCCGGTGGCAACGGCGATCTTGGCTGCTACGTATCCAAGACTCAAGAGTTTCCAGTCGCCGCCGTTGTGGGGCGTCGCGAAGAAGGCCAGCCCTGTCGTGGCTTCCTTGATCGGCGTGTATTTTGGGTTGTTGTGCGCGTTGATCAGCGCTTGCTTGATCAAGAGCCCCCCCAAGCTGTGGCCGAGGAACAAAATGGGCCTTGATTCGGCTCGGTCGGGCCGCTTGATCCGGATGGATTCGAGCAGCTCATTGGCCTTTCCTACAAAGCTATCCTTGTCCTTGCCGTATACCGCCGTTGAGTTGTATTCGTAGATGAAAATCCGCGCGTCAGGAATGTGCTGGGGGAGGTCGTCACGAAGCCACAGGTGTCCCTGAGGCCCGGCTGGGGTGCGCCACGTGTCCCAGGCGTGTGTGGCATCGTCCTTGCTACGGGGGTTTAAACCGTGGATAGCGAAGATGCTGGGGCGTCTCGAGTTAGCACAGAGACCCAACGACTGGGAGCCTAACAAATAACTTACTCAACCCTCGCCGTGTCGCCCGAGTCCGAAGGGCGCGATTGAGGCGCGGGGTATATCTGGCGAAGCGGCTACAGCCTGACGTGAGCGCGAGGTTCGGAAAAAGCGGAGAGTCGCGGGCTTCTACCGACCATGGTCTAGTGCCTGTACTCGAATGTATCAGCTAATTTGTAGGACTGTCTTGACCGCTTTGTCGATTTGCTTTGAGAATTTGGGGTGGATCCATCAAATGGACGGGACAGCGGGAAGAGAAGAGTGGTGCCGTTTTTGAGTGAGCTCCTGGAAATAGGGGTAAGGGTCTGAGCTGAAACATGACTTACGCCACTGGCGGCTATGTTCTGCAAGCCACCGCGCAAACCGAACTGTTGAACAGACTCGGTGAATTTGGAGGCCGCAGCACTTCCTTTTCGGGCATTGCTTGGCCGAAGGAGGATGAGGGTCACTGGTACGGTCTGCCGACCCCTAACACCACGCGAAATTGCGCGGGCGCCAAGATCTGGAGTCGCCCCTTACTCAAGGTTGAAATAATTTCATGGCGCACTTGCGCAGAGGCAACCAACTGAGTCTCGTCATACCGGGTACTTTAATAAGGATTTCAAGATCATCCGTTTTCGCTCGGACATGCCTGTGAGTCCGTGTTGAGCTGATCTGCCTACTAGCACATAGAAATGTGTTCCTATGTGCCGCAGGTGCTCCCCGCCTTTATGCCTATATGATAGTAATCGTCTGTATCCAGTTTGAAATCCCCGGGTTCCTGACGTTCAACCTTTCAAGCATCCCGGTGGAATGCTCTGCGCCAACCTTGTCTGCAATAATTCTAAGAAACGGATCACCGCGATACTCTTGGGTAAAGCAGCCCACCTACTGAATGTGCCATCACGTCCTGGGGCTAGAACTAAACCCTCAAGAAAGTCATAACCATCGTAATACTGCTTCCCGTTCACAATCAAGAATACCAGTTCTGCCTCTGCCCGGCACGGAGTCTGTTGCTTAGCTCTCCACATTTCATCGTCCGACGCTTTACGCTCCCACTCATCCCAAAAAAAATGTTGATGGGAATAACAAGCCCATTTCTTTGATTATCCCAAGTGAAACAATCGGAGTATGACAACGACACGCAAAGTCCCCGGATGCGCAAGATCCCAGAGAGAAAGCCGGACAAGCCGGACGGGTGGGAAGTGTTCACCACCACATCTGATATCTCCACGAAGTTGTGTGATCCGCAGTCCTCATCCTCATAGTAATTATCATCTGGCACCACAACACCGTTAACGCTGAGCCAAGACCCAAGTAGGCGCTGGTTTTTGGTCAGCTCTGTTATTTGCGCCAACATGGTCCTCGCAGTGTTTCCAGCGCCAGCAGAGTTGCTTGTGAATGTCTTTCCTCCACAACCCGGCTAGATAGATGTCGTCAAGGCGAGTTCGAAGCTCTTGCGCGATGCCCGCAACCGCTATTGGTTCATCTCTGGAAAAGCTGAGTTCCGATGAACTGCATTTTTGGACGACGTCACCCCAGACTCGGCGAAGCGTTTGAATGCGACGGTGACTGAGTTGGGGCTTAACACTTGCGCCCTTGAAAGTGTCGCCCCCCCCGGAACGCGATTTTGTGCATACCGCTGGCGTACTGCTCACAAGCAGTGAATTGGGGGCACTCCCAAAACACCTCGTCTGTAGTGAAGTTAAGCTGCATTTTCGCCATATACCGCTCTTGCAAAACCAATGCCCGATAGTTAAGGGGTGCATTATGGACTTTGTCGGCCCAGTTCCCCCAAGGTGAAGCATGACGTAAGATTCTGCCCGCCGCATGGTTTGGAGGGAGGGAAGTATGATTGACGTTGGTGCCAGCGTAGCAGGGTCTCTTCCGTCGTTAAAACAACGTTGGGGTCCATCTTTGGCCCACGTAGCAGCAATATTACAGCTTGCGTGTTTGTAAATCAAGCCCATGAGGGAGGGTTGCTCTTCCCAATCTTTCGAGTCTCCCTGGATGATGCAGAGAGAATCGATCCACAGATATTTGTAGCCCAGCGATTGGGCAATATCAATTGCATCATGGTAGGTATCTGGAAGCATTAAAACCGGCTTCACAATGAGGGAACCAGCTTCTGTCGCCGCAGTAAGACACACTTGTTGCGTCAACTCGGAACCCCAACAGTGGCTCAGAATCAGGTACTCTCCGGGGCTCGATGCGGTTGTGTCCCACTCAGTCAATTTCCATCTTCCATCGTAAAGCAGCTCGATAAGCCGCTTCGGGAAAAAGTCTGTATTCTCCTTCAGGCTCTTGCATATACTGTGCTGTGGGTGTTGGAGCAAACACGAATCCAGCGACGCCACATGATCAACAACATATTACCTTCCGAATGTCGATCCTCTAGAGCAATGATGGGATGCATCGAAACGAGAGTAGGACGGCAGATGGACCATTTAGAGGAAACCCAAATCGGCAAGCATAAGTGAGGAAAGCGGCGGGGTCCTAGTCCTACCATTGTGCATTCCTCGTTGTGAACAGCCTCAGGCATCACCCCCTCAAATCTACATGTCCCAAGCAAAGACCATCACAAAAAGCTCGCATCCAATCCTGTGCCAACCGCAGCAGCATAATGCAAAACCGTCTTGCCACCTGCCGAAACCTTTAGGGGACTTCCGTCGCTGATCAAGACGCGTACCCTGCCGCCCCACGGATCAGCCAGCACAGCAGCGTGATGAAATGTGTGCCCGAATCGGTCCTGCACTTCCAGGTCCCACCCTTGGTCCCGAAACGCCGCCATCGCACTTTCCTCGTCTGCTATGGAGAGAAGAGCAGCGGGGCTCCTCAGAAGACGTTGCACGTCAGCCTTCATCCAATTCCAGAGAAACGAGAAGTTGACAAACGACTCAGAATCATAGTCGCATCCCCACTTCCCGCACATCAAGACCGCGGGGAGCCAGGGTCGCTCTTTGGCAACAAGATCGGAAATATCGACTCCGATTTTAAATTTCCTCTGGATGAGAGGTATCCTGCTCACAAATTCTAGCCACGGGAGTGCCAGAAGGTTATCCGATGAAAGGTCCTGTCCGGACTGGTGAATTTCGAATGTCAGACGCATGAAATCGCTTCCCAAGAATCCAAGCTTCATCACCCTTTCTGGAAAGTTCACTTCGCACACTTGGTCGTACGTGGAGGATCCTTTGGGCAGTTCCACCAACGGGTGAAATTGGTCCAACAACAACCGCTCAGCACTTCGGGGTTGCGCCGTGCCGGCCTTCGAGTGGAGCTCCCCCGCCAACGACACAGCAAGATCCCGCACGGCAATCATCAGGGCCTCTGGTAATGATGCTCCGGACGATGGGCCGAATAAGTCGTTCAACCTCTGGTACTGGCGGGTTTGTATCGCAAGCTCGGTACCAAGAGCTACGAAAAGTTCGACAGCTTCCACTCTAACAGACCAAGAGGTTACCATTGACAGCCGATAGACAGATGATGAACTTCAACTCACAGATCTCCATAGTCGATGGGATCGACCCTCGGCAGAGTCGGCGTGAGTCCACTTGGACTTTCCAGGAGGGATGGGTCGAGCGGGATCGCCTCCAGTCCCGGTCGTTGATGCCGTCTAGTTGGGGTCGTGGTAGATTCCCTTGAATGGTAACCCCGTCTCTGCGTCTGGGAAGACTCCAAGACCCACGATTCTGCATGCTCCGGCGTCGATGGGCGGCGCACATTCGCCAGTGGAGTGGCTTTCTTTGGCGTCTTGGTTCGCCTTGTCAAGGCCGTGTATCCGTTACAGACCCTGCCTGATTTTTTGCAAGTATCGCACTCCAAATCTGTTGGCGTATCTCTCTCGGGACTACACTGAAAGGGAGGTTTAGGATTGAAGATTGGCAATGAACATGAATGGGAGTGCGTACGCGGACGCCCCTTCTTCGGCACGTGTCACATTTCACCCTTGCCTGATAGCCATTCTTCAGCGGTCTTCCCCTTCTGGGACTGGGAGTGGATGGTGGTTGGTCTTGCGCGTCCATGTCGACTTGGTCTTGCCCAGGGTCAAATGTTCCGGTTCGTTCCAGATTGCGACCACGGGAACCCGCAAGTGTGACAGGCGACTAATCCCGTTTGGGTACACCCAGCATTTTCGAGCGCTCTCAAATAGGAAAGTTAAACGAGCTTTCAGGGCGCAACAGAGCCAATCGCTCGAGAACTCCAAGTGCGAACTGCGAGGTCGAACCAAGCTCGAACTTTTGACTGATGAAACCTTCTTCTTGGACAATGAGAGCAACAGACAATCACGGCAAGATCAAAAGCCAGCGGGTTAAATCTTCACTCTTTATTTTCCCGGCGTCTTCACATAACTTTTAAGCTTAGTACTTGGTGAGACTGACCTTTGTCATTGTAGCTCGCAGTTTGTTTGACAACTTCGCAGTTCGCAGTGATGGATCCATTCGCAATCTCCTATTGGCCAAAAAACACTTGCTGTTTCATCGTGTAACTCATCACAACACATTGTTGACACAGCCATCGCAGTTCGTAGTTATCACCCCGTGAGCACAACTAAGAAAACAAAAGTTGATGGGCCAGCAACGGCCTGGAGCCATTTCCCCTAGCTAGCCCCCCCCCCAGATGCAGTCCAACTTTTTCTTCCCTTAGT
>Ga0247763_1002094_pt1 | contig 10533 bp, 12 predicted proteins | sample UWRJL141409B4_FD_179926 | JGI IMG/M metagenome (GOLD analysis project Ga0247763, IMG submission 179926) | Plant litter microbial communities from Arlington Agricultural Research Station in Wisconsin, United States - UWRJ-L141-409B-4 | ecosystem: Environmental > Terrestrial > Plant litter >...
GGGCCGTCACCGACCCGATCCGCGACGAACTGAAATGGCTGGCGGGGGAGCTGGGCGCCGACCGTGACCGCGAGGTCCTGACCGAGCGGCTCACGGCTGCCCTGGACGAACTGCCGCCCGCCCTGCTCGCAGGCCCCGTCCGAGGCCGCCTGCTCACCTGGGCGGACGCCCGCCGGGCCGGCTCCCGGCGCCGGCTGGTCGAGGTCCTCGACGGCCGACGCTATCTGGACCTTCTCGTCACCCTCGACGCCCTGCTCGCCACCCCGCCGCTGCTCGGGGCAGCCGCGGACACCACGGGGAAGGCGATCACCAAGTCGGTCCACAAGGACTTCGGCAAGCTGTCCGGCCTGGTCGGGGAAGCAGTCGGCCGCACGCCGGGAGAGCACCGCGACCTCGCCGTGCACGAGGCCCGGAAGAAGGCCAAGCGCACCCGGTACGCGGCCGAGCTGGCCGCCCCCGCCCTGGGGAAACCGGCGGAAAGGCTGGTGGGCGCCATGAAAGCCCTGCAAGGGCTGCTCGGCGAGCACCAGGACAGCGTGATGGCCCGGGAGGCACTGCGTGACCTCGCCGACCTCGCGCACGCGGCGGGGGAGAGCGGTTTCACGTACGGGGTCCTGTACGGGCGCGAGGAGCGCAACGCCGCCGCTGTGGAGAACGAGCTGCCTGCGGCGTGGGAAAAGGTCAGGAGCAGGACGGCCGTCTGAGCGGTCCGAGCCCGGGGCGACCGCGGAAGCGGAGCCCGCGGGGTCGAAGGCGGACGAGGGGTGTCCTCAGGCACGTTAGGCTTGAAAGTCACCCCTTGTCAGCTCACGAAGGTTCGCGAGATGTCTGCCGAAGCCGCTGTGTCGGTGTTCCCACAGCTCGAAGCTCTGCTCCCGCATGTGCAGAAGCCGATCCAGTACGTCGGCGGAGAGCTCAACTCCACGGTCAAGCCCTGGGAGACCTGTGACGTCCGCTGGGCACTGATGTACCCCGACGCGTACGAGGTCGGGCTGCCCAACCAGGGCGTCATGATCCTCTACGAGGTCCTGAACGAACGCGAGGGCGTGCTCGCCGAGCGCACGTACAGCGTCTGGCCGGACCTCGAGGCGCTGATGCGCGAGCACGGCGTCCCGCAGTTCACGGTGGACGGCCACCGCCCCGTGAAGGCCTTCGACGTGTTCGGCCTGTCCTTCTCCACGGAACTCGGCTACACGAACATGCTGGCGGCGCTCGACCTCGCCGGCATCCCCCTGGAGTCCAAGGACCGCGGACTCGACGACCCGATCGTCCTGGCCGGCGGCCACGCGGCCTTCAACCCCGAGCCGATCGCCGACTTCATCGACGCGGTGATCATCGGCGACGGCGAGCAGGCCGTCCTCGACGTGACGGACATCATCCGCGCCTGGAAGGCGGAGGGCCGGCCGGGCGGACGCGACGAAGTCCTCCTCCGCCTCGCGAAGACCGGCGCGGTCTACATCCCGGCGTTCTACGACGTGGAGTACCTCGCGGACGGCCGTATCGCCCGGGTGGTGCCGAACAGGTCGGGCGTCCCGTGGCGGGTGTCCAAGCACACGGTCATGGACCTGGACGAGTGGCCCTATCCGAAGCAGCCCCTCGTCCCGCTCGCCGAGACGGTCCACGAGCGCATGTCGGTGGAGATCTTCCGCGGCTGCACCCGGGGCTGCCGCTTCTGCCAGGCGGGCATGATCACCCGACCGGTCCGTGAGCGCTCCATCACGGGCATCGGCGACATGGTCGAGAAGGGCCTCAAGGCGACCGGCTTCGAAGAGGTCGGCCTGCTCTCCCTCTCCTCGGCGGACCACTCGGAGATCGCCGACATCGCCAAGGGCCTGGCGGACCGCTACGAGGAGGACAAGGTCGGCCTGTCCCTCCCCTCCACCCGCGTCGACGCGTTCAACGTGGACCTGGCGAACGAGCTGACCCGCAACGGCCGCCGTTCCGGACTGACCTTCGCCCCCGAGGGCGGCTCCGAGCGCATGCGCAAGGTCATCAACAAGATGGTCTCGGAGGAGGACCTCATCCGGACCGTGTCGACGGCGTACGGCAACGGCTGGCGCCAGGTGAAGCTGTACTTCATGTGCGGCCTGCCGACGGAGACGGACGAGGACGTCCTCCAGATCGCGGACATGGCGATGAACGTCATCGCCGAGGGCCGCAGGGTCTCCGGCCAGAACGACATCCGCTGCACGGTGTCCATCGGCGGCTTCGTCCCCAAACCGCACACGCCGTTCCAGTGGGCCCCCCAGCTCTCGGCGGAGGACACCGACGCCCGCCTGACGAAGCTCCGCGACAAGATCCGGGGCGACAAGAAGTACGGCCGCTCCATCGGCTTCCGCTACCACGACGGCAAGCCCGGCATCGTGGAGGGTCTGCTCTCGCGCGGCGACCGCCGAATCGGCTCCGTCATCCGCGCCGTCTACGAGGACGGCGGCCGCTTCGACGGCTGGCGCGAGCACTTCTCGTACGACCGCTGGATGCGCTGCGCCGACAAGACACTCCCCGCCTTCGGCCTGGACGTCGACTGGTACACCACACGCGAGCGCACGTACGAGGAGGTCCTCCCCTGGGACCACCTCGACTCGGGCCTGGACAAGGACTGGCTCTGGGAGGACTGGCAGGACGCCCTCGACGAGACAGAGGTCGACGACTGCCGGTGGACACCGTGCTTCGACTGTGGGGTGTGCCCGCAGTTCGACACATGGCCGCAAACGGGCCCGACCGGCAAGAAGCTGCTGCCGCTGACGGTCAAGAAGGACCCCGCCGCCTCGGCCGGCGGGCACACCCACTGAGGTGGTGAGCGAGGCGTCGCGGCGTGGAGACGTCGGGGGCGGGCAGCCCGGGGGGCGGTGCCGTGCACCCGCGTGAGCACAACGCCGTCGGGCTCCGGCCGAGCCCGTCAGCGTCCTCAGCTGCGGGGCAGCAGCGTTCCGAGGGGACCGAGGTCCAGATTGAGATCCTCCGGACGCACTCCGTGCTGCTCGCAGAGCTCCGTCATCCGCTGGTCCAGCAGCATCAGCGTGGTGCCGATCTCGTCCACCTGCCCGTCGCTGAGGTCGCCCTGCTCGACGCGGCGGATCGCCTGGCGCTCCATCAGCTGCCGCAGAAGCTCCACGAGGGTGAGCACCAGGGCGACGAGGTCGCGCCCCATCCGGTCGGAGTCCAGGTCCACCCGGGGGCCGCTCACAGGGGACCCCCGTCCGCCCAGGGAGCCGGTACGCGGTCATTGACGGATGACAGCAGAGCGTGAAGGGACAGCCGGACGAGCGGAACATCGGCGATGGCGATGACGAGATCGCCGCTGATCACCACGCCCGTTGCCAGGACGCGGTCCAGGAGGTCGACCAGCGGTACCCCGATCGGGCCGACCGGTGGCCCGGAGCTGTCCCAGGGCACCACCTGCCGGGTCACGGCTGCACCTCGCCGACGAACGAATAGGGCACCCACGGACCTGACAGCTCGATCTGCGCTCCGGTGCGGTCCCGCAGCGTCTGTGTCAGGAGAGCGAGTTCCCCGGTACGGCGTTCGTCGACAAGGTAGGTCGCGTTCAGGACCTGGACCCGGCGGTCGGCGGAGGGCTGAGGATGGGGCCGCAGTCTCCGGGACGCGGCGGCAAGACGGCAGACTTCGGCGTCCACGAGGTCCGCGGCACGCAGCGCCTCGTCCGTGCTCCGCTCGCGTCGCTCCTGTACGTCCCGTTTGCGGTTCAGGTAGGCGAGGCCGGCTCCGGGCTCCGGACTCGATCGCCCGGTCGGCGTGACGCGGTGGACGGGGGCCGGAGCCGTGTCGACGGGGGAAGAGGGCGTCGCGTAGACCTTCAGGCCCCATTCGGTGTGACGCTCGATGCGTTTCAGCACGGCTTCGAAACGCCCCTCCTCCTGTGACAGCGCTTCTCGTGCCCTGTCCTCGCCGTGGTACAGAGTGGCCATGGGCAGGGGAACCGCGGGGCAGCGGGCAGCGACCGCCGAGACGACCTCGTGGTGGGCGCGTGCGTATCGTTCCAGGGCCTGCTGGTCGGACAGACGTGCTTGCCATGCCTCGTCCGTGAACTCGGCGGCCCGGACCGACTGAACGATCGCTGTCAGCTTCCCCAGCGGCAGTGCGGTCACAGGTGCGTCGACGGTGACTCCCGGCAACTCCGCGACGGCCGACAGGTCCGCATTCCTGCAGACGGCGAACACGTAGGTGGCCTGGGTATCCGATGGCGCGTCAGGCTCCGTCATGGACCTCGGTTCTCCTCGTTCGACTCAAGCTCATCCAGTCGCTGACGCAGGTCACGGTTCTCGTCCTGCAAGGCGTTGCGGGACGCACGTGAACTGAGTGCCGGATCGTTCTCCCACCAGTCGATCCCAGCCTTCTTCGCCGTATCGACCGATGCCACGAAGAGGCGAAGACGAATGGTGAGCAGTTCGATGTCCAGGAGATCGATCTTGATATCTCCGGCAATCACGATTCCCTTGTCCAGGACGCGTTCGAGAATGTCGGCGAGGTTGGTCGTCTGAGGGCCGGACACGGGATACCGGTCCTGTCGGAAGTCGACGTCAGTCACGTCGTCGCCTCTGTCCTCGCCTCTTCCTGGGGGCTTCTTCTTCCTCCTCTTCCTCCTCTTCCTCCTCTTCGTATTCTCCCTCTTCGTCGCCTGCGTCATCGGCCTCATCGGAGTCGGCGTCAAGGGGCTCCTCTTCGTCTACGGCACCCTCCTCGTCCTCCTCCTCGTCATACGCGTCCTCGGCCTCCTCGTCGTCCTCTTGCCCCTCTTGCCCCTCTTGCCTCTCCTGGTCCTCCTGCCCTTCTTCCTCCTCCTGCTCGGACTCCTCCTGTTCGACGGCATCGTCGTGGGATACGACGACCTCGCCGTCACGGATCTCGCCGCGCCAGCCTTCGGGCTCCTCACTGGTGAGGGTGACGTATCGCTGGAAATTCTTGAAGTCCAGTCGCATGCGCCGCCCTTGGGCCCGCCAGAGATTGCCGGTCTTCTCGAAGAACCCGGACGGGTAGTACTCCACGACCAGCACGATCCGAGTCAGTGTGGGTGTCAACTCATGAAAGCTGACCGCACCTCGGGTGGTGCCCTTGGCCCCTTCGGAGGTCCAGACAATCCGGTCGTCGGGAATCTGCTCCTGGACAGTCGCCTTGAAACTGCGCGTCGAGGGGCCGACCTTCACCTTCCAGTCACTTTCGAGCTCATCGCTCTTCGAGACGTCGCGAACGCCCTTCGCGAAGCTGCTGAACTGGTCGTACTGGGTCCAGTAGTCATACGCATCACGCAGAGGAACTCCCACGTCGAGAACCTCGATGATGTTCATGACCTTGCCTCCGCTGGCCTTGCGTTTTCCCTTCCCGCCCCCGAGAGCGCCTTTGGCCTTCTCCACGACGTTGTCCTTCACGCCCTTCGCCTTTTCCGAAACGAACGCCTTCACCGGCGAGTCGCCCTGGAGGACCCGGGAGCCGATCGCGGGGAGCGAGCCGCCGTTCTGGGCCGCGTCGGTCAGCTTTCCGGTGATGCCGGTCAGTTTGTCGCCGGCCTTCTCGGCGAGATTCTCCACCTGCGCGGACAGGAACTTGGTCAGCTCTCCCCGAAGCTGTTCCATCCCAGACGCCTGCTCCGCAGGTTGCTCTTTTTCCGTCTTGGGCATGGCTCTCTACCTCCGACGATCGGCACGCTTGGATGCTGCTCGCTTGGGTGACGTCGTCTTCTTCGCCGGGGCCTTCTTCGCGGGAGCGGCCTTCTTCGCCGTCGTCTTCTTCGCTGCGGTCTTCTTCGCCGGGGCCTTCTTGGCCGCCGTTCCGCCTGCCGCGGGCCTCCCGCCGGGCGTTGCCTTCTTGGCCGCGGTCTTCTTCTCCGGCGTGGCCCTGCGCGCTGCGCTCTTCCTGGCCGGCGCCTGAGAAGGCGTCTTTCCGCGAGCGCCGGGACGAGCCTTCGCCCCTGCTGCGCGGCGCCGCTGCGGCCTCCTCCTCGGGGCCTCTTCCGGCTCCGGTTCGGGTTCCTCCTCTTCCTCTTCTTCCTCCTCTTCTTCTTCTTCTTCCTCCTCGCCTTCGCCCTCGTCCTCCTCTTCGTCCTCCTCTTCTTCTTCCTCCTCGTCCTCGTACTCGGCCTCCGGCTCATCCTCTCCGTCGGCCGGTTCCTCCTCGTCGTCTTCCGGCTCCTCCTCGTCCTCGGCGCCCTCTTCCGGGGCGTACTCCTCGTCTTCCTCGTTCGCTACGTCTTCGTCTTCGTTTTCGGCTTCATCTTGGTCTTTGTCCTGGTCTTCGGCTCCGCCCGACTTCTTTCCGAGCAGCGCTGTGCGCTCGCTGATGGCGCCGGCCAGTGTGCCCATGCTCCGTTCGGCGGCAGCAGTCATCGCCTTCCGGCCCGCCTCCAGGACCTCTCCCCGCAGTTGCTCCTGCAACTCGGCGACCTGGGGGATCTCCGCCAGTCGGCGCATGCCCTCGGCGGCGAGTTGACGAGGTTCGAGGCCGAACCGTCGGCCCGCCATGTAGGTCGCGATGGACAGAGCCATCCGGCCCTTCTTGGTGCGGCCCAGTAGGTAGCCGCCCACCACAGCAGCGGCGAGAGTCGCCTTGTCCTTGTCGCTCATGAGTACGTCACCTTCGATCGTCCGGCATGGAATGGGCCCGTGCGGCGTGCAGTCGGTCGAGCAGCCGTTCCTCTTCTCGTTCGAACTCCTCCGGGCTGATGTCGCCGTTCTCGAGTTCCTGGTTCAGCACGGCGAGTTGGGTGCGGAGCACTCCTGGGTCGTGCAACTCACGTTCGGCCGTGTCGTCGAGCTTCTCCGCCACCCAGATGACGCCGCGGACGGGCGCGATCGGCAGGGTGAGCAGTCCGGTGATCAGTCCCATCTCAGACTCCAGCGGTTCGGGGCGGAGTGCCGTCGGCGGAGACGAAGCTGTAGCAGGGCAAGGGGCCCGCGAGTCGGAGCTCCACTCGGTCCCGGTTCGCGCGAGCCAGGCGCTCTGCCGCCGCCCGGAAGGCATCACTGTCATCACGGCTGACGAGGAACGACGTGTTGAGCACGCATCCCTGGACCTCTGGCCCCCGAGCGACCGCCCGTGCCCTCGGCGCGAGCTCGCGCAGAATGCGCTGACCGGCCTCGACGGCTCTGCTCTCCAACGCCGCCGCGACCGCTTCGCCCAGTCGGATGCTGGCTTCGTATCCGGGGCGTCGACGCACCGCGTCCCGCAGCCGACGGATGTTCCCGTCCTCCGCGACAAGGCTGACCAGGGCATCCTGTGCCGGAAGTGCCTTGACGTTGACCTCGACGCCGCCGGATAGGTGTTCCAGTGCCGCCACGTGGACCGCCTCATGCGCCGCAAGCTGCGTTCTGACGGCCTTCTCGTCGGTCACGACCATTCCGAACCGCATCGGGAGCACCGGGCCCCGTTCCGAGAGGCGCAGCAGCAGCTCCTGGTGAGCCAGCAGATCGCGGCGTCTGGCGCGCAGGGTGGGTGGAGCCTCACTGACGACGGCAGCGACCCGTCCCTGCCGCATCGATCGCACCGGGGCCGCGGGGCTGCCGACACCCGTCGCGTGCGCCGGCAGCGCTTTCTCCGCGCGGACGATCGCGTAGACGTAGACACCTTCGGCGGTCACGGGTCACGCCTCCACGGGCCGTCGTCGTCGGCTCGTGCCGCTTCGGGCCGGAGCGCGCCGCTTCCGCGGCCGGTCCTGCTGTGTCTCCTCGTCCTCGGAGGCCTCGGAGGGCTCGGAGGAGTCGTCCTTGTCGCCTCCTCCGACCGCCTTGCGGACCGTGTCACCCACGTTCTCCGCGGCCCTGCGAACCTTGCGTTTGCCGACGGACTTGGCCACACCGCCGCCGAGCAGCTCGGGAATGGTGGTGCTGCCGGAGTCCCGCTCCAGGTCGAGCCGGTTGCACGCTTCCGCGAAGCGCAGATAGGTGTCCACGCTCGCCACCACGATCCGTGCGTCTATCTTGAGGATCTCGATGCCGACCAGGGACACCCGGACGAACACATCGATCACCATGCCCCGGTCAAGGATGAGTTCGAGCACGTCGTACAACGTGCCGGCGCGTGGTGGGCACGCCACTACCTCGTCGGAGTAGGTGGTCGCAGGCATGGGACGTCCTTCCGTTGTCTGTCGGACAAACCTGGGTCGCTGGTCACTCGTCGGCGGAGCCCCGCCGATAGCGGCGGACCCTGCGGTACTCCATGAGCTCGCCGTCCTGGTCGAGCCGTACCTCGTACGAGGCGAGAAGGCTCGTGGTGTCCGGAATCCGCGGAAGCTCCAGGACGTCCACGACGACGCACCAGCCGTCGTCCTCACGCGCCACGGCTGACACGCCCTCGGTGGGGTGTCCGACAAGGCTCTCCAGACCTCGGCAGGCAGCCCGTGCGGCACCCTCCGCGCTGCGCGCGGGTGCGCGGCGAGCGGTGGTCGTCGAGGACTTCCTGGCGTGCGGTCGACGCTCTTCTGCCATGTGATCAAGTCTGAGCAGTTATCCGGCAAGCCGCACCTTGAGCGGATCAGCCGGGTGTTCACGGGGTGAACGGGACATACGTGGCCGCTTCGGAGGGGGGCTGGGGCCCTGAGGTGCCGCGGGGTGTCAGCACCGGGTCGCACGACGGCCGTCCGGCAGCGGCGCGCGACCCGTCAATGGAAGGAGGCAGGCCGCCCGTGGCCGGGACGGGATGAGCAAGGCGTCTGTCCTGCGGCCGGGCTCGTCGTCCGGAGGCGACGGGCGGGCTGCGCGAGCCGGGCCGTGCGAGGGGCCGCTCGTTCTGCTCGCGCTGATCGAACGGACGACCGCAGTCCGCTCCGGTGCGCTCCCGTCGGGAACCGCCGGCGGCCGGGGCACGTACTCTAGGTAGTAGTACGACCGCACTCACGAAGGACTGAACGACACTGGGCAAGCGACAGCCCGAAGGCCCGCCGCCCGCACCCGCGGTGCAACGCATCCGACTGCGCTACACCAAGCGTGGCCGCCTTCGGTTCACCAGCCACCGCGACTTCCAGCGTGCCTTCGAGCGGGCGTTGCGCCGAGCCGAGGTGCCCATGGCGTACTCGGCGGGGTTCACGCCGCACCCGAAGGTGTCGTACGCCAATGCCGCACCCACCGGCACGGGCAGTGAGGCCGAGTATCTGGAGATCGCGCTCACCGACGCGCGCGACCCCGGTACGCTGCGCGCGCTCCTCGACGAGTCGATGCCCTTAGGGCTCGACATCATCGACGCCGTGGAGGCCCGCACGTCGGGTCTCGCCGACCGGCTCACCGCATCGGTCTGGGAGCTGCGCCTCGACGGCGTGTCCCCGGCGGACGCGAAGCGCGCGGTCGAGGCCTTCACGGCGGCCGAGACGGTCGAGGTCCAGCGCAAGGCGAAGAACGGCATCCGCACCTTCGACGCCCGCGGCGCCGTCGCGGGTCTGGAGGCGCACAGCGCACCGCCGGAGGCGCACGGTCCAGGGACTGATAGGCCGACCGGCCAGGCCTGTGCGATACTGCGGCTGGTTGTTCGGCACGTGACGCCTGCCGTTCGACCTGACGACGTCCTGTCCGGTCTTCGAGCCGTGGCCGACCTGGCGCCGCCGGTCCCCGCAGCGGTGACCAGGCTGGCGCAGGGGCTGTTCGATGAAGAGACCGGCACGGTGACCGACCCGCTCGCGCCCGACCGCGAGGCAGCAGCACCCTCCCCGGTTCGCGCCGGGGACACCGCAGCTGCCGCCGCGAAGGCATCGGCGTAAGGAAGGTCCCGCGCAGGGACGTACGTCGAAGCGCCGCCCTCGTATCCGGGAGCCACCTGGGTCGGGCAGCGCACCGACCACAAGACTTTCGCCAGGCCGTACGCACACAGGGTGTACGGAACCGGCGAGACAGGACAACAGAGAGCTCCCGTGCGGCGCCCGCGCCCCGGACGGCGGCACCGCGCAACGCGCGAGCCGCGGACGTCACCGGATCCGCGGCGCCCGGGAGCCTGACGGGAGATCCACCCGCATGCTCGAACCGACCGAACCCACTGAGCTTACCGAGGCCACCGAGTCCGCCAAGGGCCCCGACAACGACACGCCCAGCGACACGCTGCCGCCCCGTCGGCGCCGCCGTGCCGCCTCGCGGCCCGCGGGACCGCCCTCGGGGAACGCCGAAAGCGCCACCGCGGCACGGACCACGGCGCCGGCCATACCGTCCGGCGGCTCCGCGGACCTCGTGACAGAAGAGGCGCCGGAGACCGACCCGACGGCAGAGACCACAGAGACCACGGAGAGCTCGGACACGGCAGGAGGCGCCGGGGCGGCGGAGGCTGCGCTGACCCCCGAGACCGCCACCGCGGCAGCCGACCAGGAATCCGTGACGGCTCCGGCCGCCGAGACCGCCCCCGCACCGCGTACGCGCCGCCGTGCCACACGCCGGGCGTCCGCCCCGGAAGGCGCACCCCAGACGCCGGAGGGCGCGCCCCGGACCGCCGAGGAGACGGACGCCGTCGCCGCGCCCGGCCGGCAGACGGAGGGGGCCGACACCGCAGCGTCGGCTGTGGAGGCGCAGCCCGGGACGGCTGCCGCACCCGCCGAAGCCGAAGCGG
>Ga0247763_1002096_pt1 | contig 10526 bp, 10 predicted proteins | sample UWRJL141409B4_FD_179926 | JGI IMG/M metagenome (GOLD analysis project Ga0247763, IMG submission 179926) | Plant litter microbial communities from Arlington Agricultural Research Station in Wisconsin, United States - UWRJ-L141-409B-4 | ecosystem: Environmental > Terrestrial > Plant litter >...
ACCGTGTTTGTCTCCTTATCAAGAAGGAAAAGTCCACATAAGGGATGAATGACAACGGCTACACAATAATGCCTCAATAGTGACAACATGAAATCCCTTGGGCTCAGTCGTCACGCTTACTTTGACACTCAAATGTCACTTAGTTGCATGTGTGCATCATCGCAGAAAGCCTGCATACACATCACCCATCACACATTCATGCTATTACCGCCATCGCGGTCTCGATCCGAAACGCGAGGCGGACCTCACCCCCCTCATGCACTGTATGTAAGGTACCCAAACCCGTTCTGCCTTGCCAAGCGGGTAAAGTCATCACCACACCGAAGCAGCCGATATTATACCGGTTCGCGGGACGATTCCGAGCCTCGCATTCAAACCATCACCTTTTACCCTCGGGGAAGGCATATATATTCACCAGTTTGTGACTGTGTATCTCTTGATTGACTGGAACAGCTCTTGCGTCTTCACCTCAGCTTGAACATCTTATCCAATTATTAACCTCAGCTGACAGAGAAACTGCACGCAAAATGCACACCCTATCCCTCTCCTCCACCACCACCCCCAAAGACACCAATGTCCCAATCCCCCTTCTCGGTTTCGGTCTCTGGCAACTCCCCGGCCAAGCCTGTCTCGCGCCCGCACGCGCCGCGCTGGCCGCTGGATACCGCCATCTCGACTCGGCCCAGCTCTATCGTAACGAAACTGAAGTGGGCTCTCTCCTCGTCGAAACCTCAGCCTCCATCCCGCGTAGTGAAATATTCGTCACCACGAAGCAGGGCGTATGTGGTGGTTCACCGGACAAGACCTACCAGCTTGCACTAGCCAGCATCCAGCGCATTGCCGGCGAAGCAGACGGTGGGTATGTGGACCTATTCCTAATCCACACTCCGCGCGGCGGTGCCGACGCACGAAAGGAATTATGGGGTGCCCTGGAGAGGTTGTATTCCGAGGGAAAAACGAGGTTGATTGGCGTGAGTAATTACGGAGTGGAGCATCTCGAGGAGATGCGGCGGGGCACGGGGTATGCAAAAAAGGTCTGGCCACCGCATGTGAATCAGATTGAGGTGAGTTTAACTTCCCATTTACCTGTTTCCATCCAAGGAGAGAGAGAAAAAAGGGATTTGATTTGGCTGGTTGCTGATCTGCGAGAAAAAAAAAAAAAGTTGCATCCTTGGAGCCAACAGAGGGAAGTAGTCAAGTACTGCAAAGAACACGGTATTGTGGTGCAGGCGTATTCACCTTTGGTTTCGGGAGAGAAGGAGAAGCTCGAGCATCCCCTTCTGAGGGAAATTGCTGCAAAACATGCCAAAACACCGGCGCAGGTGCTTATTCGCTATGGCTTGCAAAAGGGGTGGGTGGTGCTGCCCAAGAGCAAAACGCCTGAGAGAATTGTGCAGAATGCAAATGTGTTTGACTTTGCGCTTGATGAAGGGGACATGGTGGCTTTGGATGGGTTGGAGGAAGAGGTCTAGAGGCGGATGGGCACGGGTTTACTCTATGGTGTGATTGGACAGTGGGCTTAGATTCTGTGGGTAGCATAAGAGCTCAATGCCTCTGCGGGGGCAAAAATTGCAGTGAGGGCGGAATCACCTGAACCCGAGTTTCAGCCCAGTGTGCCAAGAGTTTTGCGGGCCCATGAAGCCTCCTCCGTGGGGCTAAAAATTGCAGTGAACATGGCGCTTCCACTCGTTCTGGGGTTCATGCCAAGCCCTTCCAGGTTCCCCTCCATCCAAATCCAAACCGGCGCCAAGGCAGAGATGTCTTGCGCGCATCCGCAACTCCGACCCCCCAGTCCACGATGCAACAAACCGCAGAAACTGCATTCGATAAGAGTCTCTGCAGCGCGTGCAAAGGCATTCCATTTTCAGAATTGGAGGAGTATTGGTTCCCCCGCGAACCGCCTGAGCTAATTAACGAGAAAAGACAACAAAAAGAGCGATTCGAGTGGAGAATCAACAGGGACTTTCTCAACCGCACATCAACCTGCTCTCTCTGTCGACTATTTGCCAGTTGTTGTCCCAATGGCCTTCATGGGGCATCGGCCTGGAGCGAGACACGTGGGTCATTTGACGACGGGCTTCCCTCTGGACCGTTTTTGCGAATTCGGGTACGGGATTCCCCTTTACGGCCCGAGACACCACGATTGGTGATTTACTATCGCCCCGAGCCAGAGCCGGTGAGATATCCCCCACGCGGCCAGCGCGTCATACAGAGAGTTCCACGGCATTTACGAGAACTAAACCACGGAGATGCGACCATTGTGCCGCTCACATCGAACCTTTTGGGTTCGGGTAACCACGAATTCAAGACTTTCCGAATCGATCCGGAAACCGCCGACTTTGAGCGCATTTCAACCTGGCTGCAAGTTTGCGGGTCAAAACACCGATGCGTCAAGGTCTCGGGATCTCTACAATGTGTCAATGGAACCAGGTTCATTGACTGTGTCGAGCGGAGCATCATTCGTATCGACGACACCAAGGCTTCACCATCAATCAACTACATTGCCTTGAGCTATGTTTGGGGATCCTCCACTACTATTATACGCGGAAACCCCCCTCCCGACGGCGGGACACTGCCTGATCTACTTCCCAACGTCATCGAGGACGCTATCATAGCCGTCCAAAAACTCGGGCTTCGCTATCTCTGGGTCGACCAATACTGCATTGACCAATCGGATCATGACGGCAAGACGGAACAGATTCGCTCCATGGACAAGATATACCAGAATGCCTGGGCAACCATTGTCGCCTGCGCCGGGTTGGACTGCGAATATGGACTGCCTGGCATTGGTAAACGCCCAAGGTTTGAGCAATTGTCGGCCAAGACACCCGACGATAAGATGCTGCTCATATCCACCTTACCTCCCTTGTCCACGGCTATCCAGAAGTCCGTCTGGGCAACGCGAGGCTGGACCTACCAAGAAGCCGTGCTGTCAAAGCGGTTGATCTTTTTTACAGATTATCAAGTCTATGCCATCTGCTCCGAGTCTGGCGGTCAGTTTTGGTGCGAGAGCCTTGAGCTACTGCCGCAATCAACTCCTCCTCCAACGGAAGCCGAAGAAAGTCCACCGCCAGACATGGACCCGAATTTCCTATTTGGTGGCGAAGTTCCTTCTCAGCCTTTGAACCGAATATTCCATCATCTGCGAGCCTACACGGCAAGACAATTAACTTTTGAAGCTGATGCACTAAACGCCATCAGCGGGGTATTGGTCAGGTCAAACCTTTACAGCTACACGGGGCTGCCTTTTCTCTCTGTTGCTGCCGATATCGAGGCAACGGCAAGAAATTTCGTCAAAGCTCTGTGTTGGCAGGGTGAGATATACAAATCCAATCTAGTTCGTCGATATGGTTTTCCGAGCTGGTCATGGGCAGGGTGGAAAGGAAGGACATATTGCAGTACCAAGGCCATTGATCGCTCAAACCTCGATCGCGAAGTCCACCATGTCAAGATTTGGATCGAATTAAGCGATCAGAAGACGATATCCTTTTGCGACTTTCTCCGAGACAGACAGACCACCACCACCACTGTCTTGCGGGGCCCATCACCATTTATCCACCTCGACTCGGTGATTCTCAAACTCAAGATCCAACCGCGGGATTTTTTAGGATATCATGGACCCCCGGCCTTTGAGCCGTGGGTTTGCCATTGTCATCCCACAGAGGGACATCCGGCTATAACCAGCGCATTGGAAGGCGTAAAGATGTTTGAAAAGAGTGGGGTCAACTTTTTGGAGGAAGGAAAAAAGGAATTATTGAATAATCCTCACCTCTTTTGGGAATGCGTCTTGCTTTATGAATACCAGAGGGAACAGCAACTTTATCCCACTACTTTAAACTCGTCGTTATTCGTCTTTGAACTTTTGGTATTAGAGATAGAGAAAAAGGAGGGGGAGGAAGAGAGCAACGGAGGAGAACCCATGACTCGTGTGGGTAGTGCCTCGATCCAAACAGAGAGTCGAGAGTGGTTTGATGATTTGTGCGCAAAGGGGGAAAGGAGGAGGGTGAGGCTTGGTTGAAGATTTTTTTTTTTTCTCTCTGTTAGTTATGAAGTAATGGTGTCTGTTTACGCTTACCGCCCTTTAGTCGCCGCTATGGACTACTTCAGCCTCATAACACCTTGTATTAATATCCAGTCCAAGGGTCCCCTGCTTAGTTCAATGCCTTTTAGTTGAAGTCTAATACCCATAACACAACATGCCCGACTCCGTATCCATAATCTCCCTCACCTTGATATCCCTGCCCAGCCCCATCATGCCTACCACATCATCCAACTTGCCCGCTGACATGACATATGATGATTTCGGTCCATTATATTCGTATATCCTTCCGGGTTGGGCGCGTTGCCACGTCCACCATAGCCGGTCGATGTTAGTGTGATGTAAAAAGAAGACGGGGTCTATGCCTCGATACCATCATTAGCGTTTTTTCTTCTTCTTGGGTGGGCGGGTGGAGAGACTGACCATTCGGCGACTCCAGAGTGTAAAAATCTCCAGCAATGCCATTCGGGACGGCATCATGAGCACCACCCTCGAGCCGTTCGGTAAACGCATAAAAAGTTTTCTCCGACAACAGACCGGCCATTTCCTCTTTGCTAAAAACCTCGACGTGTTCACGGAAGGACTCGGAGCCAGGCTGGCGTCCAAACCCACGTGATAAACAATGTGGAGAAGGAACAAAGTTGCTCCACAGCACGGAATAGTTGGCGAATGGCCCAGAGGTGATACATGATCCCCAGCCTACCGTGGATGGAAGCGACAAGTCTCCGTCAGAGCCGAAGCCAGATGTGGAGGAAAGGATGGGAGACAGCGTGGGGTTGGGATAATCGCGGGACCAGTCCCAGTACCTTTTTATCTCAAATATTAAAACTCGGAAAAAGTGTGTGTGTGTGAGAGAGAGAGAGGGGGGAGAGGAAAACATACGGAATGGTTCCGTGATATCGGCATTTCTCACGTAAAGCGGTATGGTAGAGATGAATAAAGTAGCGGTGGTAGGGGAGGAACATGGCTGAGTTGTGAACTTTTTGTATTCTGTCAGCAAATATTTTCCTTGGTTTCAAAACACCAAGAGGTAGGTAGGCAGGTAGATAGATGCCTTGGGGGATAAGAAGAAGGAAGGAAGGAAAGGAAGACTCACTCTCCCTCGCAACATGACGATGCAGCCACGGGAAATCATCCGACAATCTCCCAATATTAAACAGCTGCGCGGGAAACTGCTGCAAGCATTTGACCGCCTCAATGTACTCTGTCTGCTCGGTCGTGTTCATGTCTCTCCATTCCAGGCGTTTTTCCGGGTTAAGGCATCGTGGATATTTCTCTGACGAAAAAGAAGAAGAATTGTAGACCATGGCGATGGCTAACAAGATGAGTGACACAAAAATGGTAGATGCTATGACATATCTTGTTCGTTTTTGCGTGCGGGATTTGCTGCTAATGTCAATCCCGGTGGTGAGACTCAGATGCTCTGGGTTTTGTAGTGACAAACTTGACTCAATGTCGGTTGGGACATCATCGTCAAGTCTGACTGGGTCGTAAGTTGGCCGCTTAATGTCCCACATTATGATCTTCTCAGGAGAAGAGATGAAGAGCTGGGGGTACTAGATGGTAAGTTTGCTCTGGTAAGGTAGATGATGAGGTTACTCGGGTAAGGTAGATGGTGACAGTGGTCTGGGGTATGAAGGTGGTCTGGGCTAAGGGAGACGATGGAAGTCTTCTGGAGGAGATTAGGTTGGTAGGTAAGAGACGGCGCAGAATGAAAAGACCGGACGGTACCACGACAATCCCAAGACTATCCTGATGGGTATAAATCGGCGCATTTTCAGGCCTGTCCGGGGTAACGAAGAAAAAGACTGCCTGAGATCAAAAATGCCTCGCCCAGATAGGCCTTGCCACCTCCGTGTCTTGTCCGAGGCAGAGCAAGAACTTGTTCGTCGTAAATCAATATCTTCCCCGTATATCATCCGCGCACAAGGTCTCGTCAAGTATGCCCATACGGCGTATGATTTTCTACGAGCCGAAATAAACACACCGGAATTTAGCTCGCGTGTCCAAGCGTCCCCCTGTCGTGCATTGTAGGTTCCACAAGGTGTCGCACGAAAAGTACTAGTTTACGGCACAGGGGCGGGGAATTGAGTTGTACCGCGCCTCTCCGCAGTCGGGCACATGAACCGTGCCAAGTAATGTAGAGTCTTTTTGACTTTAGCGAAGGTGCGGCGGGGGGAAACTACGCCACGGCTTTGTAACACAATGGCCCCCAAGCCAAGCTGGACCTCAGTGCTGGGTTAGGTAGGCATTGTAGGAGACGGACTTGTAACTTCCATGTTATTCAGACTTGGCGAGGCTGGCCTAAGTAGTGTCTTGGACTTGCGAAATGATAGCATCTGAGAAAAGATTCGACAAAGTATAAGTAGCTCTGAAATTCTCTGGGGAATTCATTCCTCTCTTCAGCACTCACCGCTTCAGCTCACCACCTCTCCTCATACTCACTTCTTCCCTTTCTCTCAGCTTTCAACTCAACATACCAATCCATCCTCGCTTCCAACCTTTCAACTTCTGATATCCCAACTTGACACGCAACAATGCACGCCAAACTCCTCATCAGCCTCCTGGCTACTCTAGCCACGGCCAACACTCTTCTCGAAGGCCGTGGTGAGGGCGACACCTCCAACGGTCTTGAAGCCCGACAGTATAAAAAAGTCCGCTTTCTTCCCAAGGACTATAAGCGTGACCCGGAGCCCGACTCGGAGGGTGCTGCACTCGAGGCTCGCCAGTACAAGAAGGTTCGGTTCTTGCCGAAGGATTATAAGCGCGAGCCGGAGCCCGAGGGTGTTGAACTCGAAGCTCGCCAATACAAGAAGGTCCGCTTCCTGCCCAAGGACTATAAGCGTGAGCCCGAGGCCGATGTCTCTGGTTCTGATCTGGAAGCGCGGCAGTACAAGAAGGTTCGGTTCTTGCCCAAGGACTACAAGCGCGAGGAGGGTGAAGATGAGGACCCCGCCATCGAGGCTCGCCAGTACAAGAAAGTTCGGTTCCTGCCCAAGGACTACAAGCGTGAGCAGGGCGAGGATTCTGGACTCGAAGCTCGTCAATACAAGAAGGTCCGCTTCCTGCCGAAGGACTATAAGCGCGAACAGCAAGACGCCGGTCTAGAAGCCCGCCAATACAAGAAGGTCCGCTTTCTCCCCAAGGACTACAAGCGCGAAGAAGAGAACAACGAGGAGCCCGCCATCGAAGCTCGCCAGGTTAAGAAGGTCAAATTTCATGCCAAGACTTATCAGCACGAGCAACGGGATGCTGGACTCGAGGCCCGTCAGTATAAGAAGGTCCGCTTTCTGCCCAAGGATTATAAGCGCGAACAGGCCGAGGGTTCTTCTGGTCTTGAGACCCGCGGCGAGGATTCTGCTTCTGCACTTGAGGCCCGTCAGTACAAGAAGGTCCGCTTCCTGCCCAAGGACTACAAGCGTGAGCAGGGCGAGGATGCTGGTCTCGAAGCTCGTCAGTACAAGAAGGTTCGCTTCCTTCCTAAGGATTACAAGCGCGAGCAACAGGATGCCGGTCTCGAGGCCCGCCAGTACAAGAAGGTGCGCTTCCTGCCCAAGGACTACAAGCGCGAGCAGATCGAGGATGTTGAGTAGGGGATCTCTTTTAAAGCTGAGTGGTGAATTTGTAGCGGCATTGCTGTAGTTGGGTGGGGTGGGGGAGGGACAAGCAGTCATGACATTGATGGATTCCCTCAGTTGTTAGAGTAGGCCGTGGCTAGCTTTTCCCGACACACTGGGTTCCATTTTCTTGACGCGAATGCAAACATGTCTTTTCACAATTACTTTTCTTGGCTCGCTGTGACTTGTAGAGCAGGGAAATTCAGATAACCCCATCCTCTGCGTCTCCTTTAGAGAGTCTGGACACTCCGGGTTCTCACTTTAGATCTTCACCATATCACTAATATTCCCACTCCCCACTACCACATACGACCATACCCACTGGAAAATTCGGGATCCCGTCCGCTCTCCCATAGATAAGTCAGTGAGGGCCAGACTAGTAGTTGGGTCGGTGACGACCAGCGAATCCCTGGTGTTGTATGTTTTTTTGTCTCTTTTTTCCCCTGGACTGTGCGTATTACCCTCCGACACTCACGAGGATCTGGCCAGACTACCTCACGCATGGAATACTTCACGAATCCTATCTCCAACCCGCCGATCTAGTGGCAGCTCGTCATGTGCGCATGATCAAGCGGACATTCGCTTGGCAACAGCGAGAGAACATGATCCAGAACTATGCTAGTAAGTCGACGCCTAGATGGACCCATGGAACGCTCTGAAGAATGCAGCGACGGCGTAAAGGCAGTGCTACCCACGACGTTGCTTCACGATAGATCTTGGCCCATCTCTGAGTCTGCCTCATTGCCTGCCTCGGACCATGCTATTGATCTTCAAATATCTCGAGATATGCTAACCTTTTCTAGAGACATTCTGCCTGATCATACCTTGGCCCAAGCGCTTGAGGGGATGTGCCTCCCGCACGAGGCAATCCGCTGCTAATCCCGTCTTTCCCTGAAGAGTTTCAGCCTTTTACCTGCTGGTGGCATTGACCGCCCCCAATTTTTAGTTTCCGGGGGAGTGCCAAGCACCGCTTCGACCATTCTTCTGACTTGGCCGCTGGGCGTAGCACCGTCCCTGAGTGAAGTAGCCCTGCTGTGCCGCATGCTGAACGTGCTCTGCGCGCCGCTTCAACCAGCGCCGCATCCTGCACAGGAACCCTAAATCAACCAAGGGTAGTATAATGGACATAAATGAACATAAACCCCCCGACTTCCTTATAACAGCATTGAATGCGAATTATACTGCACCCATCCATCCCATCCATCCGTCCATTCATTCCTCCTTCTCGTTGGTTTTCAGGTCAAACGGCAAACATGGATTTTTTACAGTCTCTCAAATTCAGTTTCGGTCCCGGATCTCGTCGGATAAGGGTGCCGGATGAAGATGAAGAAGAAGAGAAGGAAACTCTTATTACCCCTTACCACATTGCCGTGTCCCAGAACCGGTCAAGACGTACATGTAGAAAGTTTGAAGTGTTTCTTATGGTTACGGGAGGAGCCAGTCTGCTTTTTGTTCTTACGCTCCTGGCTATCCAGGGGGTGGGGAAGTTTTCGTCAGACTTTGAGGGAGGGTGGAAGACTGAAATCGGTATGTGACTCTCTCCCACACTCCTAGTACTGCTTTTTTACTTACAATAAGGAAAATAGGACCTCCATTCCCCTCCCTCAGCATAGAGCGGAAACGCTTCACGGCCGGGCTAGATCTCGATGAACATGGGGTTGTCAAGTTCACGGGCCATGTTAAGGGGGAGCCGCATTTCGTTGGGACGCCTAGTCGTGAGATTGATGCGAATTGGGATTATTTGATTCGTGAGTCAACCACCTAACCAACCTCACACCTCAACCCTACCTACCTACCTATACAGGTGTACAGTTTTTACTGACGGTTTAATAGCCTCGGATATGAACATCACTCGGCGTGAAGCAGAGCAGATTGGAGGGGATTTTTACTTCTACCCCGGCACGGATATTGCGTCGGTGGAAATTTCCACCTTTCATGTCCTTCACTGTGTGGTAAGTTTTGTATCATGGCTAGTAACGCCGTGATGATATGCTAACCCTGGGGCAGGATCAAGTGCGAAAGAGCGTTCACTGGAAACACTACTTTCCTCAAGGGATTGATCATCTAAACGAAGTTCATCTGGGTATGTTTTTGACAATCCATTTATGCTCTCAGGAAAAGAAAAAAAAGCTGATAGAATACATTGATAGACCACTGCATCGATGTCATTCGACAATACGTACAATGCCACGTCGATCTCACACCCATCAACCTCGTGTGGTCCAAGACCAAACGGGGCATCCTTCCCAACTTTAACCAGGTCCACACCTGTAGAAGTTGGGATCAAGCGTACCAATGGGTATTAAAGAGAAATATCGCAAATTACGAGAATGGGATTGGTGATGAGGGCGTGGCCATTGATGCACGAAATGTACTTGGGCATTTTGGATGGGATTAACTTGGCTGTCACCTGTACATGCCATCTCATCTATAATATTCTATTTTATCGCATGATACAAAACAAATCCCACTCAACTGTACACTCATCCCCTTTCTTTTTGTTTTTGCCAAGTTCCCTTTTTTTTTTTTTTTCAGGTTCAACCGCACAAATCCACCGGACACACCCACGAATCCGTCGCCCGAATCTTGCAGCTATTCGGCACGGGCTGGCCCGAAAGCGGGTGGCTGCAGCCGTAGCCATCGCCGGGGCTATCGCAGTTCATGACGCGGCCGGGTTCCTGGCGATAGCACTTTCCATACATGCGGCCGTCCTCCCAGACCTCGAGCTCGCGACCGTCGTTTACGGGGAAAAATGTCAGCGAGTGCGCGCCGCACTGGCCTTTGAGGACGGTGCCGAACCCGATTTGTGAGGTCGATGCAATGTGTTCGTCATAGTTCTGAACGCGTTAGCTTTGGAAGAGGGAGAAAAA